>Ga0335081_10017889_pt1 | contig 11468 bp, 10 predicted proteins | sample Lox_Sample_35_FD_206713 | JGI IMG/M metagenome (GOLD analysis project Ga0335081, IMG submission 206713) | Soil microbial communities from Loxahatchee National Wildlife Refuge, Florida, United States - Lox_Sample_3.5 | ecosystem: Environmental > Terrestrial > Soil > Wetlands | place: USA... | reverse complement strand
AAATTAGTGAATGTAATCGCCAGAGTTAAATGCGACAAAAAGGCTCAAGCGTGCAGGGACTGTGTGTGCCTCGAGCTGGACGAGAGGGAGGGGGGTGTGCGTATGGGACGATCCACGGTGTCGGAAACAGTCAATGAGGTCGATCAGACCTAGAACGCAGGGAGAGAGGATGCGCTCAAGGCTGATTGAGAAAAGAGGACAACGATATGCGGCAAGGGATTGCGTTGAAGGGGGCGAGGACGGAGGATGATGGATGGGGGGGGAACACTGGCGGAGATCGGTCCCTGTTCTTTGCTTTTGAGGCTGCCTGAAATGGAGGGGCCCGGTTCCGCGCAGGAAGCCAGCCATTCCATAGCACTCCATCCAATGAGAAAATAACGAAAATAATGAGAAAGCGATCGACATGGCGGAGCAACTCGACAGTATCAACCAGGGGGGATCAACATTGTGGTGCGACCATATCAGACGACGCCGATCGCCCAACGGGGACAGCCAGAGTAGCGTTCAAAGCGCGCGTCTGGGGTTGGCGTGTCAGTTGCGTCAATTTACCCAAGGTCTCGTACTTTCCGCTGCTGCTTACCTGTTCCGGTCTGCAATAGAAAGCTCGACGCAAGGATCGGCGCCGCCTTATGATTGGCCAATCAATGCTTTCAAGCGGAACAGCGGTCCCGGGATTCCGCTGTAAAACGCAGCTTTCACACGCAACGGCGTCCCGCGAACGTTCACCGTTGGTGAGCACCAAAGCAACGTCAGGGCCGTACTGGAATTGCAGCGGCCAGTCTCTGTTCTGTTCTATCGCTGTGCCGCCTGCGGCGTTCGACAGCCCCCTCTCCCGGGCCTTTGTTCTCTCCTAACGACTCCCGTGCCGCGTCCTGCACCGCTTCTCGATTTCCTCAACGCGCCGCCTTCAACAATATCGCTCACCATGTCGTGTCACTAGCCGGTCGATCTCTCCAACCACACGTTCCCCATGGCTGAGGATGGTGGTCCGACAGTATCCCGTGGCCCGGCCGTGGACTCTGTCCAGGTCAAGGGAAATGTCGTCATCTGGTCTTGCACAGTCGGAGAATCGGTTTTCCACAAACGCACCTTTGACTTCACCAACGAGACGCAGCCGGTAATCCAAGCATTGTTCACAGCTTTCTCAACGGCCCCAACGGCATCACCGAGCCCTGCACCTCCTCCACGTTCTCTTGGATCCGAACACTTGCTTGCCCCCGACCTTTCTCCAACACATATACGTCGGGACTCCAACCGAAGGGCTCTCGTGGTCATTCTTCAAACCTTAATGCACATTATCTATCCTGCTGGCGGCTCATACGTCGTTCATCTTCCGTTTGACATCCGCAGAGTCTGGTCTGTCCCGCTTGGATTGCTCCTTGACCGGCACCCTGAATCTATCCAACAGTCCATTCTCTCGGGTTCTGATCCTCACCTCCCACGGCTGTTCACACTATCAAGTCCATTAGACGACTTTGGTATGGTCACGAGCAGTCGTCCTATTGTAGACGCCAATGAAGAATTTATCTTCGTGTCAAGTGGTGAAGACGGAATTCTTCTCTCCAGAAATAAGACAGAAAATCGACTGACCATTTGGCACGCTTCCTCTGATCAACAGGTCCACAGAAAGGTATCCCTCTACCTCGAAATTCCAACTTACCGTCACAGCCGTTTTCGCGAAGACGGTCATCCCTCGGTCCATCCACTTTCAAATCCAATGATGACGATGAATTCGACACGTCCGCCCTTCGAATATCCGAGGGCGGTCAACCCATGGAACGACATAATTCGAGGATCTCTGATGTCAGCTTCACAATGGATCGAACGTCATTTGCAGACCCCGATCGTCTGACGGTCATGGGCGAGCCCGACGGCCTCAAGATCGAGTTGAATCTTCAAGTCCTCGAACATGTCCCGTACGATTCGCAATCGATGTCGCCCCAAGTCTTCATCATTCCTGCGTCGACGAAACTCGATGTTTTATGTGTTCACGAGCGACGATCACAAATCGCGCATTTATTCAATCTGACTCGAAGACGGAGCTTAGGTCCACCAACCGTGAAAGACCGAATCCGAATTTCCGCAATCAGTATTTCACCTGTCACCATCCATAGAAGCATACGTCTTCTCATTCTCTCTCCCGATCTCATTGTGCGTATCCATGCCCCTTGGCAGACCCGCCTGAACGTCGTCGTTCCCTCAGCTCAGCCTTGGAAATCATTCACTTCATTGGACAATAATTCCTTCCTCTTTACCGATGGCAAATCGGCCCCTCACAGAAAACCTCTCGATCTCGTCCCCCACGACCGATTGGTTTGTTGGTGTCTCGATATCGTCGAATGCATTTTTGACTCGAATTTCGCATCTCTCTTCCTTTCTGTATACTGCGCTGCAAAGTTGAAAGGCAAATCGACGGACCTGCCCGCATTCGTGACAACAGTATTTGCATGCTTTTTCGCCGTCAACACTCGTAGCCCCTCGCCGTCACCTCGACCACCATCAAACCGTGCCTCTGATGCTAAGATTGATGTTGACCCATGGCGAACGGCCAAGTTCTTCTTTTATGGTCGGAAATCACCAGGATCCCATCCTGAATTCACTCTCAATCGGTTTTTTTCGGACGCCCGAGAACTTGCGCACCATTTCGAAGGTATGCAAGGATCGAGTCATCTCATGATTATTCTCCTGGCATTCCATGCTCTTTCAGAGGAATTTCGGTTACATTTTGCGCTTTCGGATTTAAATAAAACTCTGGTGCCAATTTTGACCCAGCTTGGACACTGGCTTGGGCGGTCGTCTTTTGTCGATTATTATACGGAGTCCTATACAGAGATCGAAGATATTGAATTCGACACGCGGGCTTTCTCAGGGATTCGTAATGTCGGGTTCGCTGTTCAAGAACCTTGGTCCATTTATAAGTGGTTGGTTGAGTGCGTCCGCGCGGCAGGACCTCGGGTTCACGATGAAAGCTTATTAACTTTGGACGGAATCTTGTTCAAAACTTCACTTGACAGAGTTCCCAACAATGACAAAGTCGATCAGGCACGGCGATTGCTTCCTACCATTGACAAACTACGAAATGTTTATCCTCTACTTAATATCCATGATTTTCGCGGCGCCTTCGTCAAAGCGCTGGACGAAAACTCAATTACCCCTTCTTGGCTCAACAGCTTACCCATCGGCGTTGCTTATCCCCTCCGAATAGCCCTTTCCGCTTGCAAACGGCTGCCCCTTTCGACTTGGCCCCAGTCGATATATGAACTCATCGATCGGAAAGACCTAGTAGAACTCCTAAAGATGCACGCCCGCGGTCTTGATCTCTCATCTGGCCCGAAAAATGTCCCCAAACGCCACGATGAAGTCAGCTCGATTGCAGAAATCTGTCAGAAAATTCAATCCCCTGAATCCGTTACTGCCGGCCCAACTCTGGCTGAAGACCACGAAAACGTCACAAATCTCATCTTTCGAAACGACCGACGCCTGCTTGAAGCTGCCAAACTCCTTGAATACTCACAACCAGGGCTGTGTTTCTGGCTTCGCACTTTGCCATCAATACCGTTGCTTCCCATTCCTTCTCGACTGACTTTAGTGAACACGGAATTGTCAGCGCACAACAAGTAACCGTGCAGGGGCTTGCTATCCGTGCCCTCGCAATGCCTACAGGAAAGGGCCTCCTAACGTTCAATTCTCGCGTGCCTCTTCCCACCGAAAAGTTCCACGTCCCTGGCTTTAGTTTCGTTTTCCGAATGAAACCTCAAAATATTGTTGTTACCGTCGATACGGCCTTCCTAACCGATACGGTTACTCAGTGGCCCCTGTTCCATCTCGGTGTGTCGAGCGCTCTAAGTATATCGCCTGAATCGAAGGACATTGACACGTCCTGGATTGTATTCAACAAACCAAACGAACCGACGAGTCGACATGCCGGATTTCTACTCGGCTTGGGACTTAACGGTCATCTGAAAAAGATTGCCCGATGGCATTTGCTCAATTATCTCACCACGAAGCACGTTTTGACTTCCGTTGCGCTATTGTTGGGACTAGGTGCGTCGTACTTGGGCTCGAGAGATGCCAAGATCACGAAGCTTTTGTCGGTTCATGTAGCGGCGATGCTCCCTGCTGGCGCAGCAGACCTCAAAATCAACATCTGGGTGCAGACCGCCGGCATTATGGCTCTAGGCTTGCTGTATTTTGATAGTTGCCATCGTCGAACGAGCGAAGTCCTCCTCTCCGAGCTTGCTATCTCCGCTAAATCGGTCGCTTTCTCGTATTCTTCGTCGATACCGCCTGAATTACAAAGAGACGAGAGTTATCGACTCGCATGCGGTTTCGCCCTTGGGTTTATCAATCTCGGAAAAGGGCCCGACCTACGAAGCGCCTCTGAACGCGATATGATCGCCAGATTGTCTCGAATTACGGAAGGCCCTTCGATATCCGAAAATGCCGAAAAAAATATGATCGTTGCGGTTCCCGGTTGTATATCCGCCCTTGCCCTGATGTATCTCCGAACGAATAACAAAGCTATTGCGCAGCGACTCGCCGTACCGGATACGGCCGTGTTAATGGAATATGTCCGCCCAGATCTGCTATTCCTTCGCACCGTCGCTAAAAACCTCGTCACGTGGGACGCGATCGAACCTACGAATAAGTGGATTGCTTCCCAGTTTCCTCCACACCTTCGTGGAAACCGAAAGGCCAAGTTAGCTCCCCTCAATTCAGACGCACTCGACGTTCTTGCGATTCTTACTGGAGCTTGCTACGTGATGGGGCTACGTTATGCCGGTACATACAATATCGATGCCAAACATTGTTTGTTGTATCACCTGGACCGGCTAATGAAGGTCTGTTCGCTGAAAGGTATTCAAAACACCATGCTCATCACCATACTGACAATCAGCCATGACCTACGATGAAAACATCTCGCGGATCAATCTTCGGGCCTTTCAAGATGCGGTTGCTCTCGGTCTCGCCGCAATTATGGCCGGCACCGGAGATCTCGATATTTTACGACGCCTTCGGCGCCTTCACGGCCGCCGCCATGATGAGGCGACCTATGGAGGTCATATGGCAGCCCACATGGCGATTGGTCTCTTGTTTATGAGTGGTGGCCAGTATACACTCGGATCTTCGCTTCTTGCGACGGCTGCATTGTTCTGTTCGACTTATCCAAAATTTCCGGCCACTCCGGCCGACAATAATTTCCACTTGCAAGCCTTACGACATCTGTGGGTTTTAGCTGCAGAACGAAGATGCTTTATCCCCCGAGCTGTTGAAACTTTGCAACCAATGCTCGTTCCAATCAAGGTGCTTCTCAAATCCGATAGGGCAAAGTCGGGTCTGAACATGGTTGCTCCTTGTCTGTTGCCTGATCTCGGCACGATCGCCTCCATTGAAACGGCTACGTCTGAATTTCAAAAAGTTGTTCTCGACTTTGTAGCTCAACTGCCTCTCCTCGAACAGTTTCGACGAAATCCAGTGATATTTGTTACACGTAACCCGATCGTTGCAGCCTTTCAAACACCGTTCGAACAGGGCCTTGCCAGGCTCCTCGAAAAAGATAGTCGATCATCTAAGTGCGGAAAGTCTATTACCGCCTCTGTCCAAGAATCTTTACAGTTATCCTATTTAGAAGAGGATGCGGGGGAAGGTGACTACCACCTTAGACTCTGCTGACTGCAGATACAATGGAATCTCCGTTTGAATCAAGCGGTCTCCGTCTGGATTTCAGATGTGGGGTCTTGCATCTTATTTCTCAAGAGGCCACTGCTGACCGGCTTTATGATCTCAAGTTGGCGCTTTCAAACTCCGAGATACGGGAAAAGTCGGGAAGGTTAGAGAATGTAGATGATCCTATGACCGACGATTTCGCAGAGAAGGCACGTTTTCGTTTGTGGTCACATTCGCATGTGTGAAGATAGGCTTTGAAGGAAAGCGGTGTAATTAAATCAGTGAATCTCCAATGCACCGATACTTCAGGGAATCCAATCAGACCATAAACGCGTAGCATCTCCTCAAATACCCCCTATAATAATCCCTTCTATCCTAACGACCAAGCTCCCGCTCACGCTGCATTCGTTTATCAACCCTCTCTCTGTGACCGCGATTTTTGAGATGGACTTCAAAATTATCCACACCCCGCCCGGGTCCAGGCTGGTAATACTTGGCGGGACAATCGTTACAGCGAATTCTAGGCATGGGGGTTTCGTTCGGATCATTCCCAGCCCTGCGTAATCCTTCAAATGAATCTAACGGATACCGAGTCCGTAATTTTGACAACGCACTTTCCAGCCATTCCGGCTAAGACGTAAGTATTGAAGAAACGAATAGAGTATACCGGTGGTAATTCGGGGGGTTGGGGAGGAGGGGTTAGAAGGCGGGCTTGAGAGGCGCCTGTTGCGAAGCCATAATTAGGCATGTACTGCCGACGCGAACGTTCGATTTCAGTAATCCAGATTGCTAATTTTGAGGACCGAACTTTGACCATGAGCCGATTTGGTCCGGAGTGACGAGAAAGCTGGGGAGACATAGACTGTGTGGGGATTGACTCGGGAAACTTTCGTGGCGTAGCACGAACAGGCTGAGCTGCATGTGGCTGGGGCGAATATGTTGCCTCAAACATATCTTCGACTTGTGGGCTGGTACCCCGAATGTGACGTTTGAAGGTCGCTCCCGTGTTATTGGCGCCTCCCGGCAACACGGACGACACGTATTGACTCCTGTGAGTTTTGAGTGGTTCTCGAAAATCGGGGAGCACGATTCCTCGACGGGCCCGTCCCTGGCGCCGTTTTCGACGAGCTTCTCGATCCTGGTCTTTATCTTGTCGTTCAATCTCAGCCTCTGACAGCTCATACAGCTGTGGCGCGTGCGTTACAACTTGATCTTCGGGGTGTAAAGCGCTCGTCAATGTCGACGATAAGGCAGACCGGATATCCTCATCCTCCACGACACGGCCATCAAACGGGTGTCCGACGAGGAAGAGGGACTTGGTATACATCTGGGCTTGCTCTCGGATCGAATGGGCGATGGCAGTGGCGAATTCCGCGCTGAGTGCCAAATCTGCACAAAGTTGTTCAGCAAACCGTTCAGGATTGTTGTCGGGGTTGTTGATATCCCAGTCAAATTGATCCCTCAGATTGTGGGTGCCAACTGTGATGTCAAGTCGAATCGGTATTCTCATGTCGTCGTCCTTGTAAGCGGTATAAGGAAGAGCAGAATCGAGATCGGTATTGTTTGGCTCTTCTTCGAAATCCTCGTCATCGATGTTCAGTGCATGTGGATGATAATCCTGGAGTTGGTCCTGGATTTGCTTTTGTATATTGTGAACGAAAGTGCGGTCCGGAGGAATTGCGAAATCTTCGCACAGTATTTCGGCAAACCAGTCAAGAGGGATTGTTGTCTCGTGAGCGTTCCAGGTCAAAGTGTCCCGTAGCTTGTGTTTCTCCGACTCGACATCAAGCCGAATGGGGACGAGAGCCTCCGGTTCCAGGGCCTGTTCAGCCGCTCGTTTTTTCGGCACACGGAGCTCGCGTTGACGGGGTCGCGGTCGGCGTCGGTGCTGGGGGAGAACATACCGAAACCGAAGACCTGTCGTGCTATTGCCGTAGCCGCCGTAGCCCGCGCCAAACGAAGGTATCGTCCCCGCTCTTCTCAGTCGACTGAAATGATCTGCTTCAAACTGCTTTTCCCGGATAAGATTTAACTCTCGTCCAACCTGGATTTCATTTGCTTTTTCGTGTGCAGCCTCCCGCGTCGTGTATTGACTGAGGTGAATAGCATCCAACACCGGCTGCCTGGTGGTCGTCTCTTGGACCGATGAGGAACGAGGAGACGGTGCTCTTGCGAAAGGTGATGCCGTCTCCGCGCCGCTCATTTGCCTGCCTTCCAATATGGGTATTCTGCAGCGGTGATCAGCCATTAATCAATGAACTTCAGTCCAGATCGACATCCCCACACAAGTGTGTTTCGCATCACAACGTACCACTCTATTGCACACATCAGCAAAATCCTTTTTGAGCTAGCTAAAACCAGATAGTTCAATGATATGCCTAGCTGAACTATCTGGACTTTCACTGCCTTTTAAATCCCTGAACAGAGATATTTTCCAGCACAATTCATCCAATTTTGATTTAATTTAAATGCAGCGAAAATATTTTGAAAGTAGACAATTAGATCTTTAGTTTTCTATCATTATCACATAATTATAACAAAAACTGATAGAGCTATAGTGAGAACAGATGAAAATTTAACCAAAATATAAGAAATTTGATATTTTTTAAGCTTTCGCTAGATCAGTTTGAAATTTACATATATGATATTAATATTAGATAATATCTACTAATAAAGACTTTTAAATCTGGCTTTGATTATATATATTATAAACTCAGAAAGTTATAGTAATAATAAGTGAAATTTTAAGACATTTCTAGTTTTTTCAGGCCAGTTTTAAATCTAACTATTAACTATGAGGTTAAAATGAAAGAGTTTAGTCAGTAGATTCAAAATTATTCTTGATTATATGACTCAAATTAAAACTCATGAAGATATATTAAAAGAATATGTTTTAAAAGTTACTTGCTAGACAGTAGATAGTTTGACTCTCTAAAAACTTTAAACTTTCATAGTTAGGTACAGATAGTAAGGGTTTTTATTTTTCTGACATAAATTGATTATTGCTTTAATATAGTCTTACATTATTATATGCTATTTCGCTGTTTAGCTTAACTAACATGAGTAGCTTAATTTTAACATAATTTTACATGCCAAAGTTCAAAGCTGGCCTCTAGCCAACCCCCTACATGATAGAAATCTGATGTGTGCTCTTCCTGGAAACCGACATGGCGCCACACGCACTCTTGCATTCGGTCAACCCGGATGTTAAGGCCTGGCCCTCCGGTGATGGAGATCATAATTTCCCGCTTTTGCCGTGAATCAAAATACCTTATACAAAATAAAATACCACATCAACCGCAGCAAAATACGACTACAAAACAAAACACCCTCCAAACCTCCGACAACGCTCAATGACAAACTTCCATCGCCAGCGGGACAAGAACCGTGGTTGTCGGTCTGCCTAGTTCTCCCAGTACCCTCACAGGAGTCCAAGCCGACATTATCACAGCCCCGTCTGCACTGCTCTCCGCATGGACCTCCTGCTCCCCGCCGAAGCAGAGCCGCTACCCGTCCCCCTGGAATACAGAGGCCGGCGACGACGGAAAAAGGCAGAATTTCCCGACCTTGTTCGCACTGTCGACGAACTATTAGAGATTATTTTCGTCTCGACCGGCACTATCGAATCGATTGAGGAATCGCAGAGACTCGCTTACAGCTTGATTCACCATTGCCGCCTTACGCCGGAAGTGTTGATGTATCTCGACAGGATGTATCTCCGCCCTTTTTCAAACTTGAAATGGAAAACAGACATTCGCCCTCTGTTCCTCGATTCTCTGGACACAAGAGTCTATACTGATCATCGCGCGATCCGCCCCTACCTTCTCTGTCGATCCCGTCTGCCAATAGGCATCTTCGAACACATATTGAGCGAGTTAGATCAATCACGCCGTATTTTAGGGGATATGTCAAACCTCGAGAACGAATCGGCCAAGCAGAATTATATGAGCCCGATCCCTTCAACGATGCTCGCCTTATTTTGCGGAAGGCTGGTCAATCTGCCAGAAAAACTGCTTCATGGCACAATAGAAACTTCAGGACGATGCGAATACACGATCTCTCTTCTCGGCCAGACCATGGTACTATTCATTGAGTACAAAGAATCACTCGAAGGCACCCATGACAAACACTCCGACATTATCGCTCAAGTCATCGGAGAAGCCGATGCAGGTGATCTGTACAATGAGTTGGAGGAGTTTGGTGGCTTACCGATACACGCAATCCTCACCGATGGAAAAATTTTCGAATTTTATATTGTGAACTTCGCTGATATGGGGTTGTACCGTGGAATCGGGACGGCCGAGAAGGGTATTCCATTTCATGAGGAGCACCGCATCCGCCTCCCCCCTTCAGAACGGGACCCCGGCTATGTACCGCAACTGAAGATTATCGTTGAAGTCCTCTTCGATATCTTCCTGCAGTCCTATGTAAACGGCATCTATGGTCGAAAATCCTATTCCGAAAGACGGGCCCGCATACAAAAGATGCCGCAGGGAGAGGGTTGCGTCCCAAGGCGTTCGACTACGGTTTGGGACAGCACTTATCTCTACGGTCTCCAAGCATTAAACCTTCTTCGTGAGGCCCATGAATTACGGTCTCTCGACGTCAAGAAAGCAGAGGACATGGCTATACAAGGTATTGCCACCTTGGAGAAATCGGTGAAGACCATTCCAAGCTCAGCAGATTGGTCCTTCTTGGACAATTGGGAGTCTCGAAAATTGTCGATTTTGCGGGTCTAACACAAAACCTTCACTCTCGAAATCTCGAACTTACCAACAAATTTCATGATCCTGACAAGTCTACGGCATGTGTTGAGAGTTCGGTGCGAAGACATATGGATTGGAAGAGTAGAATACAACGGAATGGGTCATCGACAAGGGGTATGTTTGCAGAATGGTGAATCCATGACGTCAATCCTGCTATATCATCTCCGTGATGCGATCCCGCTGAGGATTCCGAACATCCGAAGGATGATGTGGTGGAAGTTATTTACTGGAAGTGTTTGATTCTTCTGGGTTGGCAAAAGGAATATGGCCATTATATAGAAGAGTTTTTTGTCTTTTTTTTCTTTCATGTGTTGGTTTCTTTGTCACATACTGATTGATTTTCGAGTGGTCATAGCTTAAGCATTGAATGGAATTGGATCTCCATTTATTTTCTTACTTTGATTTAGATTATATTTTTCTTTGAATTTCAGACTCTCTTCCCTTTCTTTTTCAGTATATTTTATCATTAGTTGTTATTTTTATTGTTTCTCTTCCCTTCATTGTATATTACTAATGTCTTTTCTGTTTGTTCTATGTCAGGATGGTTAAATAGCATGCAAATAAATGTGTAAGGAGAAATATAAGGTTATAAGTTAAAGGTGTTATTATGTTTCATCAGTAAATTTATACATTATTCTTATCGTCAGGATAATCCTTTTTGAGCTAGCTAAAACCAGATAGTTCAATGGTATGCCTAGCTGAACTATCTGGACTTTCACTGCCTTTCAAATCTTTGAACAGAGATATTTTCTAGCACAGTTCATCCAATTTTGATTCAATTTATATGGGGTAAAAATATTTTGAAAGTAGACAATTAAACCTTTCATTTTCTACTATTATCACATGATTACGACAAAAACTGATGGAGCTATAATGAAAATGGGTAAAAATTTAACCAAAATATAAGGAATTTGATACCTTTTAAGCTCTTGCTAGACCAGTTTGAAATTTACACATATGATATTAGTAGTAAGTAATATCTACTAATAAAGCCTCTTAAATCTGGTCTTGATTATATAATTATATTATAAACTC
>Ga0335081_10017888_pt1 | contig 11468 bp, 9 predicted proteins | sample Lox_Sample_35_FD_206713 | JGI IMG/M metagenome (GOLD analysis project Ga0335081, IMG submission 206713) | Soil microbial communities from Loxahatchee National Wildlife Refuge, Florida, United States - Lox_Sample_3.5 | ecosystem: Environmental > Terrestrial > Soil > Wetlands | place: USA: Florida... | reverse complement strand
CGCCATCTAATCCAGCTTCCGCGCGGACGAGTGAATCGCTGCCAATAACGGCAAGTAAGCCTAAAGTCAGAAGCACGGCCAGTTCGAGAGAAAGGATTCTAATCAAGCCAAAGGGTTTGCTAGCGCGGCGCAGGAAAACTGATCCACCATACCCGATCCCTAAGATAATAATGTAACTTCCCCAGCCGAACCACTTCGAAAGAAACGCTGACCAAGGAGTCAGTAGAATTCCGCTGGTGAGATTCCACAACGCAAGCAAAGACATCAGCGCAATAGCAATCAATAAAACGCCTGTCACATCGCGCAAATAACGTCCGAAGTGCAAGTTCAAATGCTCGAAACGATCCAGCCAATCGTCCGGAGCAGATTGTTGCGAATTGCTTTGGTGAGTGTTGTTCGGCATCGAGAAAGATACTACGCGCTCAAGCGCAGACTTAATCCCATGCGTTGATGAGCGGCATCCACATGCAAAATACGGACTTGCACTGGCTGTCCTGCGTGCAAAACATCTTTTATATTTTGCCCCTCATCCAGCAGCATCTCTGAGGCGTGAATCAATCCTTCCACACCCAGATCAAGCCGCGCGAACGCGCCGTACGAAAGGATGCTTGTGATCGTCGCGGGCAGGACCTGTCCAACCGAAAAATCGGTGGCAACCTTTTCCCACGGATTAGGCATTAAACGTTTAAGACTGAGCGCCACACGGCAACGTTCTGATGAAAGGTCAAGCACCTGCACATCCAGCGATTGTCCCATTTGCACAATCTGATTTGGATGCGTGACTCGTCCCCAAGAAAGCTCGGAGATGTGAATCAAACCCTCGACGCCGCCGAGATCCACGAACACGCCAAAGTCCGTAATGTTGGTGACTGTTCCTTGAACGCGCTCTCCTGTATGCAAAGAGTGAAATAATTCTGAACGTTTGCCGGGTTCCGCCAACGCAGCCCGCTCCGAGAGAACAATGCGGCCATCTTCAGGAACACACTCGATCACTTTGAGCCTGAGCATTTGACCCACATATGCACCGAGGAACTTTTCGCGATCCGGAGTATCGTTGCGCCCTGCCATTTCAATCAGATGCGAAAATGGCACAAAGCCATACAGGCCCTCGCCCTCGACCAGCAGGCCGCCGCGATTGCTTCCGGTAACCTTCAGCGTCACGATTTGATCGTGATGATAAAGCTCCTGAACCTGCGCCCAATCAGGTTGAACCTTATTCGGCTCTTCAGCTTTGACCTCCGCGCGGACGGGAGGATGAATCGGTGAGCGAGACGAGGAAGACGGCGCGTGACGCTCGCCTTCCGCTAATACCGATTCCCACCAGCCATCATCCGTGACCGGCACCGGACTTTCATACGTGTTCTTGTGATTCATCATACCTGCCTTCCCTTCCTTATTTCGTTTGAGATTCCATTGTTAATATAGCTTTAGCAACCGCCTCGACCGCGATGCGTTGCTTGCGATATAAATCCGCCTCCGACATCGCCAAGCGCTCAGCCACCTCACGAACTTTTCTTCCCTCAATGAATTTCATTTCAAGGATATTATATAAGATCCATTCCGTGGTGAATCGCCGCTCTCCCTCCGGGCGAACTTGATCCACCGCTTTGCGAAGAAGCGCCCGCAATGCATTGGCCGGATTATCATCATGTTCATGCGCCAGTTCCTGAACAACTTGCAAGCGCATGAGCGGATTATTCGTCAGCTTTGGGCCGCCCCAATAATGTGTCAGTGCATCTTTGACCCAATTTGCCAAATCCGCTTCAGGCGGCAATGACGGATCCAGCAAATTCACGCGGCTGTCATATCGCCCAAACGCGCGTAAACGCTGGAGCATATCCACACGCGGCTGTAAATCTTGAAGAGAACGAAAGACCCGTTGTTGCAATAAACGATCTTCCAACGCCATGGCGGCACGGTCCGCCAAAAGCCAGAGCGCCTCGCGCTGATCCTTTTCCATGGATGAATGATCCGCGCGCCGGGCTACTCCCAATAATCCCAGAAGAGGCGGAATTTCATCCAAATCCATAGTATCGCGTTTGCGCTGATGCAAAGGCAACATCCAAAACTTTCCCGATATAAATTCCTCGCGCTCGCCTCCATCTCCATTACTTATTCGTTCAAATGCATCAGAAAGACCATCATGCTCAATGAGATTGCGATTGCCCGCCATGACAATTAGAGATAGAGCGCTTTCATCCAATGCGGCCACGAAAGCTGCGGGCGATTGCATGTGATCGCGCACAGCGGCAAGAACGGCCTCAAGAAATTGCTGTAAGTCGCCCTGTGTAAGCAAACGCTCTTCCATATTCTGCAATATCTGCAATTCAGACCGATCGCGCTCAAAGAAAAGATAGCGTTCCCATAACGGATAGAACAACGTAATCGCATGTTCAAAAAGCAACACAGTTGCAACCATCGTCAAAGGGACAAAAACGGAATAATCCGATCCCATCAAAACCCCGGCTCGGCGAACGATGGTCATAAAACCTAAGGCGAGTGAAGCGGTGACGGGACCGCGGATAATCCATTTGAACAAACGGCTCTTGATCACCCGATCGGGCCAGGAGACCCCGAAGAAAGCCACGGCGTATGCCATGACTATGACCAGCCCGCCAACCAAAATATTAATGGAGGTTGATCCAAGCCAGAACAATAGCGGAAATTTTGCGGCTAAAGAAGAACCGTACAACAGATAAGGATAGGAACCCAGCGCGGGTGCAGTTGCACCCGCCATAAGATATAACATGCGGCGGCGGCCGGAACGCGTTAACATGCGGCGATATGCGCGGATAAAGTTTACGCCAGCCCATAACATCGCGGCGACGTAGTAAAAAGTAAAAACCTCGGACCCCAGAGTCGGTTGAAGGTGAGGAGCCGGTTGACCGTCTGGTACGAGCGGACCCAGCAAATATCCCGCCGCGAGCGAGAGAAGAAAAATCGTTGAGACCGCATACGTGAATCGGATGGCGAATCTCCGGCGTCCGCGTGAAGGCCGGCCCGCAGTTACCAGCACCGCATCTGAAAGATGCAAATATGCGGCAGGCAGATAGATGATCCCAAACCAGTGAAGGCGAAGGAGTAAATCAATCCCCCATGCAGGCACGTCCTTGCTTTGCAATGCATTGGTGGTAAAGATGACCACCACACACAAAAGAATGACTGCGAAAGAACGCGCCACACGATCGCGTAAATTGAATGATAAGGAATAAAGAAACAACGAAAAGGCCGTGATGGCAATTCCGGCCGTTAAAATTTGATTGATAACCTGGATGCCCGCCAGTAAATTGTCTGTCCAACCGTTAAACATAAAACCTTCCCAAAGCACTCTATTTCAATGCCCTCGCAAAGAATAGAGCAACATCTTGCGTTAAATAATAATGATCATTATACCCGCAGAATTCATATCCATGTTTTTGTGCCAAACGGATCGCTGGTTGATTTTTGGACTGCATTTCCAGGAATAATCTGCGATGACCTCGCGTCAGACCCCAATCTTGGGCAGCATTTAACAACGCACCAGCTACACCCTGACGCCTCCATTCGGGTGCGACAACAAGATCAGATACCCAAGCTACTGAGGCTGGGCGATCTACCAGCGAAAGATAACCAGTTGGCGCGCCGTCAGCCAGCGCGGTGAATATCATTGATTTACGAGTCCACACGTCCGCAAGAGCAAAAGGGTCATAGGGGTAAGTCAGTGGAATGGAACGCGGCAAACGAACTTCACGGAATGTCGCGGCGATTTGACCGCCATCCCGCCGCAATTCCAACTGCCAGACAAATTCAGTGAGTATAGAATGATCCATTCCCATCAGACGGGGAAGATCGCTAGCTACTGTCGGTCGGATTTGAATTTGAGACATAATCTCCTAAAATTCCAGAACGAATTCAATCTAGAAACATTGCTCATGGAGCAGTTATCCGCAAGGGAATGACACAAGGCGGCAGAGATTGCCCCTGTGTATTCGTAACTACGAGACGCAATTGATAATCGCCGGGAGTCAATATAGAAGTATCCCATTGTCCAAGCGAATTATTAGGAACAGGAGTAGTACTCGCGGCAATTGTGGCCCAGTCATTAGTGTTAAGCGGCGCAACTTCATATTTATAAAATCCAAAATCAGGAATGGTCACGGTTCCAATCAGGTCCACGACCCCGCTGACCTCGCTTCCGGGTTTGGGGGATGTGATCATTAATTTATCAGCGACACAACCGCTGGTATTCCCAAGGGTCGGAACAGGAAGAGGCGTCAATGCAATTTGAGTCGCAAGCTCAGCAGAGATCGTTCCCGTCGGCGTGGCAAGCACATCAATGGTCGGAGTGGAAATAAAAAAGGAAGCGGGAAGACTAGGTATAATGAAAGAAACGGTTGTCAATTCTCCAAAGAACAAAAATAGGATCAGGATCACAAAAGCGATTGCCTGACTCATCCGATGCAAGGCAAACTCACGCTCCAGAGTATAAACCGACTTTCGCCATTCGTTCCACGCTTTCAACAGCAATCGGAATGCTAATAATCCTCCGATAGCCAGCACAATATAGATCAGCACTTCATATTTGCTGAGAAATTGATAAATTGCGCTCATCTCAACCTTGTTACAATTGACGCAGAACCCCGCGAATCAATTTCTCTATCTTTGGCGTAATAAGCCTGCCAGCCTCTAGCACTTCTTCGTGTGTGGTAACCATTGAACCATCCAGATTCGCTTTATTGCTGATCCCCGAGAGACCCAGAACCCGCATCCCGCCATGACGAGCGACGATCACTTCAGGGACGGTAGACATACCCACAGCGTCAGTTCCGATCAGGTGCAAGAAACGCAGATCGGCCGGGGACTCAAACGAGGGGCCACTCAATCCGGCATAGACGCCTTCACGCAAAACCATGTTCTCTTTCTTGGCTAGGCTGCGTACCAGATCACAGAGCGCGCCATCATAAGCCTGACTCATATCGGGAAACCGCGGTCCAATTTCATCAAGGTTCGGACCGGACAATGGATTTTGGCCTGTCATGCCAATCAGATTTAAGTTATCGGTAATTAACATTACATCGCCCGCTGCAAAGGCCGGATTTACGCCGCCTGCAGCATTAGTGACGATGAGAATTTCAATTCCAAAACGCTGCATGACGCGCACAGGTAAAGTCACCTGCGCCATACTGTACCCCTCATAAAAATGAATACGCCCTTGCATGACAAAGACAGACTGGCCTTCCAGCGTGCCAATGATCAAACGGCCCGCATGTCCCAACACCGTTGAAATTGGAAAGTGCGGCAGATCGCCAAAAGGAATAATATCAGGCTTTTCAACGGAGTCCGCCAAACCGTTCAAACCAGAACCGAGAATAATCGAAATGCGCGGCCGGTATGAGGTCCGCTCGCGAATCGCTTTAACGACTTCATCAATTTGTTCAAGGGAAAAATGGGCAATCATTAATTGAACCTGTTCTAAGTTTATGTCTACGGAGCAGAACCAGCGTCCCCTTCAAAAGTTCTGCGCGCTCCGTGATTATATCAGAAATCACAAAGCCCTTCTCCGCGTTGATAATTCATAAGCCCTAAAAAGGTAGAAAAAAACCACCTATTATGCTATAGTAAACTATGGCAGATCGTCCTTCTCTCGTTGTGCATTGGCTCGGACGTTTGATCCACAACGACAAAGTGTCGCAGAAAGCGGAACCTCGGTCATCAGGCGCTGACATCCAGTTGGATCAGATTGCAACTTTGAGTCGCCAGTTGGGAGCCGAGAAGCGCCGAAACACGCAACTTGTTCTGCTCAACGAATTAAGTCAGCAATTAGAAACGCGCCTTGATCAACCCGTATCAGCTCAATTGGCAGTGAATACTATCGAACGCGCGATGGATTGTTCTTTTGTATGTCTACTCATTCATGAGCCGGAACGGCGGGAGTTTGTCGCGCTTGCTGCAGCGGGGCGAATGGCGAAAATGATCCCACCGGGATACCGACAGAATGTAACACGCGGGATGATAGGGCGTGCCGCGCGCTTACGAAAGACGCAAGTTTCCAACGATACGCGGCTGGATCCAGATTATTTCAACCTTGCTAATCAAAACAACTTATCGTCGCTCGTTGTTCCTATTATTCACAACGGTCATGTCGAAGGAATGATCATAATAAATTCAGAAGCCGCTGACGCTTTCCATACCTCCGATGTGGCCTTGGTTGAAACATTGGCCGCTGAACTGGAACACGCTTGGGAACGATCAAGCTACCATCAACATTTAACTGAGCTAATTCAGGCTGGTATTTCTCTATCAACCATGGTTGAGCCGCAGGCAGTTGTGCAGGAAATTGCCACCGTGACCCGCCAGACATTACGAGCCCGATTCGTTTATGTTACATTGCTGGATCAGGCCGGATATCTTACACAACGGGCATCTTCTGGTTTCGCACCAAAATTACAACAGCACCTTGAAAAAATGCCTTTGCACGACAGCCTCATTCAAACCGCTTTGAACTCATCGCAAGTATTTCGAATTCGCGATGTTCGCAAATATCCCTTGGGGCCATCCGGGATAGAAATTGATCAGAGCAGTTTGCGCAGCGTATTGGCCATTCCGATTCGCTTGCATCGTCTGAGCATCGGGTGCATTCTGGCATTTGGCAAACAAAATGAAATCTTCTTCACAGAAAACGATGAATCACTGGCATCGCTTTTATCCTCGCAATCTGCGGCGGCTGTTGAAAGCACATGGCTATATCAGGAATTGCGAAACTCATTAACCACGACGACCCAGTTATATCAAGTTAGTTTTGAGATACTTCGAACTGAAGAATTGGGCCAAGCCATCAAAATTATCCTAGAAACCGCACGTAAAGTGGCAAACGCCGATGCCGCGGGAGTGGTTTTATTTAGTCCCGACAAAAATATCGAGATTGAATTAGGCATAGATGTGAGTGGGATATATCACGGCGCTCAACATCCCTTTAAATTAATTCAACAGGCAATGGCCAGTGGAACAAGCATTTTTGCATCGGATGAAACAGCCACAGAAGTTTGTTTTCCAATCCAGACGCATCTCCGCAAATATGGCGGGCTTTGGCTAAAAATATCGAAGAATCTAAATTATGATTCGCGTCACACCGCCGCTTTGCAGACCCTGACAAATCAACTGGAGCGCGCCATCCTGCTGATCGAGTCGCGGCGCCAAGCCAAGGAAATCGAATCTGCTTATGAGGAATTGGAAACGACTTATGACCGCACATTGGTTGCGCTGATGTCGGCTTTAGATGCGCGGGACCGTGAGACGGAGGGTCATAGCGCGCGCGTCAGCCAGCTCGCCGCAAGCCTAGGGAAAGAAATAGGGTTGGAAATTCATCAGCTCAAAGCGCTGGAACGAGGCGCACTCCTGCACGACATTGGCAAGATAGGCATTAGCGATGTTATACTTCACAAACCCGGACAACTCAACGAAAAAGAATGGAAGATCATGCGTTTGCATCCCAACATTGGGGCGAAAATCGTGGAAGATATTCCCTTCCTGCAAGATACCCTGCCTATCATTCGCTATCATCAAGAACGTTGGGATGGCAGCGGCTATCCGATCGGGTTGTTCGGCAAGGACATACCGCTGATGGCGCGCATCTTTTCGGTCGTTGATGCGTTCGATGCCTTGACTACGGAACGTCCATATCGTGAAAAAATATCGCGCGAAGAGGCAGTCTCTTATCTACGTGAACAGGCTGGAATCCTGTTTGATCCGGAGGTGGTGTCGGCCCTCGAAAAAATTTTTGCGGAAGGCCGCATCGGTCCCTTATAGTAAATAAAGAATGACGAAAAAAAAATCGCAACTTGGATTCACGCTTCAGGAACAACGAATTTCCGCGTTGCCATCCGCCATCGCGGGAATACTGACGTTGATTCTCATAGTGATCAACGGGAGCATGACATGGCGTCAAGCAAAAACCGATCCTGTTCTTCTTTTGGGAGTTGGCATCATCGGAACGATTTACTTGTTTATATTCAACTTCTCTATGATTCCAACCTTAAACTTCGAACCCGCCTTGGGTTGGATAAATGCGATTGTCGCGGGCGTTGGCTTGTGCCTTCTAACATATCTCCTTCCGTATCAATCTGACATTTATCTTGGCGTTTTATTGATCACGCTCGCGATAACGTGCGCTCTCATTTCAGGGCGCATGTCCTCCTACTTCCTAATTTTCTTTACCATTCTTTTCACGATAATAATCCGCCACAATTTCCTGACGGACGTGGGCAATCTCACGCTCCATCTGAGCCTCGCCATCATCGCCATGATTATCGTGGAGACCATAATGCAATTGAGGAGGTCAGCTCACGACCATATTCGCCGACTGGAAACCGTCACTGAGTTTAGTCGCGCAATCGCCTCCACGCTTCAAACGAACCAAGTAATGGCTCTGCTTAATGCAGCATTTCAAAACTCAATTGAGGCGGACACATATTTTGTCGGTGTTCGGGAAGGGGATGAGATGCGCCTGGATCTTCTCTATGACGATGGTGAATTTTATGAAAATCAGCGCGTTAATCTGGAAGGTTCGCTATCGGGATGGGTTCTGAACAATCAACAAAGTCTGTTTCTTCCTGATTTGCGCAAGGACGTCACTTTGCCCGGCGTTCGGCTGGTACTTGTGGGAAGACATAAAACCAGTCTTTCGTGGCTGGGCGTGCCAATGAAGGGCCAAAATGTAGATGGGATCATTGCCATTGGCTCTTATCGTCCCAATGCTTTTGAGCGCGCCGATTTGGAATTATTGACCGCCTTGGCTCAACACGCAGCACAGGCAATTGACAACGCCTACCGTCACGCGCAAGTGGAACTCCAATCGCAACTCGACAGCCTGACCAACATTTACAACCATGGACATTTTCTGAAACTTTTAAAAGATCAAACAGACCAAGCCAAGCTAGAGCATCAGCCGCTCAGTGTCATTATGCTTGACGTTGATCATTTCAAGCAATACAACGATATGTACGGTCATTTGTCGGGCGATGAAATTCTGAGAAATCTCTGCAACATCATTAAGGGCCATCTCAAGCGCACCGATGCCGTGGGCCGCTGGGGCGGAGAAGAATTTGTTATCTCGTTACCTAATGCAAACGGCAAACAGGCTCAACAGATCGCCGAGCGCATTCGCTCGTCCATGCTAAAACTTTCCGCGCATAATCATAAGCAGACAACTATTCCTGTGCCGACGGTCAGTCAGGGAATTGCCGTATATCCTTTGGAAGTGGATGAGGTCATGAAGTTGATTGATCTTGCAGACAAACGGTTATATGTTGCGAAGGAACGCGGTCGAAATCAAGTCGAGCCAAGTGAAAGTCATTGGGAAAGACTTTATGAATACAACGATCAATAGAGGTCTGATTCTTCGAAGAATCAGACCTCTATTTTATTGCAAAGCATCACGAAAAGCCGCGACGGTTGTTTCAATCGCTGAATCATCAATCCAATAATGCGTCACGAGACGAAAGCGCCGTGAGCCAGATGCGCTTACTAATACTCCTCGACTTTTCAATTGATCGGTAATTTCATCCGTTGAGAGCTTAACCTGCGGCGCAAGATCGAAGAAGACCATATTGGTCTGCGGCGCGCCATCGAGAACGATCCCTCGATTCTCACTCAGACCTTCAGCGAGCGCGTGCGCCCGCGCGTGATCTTCGGCCAAACGTTTTGTCATCTTCTCTAACGCGATAATTCCAGCCGCCGCTAAAATTCCTGCCTGACGCATTCCCCCTCCCAGCATCTTTCGCAAACGATGCGCGCGTTTAATGAATTCTTTATCGCCACACAACACCGAGCCAACCGGCGCACATAATCCCTTGCTCAAGCAAAACGTGACCGAGTCAACCGGATCGGTTAATTCTTTAGCGTTCACATTCAACGCCGCGGCGGCATTAAAGATGCGTGCGCCATCAAGATGGACTTTAAGTTTATGAGCGTGAGCAAAAACCGCGATGCGACGCGTAGTTTCCGGAGTCTGCACGACGCCACCGCAATGATTATGTGTGTTCTCAAGACTTACGAGCCGCGTAATTGGTTCATGCTGATCGTCGGCTCGAATCGCCGCTTCGATATCCGAAAGCAGAAGCGAGCCATCCGGTTGATTTGGCAACTGGCATGAATGCACTCCGCCTAACACCGAAATCCCGCCCGCCTCATGCAAGTATGTGTGATTCTCTTTTCCAAGAATCACTTCATCGCCGCGCTGACAATGCGCAAGAATGCCAGCCAGATTCCCCATCGTTCCAGATGGAACAAACAATGCGGCTTCTTTGCCCATCATGTCGGCAGACATCTCCTGCAAACGATTGACCGTTGGATCATCTCCATAAACGTCATCGCCGACTTCGGCCTTAGCCATCGCTTCGCGCATTTCGGGCGTGGGTTTGGTAACGGTATCAGAACGAAGATCAATAAATTCCATTTTATTTTTCCTTTCTCAAATCATCGAGCACTTGAGTTAACTCTTCAGGCAATGCCGCTTCAAAAGTTCTTGGCTGTTTTTCGTTGGGCAAAATGATTTTGAGTTTTTGCGCATGAAGAAAATGTCGGCTCAACACCAGACTTGATTTTTTTTTGCCATAAATTTCATCGCCAACAATCGGACAGCCAAGCATCGCACAATGCAAACGAATTTGATGCGTGCGTCCGGTGAGCGGATGAAATTCCAGCAGAGTATGTTGCGGAAATGTTTCAAGAGTTTTATATTCGCTGACCGCGGCGCGTCCTTTGCTTTCCGAAACAATCGCCATCTTCTTGCGATGGCTCGGATCACGCCCAATAGCGGCATCAACTCTGCCGGATGGCGTGGGCGGTTTGCCGTCCACCAAGGCGATATATGTCTTATCCACTTTACGCAATCGAAATTGATCCTGCAGCCAGCGATGGGCTTTATCGTTCTTCGCAATCACAATCAAGCCTGATGTCTCTTTATCCAGCCGATGCACCACGCCGGGACGCTCTTCACCGCCAATGCCTTCGATATCCGGTTCATATCCAAGCACCGCATGAACCAGTGTTCCAGAATTATGTCCCGCGGCGGGATGAACCACCATGCCGGCCGGTTTATTGACAACAATCAAATCATCGTTTTCAAAAATAATATCTAGCGGAATATTTTCGCCAATTAAATCTGTCGGCGGAGACGGTGGGATACGAACTTCAACAATGGATTTATTTTCCAGCATCTGCCCGGACTTTTTAGCGGGCGCGTTATTGATCAAAACCATGCCATCCTTAATCAAAGCCTGCAGACGCGCGCGCGAATAATCAGGCATGGACTCAACTAAGAAATGGTCGAGCCGCTCCTCGTCCGGTTTTTGGAAACGAAAGGTAAAAACAGAATCTGTCACGAATTTGAGCCAGTCTTTTGGAGAGCGGCCTTTTTCTCAGCGCGTTCCTTCCACCAAACGCCAAGCAGTAGAACAACGACTCCTACTGTAATGGATGAATCTGCTAGA
>Ga0335081_10017887_pt1 | contig 11468 bp, 7 predicted proteins | sample Lox_Sample_35_FD_206713 | JGI IMG/M metagenome (GOLD analysis project Ga0335081, IMG submission 206713) | Soil microbial communities from Loxahatchee National Wildlife Refuge, Florida, United States - Lox_Sample_3.5 | ecosystem: Environmental > Terrestrial > Soil > Wetlands | place: USA: Florida... | reverse complement strand
GCGCGCAATCGATGATCACTTGCGACGGCGTCTTCAGCAAAAATTGCACTTCGGGATGGGCGAGCGCGTAGTGCGTGACGAGCGAAGCGATGTGGCCCAGCTCGGTCGTCTCGGACTTTAGGAACTTCCGCCGCGCCGGCACGCAGTAGAAAATGTCAGCGACGCTGATCGAGGTCCCAGCGGGAACGCCAGCGGGCTTCACACCGACAAGCTTTCCGCCCGCAAATTCGACGCGAGTTCCCTGCTCCTCTTCCGCCGTGCGCGTCTCAAGCAGCAGCCGCGAGACCGCCGCAATCGACGGCAGCGCCTCGCCGCGAAAGCCGAGCGTGGCAATCGAGAGCAAATCGTCGGCGGTTTGTAGCTTGGAGGTCGCGTGGCGCTCAAAGGCGAGCAGCGCATCGTCGTGGTTCATGCCGCTGCCGTCGTCGATGACGCGGATCATCCGCTTGCCGCCGGATTCGACTTCGACGCGGATCGATCGCGCGCCCGCATCGAGCGCGTTCTCGAGCAGTTCCTTCACTACGGACGCAGGCCGCTCGATCACCTCGCCCGCCGCGATCTTGTTCGCGACATTTTCCGGAAGTATGCGAATACGACTCATCGAGACTCTTCAGGAGGCCGGGGCTTCAGCCCCGGCGCAACGATCCTCCTAAGTAACCGGGGCTTTAGCCCCTGAAGCAAACCCAGCGTAACGGTCGGGAATCGCGTCAAGCGTATATCGACCGGACGCGGATGAAAATGGCCAATCTTCAGACTTATCGGCCAGCTTCGCGCGAACCGGATTCAGGCGAATGTACTCCGCCTTAGCTCGCCAGTCCTGGGCGTCGCGGATCGTCCAGTCGTGGAACCCTTCCTGCCAGATCTTGACCGAGTTCTCTCGCTCCTTGTGAATCTCGTGCGAACTCCCGCCTTTGATTAGTTGAACAGCTTTTTCCAGGCTCGTGACAGTGGACGGCGTCAACAGAAGGTGCAAATGATTCGGCATAACGACGAATTCGTGGAGCGAGTAGTGACTCTGATCGCGGTACCGGAACAACGCTCGCACGAGAATTTCCGCATTCTCGGTTACTTGGAAAATTGTCCGGCCTTCCCAACAACGGGTGGTCACGAAGTACGATGTGCCCGGCGCGACTCGGTGCTTTGGTGTTGCCACTTCTAAGGCCTTTCTTCAGGGGCTAAAGCCCCTTTTGAGTTCCTCGTTTTGTGCCGGGGCTGAAGCCCCGGCCTCCTGAGGACCAAGCAAGTCTCAGCAACAAGGAAACCGAAGCGGTGCATAAGCGCTACGCCGATTCGGTCTCTTTCTTTATGGCAATCCCCAATTCGTCGAGTTGATCTTGATCGACGGTCGATGGCGCCTCGGACATCAAATCCTGCGCCTTGGCGGTCTTCGGGAAAGCGATCACGTCGCGCAGGGATTTTTCGCCGGCCAGCAGCATCGCGATGCGGTCGATGCCGAGCGCAATGCCGCCATGCGGAGGAGTCCCATAAGTCAGCGCGTCCAAGAAAAATCCGAAGCGATGCTTCGCCTGTTCATCCGAGAGACCGAGCGCCTTGAACATGCGCGCCTGCACATCCTGCCGGTGGATTCGAATGCTGCCGGAGCCAAGCTCGTTGCCGTTCAGCACAATGTCATAGCCCTTCGACCGGCACTCCCACGGCGCGGTCTCGAGCTTTTCGATATCTTCCTCGATGATGCCCGTGAACGGATGCTGCGCGCTCACCCAGCGCTTTTCGCGCTCGCTCCATTCGAAAAGCGCGAAGCCGGTGATCCAGAGAAATTCCCATTTGCTGCGGTCGATCAGATTCAGTTTGTCGCCGAGATGCAGGCGAATCTGTCCGGCCACGCCGAGCGACGTGTCGCTGTGCTGGATCTGATCTTTTGCTGCCGCTGCGACAATCAGATCGCCCGGCTCCGCGCCAACGGCGTCGGCCAATTTCTTCAAGCCGTCTGCACCGAGATTCTTTTCGAGCGGCGACGAAATTCCCTCCGGCGTCACCTTCACGGTGTAGATGCCGCGCGCGCCCGCCGATTTCGCAAATTCCGCCAGCTCGTCAAGCTGCTTGCGCGACCAGGAGGCCGCGCCCGGCGCGACCACCGCTTGCACCTTGCCTTCGAAATGCAACGCGGCGCGCGCGGGTTCGAAAAATTCGGTGACGTTATGCAGCTCCATGCCAAAGCGCAGATCGGGTTTGTCCGACCCGTAGCGGCGCAACGCTTCCTTGTACTCCATGTGGCGGAATGGCCGCGGCACCTTGATGCCGATAATCGCGCATACGCGCTGCATCACCTGTTCGATCGCGTCGAAAATATCCTCCTGGCGCGGAAAAGACATCTCGAGATCGAGCTGCGTGAATTCCAATTGCCGGTCGGCGCGAAAATCCTCGTCGCGAATGCACTTGCAGATCTGAAAGTAGCGGTCCATCCCGGAGATCATCAGAATCTGCTTAAAAATCTGGGGCGATTGCGGCAGCGCGTAGAACTGACCGTGATGAATGCGGCTTGGCACCAAGCAATCGCGCGCACCCTCGGGCGTCGAGCGCGTGAGCAGGGGCGTCTCGATTTCGAAGAAGCCGAGCTCGTCGAGCGTTTTGCGAATTTCAAACACGATGCGATGCCGTAGCTCGATATTGGCGTGCAGGCGCGGGCGACGGAGATCGAGATAGCGGTAGCGCAGGCGCGTCTCTTCTGTCGCGGTGACTTCGTCCTCAATCGCAAACGGCGGCGTCTTCGAGTTGTTCAGGATGTGCAGGCGCGCCGCCATCACTTCGACTTCGCCGGTCGAAATCTCCGGATTCGCCTTCTGTCGCCGGACGACGCGGCCCTCCACAGCGACGACGAATTCCGAGCGCAGCTCTTCGGCTTTCGCGTGCGCTTCAGGATTGTGCTCTTTGTTGAAAACTATCTGCGCGAGGCCGGCGCGGTCGCGCAGGTCGATGAAGATGAGCTGGCCGAGATCGCGCCGCCGGTGAACCCAGCCCATTAGCACAACGTCTTTATCGGCATCCGACGCGCGCAGCGCCCCGCAGTAGTGTGTCCGCTTCAGATTGCCTAGACTATCGAGCACAAGACCCTGCCTTCGAGTGGCTAGTGACGAGTGGCTAGTGGCTACATAAACCAGCTAGCTTGCGCCTTATCGCCGCGAGCATCTTTGTAGCTCTGAAATCTCCTGCAAAATCGAGTTCACATTTGCCACACTGCAATACCCAAGATCAATGCTAAGTAGAGCCTGCGTTTCCAGCTCCGCGAGAGAGCCGCTCGCGTGCGATAGAAATTGCAAGAATTCGCGCGTCCCGCTACGCGCCTGGCCTTCGGCGATATTCGACGGCACAGACACTGCGGCTCGCCGCATCTGCGCGCTCAAACCAAACTTTTCTTCGGCAGGGAATTTCGCCGTCATTTGGTACACCGCTTTTGCCAAGTGCATACCCTTCTGCCAGATCTTCAGTTCTTTGTAGTGCTTGACCTTTGCGGTCTCGGGCAAGGCGAAACCTCCGGAGGTCTAGTCACTAGCCACTCACCACTAGCCACTTGCTGCTAGCGCTACCCGCTTCCTCTCATCTCAGATTCCAAATACTCGAGCAGGTCATTCTCATTCAGCTTCTTCTGTTCCGCGTCTGCGAGGCGCTTCAGCGTGTACGTGCCGGACGCGACTTCATCTTCGCCGATAATCAACGCGTAGCGCGCGCCCAGCTTATCGGCCAAGCCTAGCGCCTTGCCGAATTTCATCTCCTGCGGTGGAACTTCGACCGCCAGTCCACACGCTCGCAGCTTTTTTGCGATATTCAGCGCCACTGGATACGCCTTCGCTCCCATCCGAGCAACGAACACACTCAGCCCAGGCAAATGCGGAAGATTTCCGCCCTCCTGAATCGAGAGCATCGCCCTATCGGTGCCGATCGCGAAGCCGATTCCCTTCACGCCCGCCGGGCCTCCCAGAAGCTCGACCAAGCCATCGTACCGGCCTCCTCCGCAAACCGCGTTCTGCGAGCCGAGGCCCGTAGCCGTCACCTCAAACGTGGTGCGCGTGTAATAGTCGAGGCCGCGGACGAGCCGCCAGTTCTCGTCGTAGGAGATATCGCGCAGATGTAGTTCGTCTTTCAGCTCTGAAAAGTGCTGGCGGCAGGCCGCGCACAAATGGTCCGAGATGCGCGGCAATTTTTCGATCACCGCCTGTTCCTCCGGCAGCTTGGAATCGAGGACGCGCAGTGGATTCGTCTCGATGCGGCGTTGGCTGTCGGCTCCCAATTTGTCTTTCACTTTGCGGAGTTCGTCACGCAGCAGCTCGACGTATTTCGGCCGGCATTCCTTGCATCCGATTGAGTTGATGTACAGCGTCGTATTCACGAGGCCCGCGCGCTTGAAGAGCACGAGGAGCATCTCGAGAACTTCCGCGTCGATTGCAGGCGCTTCCGACGGGCCCAGCACCTCTGCGCCGACCTGATAGAACTGCCGGTAGCGGCCCTTTTGCGGCCTCTCGCGGCGAAACATCGGTCCAACGTAATAGAGCTTCTGATTTCCCGCCAGTGTCTGCATCCCGTGTTCGATGTAGGCGCGCGCGACGCTCGCCGTCGCCTCCGGGCGCAGAGTCAGCGAGTCCCCCAGGGCCAGATTTCGAACGGAATCGAGGAATCGCAGCACGGCCGGTGTTCCCTCGCGCTCGATCTGCCGGCACGCTTCGTGGAGCTTGAGCACTTCCGCCTCGTTTGCACCTGTGCGCGGAATCGTTCCGCGCTGCCAGGCCTCGGCCACAGCCTCGTCCAGCAGAACTACATCGACCAAGGTCAATGGGTGAGCAACGTGGAACTGTTCGCGATCCTCAAAGGTGTACATCTCTTTCGCGACGACGTCCGTGTCAGCTCCAATCGAGCGAGCGAAGAGCTGCGTGTCCTCAAAAATAGGCAATCGAATCTCGCGGAAATTGTAGGACTCAAGCGTTTCGCGCGCGAGCTGCTCAAACCAATTCCAGAGCGCCGAATCAGGCGGCAAGATGTCGCGAGTGCCTTTTATAGCCCTAAATTGTCGTTTTTCGGTCATTCGCAGACGAGCGAACAAGCAAAAGTCGTCGAAACATACTAGCAGGCGTAAATACTGATGCAAAGGTGCGATGCGCCAGCGCCGGAGGGGGAAGAGCGCTCAGCGGTAGTTTTCAGCTAGAAATGCGTTCTTGAACTCAACATAGTCTAGGGCGGAAGTCGCGATCTGTCTTCGCTCAGCTTCCGTGACCACACAGCGAACTTTTCCCGACACAAGATCGAGTAGCTTTCGCCCCGAATGTGAAGGACGCAGTGGTCCTGGATGCTCGTGCGTGCCCCTATGCGAATTGAAAACGGGGCCGCAAGGTCGACGGCGAGTCGAACCTGGGGATCGGGTAGTCCCCGTGCAGCTCGGCGCACGGCCAGATGCTCGAATCCGCGCCAATCGTGACATCTCCGATGATGGCGGTTTGCGGATCTACGTAAGCGCCGGCGGAAATCTGAGGTGTGCGGCCCCGAAAACTGCGAGTCATTTCCGCCTCCGTTCTCGCGTCGCAATCGTACTAGGTAGCGGAAAGTATATATTGTGAATTCGCACGACTCCTCACGCATTCGACAAATAACAAAGGTAACTAGCGGATATCGAATGGCTTAATCATTGATCGCGCCATTTGAAACATCTATCCCCTCAATCAAAACGTTGCATTTTACGAATCTCATACTTCTGTATAACCTCCGGACCTCGGGATTCACCCCCCTTCAAAGGAGAGTCTGATGGCCGAACAAAAAACAACGGGTGAGATGCAGCCTACTTTAGGCTTGACCGGTTTGACGATGAACGCTATGGCGCTCATCGCACCCGGAGCCTTCCTGTGGCTCACCTTCTACGCTCAGGCGACCGAAGGCGCGACGTCGCCAGCGATGTGGAGCGGCATCATTTTTGCCTTGCTGCTCTGCTTGGCGACTGCCGTTTCGTATGCGGAATTGTCAAAGCTATACCCCGGCACCGGAAGCTCATATTACTTTGCCGAGCAGTCGTTTTTGAACCACGAGAAGGCGTGGAAATACGCACGCCTGATGAAGTTCATCGTTGGCTGGGGCTCTCACCTCTACTACTGGATCTACCCCGGCGTGATGGTGGCGGCCACGGGCCTTTTCGTCGGCTACATCACGGGAACGCTCTGGCCCAATTTCATGAGCTCTTCGAACCCCGGGCCTGCGTTCATGATTGCCGTCGCGATTGTCTTCACGCTCGGCGTGTCCTACATCGCTCACCGCGGAGTGACCGGATCGACGGCGGTCAACGTGGCGATCAACATCATCCAGATCTCGGCGCTGATCGTGTTTTCGGTCATGGCAATCAGCTATCGCATGAGTCACCCGCCGGGCAGCGTGGCCTGGCAGTGGGACGCGACGTCCAGTGATGCGTACAACTGCGAGTTCCAGATGGACGCGCAAAACAACATCACTCGCGACGCAAACATGGTCCCGCAGTGCAAGAAGGATGCGAGCGGCGCTCCCGTGCCGTATCACATCGACTACACCACAAACGATTCGAACGGCAACTTCTTGGCTCACTCGAGCGCCAAATCCGTCATCGGGATTCACAAATTCGGCTGGATGTTCGTCCAGGCCAATATCGCGATCCTGATTCTGGTCGGATTTGAATCGTGTACGTCGCTGGGAGGCGAAGCCAGAAACGCCAAACGCGACATCCCGATTGCGGTCATTACTTCACTTCTGGTCCAGGGGGCCTTCTGTTACTTGTTCGAGTACTTCTCCGCGAACTATGCCTTAAGTAGCGGCTACTCGATGCAGAGTGCCTCTGGCTCGGCGGCGCCGATTGCCGACATGATGGTGATGATCGGCGACGCGCTCTTCCACGGCCATGGCCGGGCGTTCATGATGATCGAAGCGATCACCGTCTTCCTCGCCCTCATCGGCACGACGCTCTCCTGCATGAACACGGGAGCGCGCGTGACGTACGCAATGGGCAAGGATCAGGAAGTGCCGGAACACTTCGGCATACTCCACGAAAAGAACCTCAGCCCGCACAAGGCCATCTGGACGCTGGCCATCGTCTCCATCATTTTCGGCTGCATCGCGCTGCTGATGGTGTTTGGAGATGCGGGCGCCCCGAGCGACGCCACGATCGCAGCCCTGCCTCATGGGTTCTGGTCGAGTTTCGGCTACCTCACGCACGACAAGATGGCAGCGCTGCCGAATACGTTTACCCTGGTGACGCTGGCATCGAACTTCGGGACCTTCCTGCTTTATGGCTTGAGCTGCGTCGTGTGCATGGTGGCTTACCACAAGCACCCGAACTTCAGCTTCCTCAAGCACTGGCTCATCCCGGCGTTCGGAACCGTCGCGAACCTCGTATGCATGTCCTTCTATCTGATCGGGCCGTTCATGGGGTACGGCACGAAGATGGAGCCTTATCTGGCCTTGGGTATTGCGGCGGTCTGGGCCATTTACGGCGGCATCTACTTCGTCATGGCAAGCAAGAAGAAGGGCAAGACGACGCTCGTCACCAGCCGGGCGTAGTTCCCCAACCAAACAGTCATCCGGCGGGCCCGGACGCCTCGGGCCCGCTTCTTTTTTTGAGCATCGCAGCTGATATCCGAAACATTTATGCGGCTCATTCAAACGTTGCATCTCTGCTGAAGGCTCCTCGGCTCAATAATTCCGTTGTGGCCCCCGCGCTACGGGGAATGAGCGTGATCGGGCGCTGTTGAGGCATCCGGCGCAGGCGAAGTGCAGGCAGGCCCTGCGCTCAGAGAGATTAGGCTCTAATGTATAGAGGTCTTCAGGCAGCGGCTGTAGCCAGGGTCGAGGTCGCCGAAGGCCAACGTCCGTTCCAAGACTCCATGGATGTCGAGTTCGCACAGATCTCTGACGTCGGTCGAGTGCGTCAGGGAAATGAAGATTATCTGGGACACGTTGCCCCGGCGACGCCGGAGGAAGCACGCTCGCGCGGCTGGCTTTTCGCTTTGGCTGATGGTGTGGGTGGTCACGATCTCGGCGAGGTCGCGTCGCACACCGCGGTCGAGTCCGTGATGGCCGGCTTCCGCGAGGCGCCTCTAGGCGAATCGCATCCGGCACTGCTCGAGCGTCTTATCAAGGGCGCAAACACGCGCGTAATTGATGCAGGTCACGCGGCAAGTCCAGGAGGCGCGCGCATGGCGACGACGCTCGTTGCCTGCGCCTTGCGCTATGACCGCGCTGCCGTCGCTCACGTGGGCGATTCGCGCTGTTACCTGATCCGCCGCGGCCAGGCAAATCTGCTCACGCGAGATCACACCGTGGCGAACGAGCAAATCCGCCTCGGTATCGTGTCTTCGTCCGAGGCGGCAGGGGCCGGCACGAAGCATCTGCTAATCCGTTCTCTTGGCTCGGAGCTTTTCGTCAACGTCGATGTCCAGGAGCACCAGGTGCTCGCAGGCGATGTTTTGGTGCTGTGTTCTGACGGACTGCACGGCGCGGTGAGCGGTTCCGAGATAGCCGCTGTCGCGGCAAGCGCTACGAACTTGACGGCGGCTGCACACCGCCTCGTGGAAATTGCCAATCAGCGGGACGGCAGTGATAATATCTCCCTGCAAATAATCCGCGTCCGAGGCGTTGAACGCGTCGGAATGTACCGGGGCCGGCCTTACCGGCTGCGCTAGCCGGTGTGCCCGCGGATTCCAGCCTGAACTACACACACGAGGCTTCCAGTCCGCCCCGGCGAACAACTCGATCACTACAAGCTTGAAAGCGTAGCCGCCCGCAGCGGAATGGCCTCTATTTTCAAGGCCACCGACCTGCGGACAGGCCGCACCGTCGCAATCAAAATTCCCCACCCCGAGATGGAAGCCGATCCGGTTCTCTTCGACCGCTTCAAGCGCGAAGTCGATATCGGCAAGGCTCTCGATCATCCAGGCGTCATGAAGGTCTATGACGATCCCGATCGAAGCCAGCTCTACATGGCGATGGAGTGGGTCGACGGTCGACTGCTACGCCAGATTCTAAGTGAGCGCAAAAAGCTTCCCATGGAGCGCGCCATCAAGATTGCGCTCGGAATTTGCGACGCCCTCGGCTACATCCACAGTCACGGAATCGTGCATCGCGACCTCAAGCCCGAAAACATCATGGTCGACGCCGACGATCACGTCAAACTGATCGACTTCGGCATCGCAGGCCAGGCAGGCGCGCGCCGCCTGACCTTTGCGAAGCTCTCGCAGGTAATGGGTACGCCCGATTACATTTCTCCAGAGCAGGTCAAAGGCAAGCGCGGCGATGGCCGCAGCGATATCTATGCGCTAGGCGTCATGCTCTACGAAATGCTCACCGGTAAGACACCCTTCCAGGGCCCGAATCCATTTGCGATCATGAACGATCGTTTGCTGAACAACCCAACCCCTCCGCGCGAGCTCGATCCGACGATCTCGCCCGAGCTCCAGGAGATCATCTACCGGGCTATCGAGCGCGATCCGAAAAACCGGTACGCCAGCGCTCACGAAATGGCGTTGGATCTTCAGCATCCCGAAAAGGTCGGCGTCTCCGAACGCCCCGAGTTGCACGATTGGCGAAAACGGCGTACGCCCTGGATTCGGCGAGTTCTGTTTTACATAATGATGGCGCTGATTCCCGTCATCGTCTTTGGCTTGCTCTACTTCTTCACGAAACATTGATTGGCTTTTCAAGATAGCCTTCCGAGCTTGACCGCGGACTGAAGCGGAGCCACCTCCACCGATAACTCCCTGTAACAAGGTAGGTTAGAGATACGCTCGCGCTCCGCGCACTCCCTGACCTCGCGGACGTTGCGAGATCAAATCGGCGCCGTGCTTCGGACATAAAGATTTCATAAGCGGTCTGAAAACATATTTTGAATATGAGCCATAGATTTAATGAGTTGGACCATTTACACTTCGGCCTGTAGCTTACCTCCACCTACTGTTCATCCAGGGTAAAAGCCGCGACCTCACAAGCTAGTTATGTGAGCGCGACAGGGAGGGAAAGGAAACACATGAATCGCATCAATAAACTAGCCATCGCCACGTTGGCTGCGGCTCTTGCATTCACTTCGGCGGCGGCGAGAGCTGAGGACCAGCCGTCCGGCAAGGATGCGGCCCAGCCTGCAGCAGCCTCGCAGCCTGCTGCTGCCGCGCAACCAAATGCGGATCAGCGGTTGCAGGATCTCGAAAAAGAGGTGGCACTGCTTCAGCAGGAAATCGCCGCGCTGAAAGAAGACAGCACGCCTGGCCTGAAGACGGCGGCATTGGTTCAACCGGACGCCGCATCGGCCGGCATCACGCCCAATGCACCCGCGGACGAGGCTCCCAAAATCAATCTCGCGGGCCTCTTGGGTCCGGTGACTTTGAGCGGGTTCGGCGACGCGTACTACGGCTATGATCCCAACCATCCGTTCAACAACCAGGCGGGGCTCCGCTCCTTCGAAGGTCCGACGAATGGCTTCAACTTCAACCTGGCGGAGCTGATTTTGGACAAACCTCCTGATGCCATGAGCGCGGAGGGCCGGCTTGGCTATCACGTCTCCGCGGGCTACGGGTACGCCGCGAAGATCATTAATGGTGGGGACAACACGGGCTTTGGGGACGGAAGCAATTTCTTCCTCAAAGAAGCGTACCTGTCTTATTTGGCTCCGGTCGGCAAAGGCTTGACGATTACTGTCGGAAAGTTTGTCACTCCGATGGGCGCGGAAGTGATCGAGAGCAACGCGAACTGGAACTATAGCCGCGGGCTTCTCTTTGACTACGCGATTCCGTTTTTCCACTTTGGGGCAAACGCGAAGTATGCCTTCAACTCGAAGTGGGCTGTCACCGGTTACCTCGTGAACGGCTGGAACAATACGATTATCAACCACTTCGGCGTAATCGGCGGGAGTTCGGGTTTGACGTATGGCGCCAGCTTGGCGTTCACGCCGAATATGAAGTGGTCCGTGACGGAAAACTACTTCGCCGGTCCCGTTCTTGGCGCTTACGCTGAGAGCACTGGCGCGAGTCTCAACGACTGGAAGCAAGTCTCGGACACGGTCGTCGCGTATACACCTAACGCCAAGTGGGCGTTCGAACTCAATGGCGACTACGGTTTCGGTCCTCGATACTACCCGGAATGCGATGACTCGGTAGTGAAGCCGCAGGTCTTCATCTCTTGCGGTACTCCCTCGCAGGCATCAACGTGGTGGGGTGTCGCATCCTATGCGAAGTACACTTGGACGCCGAAGACCAACTTCGCCGTTCGCTACGAGTACTACGACGATCCCCAGGGCTACACCGGCTTGGTTTTCGGTGATCGCGGTTGGGCTCAGGAAGTGACTGGAACATACTCGTATAACGTGACGAGCGCTTTCTTGCTCCGAGCGGAATACCGATATGACTTCGCGAGCGAGCCGATATTCGGCCAGAGCTTCTCGAACGAGAAGTTCGTGAAGGAACAGAACACAGCGACGCTCGGGTTCGTCTACACATTCAGCAGCGCGAACCTGAAATAAA
>Ga0335081_10017886_pt1 | contig 11469 bp, 12 predicted proteins | sample Lox_Sample_35_FD_206713 | JGI IMG/M metagenome (GOLD analysis project Ga0335081, IMG submission 206713) | Soil microbial communities from Loxahatchee National Wildlife Refuge, Florida, United States - Lox_Sample_3.5 | ecosystem: Environmental > Terrestrial > Soil > Wetlands | place: USA... | reverse complement strand
GGCCTATCCAGCTGGCCGGGCCCTGGGCGGCGGGGGGCGAGGCGGCCGCCAGCGCGGACTCAGGAGAGGAGGAGAGGAGGAGCCCGACCGCGGCGCAGAGAAGGAGGGAGGCTCGCGGCCTCTGGTGGAACAAAGCGTTGTGGCCTCGGTCGGGCGCGGAGCCGCACGCGATTTAGTCGTTGCTGTAGCCGACAAAGGATAAAAACGCGAAAACGGGCCGGCCTCGAAGTATGATCGACCTGTCGAGGAAGAAGCTCTTCCTCTTCGACCTCGACGGCGTCCTCACCGCCGGGAAGGAGGCTCCCGTCAAGCTCGGGGGGACGAAGGTCATCAACAAGATAAGGGCGAAGGGGAAGAGGTTCTTCGTCCTCACCAACGACTCGACGGACACGATAGAGACCGTCCACGAGAGGCTCAGGAGGTTTGACATCCCGGTCAAGAAGGAGGAGATACTCTCGAGCGCGAAGCTCACGGCCCAGTACGTCGCCAAGAACCACCCCGGGGGGACATACTACCTCGTAGGCGAGCGGGGTCTCGACGAGGAGCTGAGGCGGGAGGGGCTCAGGAGGACCAGGGGGACGAAGGCGGACGTGGTGGTCGTCGGGCTGGACAGGTGGGTCACCTACAACAAGCTCGACAAGGCGAGCGAGGTGGCGAGGAACGGGGCGTCGATAGTAGCGTGCCACGCCGCGAGGCTCTACATGTACAGGAACAGGGTGGCGATGGCGGTCGGGCCGACCGTGAGGGCGATAGAGTACGCCTCGAGCAAGAGGGCGGTCGCGATAGGCAAGCCGTCGCGCCTGATGTTCGAGCTCGCGCTCGAGAAGGCGGGGTGCGAGCCGGAGGAGACGGTGATGGTCGGCGACCAGGAGGAGACGGACATCGTCGGGGCGAAAAGGATGGGGATAACGAGCGTGATAGTCAAGACGGGGGTGTTCTCGAGGGGAGAGACCAAGACCCAGGCGGACGCGGTCGTGGAGAACGTCGATGACGTCGCCGACGGGTTCTGAGCCGAAATCGTCTTAAGGAGTCGCCGTCCTTCGGCTCCCGATCATGCAGCACTCCACGGGGAAGCTCTCGAAGTGCGCGCTCTGCGGCAAGGAGGAGGCGACGGCGGGGACGTTCCCCATGGTCATCGGCCTGGGGAGGATCTGCCTCTCCTGCGGGATGCAGACCGTGAGGTGCGACCTGTGCGGGGCCGAGGTCAAGCGGCTCACCTCGTCCAGGTTCGACGGGAAGACCCTCTGCCTCAAGGACCGCCTGAAGGAGGTCGAGAAGTACAAGCAGCACATAGTCAAGACGTTCGACGAAGACGACGACAGCGTCCAGGAGATCCTGAGCAGGTCGCTCGCGGACTCGCCGGAGGGGTACTCCCTCATCACGGTGAGGAGGGCGAGGAACAGCATGCACCTCTGGGAGGCGGAGTACGAGAAGACGGAGATACTCCAGTCCCGCTGCGGTTGATGGCGATGTCAGACAGCAGCGAGATGCGGCTGATACAGAGGCTGGTCCAGGAGATAGAGCACCTCAAGCTCGGGCTCGACCCCGAGGTCCTGGCGGCGTGGTACAGGAAGGTGGAGGCGGACGCCAAGGCAAGGGCGCGCCCGGACCTCAGGGACAGCATCCAGGTGATCCGCGACCCGATACTGACGATGAAGTTCGAGTTCAAGACATCGAGGCGCGCCGTCGACGACGTCCTCAAGGCGATAGACGCAAACCTGGGGGCGATGCCCCTCGCGACGAGGCTCTACTTCCAGAAGCTGGGCGAGCTCATCCAAGCCCAGTCGATGGCCTGACTAGTTCCTGGCCACGATGGATAGCTGCTTGCCTATCTTCTCAAAGGCGCCGACCGCGAAGTCGAGGTCATCCGCTGTGAGGGCGGCGTTCATTATGGTCCTTATCCTCGCCTTGCCCTTCGCCACCATGGGGAAGACTATCGGGAGGGCGAATACCCCGGCCTGGAAGAGGCGGGCGCTGAGCTTCTTGGCCGTCTCCTCGTCCCCGGTGATCACCGGCGTGATTGGCGACTCGCTCTTCCCTATGTTGAACCCCAGGTCGCTCATGCTCTTCTTGAAGTGCCGGGTGTGCTTCCAGAGGGTCTGGACGCGCTCGGGCTCGTTCTCGAGGACGTCGATGGCCGCGACGCACGCCGCAGCCACCGCTGGCGGGTGGGAGCCGCTGAGAAGCCACGTCCTCGACTTGTTGTAGGCGAAGTTGGTGAGGTCGCGCGAACCTGAGACGTGGCCGCCCACGACCCCGAATGCCTTCGAGAAGGTGCCCATCTCTATCTGGACCTGCTTCCTCGTGAGTTTGAAGTGGGATACGATCCCCCTGCCCCCGTCCCCCAGCACGCCCTCGCCGTGGGCGTCGTCGACGTAGACCATCGCGCCGTGCTTGCCCGCGAGCCTGGCTATCTTGTCCAGGGGGGCGATGTCGCCGTCCATCGAGAAGACCCCGTCCGTTATCACAAGGAGCCTGCGGTAGGAGGGCGAGTGCTTCTCGGCCTCGTCGAGAACCCTCGCGAGGTCGGCGACGTCGGCGTGCTTGTAGACCGCGCGCTCGGCCTTGGAGAGCCTCACTCCGTCGATGATGCTGCCGTGGTTGAGCTCGTCGCTGATGACGAGGTCCTGCTCGGCGACGAGCTGCGGGATGAGCCCGCTGTTGACGGCGTAGCCCGTCTGGTAGACCAGAGAGGCCTCGGCGCGCTTGAAGTGAGCGAGCCTCTCCTCGAGTTGGACGTGGAGGTCCATGTTCCCGGCGATTGCCCTGACCGAGCCCGAGCCGGCGCCGTGGGTCTTGACCGCCTCGATGGCCGCCTTCTTGAGGGCCGGGTGGTTGGTCAACCCCAGGTAGTTGTTGGAGCAGAGCATCAGGACCTTCTTGCCGTCTATCTTGCACCAGGGGGTGCTGGGGCCCTGGAGGGTCCGTATCTTCCAGTCCAGGTCGCTCTTGACCAGCGCGCGGTACTCCTCTCCCAGGAACGAGGTCGGGTCTCTGTCCATCCTGGGGCTCGACGGCACGTCCGAGGTTAATTTCCTTTTTGACCCGTGTCAGAGTACGAGCGTTCCGCGCCTGGCGCGGTCGCTCAGCTCGCTGATCATGTCCTTGGACATGGCGGTCAGGTCGTACTTCGGCTTCCAGCCCCAGTCCTTTCTTGCGCGCGAGTCGTCCACCGACTCCGGCCAAGAGTCTGCTATCTTCTGCCGGAAGTCTGGGACGAACTCGCAGGAAAAGCCAGGGATGTGCTTCTTGATCTCCTTGGCAAGGTCCCCGGCGGAGAAGCTCAGCCCGGCCACGTTGTACCCCATGCGGTAGGTTACCTTTTTTGGGCTGGCGTCCATCAGCATCAGGGTGGCCCGGATGGCGTCCTCCATGTACATCATGGGTAGGACGGTGTTCGACCTCACGAAGCAGGCGTAGTGCCTCTTGAGGATGGCCTGGTAGAACATGTCGACGGCGTAGTCGGTCGTGCCCCCGTGGGGGGCGACCTTGTTGCTGATGATCCCCGGGTACCTGATCGACCTGACATCGACCCCGTACCTCTGGTGGTAGTAGTTGCACAGGAGCTCGCCGGTCGCCTTGGTTATCCCGTACATCGTCGTCGGGAAGAGGGGGACGTCCTGGGGGGTCTTGACCCTGGGGATGCCCGGCCCGAAGACGGCGATCGAGCTCGGCCAGTAGACCCGCTCGAGGCTCATCTCCACCGCGAGTTCGAGGACGTTCTGGAGCCCCTTCATGTTGACGTCCCAGGCCAGCTGCGGGTTCTTCTCGCCGGACGCAGAGAGTATCGCGGCGAGGTGGTAGACCGTGGTGACGTCCCAGGTAGATACCGCCTCTCGGAGCTTGCGGATCTCGGTCACGTCCACCTGCTCGTTGGGGCCCGAGGGGAGCACCTTCTCCACGGCCTTGAGGAGTATGTCTGTGGCGATGACGTTCTCCTCGCCGTGCTTCTCCCTCAGGGCGACAACCAGCTCGGAGCCTATCTGGCCAGCCGCGCCGGTGACCAGTACCTTGCCCATGGAAGTTGCCGGTTTTTCCCCGTTCGCTAGATAAGGGTTTTGCGGGCGTCGAGCCTGCGTTCGACAGCTTCTAGAACCACGAGCTCTGGTTGAGGAGCTGGAGCGGAAGGCGGCGGGTGTCGTGAGGTTGACCGGGCGGAGCCGGGGAGGGTCCTCGGATGGCTCGGGTCGAAGGGGACGAAACCGACGCTGTAAGCGGGGGAGTCGGAGGACAAAAAAAATTCGGGAGCCGAGTCCTTGGTCTAACCCGTGATTCCGCCGGCGAGGAAGACTAGGTACTCGGTTGTCCCTGCGCTCAGGTCGACTGACATCGTCGCGCTGGATCCGGCGAAGTTCCCGTGGGCTGTCGACCTCACGAGGAACGTCCCGGAGGAACTGGTTGCCCCCTGCCCTACTAGGGCGGCGGCGTCAGGGCCCATCTGGGCTGTGCCAGACGAGACCGTGTAGGTGGTGCCGTTGACGACTAGGCTGCCGGATGTGATGGACAACGTGTATCCGCCTGTCAGCTTGCCCGTGACCGTGAAGGTCATGGTGCCGGAGGCGGTGCCGTTCTCGGTGTGGTCGCTGGCGAGGAAGTACTCGCCCTGGGTGCTGGTCACGGTGATGGTCTGCCCTACCGTCAGGCTCGGGAGGCTCTGTCGGAAGAACCCTCCGCCGCGGCCACCGCCGCCGCGGAGCGGCGCGCCCGCTTGGAAGGGCGCGAAGTGGCCGCCCTGGCCTCCCCATCCGCCTGAGGTGACTGGTGTGGTCGAGCTGGCTGAGTTGGATGTCGATGTCGCGGTCTGCGCGGTTGCCGGCGCGATCACGGCCGAGTAGGCCAACATGACCGCGGCGACGGTCGCCGCCACAGCCGCTAGTTTCGCTGTGTTCGTTACTTGCATTTTCCGTCAGGAGTGCGACGTTCGCGGGGTATATACTGGATTTCCGACATCGTTCCCAAATCTCTAGTGAATCGGCGCCCGATGGACCCCGTATTGCGTCATTGGCCCGGCGACATGGGGTGAGGGCGCTATGCTTAGGGAGTCGGCAGAGGGACCGTCGGCCTGCGGCGGTCCCGATGGGCTTCGACTATTCCATCTTCCTGTCTCTCGCTTTCCTCTTCGGGATCGCGGCGCAGTTCAGGGCGGCCGAAGGGTTCTCCTTCCTGCGCGGGCTGATCTCGTCGCTCGAGGGGAGGCTCGGGGTGATGTACGCGGTCGTGGCCGTGACAGCGGTCTTCTCCCCTTTCGTACTGAACGACGTCCTCGTCCTCATCCTAACGCCGGTGCTGATCGCGTACTCGAAGGAGTCCAAGACGGATGTCGCCCCCCTCCTCGTCGCGATGGTCACGTTCACCAACATCGCCAGCTCGCTGACCCCGCTCGGCAACCCGCAGAACATACTCCTGTGGCAGGGGACCGGTATCTCCGCCGGGGCGTTCGTCGAGGGGACCTGGCTCCGCCTCGCGGCCTCGGGGGGGATTGCGGCTCTCCTCCTCTTCTGGTTCAGGAGGAGGTTCTCCGGACGGACAGCGCCCTCCGCGAAGGGGCCGTGGAGACCGGCGGCCTACCTCCTCGGGTCGGCGGCGGCCGTCTTCGTGCCGAATGTCCTGGGTGTCTCTAGCCTCCTGTCGCTAGCGCTCGCTTTCGCCCTGGGCTTCGCCTTCACGTTTCGGTCCCCGAGAAGGGTGGCGCGCGAGTTCGACCTCAAGAGCCTGATCATCCTTTACGCCCTCGTCGGGATGGTGGCTCTCGTCGCGCTGCTCGTCAAGCCCGTCGTCTCGCCCTACGTGGCTCCCGCGGCGGCCGGCGCGCAGCCGTACACCGCCGAGTTCTTCGCAGCAGTCTCGGCGGTGATCAGCAATGTCCCGGCGACGCAGCTCGTCCTCAGCACGGCCCCCGTGTCCGCTCACGCCGCCCCGACCCTCGCGGTCGACGCGGGGCTGGCTGGGAACATCGACCCGATCTCGTCGTTCGCGAACCTCCTGGCTCTTCTCATGGCAGCGAGGAGCGGGGTGGGGGTGAGGAGGGCGATCCTCCTGCAGCTGGCGGTCGGGTTGGTCGCGTTCGTCCCCGCGGCCCTCTAGGATGCCGAGGCGGCCTGCGCGACGGTGGCGCCCGAGTCCTCTCCCGCGAAGAGGTCGTTCGGGGTCAGCTTGTCCGCAAGCCTGAGGGCCTTGATGAACTTGCCCGGCAAGAAGAGCCTCCTCGATGTCCCGTACTGGACGACGAAGCCTCTGTTGATGGCGAGCCCGAATATCAGGGCGCCGAGGGCGACCGGGATGAAGGGGAGGACGGTCATGAGCGTCCCCGTGAGCCCAGCTAACCCGAACGAGGCCAGGGCGTTGGAGACGGGCGGCGCCAGCCGGGAGAGCAGCCCCAGCCCCGCTATCCTCTGCGCGACCAGGGCCATCGTGGCGGCGGCCCCTATCCCGAGGACGGCCCAGTGGACCTCCGAGTATGGGACGATATTCGATATCTCGTCGTATGGGACGGACGTGACCTCGTTGTTCCCACCCACGACAGACCTGACAATCAGCCGCTTCGAGGTGGCGGCGACGTTCTGTCCCTTGTGGACCCAGGCCTCGATGATGCGCTCGTCTTCGGGCATGCCCTTGAGCGCGGGCATGTCGTCGTTTCGCTTCTTTATCTCCGCTTCGAGCCGCTTGGAGAGGTTGTAGACCAGGCGCGTCATCGAGTAGACGGAGGCGGCCCGGCTCGCGGCCTTGCCCATCCTCGCCCTCACCCGGGGGTGGTCGGCGAGCCTCTCCACCGCCCTGGCCGCCCCGGCGGCGTCATCGGGGCCGTCTACGATGATGCCGTTCGACCCGTCGCGGACTATCCATGCCTGGCCTCCCACCCCGGAGGTGATAACCGGGACGCCGGCGGACATGAACTCTAGCTGGGAGATGCCCAGGGACTCCGACCTGCTCAGGGTGATGTTGGCCATGGAGGTGCGGATCAGCGCGGCCTTGTCCTCGTCTGTGACCTCCCCGAGGACGGAGACGTTGGGGATTGTGCTCGCCACCATCCTGACGTGGTCGGCGTAGACCCCCTCGCACTTGCCCGCTATCACGAACCGAACGTCGTGCCTGTTGACCAGGATCTTGGCCACGTCGAGCAGCTCGAGCTCGTTCTTTCTCTCCTCGACTGTCCCCAGGCAGGAGACCAGGTTCGCGCTCTTCGGGAGCTTGAACTTGGCCCTGAACTGTTCGACGTCGCCCATGGTCGCGATGTCCTCGTCGTTTATCCCGCCGGGGAAGAGGAAGAGGGAGTCGTCCCTGGCCCCCAGCTTCTTCATGCTCGCGGCCTCGTAGGGGGTGGTGACCAGGATGAGATCGGCTTCAGCGAGGATCTGGGGGAGGATGACGTTGTTCCAAGCCTCCCTGTATGACCTCTCGGCGATGGCGTACCTCTCGTCGGAGGCGTCTTGGAAGTGGCTCATGTGGCAGAAAATCAGAGGGGTGCGGGGGGCGCCTCCGGCGGCCATCCTCTTCCTCCAGGCGACGAACTTCACCACTTCCTCCGGGCCGTTCCAGAGGGTTGAGTGGGTGATGATGACGTTGAGCTTGAGGTCGTCGACTATGCTCGTCAGCACGCCCACAAAGTCGACGAAGGAGATCCGCCTCGGCGGCCAGGTGGTGTCGTCGCTGGACACCCTGATGACCGGTATGCCTAGGTCCCGGTCGTAGACATGGACATACCCGCCTCTCCGTTTGACCTCCTCCGCGCTGATGACGGGCTTTGAGTCTTGGTAGATGCTCGTGATGAGGAAAGCGTCATGGCCGAGCCTCCGGAACTCCTTGACCATCCTTTGGGCGACGAGCTCTTGCCCCTTGGTCAGGCTCGTCTGATACATTATGACTCCTATTCTCAATTTCTAATCTACCTCCAATTGGTCCAGATAACCGGCTAGGCGGGAAACCGTTACCTCGGACCTATACCGTAGCGCCGTTTCCGCCATTGCGAGCGCGAGGATACAGAAGCGCTTTCAGTATAAAAACCCGCCTGAAAGATTTCTAGAGAATTCTTGCTAAACGTGTATTCTTATCTTAACAAGGCGTCAATCCTTGTCTCTTCGCCTCAGATTGCCCACGTCGAGCGAGAGGTTGGCCTTCGCCAACGACGCCAGGAACCCTGGGACCTCGTCTCTCCTGATCGTGAATTCGCAGTCCAGGCTCTCCATGGGTTGCCCGTGGTCGACTCCTATCGAGACGTCGGCCTCGTGAAAGGCAGGGTTGTCGGACAGCGAGTCCCCGAGGAAGAGAGTGGTCCCCTCGATCGCGAGGAGGCGCCCGAGCCGCGCGACCGCCCTGCCCTTGTCGGGCACTGCCCCGAAGACGTCAACGAACGGCCAGGAGGGATCGCGGACCAGATGGAGGCCGAGAGCCTCCAGCTCAGCGGTGATCTGACCGAGGCGCCGGGGTGGGCGAGAGCCTCTCCAGTCGATTGAGAAGCCGAGGAGCCTCCCGTCAATTGAGCGCTTGAGCTCGAGCCTGACCGCCGTCCACGCCTGCCTCCTCACCAGGTCGAGGCCTTGCCTGAGCGGCAGTCCCGGCGTCGAGTCGGCGTAGTCTCTGCCGTCGCGCATGACAATCTCCAGGCCTGAGACGCAAGCCCAGGCGGACGCGAACGGCGTCCTGGGACGGATGAAGGAATGGTCCTTCGATGTCACGATGGCGACCGGGACCTTCGTGCCGAGGGCGCGGAGAGGTCTGGCGACGCTCTCTGGGATCCTGGAGGACGCGGCCGGGACGTCGACGGGAGCTAGAGTCCCGTCGTAGTCGGAGAAGAGCCCGGCGAGCCTCATTGCGCCGCCCTTCCGCTGCGGGTCACCCTATTATACCACGGCCATCCCGGACGACGGGGTTCCTCCATGCCCATCTGCCCAAAGTGCGGGAAGAAGATCAGCGCCCAGCGCTACTCGAGGCACCTCGGGCGGTGCGGGACGAGCCACAAGAGGAGGAGCAAGGTCCTGGACCACCCGGACAACTTCTTCATGAAGATCTGACTAGATCGGGGGTACGGTTGCGAGGTGCCGCCAGTTGCTCCTCGGCAGGTCGCCCGCGCGGGTCGCGCTCCTTTAATATCTCGGACCGACTCGTCGCATCATGCCGTTGGGGCCCCTGCCAGACTCTGTCAAGAAGCTGATCGAGGCGAAGACATACGCGAACGTCGCCACTCTGATGAAGGACGGCTCGCCACACGTCACACAGACGTGGGTAGACCACGAGGGCGACCTGGTCCTCATCAACACGAACGAGGGGAGCCAGAAGCACAAGAACGCCGTCAGGGACCCAAGGATAGCTCTCGACGTCTGCGACCCGGCAAGCCCGTACAACATGGCGGTGATCCGCGGGCTCGTCAAGGAGGTGACGTTCGTCGGGGCAGAGGAGCATATCGACAAGATGGCGAAGAAGTACCTGGGCTCGGACAGGTACCAGAACCGCGTCCCTGGGGTAAGGCGCGTCCTCATCAAGATAGAGGCGACGCGCGTGATAGCACCCTGGACGGACAACCCCCGCTGGAAGGCCTGGCAGGACACCCAGCGGGGCGGGGCCGGTGCATCGGCGAAGTAGAGAAGGGAGCGCTGCCGCTTCAGCTGGCCTTCGCTTCTTCCTCCAGCTGGTGGAGGCCCTGCGGGTCCCCGAAGACGAGGAGAGTGTCGTCCTCCTGGACCCTTAGTGCAGGATCGAAGAGGTTCTTGACGAGCTCGCCGTTCCTCACCATGCCCACGACATGGGCAAGCAGGGAGATCTCCTCGAGCTTCTTGCCGATCAACTGCGACGACTTGAACACGGCGAACTGGGCGATCTCCTTCGTCCCGACCCTCTCGGAGAAGACCAAACCGACGAGGTCGCGTGTGGTGGCTGAGAGGGCGAGGAGATGGCCGACCGTTATCGAGGACGGGACGACGACGTCGGCGCCCGCGTTCTTCGCCGTGTCCATCAGCTCGTCGTCGTGGACGACAGCGATTATCCTGATGGTGGGCCTCAGGCGCCTGGCGCTGAGTATCACCACCATGTTGTCCGAGTCCTTCTCGTGCGCGGCGATGAGGGTGGCGGCGGTCTCGATGCCAGCCTCCTTGAGGGCGATGATCGGCCTGTTCTCCTGCTCCAGGACAGCGAGGGCCTTCTTCTTCGTGAGCGCTTCGTAGGTCGCTGGGTTGTGGGTGACCACGACGTAGTCGAGGCCTAGCTCGTCGAGCTTGTCGGCGACGTAGCGCCCGAGGTGAGTGTACCCTATCACTATCGCGTGGTCCTTCAACCTCGCTATGAGCCTCTTCTCGGCCTCCCCCCGGGCGAGGTCCCCGTTAACCACTGTGTTTACTGTCTGCTGGAGGATCGAGGCGGCCGACCCCACGGAGACTATGATCATGACGATGAGGAGGCCGGCCTCTGTGCTGGGCATGGTGAGGAAGTTCCCACCGTGGGGGACGTAGAGGCCGATGGTGGTTATGGTGGAGACGGACGCGAGGAAGGAGGCGAGGAGTGGGAGGTGCTCGTAGTAGGAGAAGACGACGGCGCCCCAGGCAAACATGACGCCCAGGAGGACTATCTGCTTGTGCACGGTCCTGAAGAATATGACGGGAGAATAGAGCGCCTGATAGAGCAGGAACCCGAACGTCCTAGACTGCCGCTTGCCGGCCCTCCTCTTCCTCGCCTGGCCGAAGACCGGCGTCGCGGTCATCGATTATCGGCGGGGATTCGCCCGATTTTACGCCTTTCTGAACGCTGACAGACCTATTGGCGGACTGGAAGGGAGCACTCCCAGCCGTCGGGTCGGCTAGACAGGCCCGCCGTTCACGTCCTTCCGGGGGTTTCCGACCATCTTCTTCGGATCGACGATTCGGTCGTATTCTTCGGTTGTGGCGTAGCCCAGTTTCAGAGCTGCTTCTCTGAGGCTCAGGCCGTTGTCCAGCGCGTAGTGCGCTATCCGGGACGCCTTGTCGTATCCTATGACCGGGCTGAGAGCGGTGACGAGCATCAGTGACTCGTCCACGTACTTCCCTATCCTGCCCAGATCGAGTTCGATCCCTTCGATGCTGTGCTCGCGCAGCTTGCTCGAGGCGTCGCCGAGGATCCTCGCCATGTGCAATACGTTGTTGATTATGATTGGGCGCATGGCGTTCAACTCGAAGTTCCCTTGCGACCCGGCGAACGCCACCGCGTTGTCCTCTCCGATGACCTGGATGCAGACCATGACCATAGCCTCCTCCTGCGTCGGGTTGACCTTCCCTGGCATTATGGAGCTGCCCGGCTCGTTGGCGGGGAGGACCAGTTCATGCAGGCCGGCGCGAGGTCCTGACCCCAGCCAGCGTATGTCGTTCGCGATCTTCATGAGGGCGACAGCGAGGCCCCTTAGCGCGGCGCTCGCAACGACCATGGCGTCGAGCGACCCCTGAGCCTCGAACTTGTTCGGCGCGGTCACGAAGGGATACCCGGTGAGCCTCGAGATCTCCGCCGCCACCC
>Ga0335081_10017884_pt1 | contig 11470 bp, 11 predicted proteins | sample Lox_Sample_35_FD_206713 | JGI IMG/M metagenome (GOLD analysis project Ga0335081, IMG submission 206713) | Soil microbial communities from Loxahatchee National Wildlife Refuge, Florida, United States - Lox_Sample_3.5 | ecosystem: Environmental > Terrestrial > Soil > Wetlands | place: USA... | reverse complement strand
GCTTCGGTGATGAACGAAGCGGCCGTGTTCGGCGGCGGAGACCGAAGTCATGTCGGAGAGTTTGAGGGCGGCCGTCTTTCGGCCGTTTTCGGCGGGTACCAGGTCGATTTGACCCAGGCTGAAATCACGGGCGACTCAGCATACCTCCATATCGCTGTGGTATTCGGCGGCGCCGAAATTCACATTCCGCACAATTGGGATCTGGTGATGCGCGGCGTGCCCATTTTTGGCGGCTATTCCGACCGCACCCGGCATCCCCAAAGAGGCCCCGGAACCAAGACTCTCTTCATCGTCGGCGCAGCCATTTTCGGCGGCGTGGAAGTGAAGAACTGATCCCGCATGCATCCGATCCTTGCCAGACGCGAACGGTTGGTGATTTACCTTCTCGTCTGGGTCGTGATCGGCGTCCTACTCGAAGCCCTGCTCATGACGGCGGGTCATACGGGCTGGCTCGAAACCCTATCCCTGGTGGCGCCGCTGTGCGTAATCTACGCGTTGTTTTGCCTGGCCGCCTGGTACCCGGTGGCAGCCATACCGATCGAGGGTATGGATGTCGTGCCGCGCGCGCTCGTCGCCCATCTCACGGCCGCGCTTCTGCTCAGTATCGTGTGGACCGCGCTGGGCGCCGGATTGGCGTACCTGCTGGGCCAGGCGCGCTATTTCTCTGGCTTCTACACACGTTTCCGGGCGCAAGTGCCGCTCTTACTGGGTGCTGGCGTACTGTTGTACCTGCTGTCAGTGGTATTGCACTATGCGTTGGTCGCATTCGAAGCCTCGCGGCAAGCCGAGAAGCGCGAGGATGAGGCGCGCGTGCTGGCGCGCGATGCGGAATTAAAAGCGCTCAAGGCGCAGGTGAACCCGCATTTCCTGTTCAACAGTCTCAACTCCATCAGCGCGCTGACCAGCGTGGACCCATCCAGGGCACGCGAGATGTGCATCCTGCTTTCCGAGTTTCTGCGAACCACCCTCGGCCTCGGTGAAAAGGCGGCCATTCCACTCGAAGAGGAACTTTCCTTGATCCGCTCATTTCTGGCCGTGGAAAAGGTTCGCTTCGGAGCGCGCCTGTGCGTGGAGGAAGCGATTGCGCCGGAGTGCCTGTCTTTGTTCGTTCCTCCATTGCTGCTGCAGCCGCTGGTGGAGAACGCCGTCGGCCACGGCATCGGCAATCTGCTCGAAGGAGGCGTCATCCGCCTGGAGGCACGGATCGAAGGCGACCGGCTGGTGATTGTGGTGGCCAATTCGTACGATCCCGATTCTGTGCGTTCCCACCGCAATGGGCTTGGCCTCGCCAACGTCCGCAATCGCATCCAGATGCGTTACGGCTCGATCGGCGCTCTGCACGTGCGCACCGCGGACGACCGCTTCGAAGTCGAAATTGCCATCCCTGCCGAGACCGAGGCCTTATGAGTTCGCCCGAAAACAGGCTGCGGGCCATCGTGGTGGACGATGAGGAGTTGGCACGCCACGCGCTGCGCGAGTTGCTTCGCGCGCACCCGGAAATCGAAGTGATTGCCGAGTGCGCCAATGGATTCGAAGCCGTCAAAGCCGTTTCCGAAATGGCGCCCGATCTGCTGTTCCTCGACATCCAGATGCCCAAGCTCGATGGATTCGAGGTGCTGGAGCTGCTCAATCCCGGCCCGGCCGTGATCTTCGTTACGGCTTATGACCAATACGCCATGCGCGCGTTTGAGGTGCACGCCGTCGATTACCTGTTAAAACCCGTGAGCGCCAGCCGTCTGGCCACGGCGATCCGGCAAGCCCACGACCGTATCGGCAAGCCTCTGCCCCCAGCGCTGGAACTGGCATCCGCGGCACGCCCGCCCTCGGAATACCTGGAGCGCCTGGCCGTGCGCGATGGCACCCGCGTGCACATCATCCCTATCGCCAAGCTCGACTACGCCGAAGCGCAAGACGACTATGTCGCGCTGCACAGCGGGGGGAAACAGTTCCTGAAACAGCAAACGATTTCGAGTCTGGAAAGCGCTCTCGACCCCGCACGCTTTGTGCGCATACACCGGTCGTATCTGGTCAACCTGGAGCGCGTGGTGAAGATCGAGCCTTATACGAAGGACAGCCGCGTAGTGGTGTTAACCGACGGCGCGCAGTTGCCGGTGAGCCGCGCGGGGTATACCAGGTTGCAGGATTTGCTGGAAGGGAAAGGGTGAGTCGGCTCTAGTCCGATGCAGCCGCCTTCGTCGCCGCAAATCGTAAACGCACATAATCGGCGACCCAGGTTCCGGAGCTGTCGCGCAGTTGCGGTTCCAACCGGCCCCGGACCTCGCGCAGGTATTCCGCACGATCGCCGTCAGAAAGCCCTTGAAAGAAACTCTGTGCAAAGGTCTCCAGCCAGCCGATCAGGTCGCCGGGCAGAGGGGTCGGGCGAGGGATCAGCGCAATGCTATCGACGCGGAACCCGACGCGCTCCAAACGCGTCGCGTAGTCGCCGGGTGTCGGAAAGTACCAGGGAACGCGCGCTTCTCCGTTCAGCCCTCGTCGCTCCAGGGCCCGGACGAGAGCGGTGCGGATCTTGTCGACGCATCCATACCCGCCGCATTCCGCGACGAACCGCCCTCCCGGCCTAAGCGCGCGAGATACAGCGCGAAGCATCGGGTCGGCATTCTGGATCCAGTGCAGTACCGCATTGCTGAAGACGGCGTCGAATTCCTCACGGAACGGCAACTCGTCGGCGTTCATCAACCGCGCGTCCAGACCGAGTTTCTGCGCGGCTTCGATTTGTTGCGGGCTGGAATCGATGGCAACCACCTCACAACCTAGATCGGCCAACTTTTTCGTTAACGCTCCATCCCCGCACCCAAGATCGAGGATGCGCTCACCCGCTTTGGGCGCCAACAGCTCGACTACCGGCGCCCCGAGTTCGGAAACAAAGCGGGCGTTGGAGGCGTAGGATACGGGATCCCAGGTTTGCGAAGCGGACACACTGCGATCTTACCAGTGCGTGAGCACGGCCACGAACCAGCGGCCGGCGTGCAGCACCGTCCCGCCCCCGAGCTCCGTACGTAATTGCTCCGGCGTGAAATATCGTTTGAAGACGGTGTGGCGCGAGCCGTCATTGAGCTTGCGCTCCTGCATCGATTCCGGCGGTACTTCGTCGCGCCAGGCCGCATCGATGACCAGGAGCCGTGGAGCGACGCGACGCGCTTCGGCAAGGAACCGCTCTCGCGCCGAACCCTGCAGGTGTCCATAGAAATGACCGCTTGCCACGCAATCAAATGCTCCGGAGCGAAACGGCAACCGAAACGCGTCGGCTTGGATAAACAAGCTCCCGGGCAGCCGCGTGTGCGCCACCAGAAGCATTTCCGTGCTCTGATCGCAGGCCACGATCCGGCCCGGCAGGTGCCGAGTCAAGAAACCCGTGCCACAGGCCACATCCAGCGTCTTGCGCGGCGGCAGCGTGCGCAGAGCAGCTTGGAGCGCTGCGACCTCCTCGTGCCAGCCGGGCCGCTCGCGCTCGGCGAACAGCCCTCGGCCCAACCACCAATCGTCATATTCCGGCGCGCGCTGATTGTAATAAGCCCGCTCCGCTTGGGTCATCCTTTCCAAAATACCAATCGGCGCGCGACGTTTGCTTCCTGATACATTGAATTCCGATGACCCCCGCCAGGATCTGCGTCTTCTGCGGTTCTAGCACAGGCGCGCGATCCGCTTATGCCGATGCAGCCCGCGCGTTGGGTGAGTTGCTGGCCGAGCGCAGGATCGGGGTCGTGTACGGAGGCGGCAGGTTGGGCTTGATGGGCGTGATCGCCGATGCCGCGCTCGCTTGCGGAGGCGAAGTCATCGGCGTCATCCCGCAAGCCATGGTCGAGCAGGAGAGAGCCCACACGGGCCTCACCGACCTGCGGGTCGTGGTCTCGATGCACGACCGCAAGGCGCTGATGTCCGACCTGGCGGCAGCGTTCATCGCCATGCCCGGCGGCTTCGGCACTTTCGAGGAATTCTGCGAAGTCCTTACTTGTACTCAACTAGGATTGCAGCGCAAGCCGTGCGGCATTCTGAATGTCTGCGGGTATTTTGATCCGTTGCTCAGGCTCTTCGATCATGCTGTGGAAGAGCGCTTTTTGCGGCCTGAGCACCGGCGATTGGTCCTCTCGGACGAAGATCCGGCGGTTCTGGTCGATCGGCTGTCGCAGTTTGAAATACCGGTTGTGGACAAGTGAGCACGGCCGCGGTGGGGCAGACGATCGGTTTTTGTCGTCTGCCACCTTCGCACAACCGGCAGACCACGAAAAGCGATGGCCTGCCCCACCGGCCTACCGCGCTTTGCAGACGGACACCTGCGGATACGGACATTGCGGAGGATGCTGCTTCTGAGATGCCGGTTGTGGACAAGTGAGCACGGCCGCGGTGGGGCAGACGATCGGTTTTTGTCGTCTGCCACCTTCGCACAACCGGCAGACCACGAAAAGCGATGGTCTGCCCCACCGGCCTACCGCGCTTTGCAGGAAAAATTCCCTGCGTCGTTGGTTGAGCCGCTGCCTTTGTAGACGGCTACCTGCGGATACGGACACAGGGGACGCGTCAGATCGACCTGTCCATTCGTCACATGCGACGCGACGATCTGGCTCGGAGCCGCTCCTTCCTCGCGCCAGCGCTCGATCGCGGCCATCTTGTTGAACTGGTCCGTGCCCGGCCCGCCGGAGCAGTGCAGCATTCCCGGAATCATGAACAGGCGCAGCCAGTCGTCTTGTTGCGGGCCCATGTTCGCGAGCACGCCGTTGTAGAAGTTCACGGTGTTTCTGGGCGCAATGCCCGGGTCGGCCCAGCCGTGGTAGAGCAGCAGCTTTCCGCCGTGATTCTTGAACGCGGAGAGATCGTAGGTGTGCGCGTCGATGCCCGATTTGTCGGCCAAGGCAACGTCGCTATCCAGGTCGAACTTATGAAAATCGTAGTTCGCGTCCTGATGGCCTAGGATTCGAATGCTGTCCCACCCGCCGCCGGGCTGCGCAGGAACGTTCTTCAGAGAAGCGTACTGCAGTTCGCCGCCCGGCTCAAATCCGGTCCAGACGATTTCGCCCTTTTTCGTTTTCACATCGGCGTACACGATTTTGACGGTCTGGATTTGGGCGGCTGTGAGGCACGCGTCGGAATCCTCGCCTTTGCACAACAGGGATGCCGGATCAAAGTGGCATTTTTCGGGATCGCCGATCAGGCCGTCCTTGACTCCGTCCAGCTTGTCGCAGGCGGCCAGCACCGCCTTGTGCAGCGTTTCCACTTTGGCCTCCGAAAGAGGAGCCTGGTTCTTCATCAGCTCCATCGATCGCTCCACACCGGCCGCGTGCAGATGGATGTGGGGATTGGCGGGCGCTCCGGCAAGCACACCATCGAAATCGTTGGGGAACTTGGTCACTTCCACCAGGGCTTGCCGTCCTCCCGTGGAGCAGCCGTTCCAATACGAGTACTTGGGGTTCGCTCCGTAGAATGCCGCAATCAGAGCCTTCGATTGAACGACCGTATCGTGCACCGCGCGCCAGCCAAAATCGACGATCTTCTCCGGGTGGTCGAGCGCGAACATGCCGTTGCCGCCTTCGTGGCCGGTGTCTGTGGAGGAGGTCGCGTAGCCTTCGCGCAGCGCCGCGGCCATCTGCGGGAAACTGATGATGCCTGCCCAGCCGCCGTTGCCCACCATTTGGAATTTCCCATTCCAGCCATCGGCGGGCAGCCACAACTCCATTTTGATGTCGGAATCGGCGGAGGGCTTGAGCGTAGCAGCCACGCGGCAATGCGCCGGCAGCAGGATCGATTGCGGCGCCTGTCCAGCGCGGCCCGGGCCCTGCCGCAGCTCATACGGGCCGGCAGGAACGGCCACAGCCGCCGTCACCGTGGTGTCGGGAAGCGAGAGCGACTTCAGTTGTTCGCAGGGAGTTTGCGCGAGAGCGACAGAGGCCGCTGCGCACAGAACGGTCGACAGCACGAGGAACGTCGAGGTTCGCGTCATTTCGATATTGTGTCACAAGCCTTTGGCCGTTTCCGCCACGGCCGTTTGGTGCGGCATATGCTGCTAGCCTGGTTTGCAGCCAGAGCGGTCAGAAGGGCTGGCCTCGATGGACATTAAACTCGATTGTATATGCCCGCTGGTTTCCGGTATCGGCGCTATCGATCGGAACCGGCCACTTCTCACTGCCGGCGACGATACGCCCGGGTGAGTCCAAGAACGTCCCAGAACCGGACTTCGAGGGAGTTCGGGAGCCTGGGCGCCCACTTCTACGCAATGGGGCGTGCTCCCAAGTGATTCGTGCGCCATCCCTTTCGTCTCCACCGCGCACCAAAGCGGTGGCACTGTTGCTATTGCAGGTTGAGGTCGAGTCGGCACCTATCATCCAAGGGTACACTGCGAGATGTCTTCTGGCCATCGATTTCAGTAGGCAGTCTGGGCGTCGCAGGCGCGAAGAGTTATCGGTTTCGGCGCGTCTGGCTCTCGCCGTTTCCGGGCAGTCTCCGCTGCCTTTCCACGCCCGCTTCGGCGCCAGCGATCACTCTCGTGAGGCTTGCCAGCAACGCTTTCTGGCTTCTGTAAAGATGCGGTTTGAGGACCCAGGAGAACTTGCGGAAAAAGTCGAACATCCCTGGAACGGCCTGCGGCGCCAGCAGGAGAGGCTGTATGACAACCGAAGGACACCTTGGGACGATCTCCTGCAATTCCTGGAGCACACTCCTGGCATCCGTGAGATCCGCGATGACAAACCTGGCCATGTGAGCCAGCGTGGAGATGGTTTCGACCGTTGTCTGGTTGGCTGGCTTCTCGAAGTCAAACAGGACCGGCAAATAATCTCGCGTCCGAAGTTCATCCCTTATCCTTGTGAGTACGGCGAAACGCTCCTGAGAGAAGCGCCCCAGGATTAGAACGACTTTTGAGGTGATCGTGTCGATTACGTGGCGGATCTTCTCGTTTTTCAGCAGCAAGTAGATAAACTGCGCCACCTCCAGACTGTCGACGGTTATTTGCGGCTGATCGGCTGGAGTGATGATCAGGTTCTCCTGGGCGCACGGTATGCCTTTGATGTCCCAGACCGACGCGCCGTAGATCGCGGCGCCGGAAACGGACGCACCAGCCATCTGCGTCTCCACCAGCCGGACGTATCGCAAATTGGCACCTGTAAGATCCGCCCCGTTAAGGTTGGCTTGCCACATGTTAACCGCGCCGAGATCGGCATCGCGGAGGTTCGCGTTTTCCAGGTTGACACCCCACATATTAGCTCTAAACAGATTCGCGCCATGCAAGTCAGCCTTTCGCAGCCAGTGGTTGCGCAGGTCGGCCCTGGAGAGGTCAGGTCTTGCGTGCGGGTGATCCCTTCGCCACTTGTTCCAGGCCCCAACCCCAATACTGAGGATGCGGCGAAATTCAACGCGCTGTTTTTCGGCGTCGGTCACAGCTGATCACGATACCACCATGTCAGGCCCAGCAGTGCTCCAGTCATCAGTCCGTAGACATCCATCGGTTGTGGATGGGCGGGACCTCGGCCATCGGGATCAACGCTGATGTTGGACGCGTAAGTGCAGCCCAAACTACTCAAAGGATTAGAGGCTCGCCCCGAGAATCCGGAATCGTAGCGGAACCCAAGCGGACTTCTCGGACTTTCCGCGCCCTTCCACTCAATAGGCGATAGGTTCAGTTCACTCCTTCTGCCCAAGTGTCGCAACCGGAAACGATTTAGGTACTCTATAAAGAGCATGGCCCTGAAACTCCCGCGTGGAGGCCTGGCCGACGGCCGACGAGCCGAACGGGTTCGAGCGCAAAATATCGAAATCCTGAAGCTTGGCTCGCCGGCATGGTGGATCTGGCGAAACAAGCACCCCAACTTCATACGAATAGATCTAAAGGAGGCAAAACTGGTTGGCATTGATCTCCGAGGCGCGGAACTGGCTCACTCTGATCTCCGAGGAGCAGACTTGTCGAATGCGAACTTGGATTTTGCAACCTTCGGTTGTGCCATTATGTGTGGCATCGATCTGCGCCGTGCAAGCCTTAGAAACGCAATGTTAAACGGCTGTGACTTGTTAGGCGCACGGCTGGACCGCGCTAACTTAGAGGAGACAAGCTTGCAGGGAACAAACTTGTCCGGTGCAACACTAAAGCGAGCATCCTTGCAGGGTACGAGTCTTTTTGATACGAAGTTTTGCGGGGCAGATCTAACCGGAACTAGTTTTCGCCATGCATCCTGTGGACAGACTATCTTCTCCCGCGTTGACTTGAGTAGCGCTCGGCATTTAGAAACGGTACATCATCTTGGCCCCTCGAGCATCGATTTTGACACATTCGTTCTGTCCAATGGAAAGATTCCCGAACAGTTCTTGAGAGACGCTGGCATACCCGATCCTTTCATCGTCAACATACACTCGTTAGTTGGAGCTCTGGAGCCGTTGAAGTTCCACTCTTGTTTTATCAGCCACTCTACCTTGGACCGGGACTTTGCCGACCGTCTCCATGCTGATCTACGCAATAATGGGATCCGTTGCTGGTTCGCTCCGGAAGACCTAAAGATTGGCGACCGGTTTCGCCAACGAATCGACGAAGCCATCCACTTGCACGATAGATTGCTTCTTATTCTCTCGGAGCATTCAGTGGGAAGCAATTGGGTACGCGACGAAGTGGAAGCCTGTTTTGAGCGTGAACGTAGTGAAAACAGAGTAGTGCTCTTTCCAGTGCGGATCGATGACGCGGTTATGGATACTGACCAGGCGTGGGCGGCGGCAATTCGCCGCCAACGCCACATCGGCGATTTTCGGAAGTGGAAGCAGCACGATGCGTACAAGCTGAGCCTGCGCCGGCTGATGACCAGCCTAAAGAGCGACGTGGCGAAAAGGTAAAGACCTGTCGAGTCCAATAGACCTTCTTTCTTCCTGGCGGCAAATCCTTTTCATAAACAGCTCTTCTTATCTGGATTCCACGTCGTCGTATTGCTGTCTCGTAGACCTGCCTGCTCGCCATGAACTCCCCAGGTGTCACCTGGCTGGGGGAGAACTAGAGTAGATCCAATTCCTACGCGGCCACGCGTCGGTTTGGACGGCCGAGCGCCAGCGTCGCTGCTGATCGTTAAGAAGGGACAAAAGCCTACGCTACAATCGACGTTTGTCGATGCCGCTGACCGTCTTCAACGCCGAAGCCATACTGTCCGATAGTTTCTTTCGCATCGATGAGCGTTTCGTTTTCAGGATAGACCGATGCGACCGGCTTGGCCACGCCGCGCTATCCGTCACCTCCGTGGAACGGGCTTCGCGGAGATTGCCATCCCTCGATCCAGCCAAAGGAATGGAAGCGGACTTCGCGGGCGCGTCGCCGAACCAGCGCCGAGTCGGGTGTTAAGCCGCCATGTGGTCGGATGAAAATGGATGGTGCTTGGCGTGGGCCGCCAACCGCCGGGTTAGGTGTCAACGTGGGCGACCTTGTCTTGCATCTGCCAATAGCAGCGATACTCAGTGGCTGATGTCGTCCATGAGCTGTCGGAGAAAGGTGGGCTCCAAAGCCGTGACGAGTGCCGTACCGTATTTTGGCGAGGCCACTGGAGTCCGGAAGAGACGATCGGTTTGGCCCCGATACGCAATATCAAAGACCACCTCACCACCCACAATGGAGATCTTCACGCCAACTCTACCGCGTATCTGTTCGCCAATGGGCATGAGAGCCGCTTCCGTTGTTGCGATGCCTGCCTTAGGATCGATCGCGACGCCGACTTCCATCCACGAGAGATTCACCCGGTTTCGGATATCAAGAAACGCGCGACTGAATTCTTGGAGTGCTTCTCTTAGAAGCTTTTCACGCAGTTGTGTTGCCTGGACAGAAGCCGAGTTCCGATATGCCTCAATCTCAGCCCAAGTGGCTGTGTACTCGGCAGGCATTTTCAACCCTAACGCTGCAATCCGACTGAGTTCTCCTTTCATCTCGGAAGCACTCTGCCACCGATTTATTGGATTTAACTCAAACGCCTTGTCAAAGAAATAGAGTAAATGGCGCATTTGGTGCCCGTGCACGACCTCCGCTAGTCTTGCGAGAGTTTCTGGATGCTGATGGGGGCGCTGAGACCGATGGTCAATGAGGTTTCGCGGTATCAAGCCGGTAATGGAATACAACAATACCGCTGCACAAAAGGTGATATCCGAACGGGGATCACGCTTCATCGCAGTGTTATCCGAGAGCTCCGGTAGGCGGAGGAAGCGATTACCAAGTTCGACGGCTATCTCTGTTTGTAGTGGGTCCCCCTCGGCGTTATTGAAGGAAAGGCCGAAATCAACCAAGACTGGATCGGCGAGTGAATCATCACTAAGGATAATATTGTCCGGCTTGATGTCGCGATGCACGACGTCGTTTGAATGACAATATTCCACCGCCTCCAGGAGGAGCTCAGACATAGCCAGCGCGCCCGCAAAATCTAAAGGTCCCCGTGCGGAGATGAATTCACCCAGGGTTCTCCCAGGCACGTATTCGGTAACGAGATAAAGTTTGTAAGTTTGATCCTCGAAAAGATCTGCGTTCGTATCTATGAGGCGTGGAATGCGCGGATGTTTGATCGTACGATAAGCCGCTACTTCCCTGTACATGCGTTTCCGGCGTTTAACATCGTTCTGCTGTCGCAACACTTTGAGGAAACGTGGCGTGCCGACACTCCGCGCCGATTCGCGAACAATCTTTGTGTCGCCCTGTCCGCCGCCTGCTAGGTCGCTGACGGGGAGCCACTTCTCTTTCCAGTTCTTGGGAGGCATAAATATTTAGCCTAATAAAGACAGGATACCTAGCGGTTCCACGAATCACCCGCAATCAATACAGCAGGAGTACCAGATGGCTGGTCAGTCCACGGATTGGGTTTATCGCCAGCAAACTTCCCAGATACGGCCTTCGAGGAAGCGTCGCCAGGTCACCTGTCATGTGCGCTCACGTCAGTTGACGGAAAACGCCCTAACCGTGGATTTGGTTCCCGCCAGACTGGAGATTTTATGGTCTTGAAGTGGCGTTATCGGACAATGAAGCCGAGCGGCGCCCACAAAAAATCCCCGGATTTCCTAAATGAGCGTCTGTGGGGGCTGGCCCCCAGTCACGCCCCCATCTTCGCCGCCAGGTCAATCATATTCTCCGCCACCACATCGAAGTCGCCCGGCTTGGCCTCATCGCCGCGGCGCGCGGGTCCGTACTCGTCGGGACGGTGAATGAATCCGGTGCGCAAGCCGAAGCCGCGGGCTGCTTCCAAATCGCCGCGATGCGCCGCCGTCATCATCGTCTCTTCCGGTTTGAGGCTGAGCAGTTCGACTGAGGTCAGGTAGGCCTCGCGGTCCGGCTTGTAATGCCGCGCCACTTCCGCGCCGAGGATCAGGTCCCACGGTAACCCGGCATTCTTCGCCATGTCCGTCAGAAGCGATACGTTGCCGTTGGAGCACGGAGCGATGGTGTACTTCTTCTTGAGACGCGTGAGCCCGGCAACGGAATCCGGCCACGGCTTGAGGCGATGCCAGACGCGGTTCCAGT
>Ga0335081_10017883_pt1 | contig 11471 bp, 11 predicted proteins | sample Lox_Sample_35_FD_206713 | JGI IMG/M metagenome (GOLD analysis project Ga0335081, IMG submission 206713) | Soil microbial communities from Loxahatchee National Wildlife Refuge, Florida, United States - Lox_Sample_3.5 | ecosystem: Environmental > Terrestrial > Soil > Wetlands | place: USA... | reverse complement strand
TCTTGACCCAAGCTCTTTGCTCCTATTCTTTTCAGTTTTGCTCATGTCTGGAAGGACTTTGCTTAAAAGATTTGTGGATTGACAGTAAACCTACCAGTTTTTAGTTCGCACGGAATGCTGCACAATAAGGCTATGTGGTTCTCGATCGTGACGAATATTGCTCTTATCTTTAGGGATGTGATTGCTTTAGCTGCGACAGCAGACTCAAGGTCAGGTCAAACGCGACACGCAGCTTAGAGGAACGTTTTTCGCGTCTCACCGACTTATTTCAACGCTTAATACAGGGGTCAAGCAACGCGCGGGTTATTTGGGGACGCGATGGGAAAGCTGGGATGACTAGTTAACCGAAGGATCCGAGAGTATGTTCGAGTTTACTAGGAACATGGACAAAAGTTGCTCTAGAATTTGTGGTGCCTTATTGTTTAGGTCGGACTGGTCTTTTCTTCTGTTTTCGAGGTTTTTGGTTGTTTTGTTTGTTCTGGAAGCGGTTCTGGTACGTTTGTTATTAGGCATCGTGAATCTATGTCTTCATTTTTTAGGTTAAGTGTGGCTTTGACTGTTCCGTCGCTTAAGTATTCTAGGTTGAAGCCCATTTTCTTTGTCAAGCTTAAAGCTCTATAGTTGTCTTGCAGCATTATTGCGTAAACGCTTTCGACGCCTTTTTCTTTTGCAATGTCAAGAGCGTAGTCAACGATTTTGGTTCCTAAACCTAATCCTTGCCAGTAGTCGCTTACGATGAAGGCCATTTCACTGCTTTTTCCATCAGTCTCAATTATGACGCGGCTTACACCCAGGATTTTTCGCTTTCCGTTTTCAACCATTTCAGCGACTATTGCGATTTCTCTGTCATAGTCAATGTTGCAGTAGCGGACTCGAACTTCACGTGGGGTGTCTTTTAGCATTTGGAAGAATCTGTATCGTATGGATTCTTCTGAGAAGCTTTGGAACATTTCAAGCCACATGGGTTCGTCTTCTGGCTTTATTGGGCGCAACAGTACTTCTTGGGTGCTTTTTAGGCGCCAGATGGTTTCGTATTTTTTGGGGTAAGGGCTAATAATCAAGTGTTCGTGTAAATCAAATTTCTGGCAAACTGCATCTTTGTCAATTACGATGCGTGCGTCAAGAATGCATGCTTCTTTCTCGTTGATTAAGAGTGGGTTTATGTCAATTTCCTTTATTTGTGGGAAATCAACAAGCAACTGTGAGAATTGCAGCATGGTTTCATCGAGTTTTTTAAGGTCAACAGAGGCGGAACCTCGGTATCCTTTGAGTAATTGGTAAATGTTTGTGTCTTCCATCATGCGGTGAATCAGAGTTGTATTTAACGGTGGAATCCCAATTGAGTAATCTTTGAAAAGCTCCACACCTACACCGCCCATACCGAATAGTATTACTGGGCCGAAGACTGGATCGGTTTTTCCGCCGATTATGATTTCTTGGCCTTTTTTCTCAACCATGGGTTGAACGGTGACACCGATTATCTGGGCGTTTGGGTTGTAGGCTGTTGCTCTTTGGATTAGAAGTTCAAAAGCATCGCGAACTTTGTTTGGGGTGTTAATGTTTAGAATTACTCCACCCGCGTCTGTTTTGTGGAGGATTTGGGGGGAGAGAATTTTTAGTACAACGGGGAAACCCATCGCTTGGGCAAGTTCCACTGCCTCTTCCACATTGTTAGCGACCTCAGTTGTAACGATGGGGAAATCATAGTATTTGAGTAGTTTTTTTGCTTCGTCTTCAGTTAAAACGTCTCGGCCTTCAAATGCAGCATTCCGCAATATGACCATTATGGGGCGTTTTGGAGGTGAGTCGTCGTATGGTAACTCTTCGGGGGTTTCGTATAGGAGTTCTTTGTTGCGTTGGTACTCGTACATGTACATGTATGTTTTGATTGCTTGTTCAGGAGTCGAATAGGTTGGGATGTTATTTGCGTTTAGGATGTTGTTGGCTTCTTGAACTGGGCCAAAACCCATAAACGAGGTTAAGATTGTTTTGTCTTGGTTAGTTTTGTTGCGTACAAGATCAACTATGTTTTTGCTAATTTCTATTGCTTCTGACACTGCTTGCTGAGTGAAAATAATCAAGATTCCATCGATGTTTTCATCGTTGAGGCAAGCTTGAAGGGCAGCTTTGTAACGGTCAGCTTTCGCGTCGCCCAAAACGTCGATTGGGTTGCCTTTGCTCCAGAAAGGAGGCAGGACACCGTTGAGAGCATCCAGCGATTTCTGGCTCAGACTCGCTAACTTGCCTCCATGAGCAATTAAAGCGTCCGTTGCCATTACGCCTGGCCCGCCTGCGTTAGTTATTATTGCTAGCCTCGGGCCTTTTGGTAGGGGTTGTGATCCTAAGACTTCTGCGGAGTTAAATAAATCTGCGATTTCACTGACTCTTACTATGCCTGCACGTTTGAAAGCAGCGTCGTAAATGCCGTCTTCTCCTGAGAGCGAACCCGTGTGAGAAGCAGCGGCCATTGCGCTTTCAGCAAACTTGCCCGACTTGACCACAATTATGGGTTTGGCTCTTGCAAAGTGTCTTGCTGCACTCATGAATTTGCGTGCATCCGTTATGCCTTCTACGTACATCAATATGCTTTTGGTTTTTGGGTCGGAACCGAAATAATCAATCAGGTCACCGAAGTCCACGTCCACCATGGAGCCGACGGAGACGAAGTTGCTGAAGCCGATGTTTTCGTGGATTGCCCAGTCAAGAACTGCTGAGCCTAAAGCTCCGCTTTGGGATAGAAAAGCAACGTTGCCTGGTTTAGGCATTTTATCCAAAAAGGTAGCGTTAAGATTGTTTTTGGGGCGTAGCACGCCGATGCAGTTTGGTCCTATAACTCGGATTCCGTATTTTTTGGCGATTTGACGAATCTTATCTTCTAAAGCTTTCCCGTCAGCGCCTGTTTCTTTAAAGCCCGCGGACACGATGATTACGCCCTTCACATTTGCCCGTCCACATTCCTCCATGACATCCGGAACGGTTTTGGCAGGTGTGGCAATCATAACCAGGTCGACAGGCGCCTGAATCTGATCGACTGACTTGAAAGTTTTAACGCCTAAAATCTCTGGCTTTCGAATGTTGACAAAGTAAACTTTGCCTGCAAAACCCATTTTAGTAAAATTTTTTACGATCGCGTAGCCTACTGAGCCTTCAGCGTCACTGGCTCCAACAATAGCCACACTTTTAGGGTTGAAAATACTATCAAGATTCAATGTTCCCATAAGAATTACCCTTCACGTTTCCATTTTTGAAATATTTAGTTTGCAATATTTTATCCGACATGTGTTCCAACTCCAGTTTTTCTGGTACTCTTCAACCTCAGAGGGCTTAATGCTTCCTCGGCCAACGGTATTTGGAATCCGGTTACAGACGGCTTATCCGACTTACTTCGCCATCGGTTGATTCTTATTCGTCATTTTTTTTAGTGCCGCGCTTGTATGGGCGCCGAGTTTCTTTTAAGGATAACTCTTCAAGCACGCTCTAATGACGATTAGTTTAGGGTCTCTGCATATTTAGATTTATGAATTTCGGCTCTATCTGACGATAAACCTATGGTTTTTGAATAAATTGGAAATTTTCTATTCCGGAAATCGGTTTCGGAAGTTATCCTGGAAGAATAATGATGTTGCCGACAAAATTGTTATTATGCACGTTTAGGTAACAATCTTTAAGGTGTTTGCTTTGAAACAGTTCGTTATCACTCCTGCGGCGGGGAAACGTTTAATCGCTAAAACCCTGGCGAACCACCCTGCGATAAGAAAGGCGCTTAAAAACGGGACACTTGTTATTGTCGCCGGAACAACCAACGGATACGTTGCTGAAGAAATCCTGAAAACACATCAGATCACATGCGATTTTTCGAGAAAACACTTTTTCCGAGGCATAACGCTGCCTTCAAAAAAAGCCGTGACTGGAACGGGGCGCCTATCCGACGTGACCGCGTTTTCAGGCGATGTCGTCTTAGTTAAGGGGGTTTGGCAGAGGGGCAAGTCGATTGAGGATGTTGTTGACTCACTCAAGGAGGGCGACGTCATCTTGAAAGGTGCAAACGCCCTGGATTTGACCCGTAGACAGGCTGCGATTTTGATTGGTCACCCAAAAGCAGGAACCATAGGTTTAGCCTTGCCAGCCGTTGTGGGACGCCGAGTAAAACTCATCATACCCGTAGGCTTGGAAAAACGTGTGAACGGCGACTTGTTCGCTCTTGCCGAGAAGCTAAATGCGCCCGGTGCCTGTGGAAGCCGATTGCTGCCGGTTCCCGGAGAAGTATTTACCGAGCTTGACGCGTTGGCTGCCTTAACCGGCGCATGTGTTGAGTTGATCGCTTCGGGCGGGGTATGCGGAGCCGAGGGAGCATGCTGGCTTGCAGTCAGCGGCAACGAAGAACAAGAAGAATACGCCGAACAAATAGTTGCGTCAGTAGCCGATGAACCAGCTTTTGGACCAGAAAACCTCTAAATTCCAAAATTCCCTTTCGCAAAGCAGTTCTTTAAAGAAGCGTGATACATTAAGAATAAGTCTTTTCTCACTGGATCACTATATCTGCGATGCCCTGAACGGTTTTTGGATAGTTAATGGCGTATTTTTTAGTTTTTTCGTGTGATATGTTTTTTGCCCACTCTGAAACATCGAGGATTATCTTCTCGGTCGGAACTCCATTGTAACGCCATGTGTAAATAAAGTCCAGAATTGTTTTTTCCATATCTGAGTACCTAAGGCTTTCTTCGACGATGCCAAATGTTAGTAGTTTAGGCGCCAACTTGACGAATCTGTACTTGTATCCGGCAATGTTAATGGGTTTAGACCGTAGCAGTTTGTCGTTGACTACGTAATCGATAGAAAAGGACTCGTGTGTCATGTTATTGAATTTTAGAGCTGTGTATAATCCGAAGTACCAATTCTTTACGCCTTTGAGTTCAAGGCCCTTTGCAACTAATTCTAGATTATTGTATTTGGACTTGCCAAGCTTAGCCTCATCTAAGGATTTGACATAGAATATTCCTTTAAAAATGCGGATTAAATAACCTCTGGAAACTAAATGTCTTATCGTTATCTCGTAGTTTAGACCCATCGATATGCAGTAGCGTTTAAGCTCTTCTGAAGTGATGAATTCTTTCTCATCTATCTTGAGTTTTTTTAACAGGAAATTGGATTTTATCATTTATATCACAATGTCACATTTTTGTGATGTTATGATATAAATCACAAAGTCACATTTAAGCTTTAAATAAACAACAAGATAAAGCCAAGCAGATTTTTTTGATCCAAAATCTCTGGGCGGAGACAAGTCTTTAGCACCATAGCATTCTATTGTCTGAAAGCTGCTACAAAAGACATAGACATAAATTCTCACCAGCCAAGGCGACCTGTATAATTAGATATCGCGTTTGCACATAACTTATATGCTACTTTTGGTTTTGTTTTAAGTCAGGAGACTCGAACCGTGAAACGCTTCATAGCTAATTCGAAGGTACCTCAAATCGAACTTAACAGGCTTACCTGCATTATAGGTACAACCGACGTCTTTGAGAGAGCAGGCATTAAAGATGTCCATTTGAAAACCTGCTATTGCTGTGCTCCTGAGTCAAACGCTCAAGTGGAAAAAGCCCTCATTGAGTTTGAAGCCCCATCCAAAGAGGTTCTGGAAGCGGCACTTCAGAAGATTAACTTCCCCGCTGACTCAATAGTTGAAGTCACCAAAGTCATGTAAGCAAGAACTAAAACTGCTTCTGAACTGAGTTTTTTAAAGAGTTAAATAGGAATTGCGCTGAAGAAATAGTGAGGTAGTTTGTTTTGTCTTGGGAAATTCTAGATGAGGATGCACTTAGCAAAATCAAGAAACAGAAAGACTTTGAAGACCAAACCGCTAAAAAGCTTACCCCATTGTATGAATCCGCACAAAACCCCGTCATTAAACTGTTTATTCACAGCATTATCTTGGACACGATGAGGCACTCAGACACTTATCAGATGCTCATAGACCTAAATTCAACTGCGGTAATGGGCAAAGAAAGCCAAGAAATCGGGCAAAAAGAAATCACGAGTCACATTGCAGAAGAAGCTAAAATGTTGAAGCAGGCAAAAGACATCAGCCAAGTTGTAAAAGACAAGAAGATCAAACAACTTATTTTAAACATATTGGAAGATGAGAAGAAACACCACAGATACTTAACAGATTTACTGGGGATCCTAAAGAAAGAAGCAGCGGAGTGGGATGCCTACTTGTACGACCTAATAACAGGCTTCCCCTAAACCCATCCTTTGACAGTACTCTACTTTTGACGCGTTCATCAATTAAGTTTAGGCCACATTTACCAAGTCTTCAACACCTTGAACGCAACTTCTGAATTCATCTGCTTGAAGCTGGCTTATTGCCTCTGTACACTATTGACGCTATAAACAGAGTTACGATTAGTACGGCAATAAGGAGGATTTCGAGGGTGCTAATTGCTGGTGGGATCGGCACTGAGAAGAAGGAGCCGGTTCGATCTACTGCAATGATCAGGAAGAAGAGGACTGAGCTGACGATCGCCAAAGTTGAAGCTAATCTGATCCTAACTTTCTTGAAGAGAAGGCCGATTGTCGCCAGGTCCAGTGCGAGACCTACAAAAATTGTAGTAATCGCGATGTAGCCGAGAGGCTTCAAATGGGATTGCGGTCGGGTCTCAAAGCCGATCGGAGTCAAGAGAATGATTATCACGACGTTCACAATCATCACTATGGCAAAGATAATCACGCTTCTGGAAAGTTTCGTCCCTGCTTTATCGGAATTGTCTGAGATCATGATTTAACCTTCAATGGAATACAGTTTTGTTTAGAAGTAATTTTTTTCCTGAACTTCAGGTTTACCTATCTTTCATCTTAAGCTGGCCAATTATATAAAAATTGTTTATTCGCAGGATAAGGAAGGTACCAAAAGCCAAAAAATCATAGCCAGAATCAAGTGTAGTGTGTTTTTAAAAGGAATGATTTTTTAACCGCAAGAATTGGGTTAACATAACTGGGGATAGGAAAAAACCTTAGATTAATCTTGCTCTATTCTTTTTTCCTTATTTTTAGTGAGACTTCGTATGGAAAGGAATGTTCTTTGTTTGAAGAACTAATATTTATGGCACCTGACCCTTCCTTGAATACCAATGGATATTCCTTAACAAGTATCTTGATAAATTCTTCCAAAGCATTCGCCGCTTGAATAAACTCGGTTTCCTTTCCCTCTGAAGACATTTTCTTTCACCGACATAACGTACAATAATTTTGCCTTTAAATCTATGCTCTACGCCAATTCTAAAAAGGATCGCCTAGAACTTGTCGGCTCGATCTGGTAGTGTACTTCCGCTTTTAAGCCTTCAACAAATAAGGATTAAAACTGAACCGCGCTGGTTCTTCCCCGACCTTAGCCATGTATTCGCCGTAGTGGATTGACGAGTTTGCTATGTTGGCGCCGGCAACTGTGTTCACGTTGACCTTTGGGAACTGCGCGTTAGCCATATTAAAAGTGTATATCCGAGCGAAAACAGATCCTTGCTGATTGTAGAGTTCTTGGCAATTATAGAAAATTTCTGTCTGCCCATACTCCTGCGAGAGACACGCTGACACGCCAGTCCCCGAGTCGTGTCCATTAAGCGTCATAAACACGTTAGAGTCACTGCTTATGATTCTTTGAAAGTTTGTTGCCCATGTTTGATCAACAGTGCTGTTATGATAGTGGTTGCTGTTGGAAGAATGTGAACCGTATTTTGCGTAGCCGTTAAGGAAGTTATGAGTGGCAACAATGACGTTTACGTCTGGGTTCGTATGGATAATGTTTTGCATCCAATCGAGCACTGTTTGATTCGCGTTATAAGCCACATCAACTACTGCAAAATGGATATTGCCAAAACGGAACTTTACCGCCGTGCTTGTTCCATGGTAGATGCTGTCAACCCAATAAGATTTGTCACTCATATGGTCAGGGTTAAACGCCGGATAATTGCTGCCAAGATACGTGTAATTATTTGGCTCACGACCTACCAAGTCACCCACTAAATCATGGTTACCCGCACACCAACAATAAGGTATCCCAGCATTGTAAAGCGTCATCATGGCGTCGTTTGCATTCTGCCACTGCACCTTATCGTCAGGAACGTTCACAATCTCGCCAGTGTGGACGACCATAGAGACATTCCAAAACTTACTGTTCGCGACTATCCAGTGGGTCAAATTGTCGTAGAGGGTAGGGTAACTTTGAGGCAAGTACTGCGTGTCTGTAATTTGGATGATGCTGAAACCGTTTTTTGGTGGGTCGGGATGTATGCTGGAAGGCTGAATGATAAACGAGAATGATGCAAAAACCACAGCGACACAAGCTATCAACGCCACAGTTTTCTTAGTAAACAGTCGAGATATGTGCGCACGGTGAATTTGTTGTTTGTATTTCAAATGCAATCGCTCTCTCTACGAAACATTAGCGCCCCTTAACGAGACTTCTGTTCTTGTTACGGAATCAGCAACACTACAAGGAACATTTGTTTTAAAATCATCACAACCAAAGAATCCCTTAATGTCCCCAATTGGGATACTTGAAGTTTGAAGCAATTCTTCATTATTGTAAAACTTTATAGTTAAACTGCAGTTTTGCGCATTTGTCGCACCGTCATTATTTATAGAACCGTAAATTGTGAATGTGTTAGTCATATTAGATACGGGGTCTGAGCTGTTATGCAGGTACCAACCTAAATCTGTGGCAAGGTACGGCTGAAACGATAAAGGCAGTCCCGTATAGTACATAGCATCAGTTGATAATACTGTAACTTCATTTACTGAAGAATACTCAGCGCAAGGCATCGTAAAGTTAACTTCGATTAAGTCGCCGCTGTTCAATTGGATTTGAAGAGGATTAGCTGTGTTTATCGTTGTCCCATTTACGTAGGTTGTTAAGCCTGTTATGTTTTCGTTGAGCTGAAGTTTGTTTATTCTTTCTGGGGCAATTGCACTAATCGTTATGGAAAGGTTGTAGAGGCCGCTGTTTTTAGTCATGGCTTTAGGTTCTATCAGCAATGCCTCCTGCATTGGTCGTCCCGTAAATTGTGGTTGGGAATTCTCTGCGAGAACTGCCAGTCCAGTGCATAATGCCGCTGCTAGCAATACAACGAATATCAAACCAGCAATAGTCAACCTATCCATTCTAACAGCCTTTCTGTTACAAGTATCGAAGTGCACATTTTCATTGAATACAGTATGTACGTAACATAGACTACAAACAGTTGAAAAAAGCAAGTTTTTGAGAAAATGACCCCCACTTGGTGCATATATTAATGGACAGTGTATGGGACTAAATTTAATCCAACCCAACCCCAACCTAAAAAAGATAATGCAAAAAAAGAAAAACTTAGGTAGCTAGCCAACGAGCGCATCAATGGTGCCGAGCTAATGTCTTTGTTTGCACATCACAAATGCCTGAAAGCCAAAGGTGAACCCTTCTTTGAGGGCTTTCGCAATTATTCTGTGATTTCCGTCCATGAGTTCGAATTTTTCAGGTTCCAGTTCCCTCACGGTTATCGGTTTCCTAGCAAACTCGATTTCCCGCGAGCGCCAAGTGTCCACAGCCTTCCACCATTCGTTTGAGGAAAGTATTTTTTCTTCACTCTTAACCCTATCAACAATTTCTTCGAGTGAGTAATAGGTAGGCTTGAAATAGTCGGATTCTTCCATTCCGAGCGGTTTGTAAATTTTCTCATACTCATGTAGAGCGCATCCGCATCTCTTTCTCATGTAGAGAGCGTGGTGATAAGCGTACAGGTGCTTGATTTTCTCTGAATCCAGAAAGATTTTGTAGAAGAACTCAAAGGATTTGTAAAAGGGGTTGTAGCAGCGGGCTAGCCATCCCACTCCTTCATTTCTTAGGTGGTTGAAGAAGTCTTCCGAGGTTACGCTCTCATACTCCAAAGTATCACAGCGATTATTGTACACGCCATCTTAATATTTCCAGCGGCGCGTGCGAAGCGCAACTACTAGTTCCCTTACCTATCTTCTTAAATTAATTTTGGCATGTTTTAGTAAAACATGTATGTCTTAGAATCTAGTTCTACGCCGCTCATCTTTTTTCTGACTTTTCCGATGTTTCGCTTCTTCCACTCGTTTCAACCAACCGCCGCCTAGGCTTTGATGAAGCGACCTAGAGTTGCAAACCATTCGGTCAGAAAAAAACATCTCAAGCAAACTGTGCGCTCCTCCCTCCTTGTGCGCTTCTCTATGTGTGCTCCTCCTCCATCGTGTGAGTGTGTGTGATAGTGTGGTTGTGACTGGTTGTGGTTGGTTGGTTGGTTGGACTAAAATTTAATCACACATACTTTTACACTTAGTGGGAGTTAAGGGACGAATCCAAAACGCTTTCAAAAAACAATGAAAAAATCTAATCATATACTTTTTTTACATAATATTTACTTTGTTTTGTTTGGCGAACTCTCTTAGTATATCATGAATTTTACTTATGTCCTCAAGGGAAAGACAGTCACTTACTACTTGGCTAGAACAGATTCCCTTACAAGCTATATGCAGTTTTAGTTTAAGTTTTGGTAGTTCGCATTCATCAAATATATGTTCTAAACAGTAATCGGTGCATTCACCTTTAGTCTCTTTTAGTTTTCCTTTTATAATCGACATTATCTTTTGAGAAGTTAGATTAACAACGTCTTCTTTCATAGAGAGCTAGTGTGAGATAATTGTTTTTAAGAGTTTGTCAATGCTCAGTGTGAACATTGTGTAACAAGTGAGCAGACGCAATTTCACAGAGCGCCTTGGGGTTCTGTTACCTCTCCGTTGAAACGGAAGTTAATTTTCGGTTGCTAAGCCACTTCTTTTTGAAAGCGCTGCAACTAAACCAGCTATCACAATAAATATCGCTAAAATAGCTAACACTTGTGCAAGCTGTGTACTAACGAGTATAGCAACCATAATGAAAAGAATAATAATTAAAAACACTACCACAAGCAACTGCTCAATTTCACGCCTAAGCTCAAATTAACCCCTCTTAACCCTTCACCCATTGAGAGTAAGTTGTTAAGGGTGCACTCCTGGACTTCCACATGCGCCAGAAAATTCCATGCACCTGACTTACCCATTGGAACCTAAACAAACGCAAAAGATTGTGCGCTCGCTTTGTATTTTAAAAATACATGAATTTCAAATTCATAAATACTATAAGTAGCTTCAATCAATATTTGCCATAAACACGTTTCTACACAACTAACTTGGAGGTGGGAACGAAGCATGAGCGAAGTTATTCTGGACAAGTCAGACAAAGAAAAAAGAAGGACCTGTTTAGTTAGACCCCCAGAGACTACTCGAACACGTACGCATTGGCCCTCGGCTTTCTCTCATGCAGAGGATTTAACAAATGACTGCCTTTTGGAAAACAAAAAGTTCGCGGTTTTTAAGAGACTTGAGCATGCTAATGAAAAGCTGAAGGACGCTCGCGAAGAGATTAATGAGGCTGT
>Ga0335081_10017882_pt1 | contig 11472 bp, 11 predicted proteins | sample Lox_Sample_35_FD_206713 | JGI IMG/M metagenome (GOLD analysis project Ga0335081, IMG submission 206713) | Soil microbial communities from Loxahatchee National Wildlife Refuge, Florida, United States - Lox_Sample_3.5 | ecosystem: Environmental > Terrestrial > Soil > Wetlands | place: USA... | reverse complement strand
GCAGCGACCTCTTCGCGATTCTGCCGCGCTGGCCGGGGCGGAACTTTCTCCTCCAGGATGTGACTGGCGTCAAGTCGGTCACTCTGCTCGGTTCCACGGCGCCCTTGAAGTTTAAGGCGGTAAAGGGCGGGATATCGATCGAGCTTCCCGAGCTCCCGGAAGAGCTGCTGCCGCAGCCGGCTTGGGTATTGAAGGTGAGTCAACGAAGCCACTTATGATCATTTCTCCTGGGTACTAACACGATCCCGGCGTATCGTTGCCACTCGGAAATTCTTTCCGCGGCTGCCCGCTGCGCCTGCCGTCAGCCTGATGGCGTCCGAGTCCCCGTCAACCGACCGGATTGTTCACGTCACGCGTGACGAATCATTGGTAAACGCTAGGACTAGGGAGGACCTATTCCCTTGAACCCTGTCTTGGGTATTGTGAGGGTCACATCTCAGGTTAGCCGACTTATCGTCAACTGGCAGGCTGCGTTGGGTAGCCCCGACCGCATCCATTGTTTGGACGTGTGGAAATGGTACCGCCTGAAGATCGTCGGGAGCCGACTCCCACAAACAGGATCCGCGCCTCCGGCTATGCGGTATAATGACGGCATGGGAAATCGTGTGATCCACATCTCGGCCGAGGACGCGGCGAGCGATTTCAGCGCGCTGTTGGATCGGGTGCGGGCCGGCGACGAAGTTGTGATCGAGCGCGATGCCCGGCCGGTAGCGGTGCTGCGTCCCGCTGCATCGGCGCCACCCCTCGACCAAACCTTCGCGGCCATCGCCCAAGAGGTTCCGGATGAAGAATGGGAACGCGTCCCGGCGGACCTCGCCAAGAACGTCGACCATTACCTCTACGGCGCTGCAAAAGTAGGCTCATGAAGCGCGTCTTCGCTGACACCAGCTACTGGATCGCTCTTCTCAATCCGCGTGACGAACTTCACGCGAGAGCCGTCGTTGCCGGAGGGAGCTATTCTGAAGATCAGATTGTCACCAGTGAGATGGTCCTGGTTGAATTCTTGAATGGGTTTAGCGAGCGTGGACCTCGCCTTCGCGCCGCGGCTTTGAAAGCCGTCATGAGTCTGCGAGGCAGCCTCAACGTGACCGTGATACGCCAGACGAGCGATCAATTCGAAAGGGCGCTGCACCGATACGGGGAGAGGATCGACAAGGCTTGGAGTCTGACGGACTGCGCCAGCTTCCTGATCATGGAAGGCGAGGGTATCGAGAGTGCCTTGACTCATGACCAGCACTTCACCCAGGCAGGTTTCCGGGCTTTACTGCGCTAAATTTAGTTACCCCCAAGTTGCCGCTGAAAGTCCTGGCGCCGGACTTTCGATGGGGCCTGACGCTTACCGGACCCCAGCAACGACGCCGGAGAGCCTCTCTACGGTTTGCCGACTTATCGTCAAGTTGGTCGCAGTTTACGGTCCTCAGTCCCCGATTGGCCCATCGGCAGGGAGTCACTCGTTCTGTCTTTTACACTCGCGCCTCGATACTCGGCCTCATTGCGTGCGAAGTCATCTTTGGTGATGAGTACGCTAGCCACGGCGCATGGCCAAGCTTTAGAGCGTAGGTCGCCTGGTTGACATTGGGTTGCGAAATAGAGTTGAGTGATTCTCGTATGGGCATTCGACTTGTTGTGGATTGCCTGCTCAGCAGGGGATCGTTGGCTGATCCAGACACGGAGTACTTTAGGGGAATCCCCCACGATGCTCTCATCGCTGCTCTTATAGGTTACCTAAATTCACATCGCCACTTTTTGGGGATTTGCCGCTTGGAGCGCACGCAGAGCCCAAACGACCGAGGCGTAGATCTGATTCTCCTCAGCGGCGACGAAAAAATCGGCTTCCAGATCAAAAGCGAGTACGATGTCTCGGAGGAGCGGTTTGCAGCCAATGTCAAGCGTCAATTCACGGAGGCGCTTTCTCACTCTCTGACGTATTACTTCATCCTGATCTGTGCGCCGATGACGACCTACAAATCGAGGATTAGCCACCTACTGAACGAGATTCTACTTATTGAGAACATCGAGTTTTCTATTTATTCGCCAAATAATCTCGTGATTCCTTTCCGTGATCAACCAAGCGTGACACGCGACGAACTCCTGTCGCGGCGTGCCGTCACGGACGACGCTTTGTACGATTACGAGCGAGGTTACGAGCACCTTCCCGAGGTGATGGATAGCGACATCGAAAGGGCGATCAAACAACTCGAAGACTTCGGTGATGATTGGTGGGACACGGAGGGTGGTATTAAGGCATCGAACGCACTGACTGCGATCGTTGAACAAAAGCAGCGACAACAGTTTGAAGCTGACTTTTACCCAACTCTACCGCCCATGAAGCAAAAGCGCGCATCGCTGATTGACTCTATCGTTGACCTCCTCAAGAAGTGCCGTGCGTGCGCCTCTTGGAATGAGCGAAGCGAAGACAAGTTGTCGTCATGGATTGAGCGCGTTCCCGAGGAGATGATTCCTTACACCTCGATCCCAAATCTTCTGCTGATAAGCGGCCGGTTGAATCAGTATTATCGAATCCACCTCGACTTTGACACTAAACGGAGACAGGGGTATTGAGTTGCTGGCTGATAAATGGGAAGCAGTCGATTGGGTCCAAATGACGACGGGGTAGCTTCGGGGTCAGCGCGTGACCTGCCCTTGGTCACATTTTCCCTGGACGCGAGAGTAGATCTATCGAGGTTACAGCCGAGAAAGGCACCTCAAGGAGGAACCAAGCATGAGTAATCGCAATTGGCACAGGTGCGATTGCAAGATAGGCAATAAGATTCGGTACCGCGGCATCACGAACGATCTTGAAGGGTGCGACCATGAGCACCAGCAGCGTTAGCCCGGTGGTCATATCGAACAGGTTGGCCGAGCCACGACTGAAGAGGCCGCCAGGAAGTGGGAGGAGACCAAGCGAAAGGCCATTACTCCAAAGCGCGGTTGAGGACGCAGTATGAGCCGTCGACCTTGGGACACGGCATTGGCAGTGGTCGCGACGGCCATGTTGCGGTTCACACCCCCATCGTGCCTCCGCGCCCGATTTCTTGGATCGCCAGGTGCTGTGGACCGTTATTCTCAAGGGGCAAGGATTTTCTCGAATCGAGTTGGGGGAACTCACAGCTCTATTGGGTGTGTAGAAGTGCACAAGATTGTCGACGCCATGGACTGACTCCGTGCGCCGACCCGGGTCAGCACGGGCTTGCAAACCCTGCTAGGATCGCAGCATCGCTTAGGGTGCGAGGGGATTGATCGAGTGATGGCAAAGAAGCACGGAACGCGGCTTCCGGCAAGAGTAAAAGGCGTGCAAGAGGTCAAACTTACCTCATGGAGGGAGTTCTACCCCTTTGTCAATGGGAAGCTGCGTAATCCACAAGATTATATTTTTCGGGGTCAGCGGATGTCTCATTGGCCGTTGGAAAGCTCGCTTGATAGAGCACTGAATGACATGGGGAAGCAAGCCGACGCTGCCCCACTCGCACGCCACCACCTCCATGAGTTTCGCCTCGCGATGAGGGGACGACGCGGCGTGAACCCGAAAGAGCTCAAGGAGGAGGAAGACGAGGGCGAGCTGTGGGCTCTGGGGCAGCACTACAGCCTGTTGACGCCACTTCTGGATTGGACAGAGTCCCCCTTCGTGGCGCTCTACTTTGCCTTCGAGGAGCCCGGCACGACGCAGAAAGGCGCCCGTGCAGTGTTCGCCCTCTCCCGATCGCTTGTTCAGTCGATGTCGACTGGCATCGCCCAGAAAGAACAGCTGGGCAGCCCTGCTCGACCCGACATCTTGGAGATCATAACGCCAATGACGGACGAAAACGCAAGGCTGGTGAGCCAGGGTGGCCTTTTCACCAGAGTGGGATTCGGTGACGATATCGAGAAGTGGGTCCGGAGGTATTTCTCAGGGAGGGGCCCAAACACGGCCTTAGTGAAGATCGTTGTCCCTGAGGAGACGGGCGATCGGCTTGAGGTTCTGAGGGCTCTGAACAGGATGAACATCAACCGACGCTCGCTCTTCCCTGACCTCACCGGATCGGCGGCATTTTGCAACATACGCCTTTCCGTCACGGGATACTAGGCGAACCATCGCCGGGGTGAATCATGGCTGAACAAATAACGTTGCAAGGCGGGTCCGGCAAGCAATACCGTTACTGGGTATACCCTATCAACACGACCTTCAAGGACCAACCGGGCAACTACATCTATGCGAAGCGGGATTCTGCGGGAAGGTGGCAAGTGGTCTATATCGGTCAAACGTCCAGCCTAAGCCAACGCCTTGCGAGCCACGAAAAGGAAGACTCGATCATCCGTCACGGCGGGGCGACCCACATACTCGCTCATCTTTCGCGGAGCGCCCTTGCACGGACAGACGAAGAGGTGGATCTGATCAGGAAATATGGTCCACCATTCAACGAGCGACTTTGAGGTAGTGTGCCCGCGGTTGAAAGGCGCGGTCATTGATCTCCTGACTACGGCACGCTCCTAAATCCCCAAACCTCCGCCCGTGCGCAAGCATGGTCCCTGCGCACGGCCTTCGCATTAAGGGAAGTATTCCCGCGCAGGACAGTGCTAGCTGAAGCAAGCCCCCTTGAGAATTCACTTGGACGTATTACGGCCTAACCTTGCTTCTGGCTCGTCGCCACCAAACTCCAGGTCACAGGGATAGTATGTCGACTACACGTCGAGGTGAGCACTCGGATTGTCACTGAGTCGCCGACGATCTAATTTACCTCCGCAACTTCCGTGGATGAAGGGTGTAATTCCATTTGACGGCAAATGGTCATGTGTTCGGCTCGCTCCGAATGCTCGATGAGCGTATCAGCGATTTAGCCCAGAGCGGTGTCCAGCCCGGGGCGGGGCGTGCTTTCCCAGCCCTCAAGGTCGAGACTTGGGGCTCCAGCTTCTGTGAGATGCCGAGAGCGAGACAACCTCTACTTTGCTGGCTCAGCCAACGTTCCCTTCAATGTCACAGCGCCGCTTACGGTCTTCGGATCGACGGTGATCTCCTTGAGCTTGGCTTCGACATCGGCCGGAATGTCGGTCTGCGCCCGTCCGCCGAGGTACTTCACCAGGAACCCCTCCATCGCAGTGACCATGGCGAGGTTGTTGATGGGCCGGGCAAAGCCGTGACCCTCGTCGGGGGCGACCAGGTACTCGATGGGCTTGCCGTTGTCGCGCACCGCGGCCACGATCTGGTTGCTCTCGCGGATGTTTACGCGCGGATCGTTCTTGCCCTGCACCACCATGAGCGGCGTTACGATGGCCTTGGCCTGGGTGAGCGGCGATTCGGCCACCAGCAGCGCCTTGCCCTCCGGCGTGGTGGGGTCGGCCATGCGCGCATACATCTGCTTGCGGCCCGCCTCCCAATACGGCGGGATCGCATCGAGCAGCGTAATCAGGTTCGACGGCGCCACGATCGCCACGGCGGCCGCGTAGAGGTCAGGGGTGAACGCCACCCCGGCCAGCGTAGCGTAGCCGCCATAGGAACCGCCCGCGATGCCGGCGCGTTTTGCGTCCACCGTGCCGTCAGCCACCAGCGCCTTCACGCCCCAAGTGAGGTCGTCCTGCATCTTGCGGCCCCACTCGCCATTTCCCGCGTTGAGAAACTTCTTCCCGTACCCCGTAGAACCGCGGAAGTTCGGCTGCAGCACGGCATAGCCGCGGTTCGACAGAAACTGGGCGAAGGTGTCGTATCCGTAAGAGTCGCGCGCCCACGGGCCGCCGTGCGGGAAGACCACCAGGGGCAGGTTCTTGGCAGGCAGGCCTTGGGGCAGCGTCAGGTAGGCTGAAATCTCCAGCCCATCGGGCGATTTGAAGTGGTAGGGATTGCGCGGGGAGAGCGATGCGCGTGGCAGCTCTTCGCGGATGCGGTATTGCAGCGTGAGCGTTTTCGCCTTGCGATCCCAGACATAGGTCTCGCCGGGCTCGGTGTCGCTGTAGGCGCTTACAATCCAGATGTTCTCGTCCTTCGACCGCGCGCCGAATCCGATCTCCTTGCCGGGCAGCTTCGACTGCAGCCAGCGATACTCCTGCTCGAAGGCCTTGTCTTGGAAGTACACCCGATAGCGGTCGTCCTCGTACCGGCTAAAGAAGATGTGGTAGTCGACATCCGACATCTGCATGCTGCCGAAATCGACGCGCTTCTCCGGATCGCTCTCGACCGTGGTGGTCGCGCCGATGGCGGGATCCATCAGTTCCAGTTCGCTCAGGTCCAGCGAACCCTTGTTGGAAATCAAGTAGACCTGTTTGTTGGCAGCGTCGAAGTCCGCCACGCGGCATTCTTCCAGCACCGTGCAAGTGTAGATCAGCTTGAAGCCGTCGGGATCGACGCGCAGAATCTCGTTATCGCCGGCCGGGCTGGTCCGCTCCGCCAGGCGTAGATTGCCGTCGTGATCGAAGTCCCATCCGGCTATCCGCTCGGTGTTCTTGCGCAGCAGCGTCTTTTCGCCGGTGGAGATTCGCAGCTCATACAGGTCGTGCCACCGCGGGTCGCGGTCGTTGAGGCCGATGTAAAGGATGTCCGGCTTGGCCTTGGGCGCGGCGAAGATCTCGGTGCGCACGCCCTTCAGGTTGGTGAGCGCGCGGGTGGGCGGGACTCCGGTCTTGGCGTTCGCTGCCAGGGTCGGGTCGATTGCGTAGACGTTGAAGTTCTCATCGCCGCTCGCATCCTGCGAGTAGAGGATGTACTTCGAATCCCGGCTCCAGAAGTAGATGCGGATGGGCCGCGTGGCCTCTGCGCTCACGGGCCGCGCCGCGCTGAACGGTTCGCTCGCCTTTTTCACCCAGATGTTGCGCGTGCCCTTGTAGGGCTTGAGGAAGGAGAGATGCTGGCCGTCCGGCGATATCTGCGCGCCAGCGATCTCGATCTCACCGAAGAACAGCTTGCGGTCGATGATGGGCGGCTGCTGGGCATGCAAAACGATTGGCGCGAAGATCGTGACAAGCGTGAGCGCGGCAAAAAGCGGCTTCTTCATAATTGGCTCCTGGGATTCGCGACCGGCAGATAGACAAGTCCCTTGGGAAGATTACCAAAAAACGGCGCAGGTTGTCTTTAGAGAGGTTGGAGAACTGACGGCGCTAGACTATCATACCGATGTACTTCGTACTCTCCATGGGAGGGTACTCCTTTCTCTAAAGGATAGGCCAACCAACGTGGCCAACCCTCAGACGCTACCCCAAAAGGGCGCCCTTTTATAATGCGTGTTTACCCACGGATTTTCGGTCGCAGCTCTCGCTTCGAGCCCCGTCAAGAATCCAAGTTGCCGGTTAACGGCCTATCCGCCGAAGTGCCCAGGCGGCCGCAACGCCGCCTTGGCATTTAGGACAGATGGGTGCGCTTCGGCGCTTGGGACGCGACGCGTCCGAGGTGCCACAGGTCCGCCCTCTCCCAACTTCCCGGAACGCCGTATCCAGTTGACCCCGCAGGTGGTTAGCCTGCCACGCGGACCAGCACCTTTCCCATCGGCCCTTGCGCCAATCGCGCGAACGCCGCTTTCAGTTCCTCGAACGGGAAAACTCCGTCCACTACCGGTCGTTTCCCCATCGCATTCAGACGACCAACGATCTGCTTCCACGCTGCTTGTGCTACCTCCGTGGTATAGTCCGCGACCGCGACCCCGCCAACGCGATTCCTCCGGAAAAACAGCGTCGCGGTGTTGAACTCCGGCACCACACCGCCGCTTCTGCCGACCACGCTGATACAGCCCCCCTGGCCAAGCATCGCTACCACCTCGTTAAATAGCACCCCGCCGACGTTGTCCACGGCAAGGTCAACCTTCTTCGGAGCAATCACCGACCACACCTTCTTTCGCAGGTTCTGATCTCCTGGGTCAAAAACGAAGTCAGCCCCAAGGTCCTTTAACTTCGCCCGCTTCTCCGCGCTTCGAGACAAAGCCACCGTGGTGAGGTCCATTGATTTCGCGAGCAAGACGGCGGCCGTGCCGACGCCCCCGGAAGCACCGGTCACCAGCAGCACCGAACCCGCAGAAGGCGGCGCCGGCGGGTCGCTCCATTGCGTCAGAGCCTGCCAAGCAGTCAGGAAGACCAAAGGAGCGCCAGCCATCTCTTCTAAGGACCAGCCTTCGGGCACACGAGCAATATTGGCGATGGGGACCACCACCTTCTCGGCAAGGGTTCCCCAGACCTCCACACCCATGCTGCCGCGCAGAACGCCCACCGTCTCGCCCACACAAACCTTCTCCACCCCTTGGCCCACGGCCAGCACCTCACCCACACCATCGCGGCCCAGGATGTGCGGCAGCGGCGGCCGGGCCGGGTACATGGCCTGGGCTAGGAAAGCATCCGCAGGATTGAGCGCCGCGAACTTTACCCTCACCAGCACCTGCGCCGGGCAGGGCTGAGGATCCACGACCTCGCCAAAACGCAGCTTTTCCACGCCCTCATAGGACTCCATCAGCCATGCGCGCATAACTCTCTCTCCCCGTACTGGGCTAACTGGAGTGTATGTCTTTCGTAGCCCAAGTCAATTGATCTTGAAAAGCAGGGTGCGCCCAACCAAAAAGCGCTCACGCCGGGGATGAGTCTCTTCCTAGTTGTTCAAGGAAGAGGCCAGCCTTAGAAAGAAGTTGGGAACAGAAGGCGAGTCGGTTAACATAATCCCCCAGCGTTGGCCAAATTGCGCCAGATGCTTCGCCAGAAAGTGCCGAAAGGGGAGATTGCCGAGCGGCTGGGTATTTCGACCCGGACGGTTACCCGATACGTGGGAAATCTTCCCGCGATCGATCACGAGATCGTGGTCATAAGTGGCGTCGTCGATCTCTATGGAACCGAAGGAAAAAGCGTTAAACTGCACCGGAACCTCCACCCCTGTATTATAACCTTCAGGTGGCCCAACCGACCGGCGTGTAAAGCGCGCCCAAGCCCGTTCAGTCGTTCCTGGCGCCCACGGATGAAGAACCTCAGATGCCGCGATTCGTCCGCGGCCAGTCGATGCGCCAGCGCCCACCGGGAGCCCGGCGCCAGAATAATCGCTTCGTGGGTGTCCCGCGCATGTGATGGTAGAGCACAGCCGCACGCTCGTAGAAACCACGGGTGTGCCACGAATCGCGAAACCGGAAGTGCTGGTAGTCGAGGTGGTGGCAGAACTCATGGCAGGGCGTGCTTAGAAACGTGCCGAAGGACGTGACTTGTTTGCGGACGGCGGTTCGCATCCACACTCGGATCAGCATCGCTTCGGGACTGTAGTCTCCGAAAAGTTCCGCGGCCCAGCCGCCCTCGCGGACGCGGAGCGGGCGCGCTGCCAGGACGCGGAGTTCCGGCCTCTGAACCTTGTAGAGGTCAGCGGCTACTGTCAGCAACTCGGTGCAGGCTTGGCGGACGAGTGTGCTCTTCCCGTCTTTCATGGCCGACTCGATGGACCTTGCCAGCGCCGGCAAGCGGTCATCATGTGGCACTGCGAGACTCGTGAGTCGGTCACTTTCTAGAAAACCGCTCAAGAGTGATGCGCTGCGGGGTGGGTGGTCGGTCAGCATTGCGGGCAATCTTTCAACCCCAATGACGAGTCTCCCAAGCAATGCGCCGCACAGCCAGCTTCGGCGCGCCAAACCGGCCAGGAACAGGTACAGAAACCGGAACTTGCCCACGCTGTCTGCTCATGTAAGACGCATAGTGCTCAACCGTTCTGGGCACCCTTTCTGGCTGCGAGCGAACTGCGAGCATCGTCCTTGTCATCTCTTCCTGCAAACGACGCTCGCTCGGGAGCGCCAGCTTGTACTCGCTGGCAAGGACCTTATCCCCGAGGTTGCCGAGCGCGTAGTGGGCGACAGCCTCGTTGCGTTCTGAGCAGAGGATGAGGCCCACCGGCGGTTTTTCGTCCGGATGCGTCCAGTGCTCCCGGGCGTAGTTCAGATACAGGTTCATCTGGCCGGTATCCGCGTGCGTCAACTCTCCCACCTTCAGGTCCACCAGGATGAGGGCTCGCAACCGGCGGTGGAAGAACACCAAGTCAATGCGATACCAGGTATCCCCAACTCGCAGCCGTTTCTGACGGGCGACAAAGGCAAAGTCGTTGCCCAGCTCAAGCAAGAAGTGCTCAAGATGGAGAATAAGGGCCTCTTCGAGTACGGTCTCCGAGTATTCGTCCTTCAAGCCCAGAAACTCAAGCACCAGAGGATCCTTTATCTCTTCTTCAGGAGTCACTCGGTCCTCCGGCCGCTCATGTTGACCCTTACGGAGCATGGTGGCTTTGTGCCGCGAAAGCGCTGTGCGTTCGTAGAAAAGGCTCGCAATCTGCCGGTTCAGCTGGCGGACCGACCAGCCGCCGCGTAGAGCCTCGGTTTCGTAGAACGCGCGGGCCTGGGGGTCTTTAACCGAGAGGAGGCGAACGTAATGAGACCATGGGAGGGGAAAGCGCGGAATCACCTTGAGGCTCAGGCCTGATTTTTCGGAGCCCGTGTAGCTATCGTCTTCGCGCAGAGCCTGTGGTTGAGCCTCCGGCAATTCTGCAGACGGTGTCTGCACTTTTGCGGGTTCCTGCGACGCCGGGGCGCTCTGCAATTGTGCAGACGCTGTCTGCACAATCGGCCAAGCGATGTAGAACTCTCGCATTTGGAAGAGGTTACGGCGTGAGAATCCCCTGCCAAACTTGGCCATCAGGTCGGAGGCCAACCTCTCGATCAGCGCCTCGCCGTAGCCTGCCCGTGCCTTACCGCGCTGTTCGTGTTCGACGATCCGCCGGCCGATCTCCCAGTAAGTCGTCGTCATGATGACGTTGATCGAGCGCGCCGAGGACCTTCTCGCCTGGTCCAAGAGATCGACGACGCCCGCGAGCAGCCCCGCGTAAGAAGGCACCGTCATCCGAAGACCTTTGTCATTCGTCTTCACCATGCATTGCCTCACCGAAATCTCGACGCTTTCGAGGCGCGTCGGACTTGAATCAGTTTCTCACAAGTTTCCGGCCGGGACCTCTTCATTGTCGGCGAGGGCCGCCACCAGCCAGCCGCTGACGAACCACTGGCGACATGCGCCGGCCCAACGGCCTGTTCTTTTCCATTGAGATTGTGCCAGGCCGGGTAGGCGAGGCCCCTCTGGGCCAACATCGGAGGTGGAACCGTGGCATCTGGCAAGAATCGGCAAACCCTAAGCTTCGAGGAATTGGCCTACCCAGGCGCCGCCGGAAAGCCATATCAAGGCGACGGTGTTACACGCGCCTGGCCGAGCCTGGTGGGAACCCCCGGTGGCTGGACTTGCCCAAAAACCCCGCAGCCATGTGCGCAAGTGCTTGATTCTGTGGACGCTGGTTTGCAGTAAATTGCACGGCCCAAGATCAGATGATTGTGGGCGACCACTGAATCACCGTGGCATACGGGTTTGACCATCTGGTGGTCATGAGGCTACCAGTCTCACGAAGTTGCTTTGCCCGCCTTCTTCTCAAGATGTCGGGTCATGGCACCTTCTTCGACGCGGTGGGCGGGAGAGGCTATGGGGGCGACGCCCTACGCACTCTACATTTCCGACCGCTTGGGCCGC
>Ga0335081_10017881_pt1 | contig 11472 bp, 8 predicted proteins | sample Lox_Sample_35_FD_206713 | JGI IMG/M metagenome (GOLD analysis project Ga0335081, IMG submission 206713) | Soil microbial communities from Loxahatchee National Wildlife Refuge, Florida, United States - Lox_Sample_3.5 | ecosystem: Environmental > Terrestrial > Soil > Wetlands | place: USA: Florida... | reverse complement strand
CAGGCCGGGCTCGAGATTCTCGCCAAGGGCGGCAACGCCATCGACGCCGCGGTCGCCGTGCAGACCATGCTGGGGCTGGTCGAGCCGCAGAGCTCAGGGATAGCCGGCGGCGCCTTCCTCATGTACTACGACGCGGGCAGCCGCGAGGTGAGCGCGCTCGACGGGCGCGAGAAGGCGCCGGCGGCTGCGCCCGCCAACATGTTCCTCGACGAGCACGGCAAGCCGCTGCCGTTCCTCGAGGCGGTGCGCAGCGGCCGCTCGACCGGCGTGCCGGGCGTGATCGCGATGCTGTACGCCGCGCATGCGAAGTTCGGCTCGATGCGCTGGAGGGAGCTGTTCCAGCCGGCGATCCGCGCTGCGAGCCAGGGCTTCCGCGTGCCGGCGCGCCTGGCGATGTTCCTCGGCGAGGGGTCGCCGTTCCCGCCGACCAACGAGATCCGCCAGCTGTTCTCGCGCCCCGACGGCGAGTCGCTCGAAGCGGATGACATCTTTCGCAACCCGGAGTACGCCAGGACTCTCGAGCGCATCGCGCGCGAGGGTCCGCGCGGTTTCTATGCCGGGCCGATCGCGCGCGAGATCGTCGATGAGACGCACGAGGAGCCGCTGCCGGGCACGATGACGCTGCAGGACCTCGCCGCCTACCGTCCCGAGTGGGACGCGCCGCTGTGCCGTCCCTTCCGCCACTACTCCGTATGCGCGCCGCCGCCGCCTGCCGGCGGGGTCTCGCTGCTCGAGCTGCTCGGCATGCTGGAGAAGACCGATATCGCCGCGCGCGGCCCCAACGATCCGCAGAGCTGGTTCGTGTTCGCCCAGGCGAGCCGGCTCGCCTACGCCGACCGCGATCGCTACGTGGCCGATCCGCATTACGTCGCCGTGCCGGTCGAGCGGCTGCTCGATCCGGCGTACATCAAGCTGCGCGCGCAGCTGATCGGCGAGCACGCCGGACCCGCGCCGTCGCCCGGCGAGATCGCGCTGCCGCGCGGGCGGGATGCCACCACGGAGTCCCAGGGGACCAGTCATTTCGTCGTCCTCGACCGGGACGGCAACGTGGTGTCGATGACCACGACGATCGAGTCGGTGTTCGGCTCGGGACGCACGGTCGGCGGCTTCGTGCTCAACAATCAGCTGACGGATTTCTCCTTCGCGCCGACCGACGAGGCGGGCCACCCGGTCGCCAACGCGGTGCACGGCGGCAAGCGCCCGCGCTCCTCGATGGCGCCGGTCATCGTGCTCGATCACGAGGGCAATTTCGTGGCGGCGCTCGGCTCGCCGGGCGGCAGCGCCATCACCGAGTACAACGCCAAGGCGCTCGTCGGGCTGCTCGCCTGGAGGATGGCCCTCAAGCAGGCGATCGAGCTGCCGAATCTCATCGCCCGCGGCGAAACCTACACCGGCGAGCTCGCCAAGTTCACGCCCGAAGTGCTCGCAGGGCTGCGCGAGCGAGGCATGCTGCTGAAACTCGGCCGCGCCGAGAACTCCGGTCTGCACGGCGTCGTACGCCTTGCCGACGGCACTTACCAAGCGGCGGCCGACTCACGCCGCGAGGGTACGACGGGCGTGCTCGAGCCGCGCGCCGCGAAGCACAGGATGCATTAGCGCGTAGTGGCGGTGGCCGGGAAGCCCAGGTCGTCCGCGCCGCTCCAGCGCCTCCACGCCGTGAGCACCCGGTCCGGATAGTCGCGCTTGCCCGGGCTGCCGTTGTAGCGCGCCAGCGCCTTGCGCACGTCGTTGTGCTCGAAGCCGAGGTAATAGCGCAGGATCGCGCAGCCCATGTGCAGGTTCGGCGCGACGTGAGTGAGCTGGTAGCGGCGCATGCCGAGCTTCTCCGGCCAGAAGGGCATCACCTGCATGAGGCCCACCGCGCCGGCGGATGAGACGGCCCAGCGATCGAAACGGCTCTCGACCGCGATCAGCGCCATCACCAGGCCGGGGGGCAGGCGCGCTTCACCGGGGCGGTGCGTCTCGCAATAAACCTGCTGGAGGATCTCGAGCCGCTCGGAGTGATCCTTGACGACGGCGCGCAGCCGCGGCTCCATGAGGGTGTACCAGACGGCCGAGTCATACTGGTCGGTGAAGCACTGCGCCTGGGCGATGGCGCGTGCGACCACCTCGCGCAGCGCCGGATCGAGCTGCTGATCGGCACGTGCGCATTGGGTGCCGAGCACGGCCGCGGCTGCGAGCGCGAGTAGAGCGGCCCCCGCCAGCCGCATCACCTCAACCCAGGCGCCCGAGGCGCGCGCGCATGAAGCCGAGCGCCTCGCCGGCGGGAAACTCGGTGCTCTGGCTGTCGCGGCGGTGCCGGTACTCGAGCCTGCCGGCCTCGAGGCCGCGGTCCGCCACCACCAGCCGATGCGGAATGCCGAGCAGCTCCGCGTCGGCGAACTTGACGCCGGGACGCGCGTCGCGGTCATCGAGCAATACCTCGATCCCGGCGTCGGTAAGCTCGGTGTACAGGCGGTCGGTCGCGGTGCGGACACGGTCGGACTTCTGCAGGTTGAGCGGAACCAGCACCACCTGAAAGGGGGCGATCGGCTCCGGCCAGATGATGCCGCGCTCATCGTGATTCTGCTCGATGGCCGCGGCAACGATGCGCGTCACACCAATGCCATAACAGCCCATGTAGAGCGCGGTCTCGCGCCCGCCCTCATCCAGCACCAGCGCCTTCATCGGCTCCGAATACTTGCGTCCGAGCTGGAAGATGTGGCCGACCTCGATGCCGCGCGCGATCCTGAGACGTCCGCGGCCCGAGGGGCTCGGATCGCCCTCCACGACCTTGCGCAGGTCGGCCGGGGTGGCGCCGCGCACGTCGCGGTCCCAGTTGACGCCGGTGAGGTGCAGGTCCTTTTCGTTGGCCCCGCAGACGAAATCCGCGAGCGCCAGCGCCGCGTGATCGGCGTAGATCGGGCACTCGAGCCCGACGACTCCCACGTAGCCCGGCTCGGTGCCGGTGGCCGCGCGCACCCGCTCGGCGCTCGCCAGCTGCAGCGGGCTCGCCACGCCCGGCAGCTTCTGCGCCTTGACGGCATTCAGCTCGTGGTCGCCGCGCACCACCAGTGCCACCACGCCCCCGGTCCCCTCGACGATCAGGGTCTTCAGGCAGCGCGCCGGATCGACCTTGAGGAAGCGCGCCAGGTCCTCGATGGTGCGCGCACCCGGCGTCGGAACCTTGCACAGCTCCTTCCGCGCAGCCGGCCGCGGCTCGGCCGGCGGCAGCGCCGCGGCCGCCTCGAGGTTGGCCGCGTAGTCGTCGGCGTCCGAGAACACGATCGCGTCCTCGCCCGAGGCGGCCAGCACGTGGAACTCCTGGCTGACGTCGCCGCCGATCGCTCCCGAGTCGGCGCGCACCGCGCGGAAGGTGAGCCCGGTGCGCGTGAAGATGCGCGTGTAGGCGTCGTACATGGCGCGATAGCCTTCGCGCAGCGACTGCTCGTCGAGGTGAAACGAGTAGGCGTCCTTCATGATGAACTCGCGGGCGCGCATGACGCCGAAGCGCGGCCGCACCTCGTCGCGGAACTTGGTCTGGATCTGGTAGAAATTCACCGGCAGCTGCCGGTAGCTCCTCAGCTCGCGCCGGGCGATGTCGGTGATCACCTCCTCGTGAGTCGGGCCGGCCACGAAATCGCGCTGGTGGCGGTCCTTGATGCGCAGCAGCTCCGGACCGTACTCGGTCCAGCGTCCCGACTCCTGCCACAGCTCCGCCGGCTGTATCACCGGCATCACCATCTCGAATGCCCCGGCGCGGTTCATCTCCTCGCGGACGATGCGCTCGACCTTCTGCAGCACGCGCAGCCCGAGCGGCAGCCAGCTGTACAGGCCCGCCGCCAGGCGGCGGATGAGGCCGGCGCGCAGCATGAGCTGATGACTCACGACCTCCGCCTCGGCGGGGGTCTCCTTCACGGTGTTGATTGGGTATTGCGAGAGGCGCATCGCGCTGGGAGCTCGTGTTACCGGAGGCAAAAACAAGGAGTTGGCATCTTAGCAGGAGGCCCCTGATAAGATGCCCGCGATTGGCTATCGAGATGGACACAGAGCCCCCAACCCGGCCGCGCAGCCGGGCCATTTACCTGCTGCCGAACCTGCTGACGACCGCGTGCCTGTTCTCGGGCTTCTACGCCGTGGTGGCGGCGATCGACAAGCACTTCGCGCCGGCCGGCATGGCCGTGTTCGCCGCCATGATCTTCGACGGGCTCGACGGGCGCATCGCGCGCCTCACGCACACCGAGAGCTCCTTCGGCAAAGAGTACGACAGCCTCGCCGACATGGTGTCCTTCGGGGTGGCGCCGGCGATCGTCGCCTACCAGTGGGGCGTGGTGCGCATCATGGAATTCGGCCACTACTGGGGACGTTTCGGCTGGCTCGCCTGCTTCTTCTATGCGGCGGCGGCGGGGCTGCGCCTGGCGCGCTTCAACGCGCGGGCGGCGACCGCCGACAAACGCTACTTCGAAGGACTCCCGAGTCCCTCGGCGGCGGCGATCGTCGCCGCCTTCGTCTGGTTCTGCAGCGAGTGGCATGAGCCGGGGCTCGCCGGCCTGATCGCGGCCTTCATCGTGACCGCGTCGGCGGGCGCGCTGATGGTGAGCCGCTTCGGCTACCCGAGCTTCAAGCAGTTCAATCTCGACCGGCGCATCCGCTTCGCCTACATGCTGTTCGTGCTCCTGTTCTTCGTGGCGGTCGCGATCGATCCGCCGAGCATCCTGCTCGCGATGTTCGGCGTGTACGCGCTGTCGGCGCCGCTCCTGTGGGCGGGACGGCGCATCCGTCGCCTGGTGCGCAGGGCCCCGGGCGCCGGCGGCTGAGGGCATGAGTGTGGCGGGCGAGCGGCGCCGGGAGTACCTCGAGGCGATCGGCATCGACGTCTGGCTGCCGCGCGCGGCGGTGTCGCACAGCGCGCCGGCCGCAACGGCCGGGGAGAGCGCCGCAGAGGTTGCGGCCCGCTGGGAGGCGCTGCGCCAGGAGGTGCTCCACTGCACCCGTTGTCCGCTGCATCTCACCCGCACCCAGGGCGTGTTCGGGGTGGGCCCGAAGCGCTCCGACTGGCTGGTGATCGGCGAGGCGCCGGGCGCGGAGGAGGACCGGCGCGGCGAGCCCTTCGTTGGCGCGGCGGGCCAGCTGCTGGATGCGATGCTGCGCGCCATCGGCCTCGACCGCACCCAGAACGTCTACATCGCCAATGTGCTCAAGAGCCGGCCACCGGGCAACCGCGACCCCAAGCCCGAGGAGGTCGCGGCGTGTATGCCGTACCTGGTGCGCCAGATCGCGCTGCTCAAGCCAAAGATCATGCTGGCGGTCGGACGGATCGCGGCGCAGAACCTGCTCGGGACCGATGCGCCCCTCGGCCGGCTGCGGGGCAGCGTCCATCATTTCGGCGGGCTGAATACACCGCTCGTCGTAACGTATCATCCCGCCTATCTCTTGCGCACGCCGGGCGACAAGCGCAAGGCATGGGAGGACCTCAAGTTTGCGCGCAGCGTGTATCAACAGCTCACGCAGGGCAGGGTGACCGATGGCCACCGCACCTGAGCTCTTCGGCTCCGCGGCCGAGGCGATCCGCGCGATGCGCGACGCCGACGTGCCCGAGGTCGTGGCGATCGAGCGTGCCTCCTACCAGTTTCCCTGGAGCGAGGGGATCTTCCGCGACTGCCTGCGGGTCGGGTACACCTGCCGCGTGGCGGCGATCGGACGGCAGGTCGCGGGCTACGGGGTGATGAGCGTCGGGGCGGGCGAGGCGCACATTCTCAACCTGTGCGTCGGCGCGGCGTTCCGCTGCCGCGGCCTCGGCAAGCGGCTGCTGACGCTGCTGATCGAGCGCGCCGCGGCCGCCGGCATGAGCGAGGCGTTCCTCGAGGTGCGTCCTTCCAACACCGCGGCCATCCGGCTCTACCTGGCCCACGGCTTCGAGCAGGTCGGCATGCGGCGCGGCTACTACCAGGCCGTCGGCGGGCGCGAGGACGCGGCCGTGCTGCGGCTCGGCCTGCGCGCCGCGCGTCTGCGCTCGAGCTGAGCCGCGTTTGAGCCATGGCTGATCTGACTGCCGAAATCCATCGGCGACGAACCTTCGCGATCATCTCGCACCCCGACGCGGGCAAGACCACGCTCACCGAGAAGCTGCTGCTGTTCGGCGGCGCGATCCAGATGGCGGGCACGGTCAAGGGCCGCAAGACCGCCCGCCACGCGACCTCCGACTGGATGCGGCTCGAGCAGCAGCGCGGCATCTCCGTGACCTCCTCGGTGATGCAGTTCCCGTATCGCGACCGCATCGTGAACCTGCTCGACACTCCGGGGCACGAGGACTTCTCCGAAGACACCTACCGCACGCTCACCGCGGTGGATTCCGCCCTCATGGTCATCGACTGCGCCAAGGGGGTCGAGGAGCGCACCATCAAGCTGATGGAGGTCTGCCGCCTGCGCGACACGCCGATCATGACGTTCATCAACAAGCTCGACCGCGACGGGCGCACGCCCATCGAGCTGCTGGACGAGATCGAGAGCGTGCTGCGCATCGGCACCGCACCCGTGACCTGGCCGATCGGCATGGGCCGGGAGCTGCGCGGCATCTATCACCTCACCGAGGACCGCATCTACGCCTACACGGCGGGCGAGCGCGGCCGGGTGGGCGAGAACCGCACCATCGACGGACTCGAGAGCGAGGCTGCGCGCGAGTTTCTCGGCGACCTCTCGCAGACCTTCCTCGAGGAGATCGAGCTCGTGAAGGGGGCGACCGAGGGCTTCGACCGCGAGGCCTACCGGGCCGGCCAGCAGACGCCGGTGTTCTTCGGCTCCGCCATCAACAACTTCGGCGTCGAGGAGCTGCTCGGTGCCTTCGTGGAGCACGCCCCCGGGCCGCTGCCGCGCGCGGCGCGCGAGCGCAGCGTCGCTCCCGAGGAGCCGGCGCTCGCCGGCTTCGTCTTCAAGATCCAGGCCAACATGGATCCGCAGCACCGCGACCGGATCGCGTTCCTGCGCCTGTGCGCCGGCAAATACACGCGCGGCATGCGCCTCTACCACGTGCGTCTCGGCAAGGAGGTGCGGGTGGCCGACGCGCTCACCTTCATGGCGGCCGAGCGTGCCCAGGCCGAGGAGGCCTACGCCGGCGACATCATCGGGCTGCACAACTACGGCACGATCAACATCGGCGACAGCTTCACCCAGGGCGAGCGGCTCGCCTTCACCGGCGTGACGAACTTCGCCCCGGAGATCTTCCGCCGTGCGGTGCTCAAGGATCCGCTGCGCATGAAGGCGCTGCAGAAGGGCCTGTCGCAGCTGTGCGAGGAGGGGGCGACGCAGCTGTTCCGTCCGCTGCGCAACAACGAGCTGATCCTGGGAGCGGTCGGACAGCTGCAGTTCGAGGTGGTGGCCTTCCGTCTCGCCGACGAGTACGGGGTGCAGTGCGTGTTCGAGCCGGTCACGGTCTACACCGCGCGCTGGGTCGACAGCGCCGACGGCGAGCGCCTCGAGGAGTTCCGTACCCGCGCGCACGAGCACCTGGCGCTCGATCATGCCGGGGCGCTGGTGTATCTCGCGCCCTCGCGCGTCAATCTGCAGCTGACGATCGAGCGCTGGCCGGGCATTGCCTTCCACGAGACCCGGGAGCATGGCGAGACGCCGCATGAGTAGCCGAGGCCTCACAGGCAGCGCGCGTGAGGTTCCCCCGGACACAAGTTCGATAGTCGTAGAACTTGGCCTCCGGGAGCCCCGATAGAAGGCCTTGAGGAGCCAGAGTTCTATAGTTATAGAACTTTGCCTCCGGGAGCCCCGATACAGGGCCGCCCGGGACCAAAGTTCTACGTTTATCGAACTTACGCGGAATTGAACCTCTCACGGCCCGGGAGGCGACTGCCCAGTCAATCAAGAGGGATGGCGCCTTCGGACTTAGCTCATCGGGCGCGGGATCCGCAGCCGCCGCACCGAGCGCGCGAACTGCTCGACGTCGCGCGCCCGTGTCGCCGGCTCAGGCACTCCGTAGCGCAGCCGCGCATACTGCGCGAGCAAGGTGTGCGCGCCCTCGCTGACGCCCGGATGCGCAGCGCGCAGCGCCTCCTCGTAGGCGAGGGGTCCCTGGTAGGGCGCGCGCATCAGTCCGGTGCGTGCGAGCTTGCGGCACAGGAGCGCGTACGCCTGCGCGACGGCGTCGGGTCGGCGGGGGCGCGTCGATCTTCCGATGTGCCAGGCGATGAGCGCGAGCCACCCGAGCAGCACCAGCATGAACGCCCAGCCGAGCGTGAGCGTGTCGGGGGAGTGAATGCCTAAGCGCTCGAGCACGTCGAGCTGCGTCGCGTAGTCGAATTTCACCACCCGCTCGTTCCACCAGGCGTTGGCCGCATCCCAGCGCTGCAGCAGATGCACGACCCACGGCGAGGCGCGCAGCAGCCGTGTCGAGGCCGACATCGCATCGGGCAGGAGATCGAAGGCTCCGCGCCGCAGCCGCTCGGGCTCGACGACCGCGGTCGGGTCGATGCGCGTCCAGCCGCGGCCCTCGAGCCACGCCTCCACCCAGGCGTGCGCGTCCGACTGGCGCACCGCCAGGTAGCCGCCGTCCGGGTTCCATTCCCCGCCGAGATAACCGGTCACGACCCGCGCCGGTACACCGGCCGCGCGCATCAGCACGGCGAAGGCGGAGGCATAGTGGCCGCAGAAGCCGGTGCGCGTGCGGAACAGGAAGTCGTCCACCTGCTCGGCTCCGAGCACCTCGGGCTCGAGCGAATAGACGAATCCGCCGCTGCGCAGGAATTCGAGCGCGGCGCCGACGAAGGCGGCGTCGCTTGCGGCGCGCGCGCGCAGCTCGCGCGCCAGCTCGAGCGAGCGCGGATTGCGTCCACTCGGCAGATTGGTGTCCTCGTAACGCTCCCACTGCGAGAGCGGCACGTCCTCGCGGGCGCCCGTATAGGACAGCGCTTCGTAGCTGATCGGGTCCGAGACCGCGCGTGCGGCGAGCAGCTCGTAGTCGCGCGTCAGCACCACGCTCGCATCGGGCGAGTGCGCGGGCGTGTCGAGGGCGAACCACCAGTGAAGATGGCTCGGCTCGAGCGCCACGTGGTAGCGGTAGGCGTGCGCACCTGAGGATGCCCCCTCGCGCGCGCGCGGTGCACCCGCGCCGCGCCGCCAGGTGAAGCCGTCGAAGCTGTGCAGCACCGGGCCGCGCCAGTAGCGCTGCTCACTCGGCGGCAGCGCGCCCTCGAAGCGGGCGCGGAAGGCGACGTCGTAGGAGCTGGAGAGCTTGCCGATGCCGCCCGGGCTCATCGTGTCGGAGAGCCCGGTGACCGCCTCCTCGGAGCGCGGCACGGCCCAGAATGAGCCCGCGAGCCGCGGGAAGAACAGGAACAGCAGCACCGCGAGCGGCAGAGCGAGCGCCAGGGCACGGCCCGCGAGCGCCAGCGCGGCGCGCCCCGAAAGGCTCTCGGAGGCGATCACGGCGAGGGCTGCGCATGCCAGCCACGCTTCGGCGAGATAGAGCGGCGCGCGCGCGAGGCTCTGCCGGTCGAGGCACGCGGCCAGCAGGAGGAAGAGTCCTGCGCCGACCAGCACCAGCCGATCGCGCCGCCGGTAGGTCTCGAGGAGCTTGAGCGACGCCATCAGCACCAGCAGCGCGGTCCCGGCGGCGAGGCCGTTCAGCGTATGGAACCGCGTGAGCACCGCGATCACGACCAGCACGGCGAGCAGCGTGCGCGCGATCACGCCGGGCACCGGCACCCGCGCGAGGGCCGCGGCCACACGCCACCCGATCAGCACGAGCGCCGTCGCCGCGACCCAGGCGGGCAGGTGGTCGATGTTGAGCGCGAGTCCGCCGGCGAAGGCCGCAGCCGCCCAGTAGAGCGCCCGGTTGTCCGGCCGCTCAGGCATGCAGTGGCGCCGCGGCGGCGAGCTCCGCATCGGGCGCGGCGGGCGCATCGAGTCCGTGGAGCGCGAGCGCTGCGAGGCAGTGGTGGCGGTGCTCGGGCCCGCGGTTCGGCGCAATCCGCACGCCGGGCAGCGTCAGTCCGTAGCTTTCGCCGCCCGCTTCGGCGTCGACGACCCAGCGGGCGAGCTGCGAGAGGCGCGCCTCGACGTCGGCAATCCGCAGCTGCGCGAAGTCGAACAGACACAGGTCCGCTCCCGCGGGGCTGTATTCCTTCACCAGTAGCGGCGCGCCGCGGGCGTAGGCCTTCCAGTCGACCTGGCGTGGCGAGTCGCCGTCGCGAAACAGTCGCAGACCCATCCATTCATCGAGGCCCGACCCGCCGCGCGAGCTCTCGCCCGGGTGGCGGCCGCTGGTGATCGGTCGGGGGAGCGAGCCGTGCGGATGCGGGTATACCAGCACTTCTACGGGCAAATGCACCCAGGTCCAGGTGCGAAAGAGCCCGAAGGGATGCGAGCTCGCGAGCAGCAGCCGATCGATGCGCACCCTGCCGCGGCGCGCGGGCGTGAGCGGCAGGGTCAGCAGCGCGCGCCCGTGCGGCGCGAGATCGACCGAGCCGGGCGGCGCATCGTCGAGCGCGGCCTGCACGCCGGGGCGCGCGCGGGCGGCAAGGTTCTCGAGCGTGAGCAGCACGGCACCGGCGCTGCGCGCGAACACCGGCGGCGCGCTCACCGACACCAGCGTGACGCCGAGGAGATTGCGATGGCAGTCGTGCATGGCGACCAGCGCGAAGCCGGCCATCAGGAAGGTGAAGAAGAGCGCGAGACTGTTGCCGTAGTTGAGTCCCGCGAGCAGCATCAGAACCCACAGGAAGGCGAACCCCATTCCAGCGCGCGTCGGCAGGATGTACAGGCGCCGGCGCGCGAGGGTCACCGGCAGCACATCCTGTCCCTGGCGGCGGCGCACCCAGACAGCCATGCGCCGGCGTGCGATGGCTGCGAACGGGACTCTCATCGGCGTACCCGGGTCAGAGAGGTACCGGGACGGCGCGCAGGATCTCGGTGGCGATGGCCTCGCCGTCGGCGCTGCCACCGGGGTCGCGCCGCTCCAGCCGGTGCGCGACCACCGCGGGCAGCACTGCCTGCACGTCCTCGGGGAGCGCGGCGGCGCGGCCGGCGAGATAGGCCCACGCCTGGGCGGCGCGCAGCAGTCCCTGGCCGGCGCGCGGCGAGAGACCGAGCTTCAGGTCGCTGCGCTCGCGCGTACAGGCGATCAGCGCCTGGCTGTAGTCGAGCAGCGCGTCCGCGACATGCACGGCGCGCACCTCGCGCTGTATGCGCAGGACGCCCGCGGGGCTGAGCGCCGGCGGAATCTCCGGCAGCAGGTCGCGCCGCTCGCCGCCGCGCAGCAGCTCGCGCTCGTGCGCCGCGTCCGGGTAGCCGAGCGTCACGCGCATGAGAAAGCGGTCGAGCTGGGACTCGGGCAGGGCGAAGGTGCCGAGCTGCTCGTGCGGGTTCTGCGTCGCGACCACGAAAAACACCTCGGGCAGGCGGTAGGTGGTGCCGTCGGCGCTCACCTGGCGCTCCTCCATCGCCTCGAGCAGTGCGCTCTGGGTGCGCGGACTGGCGCGGTTGACCTCG
>Ga0335081_10017880_pt1 | contig 11472 bp, 7 predicted proteins | sample Lox_Sample_35_FD_206713 | JGI IMG/M metagenome (GOLD analysis project Ga0335081, IMG submission 206713) | Soil microbial communities from Loxahatchee National Wildlife Refuge, Florida, United States - Lox_Sample_3.5 | ecosystem: Environmental > Terrestrial > Soil > Wetlands | place: USA: Florida... | reverse complement strand
AGTTATGCTATTAGGCGGAAAGGGCGTTCGGCTTTCCGTAGTCAAATGAAGTCGCCGCAACGTTCTCATAATAAGAATGCGACGCATACTGAGATGTCTCCACACCGCAGTTTTTGTGTTCATACTCCTCTCGTCCGCTGTCCCCACCCTGCTCTCGCAATCGACCGGAAGTTCCCCCAATGCATCTGTGCCCGGTCCGTTTCTAGGGAGTGAGCCCGAAGGCAAAGCGACTTCCGAAACTCTGCAGATCGATTTCAAGGATGCAATCGATCGCGGATTGCGGACCAACCTCGGACTGCTCCTGGCGGACGACCAACAGGAAACAGCCAGAGGTCAACGATGGAGGGAACTCGCCGAACTTCTTCCTAATCTGAATGCCCGAGTGATGGAGGACGCGCAAACCCAGAGCCTCGCGGCCCTGGGCTTCAATAAGCTCTTGCCACTGCTTTCTCCTCCCGGTACCAACCTCAGTGCCTTCCCGCGCATAACCCCGGCCTTCAACTTCTTCGATGCGCGCGCCTCTCTGAGCCAGCCTTTGTTCAACTATAGAAACCTCGAACGCGAGCGGGCTTCGTCCGAGAGTCTCAAAGCAGCACAGTTCAATTACAAGGATGCCCGCGAGCTTGTAGTACTCGCCGTCGGCAACTCCTATCTCCAGGCAATCGCCGCAGCCGCCCGGGTTGAGACCGCCGAGGCGCAGGTCAAGAGCGCCCAGGCGCTTTACGATAAGGCTTCAGACCAGCAGAAAGCGGGGCTCGCTCCGGCGATCGACACACTTCGTTCTAAGGTCGAGTTGCAATCACGCCAGCAACAGCTCATCGTCGCCCGCAATGATCTCGCGAAGTCGAACTTGAGTGTGGCTCGTATTATCGGGCTTCCCCTTGGACAACTTTTCGTTCTGACCGAGAAGGCCCCGTACCAGGCGCTGACTCCCCAGCCGCTCGAAACCTACCTGCAGCGCGCTTACTCCGGCCGCTTCGACTACCAGGCGGCAGTGGCGCAGGTACGTAGCGCAGAACTGATGAGAAGAGCCGCTGCCGCAGGACGCTATCCGTCCGTCGAGGTTGACGCGAATCTGGGCGATATCGGGGTTACGCCCAGCCAATCGAACGGAACCTGGCAGGTCAACGGCGGCATCAATATCCCGATCTTCGCCGGAAATCGCGTTCATGCAGACGTCCTTGCCGCCGATGCTCAACTCCGCCAGGTTCGTTCTCAACTGGGTGACCTTCGTGGCAAGATCGACTACGAAGTCCGCACCGCGCTGCTCGACCTGGATGCCGCCTCGCAGCAAGTCGAGGTGGCTCGAAGTTCGGTGGATCTGGCCGAACAAGCACTTACGCAATCGCAAGATCGCTTCACAGCCGGAGTGGCGGATAATCTGGAAGTCGTTCAGGCGCAGGAGGCAGTCGCTGGCGCCCATGAGAGTTACATTCAAAGTCTTTATGCCCATAATCTCGCCAAAGTCGAACTGGCTTACGCCATCGGCGACGCCGAGCAAGGCGTCAAGCGATATCTGAAAGGCAATCAATAAGCGTATGGAACAAACGACGCAGCTTCCCCTCACCGCTGCCAAAGCTGCAGCCGACAAACCCGAGCCGACCACGCATCCGTTGCCCTCGACCGAGCAGGACTTCCACCGCCAGCCTTCGCGTACGCAGAGTTCTGGCTTCCGTATCGCCGTCGCGATCGCTGTCGTCGTCCTCCTCATCGCAGGGATATTCGCCTACCGCTATTTCACCAGCTACGAATCGACGGATGACGCCCAGGTCGACGGACACATCAACTCAATCAGCGCCCGCATCTCAGGACACGTCATCAAACTTAACGTCGATGACAATCAACAGGTCCACGCCGGAGACGTTCTGGTCGAAATTGATTCCGCGGACTACCAAGTGGCGTACGAACGCGCCAAGGCGGACTTTGCTGACGCCCAAGCTGCCGCCGAGGCCGCAGGCGTGACTGTGCCCATCACATCCGTGAGCACAACCAGCCAAATGTCAGCCACAGAAGCCGATGTCAACAGTGCGCGCGCTGGAATCCAGGTGGCCAAGCAGCAGTCCGAAGCGGCGAAAGCCCGACTGCAAGAAGCGGAAGCCAACAACGTCAAAGCGCAGAATGACCTGGTTCGTTACAAGCAACTCGTCGACAAGCAGGAGATCTCGCAGCAGCAATATGACCAGGCGACCGCCGCGGCCAAAGCGAGTGCCGCTGCCGTTGAAGCTGCCCGCGCCGCAGCCGATGCCGCTCAGCAACAGGTAACGCAGGCGCAGGGAAGACTCGTTCAGGCGCAAGCCAACTGGGACAATGCCAAGACGGCACCCAAACAGATGCAGGTCACACGTGCCCGGGCCGCCGCCGCCCTCGCCGAAGCCCAGCGCAAGAAAGCTGATCTCGAACAGGCCCAGCTGAATCTGAACTACACCAAGATCATTGCGCCGGTCGACGGCATCGTCAGTAACCGCACGGTAGAAGTGGGGCAAAACGTGGCGCCTGGCCAGGAGTTGATGAAGGTAATCAATCTCAGTGACGTTTGGATCACCGCCAACTTCAAAGAAACCCAACTTCGCAACATGAAGCCCGGGCAAAAGGTCACTATCGAAGTCGATGCCAATGGCCGCAAGTATGACGGAAAGGTTGACAGCGTCGCCGGCGCCAGCGGAGCCCGTTTCAGCCTGTTGCCACCAGAAAACGCCACCGGAAACTATGTGAAAGTCGTGCAGCGGATTCCGGTCAAGATCACTCTGGATAGGGGCATGAATGACGACCACCAACTGCGTCCCGGCATGTCGGTCACGCCCAAGGTCTGGACCCGCGAATGAGTGCAGCCGCCGTTCCCATCGATCAGGCGGATGCCTGGCGTCCCGCGGTGAATCCGTGGATCATTGCGCTCGCCGTCACGCTAGCGACATTCATGGAAGTGCTCGACACTTCTATCGCCAACGTCGCCCTGCCTCACATTGCCGGAAGTCTTTCCGCTGGACAGGATGAAAGCACCTGGGTTCTCACCTCGTACCTGGTCTCGAACGCGATCGTTCTTCCGCTCAGCGGTTGGCTGTCGTCGATTGTCGGCCGCAAGAATTTCTACATGGGCTGCGTAGCTCTATTCACCATCAGTTCGTTCATGTGCGGCCTCGCCCCGAACCTTGCCGTTTTGATTATCTGCCGCGTTCTTCAAGGAGCTGGGGGAGGCGGATTGCAGCCGAGTGAGCAGGCGATTCTCGCCGATACCTTCCCGCCCGCCAAGCGAGGTATGGCGTTCGCAGTCTATGGAATGGCTGTCGTTACCGCCCCAGCCATCGGTCCGACTCTGGGGGGATGGATAACCGACAATTTCAGCTGGCGTTGGATTTTCTTCATCAACATCCCGGTCGGAATTATCTCGATCCTGCTGACCTCGCGCCTGATTCAGGATCCGCCGTATTTCAAGCGCCGCAAATTGAAGGAGACGCACATCGATTACGTGGGCCTCGGATTCGTCGCGCTCGGTCTCGGTGCCCTGCAGATTGTGCTCGATAAAGGCCAGCGTGAAGACTGGTTCGAGTCTCATTTCATCGTGATCTTGACCGCGATTGCTGTGGCGGCGTTGATCTTCGTGGGATTCTGGGAGTGGAAGCACAAAGATCCCATCATCGATCTGCACCTTTTCCGCGACCGCACTTTCGGCGTTTCAAACCTGCTGATGTTCATGTTGGGATTCGCGCTGCTCGGCAGCACGCTTCTATTGCCGTTGTTTTCCCAAACCTTGCTCGGATACACGGCGGCGCAGGCGGGCCTGGCCCTGATGCCCGGCGGATTCGCCATCATTCTTCTTTTGCCCTTGGTCGGATTTCTGCTTTCCCGTTATCCTCCGCGGTGGCTTCTCGTATTTGGTCTGGCCGTGCTCTCATTTTCACTGTTCCACATGACGCGGTTCGACCTCGACATCGACTTTCAGACCGTGGCGATGGCTCGCGTGGTGCAAGCCGTCGGCATGGCATTCCTGTTCGTTCCCATCAATACCGCGGCCTACGCATTTCTGCCACGCGACAAAAACAACGCCGCATCTGGCCTGATGAATCTCGCCCGCAACATGGGGGGCAGTGTCGGAATTTCCGTCGTTACGACTATGCTCGACCGACGGGCACAGCTACATCTCAATAATCTTGCCAGCCACCTCAGTAAGGGCAGTGCCGCTTTACAAGATGCGATTGCGGGAGCCTCGCGTGCCATGGTCGCGCACGGTGCTAGCGCTGCGGGAGCGAATCAAAGAGCTTACGCCTTGATCCAGGGCACAGTTGAACGCCAGGCTGCAATGCTCTCTTACGAAGACTGCTTTTACTTTCTGGGATGGGCGATCCTGCTTATGATCCCCGCCGTCTTCCTGATTAAAAAGACAAAACCCGGCGGAGGAATGGCGGTACACTAAAAGAAAGGGCCATGTTTCGTCTCATCACCATTGAGCGCGAATACGGCAGCGGAGCCGCCTCAATCGCTGCTAGCTTAGCCGATCTGCTCGGCTGGAAGCTCTGGGATCAGCGTCTCACCGAAGAAATCGCACGCATTGCGCAGGTCGACCCGAGGGCCGTCAAGCGCTGTGACGAGCGCGTGGATAGCCGTGTGCATCGCCTCGCCAAAGTGTTCTGGCGCGGCAGCTACGAACGCAGCTCTCCTCTAGGCCATCAGATCTTCGACACCGACCGCATGATGGCGATGATGCAGGACATCATGAACCGCATCGGCCAGGAAGGGAACGCGGTGATCGTCGGTCGCGGTGCGCCATACTTCTTGCGTGAGAACCCTTGCGCATTCCATGTCTTTCTCTATGCGCCCCGTGCCGAAAAGATCCGCCGCGTGCTCGCGGAAGGGCATTCGCAGGACGAAGCCGAAGAAATGGTCGACTCGGTCGATCTCGAGCGCATCGCCTATGTAAAACACTATTTCAACGCGGACTGGCCAACGCGCTCCCTCTATCACCTCATGCTGAACACGGCGGTAGGCAACGAGCCGGTCATCAAGACGATACTCGACACGATGCACCTGGTTGAAGGCAGCCCCAAAGCCACCGACTACGAATCGCCCCGCGTGCCCACAACGACCTGAGTTCCTTCCGAGCAATCGCCGGCGGTCGGCGCTAGGTCTCGATACGACCGTGGGAGAGCGGCCCTTCAAGGGCCGCGTTAAGTCCCCAAAAAGAATCCGGGGCTTCAGCCCCGGGTAGGCCGCTGCGGCATCGGACAGCAATCCTCCGCGCAAACATCCGCGCGCGGACCAAGCGATCCCAAAGCCCGCCGTTCCGCCCCTGAAGTCCGCTCCAGAATTAATTCTCGAATCATTCCAATGAATTTGGGATGCACGCCGACGGTTTTCGCGCGTGCCATCGGCAGCCCCAGCGATTCGCAGAGTTGCCGCGCCTCAATGTCGAGGTCATACAGCACTTCCATATGATCGGAAATGAAACTGATGGGCGCGACCACGGCTGCACTCGCGAGGCTCTTCGCCTTGATGTCACGAAGATAGTCAAGGATATCCGGCTCAAGCCAGGGCTGGCCCGGTGCGCCGCTCCGGCTCTGATACACCAGCGTATCGTTTCGAATGCCAAGACGCGTCGAAACAAGTTTCCTCACTTCTGAAAGCTGCGCAACGTAGTCGCAGGTCGATGCCATCGAAAGTGGAATACTGTGAGCTACGTATACGACTTGAACATTCTGCCGCGCATCGGGTGGAACCTGCGCCAGGCCCTCTCGCAATCGTTCCTCGGTCGCCTCGATAAATCCGGGATGATTGAAGAACGCGCGAATCTTATCGATCCCAGGTGCTCCGGCGCCAACCTCCGCTTGTGCGCGCGCAATGTCTTCGCGGTACTGCCGGCAACCGGAATACGAACTGTAAGCCGACGTCACAAACGCAAGTGCGCGACGGACTCCATCCTGCTTCATCCGCCGCAACGTGTCGGCCAGCATCGGATGCCAATTCCGGTTTCCCCAATACACTGGCAACTTCGGCCCGTGCTGTGCCAGCTCGTTTTCAATCGCCGCAATCAACTCACGCGTCTGCTGGTTGATTGGGCTCTTGCCCTCGAAGTGATAGTAGTGTTCGGCAACAGCGAGCATCCGCTCACGCGGCACATTCCTGCCGCGCAGCACGTTCTCGAGAAATGGAATTACGTCTTCCCGAGACTCGGGGCCACCAAAAGACACCACAAGAATCGCGTCGTAGCTCATACCCTGAGTTTAACTTGAGCCGTTTAGCAGGTGTCAGCGAAGCGGGAGACTGCTGGCGAAAGCCTGAGCCCTCTTTGCGGAGGATCTCAAAGAGAGTTAGCGATGTGTAGCTGGTGCGCCCGGAGAGATTCGAACTCCCGACCTGTTGCTCCGGAGGCAACCGCTCTATCCAGCTGAGCTACGGGCGCACGGAATACATCCAGTTTACATGGGAAGGAAAGGGCGCATCAATCGCCGTGCAAAGACTGGACAAAACAAAACGATTCCCGCGAGAAGGCAAATCGGCAGCGCCGACTCGAGCCCGGTTCCTGGTCCCGGTTTTCCTACCAGCGGTCGCGTCCGCCGCCACCGCCGCGTCCGCCGCGTTCTCGTCCGCCACGCTCTCGTCCACCGCCACCGCCACCGCCGCCGGCTCGTTCGGTCTTCGGCCGCGCCTCGTTGACGTTGATCGTGCGTCCGCCGAACTGCGAACCGTTTAGCGCTGCGATGGCTTTCTCGCCGTCTTCGTTGCTGTTCATCTCCACGAATCCGAACCCGCGCGAACGCCCCGTCTCACGGTCGGTCAGAATGCTCACGCGCTCCACCTGTCCGTAGGTCTCGAAGATCTGGCGGAGTTCGTCTTCATTAGTGTTGAAGCTGAGGTTCCCCACGAAAATATTCTTCACGCGTCTGCCCCTTGCATTGAGCTGTCGGGAGTGCGAGCGTTTCGGTAACTCGACAGGTCGGGGAGGCCTTTCCTGAACGCGACCGGAGCTTGCAACAGTCGAATGCGGCGAGCAGTATAGCAGGTTTTCCCCGGATGGCTTGTCAAATCGACGTTGTGGAAGAAGGCTGATCGAATGCCGAAGAATCGCTCAACATTCGTCTACCTTCCAATACCCATCGTCGTGAAAACCCATCTGTAGCAGGCGGTTCTTGGGATCATGTCGCTTGCCGCACCCCGGGCATACGAGATAGCGGCTCCAGGTAGTTCCCTGATGATCGTAATTCTCCGCGACCGAAAACGTTGTCCCGCAACTGCACGGAACCAGTAACATCCGGAATTCGCGTTGAGGCCCTGAGGCAGCGGACGAACGAGGTGAGCGCGCTCTGCGTGCGGAAGACGCCCTCGCGACAGCCGGTCCGCTACGTTTTGTTCGGTGGGCGCTTTTCACGCTTCTTCCACAACAGCCATGGAGCTCTTCTTTCGCTTGTTGGCCTGAAGAGTCTTCTTGCGCAGCCGCAGCGACTTCGGCGTCACTTCCACGAACTCATCGTCAGCAATGAACTCGATGGCTTGCTCTAGATTTAGCGGCTTGAACGGAACCAGTCGGATCGCCTCATCGGCAGTCGAAGCGCGCATGTTCGTCAATTTTTTCTCGCGCACCGCGTTTACGTCGAGATCCGTATCCTTCGCGTTCTCGCCGATGATCATTCCTTCATACAAGTCGACACCCGGTCCTACGAAGAGCACTCCACGCTCCTGCAGTCCCCACAGTGCGTAGGCGGTTGAGGTTCCCGGCCGATCCGCAATCAGTGCACCCGTGAGCCTGTGTGGAATTTCACCCTGCCACTCGGTGTAACCGTCAAACAGAGCGTTCATCACGATCGTGCCACGCGTGTCCGTGAGCAGTTGACTGCGCAACCCGATCAGTCCGCGGCTCGGCACCCGAAACTCGATGCGCACGCGCCCGTAGCCGTGATTGTGCATGTTGGTCACTTCGCCTTTGCGCGACCCCAGTTGCTCCATCACGACGCCAACGAATTCCTCTGGCACATCCACCGTAAGATGCTCCACCGGTTCCATCAGCTTGCCGTCGATGCGCTTGGTGACGATCTCCGGCTTGCCGACCATGAGTTCGTAGCCTTCGCGGCGCATCATCTCAATCAAGATGGAGAGCTGCAGCTCCCCCCGGCCGAGGACTTTAAACGAGTCGGTCGTGCCGGTTTCTTCCACACGCAACGAAACGTTCGTCAGCAATTCCTTCTCGAGCCGTTCGCGCAGATTGCGAGACGTCACGTAAGAGCCATCCTTGCCCGCGAACGGAGAAGTATTCACCGTAAACAGCATCGCGATCGTAGGTTCATCAATCGCAATGTGCGGAAGCGGCGCGGCTCTCTCGACTTCGGTGATGGTCTCCCCAATCGTGATGCCTTCGACACCAGCAACCGCGACGATGTCCCCGAGTTCGGTCTCGGTGATGTCAGTACGCTTCAAGCCGGAAAATGAAAACAGCTTTGTGATCTTAGTCTTCTGCAACGACCCGTCGAGCTTCGCGATCGCGACTTCCTCGCCAGTGAACATCTTTCCGTTAAACACTCGCGCAATCGCCAGTCGCCCCAGGTAGTCGCTGTAATCTAGATTGGCCACGAGAATTTGCAGCGGGCCCGAAAGGTCTCCCTTCGGTGGAGGAATTGTTTTAAGAATTGCATCAAACAGAGGCCGCAGATCCGTGCCGCCGCCCTGGATTTCCGTGGTTGCTGTACCGATCTTGGCGTTCGTGTAAAGAACCGGAAAGTCGAGTTGCTCTTCTTTCGCATCGAGATCAATGAACAAGTCATAAATCTCGTTCAATACCTCCTGCGGCCGCGCGTCTGCCCGGTCGATCTTATTGATGACGACGATCGGAGGCAGTTTCCCTTCCAGCGCTTTGCTCAGAACGTAGCGCGTCTGCGGCAACGGGCCTTCGCTGGCGTCGACGAGCAGCATCACCCCATCCACCATCTTCAACGCGCGTTCGACTTCGCCGCCAAAGTCGCTGTGGCCGGGTGTGTCGACAATGTTGATCTTGACGTCGTGATAAAAGATCGCCGTATTCTTTGCCAGAATCGTAATGCCGCGCTCCCGCTCCAGTTCGTTCGAATCCATCACGCGTTCGGCAACAGCTTCATTGGCGCGGAACGTGCCGCTCTGCTTGAGCATGGCGTCGACCAGCGTGGTCTTGCCGTGGTCGACGTGCGCGATGATGGCGATATTGCGGATACCTGAACTCAAAGGGAATCCTTCCTGATTTTGGGTGTACTACCACTTTACTATGCGGGGATGAAATCGGCGACGAAAACCCCGTTTCGGCGAGCGGCAACACTCCTGCTTTCGTTACAATCATCGCCGGGCCAAGGAATGAAAATATGAGAATCGCAAAGAAGGGATTTGTAACGATTTTGAAAACTGGAATTCTCGTCGCAGCCGCACTACCTCAATTGAATTCGAATGCCGCTCCCTCGGGAAGCGATGTCAAATTTGGACCCAGCAATCCGTTTTACGCGCCGAGTACGTTGCCATTGCAGGCGCCACCCTTCGACAAGATCAAAGACAGCGACTATCAGCCCGCGCTCGAAGCCGGCATGACGCAGCAGGTTGAGGAAGTGCGCGCCATTGCTGAGAATTCCGATCCGCCGACTTTCGAAAATACGCTTGTGGCTCTGGAGAAATCAGGGCAACTCTATAACCGCGTGAATCTTGTCTTCAACGCCGTTACGGGTGCGAACTTAAGCCCCGAACTGGAAAAGTTGCAAGAGCTCGAAGCCCCAAAGCAAGCCGCTCACAAGGACGCCATTTTCCTCGACGCTAAGCTGTTCCACCGGGTCGAGACCATCTACAAAGAGCGAGAGTCCCTCAAGCTCGATCCCGAGTCGCTGCGCCTGGTCGAGTACTACTATCAGGAATTTGTGCACGCCGGCGCGAACCTGCCCGAAGCCGACAAGAGGGAACTGAAGAAACTCAATGAGGAGGAATCAAAGCTCTCCGCCTCATTCAGCAATAAGCTGTTGGCCGCGACCAAAGCCGCGGCCTACGTCACAACGGACAAGAACGCTCTCGCGGGCCTGAGTGACACTCGCCTGAAAGGGGCAGAGCAAGCCGCGAAAGATCGCAAGGTGAGCGGCTATGTGATTCCGCTCCAGAACACGACGCAACAGCCTGACCTCGGTTCGCTGAGCCAGCGTTCCACTCGGCACGCGATTTTTGAAAATTCCTGGAATCGGGCCGAGCGCGGAGACACCAACGACACGCGCGACACCATCGCTCGTATGGCGCAAGTGCGCGCTCAAAAAGCAAAGCTGCTCGGCTTCTCTAATTTCGCAGCCTGGAAGTTGCAGGACCAAATGGCGAAGACGCCGGAAGCCGCTACTAAGTTCATGGATCAGTTGGTTCCCGGTTCAACGGCGAGGGCCACTGCCGAAGCAAAGGACATTCAGGAACTCATCAACTCCCAGAAGGGTGGCTTTGCCCTTCAGCCCTGGGACTGGGACTTCTACGCGCAACAGGTTCGGAAGGCGAAGTACAATCTCGACGAAGATCAGATCAAGCCGTATTTCGAGTTGAACCGCGTCCTCGAAGACGGTGTTTTCTACGCGGCAAACCAACTCTACGGCATCACTTTCAAAGAGCGTCACGACATTCCCGTCTATCACCCCGACGTTCGCGTTTTCGACGTCTTCGACGCCGACGGCAAACAACTCGCCCTCTGGTACTGCGACTACTTCAAGCGCGACACGAAAAGCGGCGGTGCGTGGATGGACGTATTCGTCAATCAGTCCAAGCTGCTCGGAACTCTGCCCGTGGTGTACAACGTTGCCAACTTTCCGAAGCCCGCGCCCGGACAGCCCGCCCTGCTCAGCTTTCGCGACGTGACCACGATGTTCCACGAGTTCGGTCATGCCCTGCACGGCATGTTTGCGAACACAATCTATCCCAACCTGTCAGGATCGCAGGTGGCGCGCGATTTCGTGGAGTTTCCTTCGCAGTTCAACGAGAACTGGGCCAGCTATCCGGCTGTCTTTGATCACTATGCGAAGCACTACAAGACGGGTGCGCCTATGCCGCCTGAGTTGGTGGCGAAAATAAACAAGTCGTCGAAGTTCAATCAAGGCTATGCTCTGACCGAAATCGTCGCGGCCGCAGAACTCGATATGCAGTGGCACATCCTGCCGGCGGACGCGCCGCTGGAGAAGCCTGACAATTTCGAAGTCAGCGCTTTGAAGAGCAAGAATCTTCTGTTGTCGGCGGTGCCTCCGCGCTATCGCTCCAGCTACTTCGCGCACATCTGGCAGGACGCTTATGCCGCCGGCTACTACGCCTATCTCTGGAGCGAGATGCTCGATCACGCGGCGTATCAGTGGTTCGAAGATCACGGCGGTCTGACACGAGCCAACGGCGACCGTTTTCGTCAGATGATCCTCTCTCGCGGCAACACCGAGGAACTCGGCAAGATGTATTCAGCTTGGCTGGGAGGAGAGCCGACGATCGAGCCCATGCTGAAGTTCAGAGGCCTGGTGCCGGAAGAAGCGG
>Ga0335081_10017878_pt1 | contig 11473 bp, 14 predicted proteins | sample Lox_Sample_35_FD_206713 | JGI IMG/M metagenome (GOLD analysis project Ga0335081, IMG submission 206713) | Soil microbial communities from Loxahatchee National Wildlife Refuge, Florida, United States - Lox_Sample_3.5 | ecosystem: Environmental > Terrestrial > Soil > Wetlands | place: USA... | reverse complement strand
GAGTTGACACTTGCCACACGACGACAAGGAAGAAAAGTCTTCAATCCTGCTATCCTGCTCAAGAACGCGGTTGCAGAAGTTCCAATGATCAAAGAACCCGTTCCACCTCATATACGGGAAAACCCCCATGCTGCTGTTCGCTCTGAATTACCGCCAGGAGTGCGTTTCCTAGCTTCTCAACATCCGTTGGAAACGACGACAAAACGACCAAATCTTCCCGTTCCCAATCCCGCAACACACGTTCCACCACAAGGCCCGCGTCGCGGACTGCTTCGAAGGAAGGGTTCTCGTCCTCAGCGCGCGGCAGATGGAAGCGTGACTGAAGATCGCATAGAAAACACCCACGTCGCTGTGAACCGATTTAGTCTCACCGATGACAGCGAAGAGGAACCTCAATTCCATCGCGTTCCCGTACCGCATACCTCGTCTCCACTTCGAGATGGCCCAGTGCGTCCTATGTCCTCGGATTCCGGCGACAGATCGGGTCCCCATATGCGGCGACCTCCGTTGACACACCGCATGTCCTCCCATCGACGTGCCCAGAGCGAGACAAGAATGGGCCAGATTTATCGTGAGGCGGCAGAGACTACTCGTGGTTATGCAAGTGATGAGGAGAGTGACGGCCGACACCAGACCCGTCGTGTCTCCAGCGATGAGACGCTGAAGATGAAGCCCCCGATGAGGGCTTATTTAGGGCCTGAGCACCGCGCTTGGGTGCTGCCTTCTCGTTCAAGCGTGGAAAATGGGACACGATTCAACAATCGATTTGATCCCGCCATCCAACGACTTTCGGAATCATCAAGTGATCAATCTGAGGTCCCGGCGGACCCATTACGAGATACCCCTCATATGGGGCCCGGTAATGCAGGAAGTTCACCAGCGAGTTCTATGGAGAGTTTGCCTCCCATGACGGTCAAAGTTTCACCATCGAGACCTCCGCGACGATCGGTGGAGGACATGGTGTATAGTTCTAGACGTGCGCCGCCTGACGCGACGTTTAGTACCCTTTCAAATCGGGCCCACTTGCAATCTTCGGAGCTAGGGCCCGTTCAGGATCAACCCATCCCTCTCAGACGAGATGGCTCGCCCCCGCGCCACGGTCCTCGAGCGGCACCATGGAAAGATGGACCCGTCGGTGTGTCGGAATACGATCAACATCTCAGAGCAACGGTTCCCACTCCTCCTTCATCCTCGGGACAATACCGGCCGCCCGTCGTCAACTACCCTGTCCATCCCACCGCGGCTCGACCTCAACAATTCGACGGTGCACCTTATCCGGCGACAATCAACGACCTGCAAATACGTGCTCGAGGTCCCATTCCCTCAGCGCCTTACGATCAACCCCGTCGCCCGGACGAACGCAAAATCCATCGAAAGAATGTACCTTCATTGTCAAGCAGCGACCCCTCACCACCATCCAACGTCGCCAATGCCGCTGCTCGATCAGCTTACCAACAACCCGCAACACCACCACGGTCGGGATCGCTATCGCCACAGAAATCACGTCATCCGCCTCCCGGATCTCGACCGTTGACATCGCAGAGGACCTGAGGAAGGTCGGAATGGTTAGCATTCCTTTATGGAATGATGGGGACATGGGATTAGATTTGTACAGTTTGGTGGGATAGACAAAAAAACTTTTGTTTTCATGGGTTTTCTCTCGGTTTTTATTTATTCACGGTGGGTGCTCATTCCGTTGCCCTCGTTATACTGTTTAGTGTTTATTCAAATGGTTGATTGTCACCTGCCTTGTGGACCCAATGGTACATGAGAGCCTGCTTCCTGTGTGGACGTTCGTATAGTTACTACGTGGATGTACCTGTATCACAATGGATTTCATCAACGCACAAGGAAGCTTTTCATAGTTTCCGTCCACAGAATTGTCACGCGGGTTCCAGCAAACGATCCGACTCGCGGAACCTCTCTAAGCCTGGGAGCGACCAAGTTCTCTAATGTGACTACGCAAATCTCGCTTCGTTTATATGTCTTGAGACCCTGGAGATTACGGCAATCCGCCGTCAAGATTAATGTGTTGGAAAGGTTTGGTTCGGGGGCCCAAAAACGTAACCAAAATTTCGTGGCTCATTTAATTTCGCATGGCGCCACTTTTTGCCAAGCCCTTCACTGTGTTTATGTCGCTTATTTTTGCCTGTCCTTGGCCGCACTTTTTGCACTGAGCTTTCTCGCCTGTACACTCGTTCCTCACCACATTCCCGGTCCTTTATATATTATTTTCCCATTTATTTCGGTCCTTTCGCTCCCTCCCGCTTCGAGGTGCATCCCATGATCCTCTCCCGTCACTAGCCTCTCAGACGGAGGGGTCCGCGTTTGCTTCGCAGCCACTGCGGTATTTAGGATATTTTGTGTCCTTGGCAAACAACCCCTGTCCCTCTGGGCTCTCGTTGCTTGTATTCTCCATTGTAACCCATCAAACACGCTAAGACATTTTAACAATAGCCGGGTATGCAAGTTGATGTCTGCACGACCGTCTCTTTAATCACGCATCAAGAAACAGATCAACCCCGTCCAAAACGGAGCCTATCGGAGCCAGATATCAACGGAGGAAGATGAAGTCTGGACGAATGTCATTTCCTTGCGCAAAGGAGGCCAAGATGCTAGGCCGTCACTGGCTTTCCTTTATGATCCGGCGATTTCTCACCCTTGCAGTGTTCGCCGGCGTAGTGTTCTTTGTCATTGCCTCTTATCAGTCGGTCGAGACTTCTTACCTCGACCTAATTGATTCACTTATGCCTGATTCGACGTCTGGGCAATATTATTCTGGGCAAGGGGATTCACCGACGTCGATCGAATTGGAATTGAATCCGTGCGATGATGAATTGGGATGGATTGAAGAATATATATCCACCGGACTCATGCCTCGATGTTCCTTGGTCCACAGGAATAAAATCGATATACTATACACGTAGGAACGTTGAATGCGAGTCTCGCTAACCATTTAGATGGGTCAACGGATCGGAACCTCTGTACCAACAAGAGAAGAAGTTGTGGCAGGATAGGTCTCCGGTGTTCGTCGGATGGGGTTTTCAACGCGATCGCAAGTTACGGGGAACGGAACGTCGACACCGAGAACACGATGAACTCCGCTATTCTGTTCGTTCTGTCTTTAAATATTTCCACGACGGCATCTCCCGCATCCGCATCGTTGCAAGCGATTTTTACGATGCAAGTTTAAATAGCTGGATCGGTCAAGTCCCTCACTGGCTCGATCTCGAGGCTGCTCGACTCAATGGTGTTTCCATGCTTTTCACGTCACAACTCTACAATGGCAAGAAATCCTTCTTACCCACGTTCAACTCACTTGCCTTGGAATCGCAATTCTATAATATCCCACTAGAGCCGGAAGATCCTGATATCATGCTTTATTTCAACGATGACATGTTTCTGGCAGCGGATCACAGCGTGTCGGATTTCTGGAATCCGCTCGTCGGCGTCAATATGCAGTTCGACCCAAGTATAACGGTGGAGAATCACGACGCTACCGTCGCCGACTTTCAACGTGACTGGAATTCGGAATGGACTGCCCTACGATACTCCAATTTCCTCCTAAGTAAGTCGTTTGATATCAGGCAAAATCTGACTTGAGAAGGTAAACGTTTTGGATGGCGAAGACGGTCTTATATAGCTCATCACGGTAGACCTCTGTCCCGCACAATTCTTCGAGAGATGGAAGCCGATTTCCGTGACGCATTCAACGAGACGTCAACGCATCATTTCCGCAGCGAAGGAAGAGACATCAATAGCATCTTCGCGCACATGCACTATATCATCGAACGACATCGTGAAGTCCTTCTGGAAGCTTACCTTGTCCACCGCGCCGACGCAAACGGCGATGGCGCCCTCGACTTTGAAGAACGTCAAGTCGTCCACCAACAAATCGAACAGGCCCTCGATACTCGACCGCACCGACGAACATCCCTCGCCGATCAGGAAAGTGCTTACGCGTACATCGGCCTCCCCGGACCAAAAGTCAGTAACCCCGTCTGGACAAGTCAAGACGGCTACCCCTTTGTTCTCAAGCATCCCGCGAACCCAACGTCGACAGAGGACATTCGTGCGCCAAGCCCAGAAATATTTACCGCTTCCGATGCGCCACATACTCGGCGGCCTGCCTTTGACTTTTCGGAAATGTGTCTGACGCAGGATTTCGTCAACCCCGAGCTCGCAGACCAAAAAGTCGATGCCCAAACACTTTTTCGCCTCTTTGCCAAGGAATACCCCCATTGTGGGGATAATCTCCTTTCCATCTTGATCCCCACGTCGCAAACCGGGCTATTCAATTTGTTGCCCCCTCCGTCACATCGCAAGTATAGCGAGATAACACGCCTACTTCATCGGTATTCCTACCTGATTACCGAGACGTCGTCAGAATTTATCATGGCTGGCAATGCAGACTCGCTGAGAAAGGGATTCATACGCGCTCTGCGAACGATGAACACACGTGGGTTGGCTCAGTTTTGTGTGAACGATGATGTTGTCGGGGACGCAAAGGTAGTCGAGCGTATGGACAGGACGTTCAAGGGCATTTTGCAAGGTTATTACGGCGGCTTGACACGTGAAGGTGGACGAAGTCCCGTTGAAAGGGAGGACACGGTTGAACCGATCAATGACGAGGGAAAAGCCTTCTGGAACGGTGTTTCTGTAAGGGGAGGTCCTGGGTACGAACAAAATGCATAGCTTGCAACCACATCGGTTGCATGAGTTATATGTCATGAGGATTATTTTAAACACTTATCAAGGGACACATGGGATTGCATTTGGCATTTGTTTCCGGGGAGGACGGAGTAATATAGTATGGCTTGGATGCTTTGATACTTAGACGCGTCAGGAAGAAATTTCGCTCCATCAGAAAATCATTTCATTCGAATCTAAGAAGTTGAGAGGATGTTTCCTAGTATCCCGACGTTCACCGCGAAAAACCCCATCCCGGCACCCCATAATTGTGGGAAAAATACACTATCACCGAGAATCTCAAGTCGGTATCCATAATATAACCATGCGGCCTCCTTGATCAGCAGTACAAAACGTTTGAATGTACCTGTGCCAAAATCCAAGAAATTAATGCAACGATACCCTGTGTCGGGTACTGGAGAAATCGAGAAGCAGGAAGATAAAGAGGTAAAAATGAAATGTACCACATGAAATACTGCCATGTTAGCTTTTCCCTCGGATTGACGGGTGATACCTGAGAAGTACAAACTTTATTAAATGCGACGAAGGCAAATGTCTGCGCGAACATAATGGTTCCAAGATCCTTCCCAATCAACGCCAACGGAATAACAATCCCAGCCAAGAAAAGTTGTGGAATAAACGCCAACGAAGAGATTGAAACCGCCTGCTTGGGTAACGCAGAAGAAAGATATAATGCCAAATGATAGGGAGAAAAGTTATGACGATGGTCTAACCGCGAGACATGATGAAAGTATGAATGCTGGAGGAACTCGTGGCCGTAGATGTTGTACATCAAGAACGTTGGGGCAAGGAAGCCTATTGCTGCACCAACGCAAAGTTGAATTCGACTTTTGTTGACGTGACGAAGGAGGAAACCGGTGTACGTCGTTGTTTGATGGGCTCCGAAGGCTTTTGCTTTGGAGCGGGGGAAGATGCCGCGGTCATACTGTGCATCGAGAGCGAGAAGGATTGAAGGGGTATATATAAAGGGGTAAATCTTGAAGTGCACAGAAAACCCCAGGAGGAAGCCAGCCCATAATGGTTTCCCACGTTGAATGAGGTATATCAGGAGCGATGTCATGAAACCAAGCAATCCTTCGCAATTCCCTCTCGTCGAAATCACTGCCACCTGAAGCCATAAGTACATGCTCCAATCTAGTATAATGTACCATGGGATTTAGCAGCCATATTGAAGCGTATTTCAGGCTGCGACTATGATTCATCCCTCTTCGTCTTAAAATTAAAACCATAATCCATCCAGCTGCTACGTCCCCCAACGAAAACATCAATTTCCCCCAGCTAAAACACCCGGGCCATGCAGTTGGGACCAACATCCACGCAAGTATTGGAGTATATCGGTATGTCTCCCGTAAATACGGGGATTTCCCCTCGTGCATGAATCGAGCCGCATCGGTAAAGACAAAGTAATCCACATCCGTGTACTTCAGGGGGGAATGTAGGTCATGGTAAATTCCGTATGCAATAAGCACCAATCGAAGGAGAATTGAGAGGAAGATAATGCGGGACGTGGAGTAGAAGAAGCGTGATGTGGTATAGGGACTCGGCATTTCCTCTAGCAATTCATGGAGGATGTTGGGGAAGATCGGAAACGATGAGCGATCTACACATTCTACAGCCAACCGTTTTCTTTGAGGTAAAAAGTCAAGTATTAGACGCAGAATATGCTATTTGACGAGATAACTCGGAAACGCCCTACTAATCCCCACTATCCACACTTGTTTTTCCGCTCCTGCTATCCCCTGAATCCGAGTCATAACGCTTCCTGGGTGGACTATCCCTCCTGCGACGGGGAGGAGTCTCTCGACGACGTGGGGAATCATCCCTGCGACGTGGCCGTACATGATCTCTCCTTGGCGATGGGGATTCATCTCTACGGCCTGGGGCAGAACGATTACGGCGAGGGGAGTTATGTCGAGGGGGAGGACGATGGTAAGGAGGACTATCACCTCGATTGCGACGAGGGGCAGGGGAATCGTCGCGTGTAGAGGGTCTATATGCTCGTCCGGCGTTTTTGGTGTCGCGACGAGGGGGTGGCGATGGACTTTGTGCGGGTCGCCTTGCTGGCGGAGATTCATACCGTCTTCGTGGAACGGGGGATTCATCATCCGAGGAGTATTGACGTCGTCTGCGCGGGGAATCGCGTCCTCTAGGAGAATAATCTCGCCTTCTAGAAGGAGAATCATCCCGTGCCATCCTCGGTGATGGTGATCGCGGTCTACCCTGGGAAGGACGTCGAACAGGGGATTCTCGTCGGGGCGAATCATGTCTAGGAGCGCCCTTTCGAGGAGCGCCCCTTCGAGGAGGCGATGGTGTGACACTTTCCTTCGAATCATATCTCCGTCGTCTCGGAGACGGCGATCGTGACCGCGAAACGGACCGAGTTCTCGATCTAGCTCCATGATCGTCCTCTGAATCCGAATAACTACGTCGACTCCGACTCCTACCCCGACTCTCAGACCCGGTATAACTCCCCGAATAACTCCCACTCCGACTTGAATAACTACTCCTCGAACTACTGCCAGAACTCACACTCTCCTTATCGCTCTCTTCCTCCTTGATGGCTGCCACAGGCTCCGGTTTCGGGATATTTTGAAGCGCAGCACGCATATCTTCCGTAACCCCACCCATCCCAATACTCGTAAAGTAATTAATACTAAACCTGATATCCTTGGGATTTGTCCGCGGGAAAATCCCTTCAAAGGATTCTTGGTAGTAGGGGTCTTTCAACCTTTCCACCAACGTCTTGAGTCCCATTTGTTCCTGTAAATCCTGAAACAAAATCTTTACAAAGATTCGTGAAGACGACGTCGTTTCCTCCTCCGTCAAATGAATGCACCGAAAAACATGCCATCCAATCGCATCAACCCCCAATAAAAACGCAAAAAATTTGGCAATATTCCGTAGGCGATTCGTCTCGTACCGATGAATCGTCGTGTAATACGTGTCAAACGCGTCCTCAAAGAATTCCTGCCAATTCCTGTTGAGGTTACAGAATCGTTCGCCCATCAGCGCAAAGAATTTTTCAAAAGTGCGGGTTTGGGAACAGCATTCGATGATCATGTTGACGAGTTCCATTTCTTGGCCTTGTTGGATGTCGATTTGCATGAGTTTGTGGACGGCTTCCTCAAAGTCGACGGAGGATTGGATGGTTAGGTAGATTGCCCGGCGGAGGTTGATGAGATTCGTGTTTGTCTCGTCTTCGATTTCAAGTTGTTTCTTGGTGTCTACAGTAATTAGCTTTGTAGGGTAGGATGGAGGGGCACTTTGTTCAGCATCTTCGTCGTCAGATTCGTCGGTGTCGGCTTGGGTGCCAGACTCATCGTCGCTGCCCTCCCCGAGAATTTCCGCCTTGATTTGATTATATCGTTCCTCATTCTGTTCATATTCCTCGTCGAATTTGAATGCGCCAAGGGCTTCCTGTCCGTCCAATTCATCGTCCAAGGACAAATAATGCGTGATGGCTTCATCTTCCTCCACTAAATCCAACTCGGGCGGGATAATAGGATTCTCTTTATAACCTTCCTTCCTCACTTGGAACAGCACCTCAATCATGTACTGCGTGCGCTTATCAATGGCGCCCTCATGTAATACCGCCCGAAACCGTTCAAACACGCCTGTATTCGCCTTGGGAGATTGTTCGGCGAGAAAGGCGCCGATATGACGCATAAATCCCACGGCCACTTCAACCGAGTCGTCCGTTGGATTTTGAAGGAGAAGGGAGAGGATTTGCAGGGCTAGGATTTCGTGCGCGACTTGTTGATTGCAGAGGTGGGCGATAAATGTTGTCGAGGAGAGACACACGGCTTTATCGTTCCGTCTGTAGGCTTTGCGGAACTGGATGATAAGGCGAGTGAGAAGGAGTTCGCCCAACGAGGGAATTTTCGTGTTTATGATGGCGGTGAGAGCGGCGTAGATGGGTGTATAGGGGAGGGAAGCAGCTTGCGCTTTCATGATGGAACGACAATATAACCCGCGCCCACGGACCAAATTCTCGCCAAACAACTCGGGGACAATCATCTTGATATTCGATGTGTTGACCTGTGCAATTAGCATCTCGTGCTCGGGAATCAGCAGGCGAATACTTTGTTGATAAGACCGTTGATACTCTTCTTAAGAGCCTCCCAGGCCATACGCTGATACTCCTTTGAACTCTTCTCCGTAAATTGCGCCTGCAACGCCCGAAGTCTCGCAGGTGGGACATAAATCCCGCCGCTCCGTGCATTCATCAAGCGCTCATACTCTGCCTTGGCATCAAAAGGTTTTTTCTCTGCCGCGCCCTCTTTCTCCCGCTGGGCCTCCCGTTCTCGCAACTGGCGTTCTCGTTCCAGGGCTCGTGCAGGATCGACATCGGGCAGGGCGGAGGGCGGAAGGAGTCTGCGGTGCGGGGGACGGCGAGGGGGAGACAGCGGGAGACTCGGAGAGCGTTTGCGTTTTGTGTTTTGTTCCTGCTGTTCCTGCTGCCGTTGTTCTTGGGATGGTCTGTAGACGACGCTTTCGACGACCGTCCGCATTGTCCTGGTGGGAGGCTCAACCTCCATATCTCTTGGTCCCTTTGGACAAACCGCTCGTCCCTCGACGTCGTTTGGCAAAGTGGAGGACGGAGTTCCGGTTCGAGGAGAAAACACAGAATTCCAAACCGGACCAGTGCCGAGCTCTTAACATTCCATCCCCCCACTTCGCCCGTCTCCGGTACCAAGACAGAGGCCAGTGAGCAAGCTCTTGCCCAGCGGGTCCCCGTCCATAGCCAATCCCCCCAGAAGTCGCCTTACTACTGAGTTCTATCCGGATGCAAGTTCCGGAACAAAAAAAACCGCTCAAGATTTGGACACGCCACCCTGGAATTAGCCGTATCCGGTTCTTGACAATTGTCACCACATTCGAAACTCACATGCACGCAAGCAAGTCGGAGGTAAGATTATCCCACGGTTCGAGTTCGCCCTTGGCCAACTTCCCGGCTTCTGGTCTCATGCCGATCAACGACCGGGAACAAGGACGGGGATTTGCATCTGCAGTTCTTCCTCGCAGATTATCTTGTTGGCGCTCTTCGCAAATACCTGAAATAGCGCAGAAAAGTCAGAAGTTAGAGCTTGATACAACTATCATTATGAATTTACTGAAATTGATTGGCCCGAGATCTCGACCAGCTGGACATGTCACCAATGCAATCGAGATGAATCGTCAAAATCAGCGACAAATCTGGCCCCAGCGCACAAGTGAACCAGAGTTGTAGTTCTGTAAGCATCCGAGTTTTCATGTCCTCAGTTCATAACCTCGACATTTCCATTCCTGTGAGGATTTTGAGAATTACCTTGAGAAGCCGGTCATCTGGACGTTCTAAGGTAGAAATATTCATACCATCTGTCCAGGCAAAATTTAGCGCTAGGCTAATCGGGTTGTGGTCTGTCACCATAATTTTCCATGCATCCCGGAAAACTTGATGCAACCCGGGTGCGATCCAGCCACATTGAGGTAATCGCAGTGTAAAATTCTCAAGGCAATTGGATGGGGCCGTTTATACGGCAGGGCTACCTTTCGCAGATGACGTGATTCTGTTGCATTAATAGGCATGTTCAATTTTGCATTACACGCGTCAAGGAGAAGATCCGTATAACCATTCATTGAATGGCAGATTTGTACAAAACGAGTTGGCTCCTGCGAAATACATTTCAAATGTCCGGAATTCTGGGGACAGGGTTAGGCTCCCATCCAAATGTATAGAGCGGATGCGCATGAGGACTCCCAAAAGTTTTCCGGGGGACTCCGGCAAAGGTGAAGTTCCCCGCAACCGCAAAAATTTTTTGCGGCGTGCTCAAAGTCACGTGCAAGCCGCTATTTCAGCATTCCGCCCCGGTCGGAAGTCAATTGGAGGTATGTATTCCGACACGGAGAAAGTAAGCGACGAGACAAACCGACCTAGAGAAAGCTATGCACAGACTCAGTTCTTCAAACATCGGCCGCTACCTGCTTCCGTGACTTCGGACAATTCCAAATTCTTTAGAAACCTTCCCGAAATTCAAAAGGGTAGGCGATCATCGATCGGCTCCCGTAGTCAAGCATTGTTTCATCTACAAGGATAACACCAAACCCCATAACAGGGATGGTTGAGGCAGTCGTCAACCTACGTCAAAAACAAGCATGGAGATGTTTCATTCGCAATCCCTCCATTAATCAAATCGGGAACCTGGGGAAACGAAGGACAATGCATTCGGGAAGGCGCATTGGGCGTCACGGTTTCGGGAATCGATGCTGAAACCAGGGACGCTCCAGTGTTCGACTATCGAGGACAACGTGCTTTTAATTTTGAGCCGGGCGGAGATGGGCGGTCCGTGGGATATGTGTGTTACAGAATCATTTAAAGTTGAAGGGGCGTCTGCGCGTCATGAACGTGAATGTGGTCGTGGTCGTGGGGGTGGGGGCCGAGGAGGATATCGAGGTTTCAAAGTCGGGCGACGAGGCTCCGGTATGAGGCTGATTCCAATGGATGATGTGTACGTGTACTTGTATTCTGTATACGCTTCCAGTCGGACCCAAAGGAACGTCATTACATTGGCAGCCTCATCCAGCTTGGCGTTCGTTGAACGGACCACTGTCGCTAAATCGCGACCATCGAAAGCTGAGACAAACGCACTGGGCTATTTTCGTCGGAGCATTCCAAATATCTCAAACTAACTAATGTGATCACTTCCTTGCTACAAGCACATGAATGCGCTCTACCTATTTTCGATAGCTCAAACACGAACAGGGCGAAAATGTCACGTTCACA
>Ga0335081_10017876_pt1 | contig 11474 bp, 10 predicted proteins | sample Lox_Sample_35_FD_206713 | JGI IMG/M metagenome (GOLD analysis project Ga0335081, IMG submission 206713) | Soil microbial communities from Loxahatchee National Wildlife Refuge, Florida, United States - Lox_Sample_3.5 | ecosystem: Environmental > Terrestrial > Soil > Wetlands | place: USA... | reverse complement strand
GTAGACGCCGCGGGTGGAGATGTCGCGTGTCTGGCCGCTGTGGGACCGCGGCTCGCGGTTGATTGGCATGCGGACACTTACGGGCAGCGACAGATCGTACCGGCGCGCCATGCGACGTTCGGTCATATCTGTTGCTCCCTCAGGGCTGGATTCAAGTTCACAGCATCTCCCCTAGATAGGATTCAGCAATCGCTCTTCCAAAAGCCCCGATATTGCATGGACTTACACGACCGAGGTTGAAGATCCGATGCCCGCGTCTCAGTTCAGTATGGAAGCGAGCAATTGGGCCAGCAACCCCTTTGAAAACAACGGCGATTCAAGTTTGCTTTTCGGGTGTGTGAAATCAACAGCCCGATTCGCACGCGATCGACCTCACGTGCCGCCTGTTTCGGAGCGGAATACTAGACCAACACAATGTCAAATGGATAGTGCTATTTCGCTGTATGTGCTCTAGATATGCAACATTTTTCAGGGGCATAGAACTACGCAAACTCTCACGACTCATACGTGTCTTGCGGCCGGAGTTTGATGGAGGGGCGCGCCGAGTAGCGCGCCCGAGGATTCAGCTATCTCGAGCAACAGCAGTCAAGCGACGCGGCGTCGCGCTCTATGAGCCGCGAACGGCGGGAACCTCAGGAATGGCTTCCTTTGGCGCCGCGGGCTTGCTTGAGGGTTCCTTTGCGGGTGCAGCGGCCTTGGCGGCCGAGGACCGAGAACCGCGGCCCGAGTCGAGATTGAACTGGCGCATTTTATAGAGCAGGGCCTTGTAGCTGATTCCCAGCATGCGCGCCGCGTCCTTGCGGCACCAGTTCGTTTTGTTGAGCGCGTCGGCGATCGCTTCCATTTCCGCTTCGTCCTTCAGCCCGCGGACCAAAGCTTTCAGGCCCTGTTCCTTCGGAACGGGCGTTTCCTCACGCGGGGCGATGCGCTGTTGCTGGCCGGTCATCTCGAGAAGCTCGCGGAAGCTGCCGGCGTCGTCTTCGAGAATCACGTAGCGTTTCACGAAGTTTTCCAGCTCGCGCAAGTTGCCGGGCCAAGGATAGCGAGTGGCGGCCTCGATCAGGTTCTTCGAAGGCTCGGGAGGCGTCTTCTGGTACTTCTCGCTGTACTTCACCAGGAAATGGCGGAAGAGCAGCGGGATTTCCGCCGTCCGCTCGCGGAGCGGGGGGATGTGCAGCGAAAGCACGTTGAGGCGGTAGTAGAGATCTTCGCGGAAGCGGCCGCTGCGCATGGCTTCCTTGACATCGACGTTGGTCGCCGCGAGAACGCGCACGTCAACGTTGACCACGGCGCGCGCGCCCAGCCGCGAATACTGGCCGTCCTGCAGCACGTGCAGCAGCTTGGCCTGAAGATGCGGGCTCATTTCCGCGATTTCGTCCAGGAAGATCGTGCCCTTGTTCGCAAGTTCAAATTTTCCGGGCTTGGCGCGGACGGCTCCCGTGAAGGCGCCCTGTTCGAAGCCGAACAGCTCCGATTCCAGCAGTTCGCCGGGCAGCGCGGCGCAATTGACCTTGATGAACGCCTGTTGCTGCCGCTTCGAGCGCAGGTGGATCATTCGGGCGACGACTTCCTTGCCGACGCCGCTTTCGCCGCTGATGAAGATCGGCACGTCCACCGGGGCGATCTGCAGGATCTGCTGCCGGATCTTCAGCATCTGCGGGCTGGCGGCCAGGAAGGAAATGTCCTCCGTGAGGGCTTCGCAGTACTCGCGCAGCGCCTGGTTTTCGGAACGAAGCTCCTGCTTCTGCTTGACCTTGAGGAACGCCGCGTCGAGCTCCGCTTTTTCGAAAGGTTTGGTCAGATAGTCGAGAGCGCCGAGGCGGATCGCTTCCACCACGGTGTTCACTTCGTTGGCACACGAAAGCATGATGATGTTGAGCGAACGGTCGATCTGCATCAGTTGGCGCAGCGTTTCCAGGCCGTCGATTTCGGGCATCAACACATCGAGGATTATGAAATCAGGGCGCTCTCCTTCGCCGATGCGCTTGAGAGCTTCCTTCCCATTGGCAAGAGTTTCGACCTCGAAGCCGTCGACTTCGAGCAGTGTCCGAAGATACTTTCGTATGCTCGGCTCATCGTCCACGACCATGATTTTTTCTTTGTTCGCCATCGTCCTGTCCCGCGCAGCGGATTTGCTGGAAAACGCTACTCTACTCGAATGGGCAAAAGGAATGAAAACGAGCTGCCCCGGCCCAATTCGCTGTCGACCCAGATCTTGCCGCGATGCGCCTGGATCAAACGCTTGGTGATCGCCAGTCCCAGGCCCATGCCCGAAGACGAAGGGTCGACTCGCACGAATTCCTCGAAAATCTCCTGGTGAAACTCGGCCGCGATTCCACCGCCCGTGTCAGTCACCGTCACCAGCACGCTGTTCGAGGGCTCTCCGGCGCCACGGCGCCGGTCCTCGGCCGGCGAGGTTTCGGAGACGCGGCGCTCCCAGAAGTGGGGCTCCGCGATCAGGCTCACCGTTCCCTCCGGCGGCGTGTGCTTCAATGCGTTGTCCAGCAGGTTCACGATGCACTGCTGCACTTTCTGATAGTCGAATCGAAACGCCGGCAGATCAGAGGACACCTTGATGTCCAGCCGGACATCGGCGCGCTGAAATGCGTCTTTCCAACGCGCGACCAGATCGTTCACGCAATCTTGCAGGTCGTTCTCGTGGAGCTGCAGCACGAGCTTGCCGCTCTCGAGCGCCGAATAGTTGAGAAACATCGAAACCAGGCGCACCAGCCGGTCGCAGCTCTCCTTCGATTCTCGCAGAATGTCGATCTGGCGCTCGCTGAGTTTTCCCAGGGAACCCGAAAGGAGCAACTCATAGTAGCCCTTCATGACGGCCAGCGGCGTCTTAAGTTCGTGCGCGGCGGATGCGAGAAACACCGTTTTCTGGCGGTTGGCCTCTTGCAGGCGCAGATAGGCTGCGAGCAGATTCCGATATGTGATCTCGCGCTCCTGCATCAGCTCTTGCACGGTGCGGCGCATTTCCGCTTCGTCGGCAGGGGGTTCGGCGGCGGCAGGCTCGATGAAGACCGCGAGCCAATCCGGTTCGGGCAACCACCGAACGCGCGCGCGGAACACCACGTCTGAAGACTGGACCGGAAGATTCACTTCCTGCTCGCCCGCCTCCAGCTGGCTCAAGACCTGTTTGCGTTCGACGCCGAGAACATCGCGGAACAAATTAGGCGACGACTTGCCGTGCAAACCTTGCGTGCGGAGGGCGTCTTGCGCGTGCAGGTTGGCGAACAGAATCTGGCCTCCGCGATCGGAGACGAGAAGCGGGCGATCGACCGCGTCCAGAAGACTCGCAGCCATCTGGAAAGTCGTTTGGCCGCTTGCTTGCTTTTCGGTTGCCGCGCTCTTAGACAACCTGCCCTCCGCTAATTCCTGATTGTCCGCAGGGATATGGGCCTTGCCAGCGACGAGAGGCAGAGGGGCCGCCGGAATCCGGTATGCTCGCAAAATGCAGCAAATTGTGTCAATGGGAAATGGGTTCTAGGATTGCACAAACGTGGAAAGCAATTGCCTGAAATTTGCATCTTTTCATTCAGACCCCTTGAGGGGGGATTTCGAGCGTGCTCGCAAGTTGCTGATCCTAGGTATCTTATAGAAGACACTTGGACGATCGAGGTCTTGCACTCAAATTGCGGTTCAAAGTAGTACTAATACTTGGGTACCGATGCGATCTAGAGAAGAAGTGCTGAGTCCGAAGCTACTCGTGCCTCCGCTGGTTGACGAGCGCAGACGCTTTCAACGAATTCATCTCCAAGTGCCGCTGTTCATCCGCGGCAAGGACGCCCATGGAGAGCAATTCGTCGAGCTCGCCAAGACCTTGGATATCAGCGGACTAGGTGCATTCATCACGAGTCCGCGACAACTGCCGATCGGGGGAATCGTCACGCTGACGATTCCGGCGCCGTCAATTACGGCGTCCGCGCTGGTTCCGGCCGGAATGCCGCCGATTCAGGCGAGAGTAAAACGACAGCAGGAAGCGGGCGACGTCCATCTTGTGGGCGTGGAATTCCTGAAACCGATCGGCTAGCCAGCTACAACCCTGCAGCCTTCCTGCCCGATAGTCGGGCCGGGTCCTTAAGTGGAATTCGTTTTCCTTTTTCCTGAGCCGTACCGCAGTCTGTCAAGTCGGGTCCGGTGGCATGCCCGTAATTCGATGGCCGAAGGGCACTTATAGCCCCGAGCCAGCCTCATTCAGCGGCGCAAATGGAATGTTCCGTGCTATAACCTCAGTGCCCCCGCAGATGTCCCCCTGTGTCAGGGTAAGCTGGAACTAACTCGGAAAACATTAATGCCCCAGCCCGGCGAAGCTTTTCAGCCGCAGCCATCGGCCGAAGATTCGTTTCTGGACTTGCTCGTGGAGACCCTGGAAGGGCTCGACGAATCGGCGCGAGGTCAATTCCTGCGCCAATTTTTCCGCACAATCGCGCAAATCGATCTGACCGAAGCGCAGAGCAGCGAGCATTGGACCAAGATTCTGCAGTGGCGTCGGGAGCTGACCGCCAGCGTGGGACGAAGAATCTCGCTGAGGACCGCGATGGTGGATGTGCTCTCTTCGACGAGCTCGCTGCGCGTGCCGATCCTGGTCGAGTACGACGAGTTCAAGAAGCTCCAAATCAACGCCGCCACCGACGCGCTGACCGGCCTGTACAATCGCCGCCTCTTCGACGAGTATCTCGAAAAGGAATTGAATCGCGCGAAGCGCTACGGCCAGCAACTCGCGGTGGTGATTCTCGACCTGCACAAACTGAAAGAAGTGAACGACCGATACGGGCACTTGCAGGGCGATCACGTGCTGCAGATCGCCGCGACGACGCTTCGCACGACTCTGCGCGCTTCCGACTTTGCGTTTCGCATCGGCGGAGACGAATTCGCGCTGCTGCTGCCGCAGACGGACACGGAGCAGGCGGTCACATTGTGCCGGCGCGTGCGCGCCGAATACGAAAGCCAGCTCGGCCCGCTGAAGATGGATATCGGCGTCACGCTGGACTTCGGCGTCGCGGTGCATCCGCAGGATGGCGACCAGAAGGGGGATCTGCTCGGCGTCGCCGACGAGCGGCTCTACGCGCTGAAGCACTCCAGCCGAATCCCTCCGCGGGTTGTGCCGATCGAGCAGCCGCAGCCGCGCGAAACCGCTGCTGCCGCGGCGCCACCGCCGCCGGCGCGCAGCGAAACTCCGGCCGCTCCACCGCCGCCTCCGCGCGCCACTCCTGCCGCGGCTCCGGCCCCCACCGTATTTCCCGGGCGGCCCGCGGCATCGCCAGCGGAGCGGCGCAAATGGGAGCGCGTGTCTCTGGCGGGAACGAAGGCGCACGCAGTGCTAGCCGAACTCAGCCAGAAAACGGCTCGAGTGGTCGATTTGAGCTATGGGGGAGTGGCTCTGCAGATGAGCGGCGCCGAGGATCTGCCGAATCAATTCAACGCCGTGCTGCATGTGCCGATACTGCCGCCGGTCCGGGTCGTCCTGCGCCAGGTCTATGCCCAGAGCGAGGAAGCCGGACGGCGCCGAATCGGTTGCTCATTCGTTTCCTAGGCCGAGGTGGCAGTCGGCGAAGCAGGGTTTTTCCACAGCTGTGGAATTTGGCCCTATTTCCGCGATTCCCTGCACTGGCGAACGTCCCACCCATCGCGCTAAAATGGCGTTTTGCCAGTTTAGGCCTGCCTGAAAGGTCCCAGGGTCGCATGGCTCAGACGATCTCCTTACCCAAGCCCATCTCGGCGCAAAGCGCAGGGTTCGAGGTGTGGATGGAGCGTGTGCCGGAAAGAATCGACCGGGCCGAGCGAGAGTGGGATGCGGACGACGTCCACGACTTGCGCGTCGCGCTGCGGCGCTGCCGGACGATGGCGGAAGCCTTGAACGAGGTGAACCCGAGCGCCGGGTGGCGCAAGTTGAAGAAGGCGAGCCGTGAGCCGTTTCACGCGTTGGGTGAGCTGCGCGACATTCAAGTGGAGCGCGACTGGCTGAAGAAGCTGGGACCCTCCGGAGACCCCGTGCGGAAACGGATGCTTCGCTTGCTGGCCACTCAGGAGAATGCGCAAAGGGGCAAGGCGGAGCGGGCGCTCGATGCATTCGACCGCAAAGGGTGGAGGAAATTGACGCGCAAGCTCTCGCCGAAGGCGCGGTTCTTCCCTCTGGAGAGCGTCGTCTTCCAGCGTCTGGCGCTGGCGCGGCTCAACGAGGCGGCCGATCTTTTCCAGAAAGCACGCAAGACCCGAAGCGCCGCCGCGTGGCACCGGTTGCGAATCGGCATCAAACACTTCCGCTATCTGGTCGAGAATTTCCTCCCGCAGCGTTCGGAGGTATGGGGCGAGGACCTGAAGCGCATGCAGGATCTCCTCGGCAACGTTCACGACATGGACGTGCTGCGCTCAAGGATTCGCCGCAGCACTTTGCGGACGAACCCGGCGGCCGTGACGCACTGGATGGAGCGAATCGAAGCGAAGCGGAAAGCATGCCTCGACGAGTTCATCCAGCTAAGCACGGGACCGCGCTCACCCTGGCTGGCCTGGAGGGCGGGATTTCAGTGGGGTCACGCGCTGGTCGCGGCGTCGGTCCCAGCGCGCCGGACCGCGTAGTCCTTACTCGGCTGGCAAACCCTCGAACGTCTACCGCTACTAGTCCGCCAAGCTACGCAGAGCTTTTGGGGTTAAGAGCCAAAGGAGTATCCAGCGGCCGTGGCCGCCTTCCTGTTCGAGACAGGCGACACCGGCTTTCTTGAGCGCCGTAAAAGTTCCGCGCGCTCCCGCCAGGTGCGAGATCAGCAAATCGACGTGGGGAGCGTGGCCGCAGCACATCACTTCCTTGGCTCGCAGCCGGGAAATCTCGTTCATGATCGTGGCTGGATTCTCCGCCGGCTTTAGAGCTTCGCTGACGCGGATTTTTTCAGGAGAGAATCCAACAGCCTCCGCAAAGATTTCGGCCGTCTGCGCAGCGCGGACGAACGGGCTGCTGATCAGGACGTCCGGCTTTGCACCCAGCGCTCGCAGGCCCAGTGCCGCCGAGCGAGTTTTCTGAACGCCTTGAGCCGTCAGCGGCCTTTCCGCTTCGGGCGGACATTTCGGATCGCTGCGATCGACCGCAATGCCGTGCCGAACCAGGTAGAGAATCATGACTTACGCCACCTGTTCCCTTCGCTGGGCGCGCCGGAACTCGGCCTTGAGGTGGAATTCGGTTTCAAACAGATCGGACTTGCGCTCGAGGCCGGCAATGTCGAGCCGCGTGCCCTCGGCGGCCTGGATCAGGAAGATCGCGCGACGTCCGGCAATCTGCACGTCGACGCCGGAGATCTTCTGTGCGTGTTCCGATTCGAGCTTTTCGGCGACACGCAGGAGCGAAGTGAGCAGGCGCAATTGTCTCCGCTTCTCGCTATCGAGGGCCGAATACGACGCGTGCTCCAGCTGCGGTTCGGATTTGCAATTGTGGTAGCGGACCAGCGCCGCGACCATCTCGCGTCTCCAGCCGCCCAGCCCCGGAATTTCGCCGTAACGGACCAGGTATTCACCGTGCCGATGGTGCGACTTGCGATTCACGAAGTGGCCGATGTCGTGCAGCAGCGCGCCCATTTCCAGCACGAGGCGCATTTCCGCTCCCATTTCGTGAATCGGGCGCAGCTGGTCGAACAGGGAGAGCGCGATGCGCGCGACCTGATCCGAATGCTGCAAGTCGTCGCTGTGGCGGCGCACGAACCACCGGATGCCGGCGAGGAGCTTTGCCGCGCGGTCCTTCTCCTCATCGGAAGTTGCGCCGCCCGAATACTGCTCAGCGACGAGATCAAGCAGCAGGCCTTCGCGCACGCCAACGCCGGGGACGAGCAGCGAAGAGATGCCGAGCCATCGCACGACCGTGTCGATGATAATGGCCGCGATGCCGAGAACTTCGGCGCGATCCTGCCTCACGCGGAAGACCTTCATGCGTGAGGGCACGTCCAGCCTGAGAATCCGCCACATCTGATCGCGGAGCAGGCGGGGGTTGATCGTCGGCGTTCGGGCGACGAGCGGGCCCGGAGCAAGGCGCACCAGGGCCTCCGCGTTGCCGCCGCAGGCGACGGCGATCGAACGAGAGAGCTTGGGTCGCGCGGGCATGGCGCTGCGCAGCAGAGACAGCACGTGGTGGCGCAACCGCCGGGTGCTGTCCTCGTCGATCGCGCCACCGATCGAGAAGGTTTCCATGATACGGATTGTGCCGAGCGGCAGAGCCACGCGCTCGCGAAGAGCGCCACGCTCGAAGAAATTCAGTTCCAGGCTGCCGCCACCGAGATCGAAGATCAGCCGCGGCTGGACTCGATCGCCGAGCGCCCAATGCACGGCCGCGCAAACCAGGCGCGCTTCCTCCTGGCTGCTGATGATTTCAAGCTCGATCCCGCTCTTGCGCCGGATGCGCTCCATCAGCCGCCGGCCGTTACGGACTTCGCGCGCCGCGGATGTGGCGACCGCGCGGTAGGCGCTCACCTGGTAGTGGTCCATGCGATCGCGGAAATGGCGGAAGGCGCGAGTGGCGCGGGCGATCGTTTCGTCATCGAGCATCCGGTGCGTGAAGGCGTTGTGCCCGAGCCGCACCGATGCGCGCTCGGTTTCGAGAATCTGGATGTGATGCGGCGAGGTGGCTCGCGCGACGACGAGGCGAATGGCGTTCGAGCCGGCGTCGATCGCGCTCAGTTGGACGGGGGCGGCCACTCTTTTTTAGCGCCAGAGATGCGCGAGCGCGTGCGACGGCTTGTAGTGCGTGCTGCGGATTCCCAACTGCGACGCGATCCGCTTGCGGAGGGCGCCGTTCACCTGGGAAACACCTGCCTCGCCGTCGAGCTCGATGAAGCCGTGCCGTTTCGACAGATATTCGAATTCACGCTTGATCAGCGACTGGTAGCGGATGAACGATTGAAAGAGATCGTTCGAGAGCGACATGTCGCGGCCCGACTCCCAGTAGCTGATCGTCTGCGACTTTTTGAACTCGCGGTCAAATGCGACTTCCGGCCGGACGTTCAGCCAGAAAGTGAGGTCGGGACGCAAAGCCGTCTGGTAAATTCCGTGCAGGTAGTCCCGGCCGATCCCGCGGACCGCCGCGCGCGCGATCAGCGTGAAGATATAGCGGTCAGCGAGAACAATCAACCCCGAACGCAGAGCGGGCAGGATGCGCCGCTCGAGCTGGTCGAAGAAATCCGTGCCGTACATGAGCGCGAGCGTCAGGCGCGTGACGGCATTTTCGGCGAGCAGCGCGTCAATGTCTTCTCCCACCAGATAGGAACGCCGCAGGCCCATCGTCTGGACCGCGAAGCCCTCCGATTCGAGCCATTCGGTGAGCAACGAAATCTGCGTGGAGCGTCCCGATCCGTCCGTGCCCTCGACCACAATCAGGCTGCCGCTTAGTTCCTCCGGCTTGATCCCGGGAAGAGGGATGCCGTAGAAGCGCGAGGCCAAATCCCCGTTGCCGTTCTTGCCTTTTTTCGCGGACTTGGGCCGGTGCCCGTTTGGCGAATCGGCGGCGGCCGAATTGGCGCGTGCTCGTTTCATTTCTTTTTCGGCGCGAAGCGCGCGAGATCGACGTGGTCGCCGACAAGCTCGCGCATCAGCTTCTGGAGCTTGTTGACGCGAACGGTTCCATCCATGAGGACGAAATGATCGGTTTCGATCATCTGGTCGTAATTGCTCAGGATGCGTTCCTGAAAGATCCGGAAACTTTCGGCGCGATCAAGTGAAAGGCCAAGGTCCATTCCGGCCTCGTAGTATTTCAGCTTGGGCCGGCCCGCGACGATGCGGTTCACGGCCACGTCGAGAGGCGCACGGAAGTAGAAGGTAATGTCGGGCACGGGCGCGAAGCTGTAGAGGTTGCGCAGCCAGTGGGGAGAGCAGCCGCGCGCGGCGTCGCGTGCGAACGCCGTGTAGATGTAGCGGTCCGCGAGGACCAAGTAGCCGCCGTGGAGCAGCGGGAGTATCTGGCGTTCGCAGCGATCGGCGAAGTCTGCCGCGTGCAAAAGGGAAAACGTCGTCGGAGTCAGGAGCCTGCGCTGCTTGCCGCGCCGGGTCGCGGACTTGACGAGCGGAGATGAGTTCCACTCGGTAAAGTGAATCCGGTAGCCGCCGATCTCGAGCCAGCGCTTTAGGAGGTAGAGCTGCGTGCTTTTGCCCGAGCCGTCAATGCCTTCAACCACGACGAGCGCGCCAGGATATTCGCGCTTTGCCGCCGGGACCCTTTCGGGGGTCGGCTGGGGAGCCGTCAAGATTTCAGGAGTCGCCGTCGCCATGGCAGGCACACCAAGAACGAAAGGAATATGATACGTCCGAAGTGTGAATGTTCGATGAAAAAACCGCTACGCCCTTGCAATCCCTTCGATGCCACAGGGTTGCAAGGCCCACAAGGCAGGCGGGTACCGCGAGCTTGCGGCTGCTCTCCGAGTGTGGCAGCGTGAGCATGCAGTAGACCGGAGCGGCGCGAAGGGGTCGCCGCCATATTCGGGAGGCTCGAAGCGTATGGCGACGAACTTCAGCAAGGAATTGATCGTCACGCCGGGCAAGAAAGTGAAGTTTGCGAACTGGAACGCCGACGACACGCTCGATTGGGACAAGAACGACAAGATGCGCGCGAGCCTGGACAAGGCGATCGAGCGGATCGACAAACTCCAGTATCTGCTCTACGCGGAGCACAAACGCGCGCTCCTGATCGTGCTGCAGGGGCTGGACGCCGCGGGCAAAGACGGCACGATCCGCCACGTGATGACCGGCTGCAATCCCCAAGGCTGCCACGTGTCGTCGTTCAAGAAACCCTCGCCCGAGGAGCTATCGCACGACTACCTCTGGCGCGTGCATCACGCAGTTCCCGAGTACGGCGACATTGGAATTTTCAACCGGTCGCATTATGAAGACGTTCTCGTCGTGCGAGTTCACAACCTGGTGCCGAAGAACGTATGGTCGCAGCGCTACGAGCAGATCAACCGGTTCGAAGAGCTGCTGCACGACAACAACGTGAAGATACTCAAATTCTTTCTTCACATCAGCAAGGACGAGCAGAAGAAGCGATTCGAGCAGCGCATTGACGACAAGGACCGCCGCTGGAAGATCTCCGAGTCCGATTTCGACGAGAGAAAATACTGGGACGACTACACGACCGCTTACGAAGACGCGCTGTCGCAATGCAGCACGCCGCACGCCCCGTGGTTCATCATTCCAGCGAACAAGAAGTGGTTCCGGAATCTCGCGGTGTCGAACATCATTGCAGAGACGCTCGAAGGGATGGACATGAAGTTTCCCCCGCCCTCGGTGGACGTCAAGAAGCTGAAGTGGAAGTGAGCGCCAGGGACCAGGAGACCGAGGAACGATGAGGAATTTCCTGCTGGGATTCGTGTTTGCGCTGGTCGCGCTGATCGCGGGCGGCTGGTTCGTCTGGAGACAGGGCTACGTGGATTTCGGCGCGGACCGGGCGCCGTCGTTCGTGGAGGAAAGGCTGGCGATGGCCGCCGTCGATGCATCGGTCGACC
>Ga0335081_10017875_pt1 | contig 11474 bp, 11 predicted proteins | sample Lox_Sample_35_FD_206713 | JGI IMG/M metagenome (GOLD analysis project Ga0335081, IMG submission 206713) | Soil microbial communities from Loxahatchee National Wildlife Refuge, Florida, United States - Lox_Sample_3.5 | ecosystem: Environmental > Terrestrial > Soil > Wetlands | place: USA... | reverse complement strand
GGAACGAAGAGGATGTTTCCGAACTTCAGCGTTACGCGGTCGATTGCCGCGCGGAAGCCCATGCTCCTCATCGCGGAGACGATCTCGTCATACAAGGCGCAACCGGCAAAGAATTCCTCACGAAGCACCCCCATGTGAATCGCTCTCGTCGTCGCCCGGACGGGGCCCGCGGCCTTCAGGACCGGCAACTCCATGCCCTGCATGTCGAGCCACATGAAATCGATTCGATCGACATCCTCGCCATGAGCCCAGTCAGCGATGGTAATGGCCTGGACCGTGATGGACCGGGTGATCGCGAGGTGCGGGACGAGAATGTCGTTCACAGGCAGAAGGGACGAGAAATCCCGGCCGGGCGAACTCTCATCATCGGGATTTCCGACGATATGGAACGTCGCCGGGCCGGTGCGGTCGGACAGGGCCATCGGGTAACGCCGCACCTGGGCCAGATGACTCGTGCGACGCTCAACGTCCGCGAAAAGCTCCGGGACAGGCTCGAACGTGTAGATCCTCGCGCCGGGCCAGCGCTCCGCGAACCTGACTGTATCGGCGCCATCGAAGGCCCCGGCTTCGAGGATCACTGGCGAGCCGCTGAGCGAGCCGCTGAGATAGGGTGCCACCTCATCGAGACCGATGTCGCGGCCGCATCCGGTGCGGACCGTCCGCCAGAGAAGATCGGGCCGGCGGAGGGCGAACGATGCCCGCTGCCGCAGGCTGTGCTGCGTCCTGGGTGGCACTGGCGACCTCCCGTCGCCTCTTGCTACGCAGAGCCAGATCTGATGAGCTGGAGCGGATCAACCCCGGCCATCCATCGCTGCCACAGGATCTGCGACAACCGGGCCTGATACACGCGAGAGCGATCTTCTTACGGCATTCCAGGTCACTGATCGTGTCTCAAATTAGGTCAGGCTCGAGCCGCAGCCCGTCGAACGCCACGGTGACGATGATCTCGGCGAGCTCAGGCGACCTGCCTCCGCCGCGCGGCCGGTACCACTCGGTCACCGAGTTGATCATCCCGTACAGCAGCCGGGCCACCAGGGCCGGATCGACGTCCGGCCGCAGGTCGCCCTCGTCCCTGGCCTGCGCCACCAGGCTCGCGACGGCCGCGTCGAACTCGCGGCGCCGGGCCAGCGCCTGGCGTTCGGCCCTGGTGTTCCCCCGCACCCGCAACAGCAGGGTGACGAACGGCAGTTCGGCCACCAGCAGCAGCACGCTGCGGCGCGCCAGTTCCTCCAGCCGCGTCATGGCCGGCGCGTCGATCGCCGAGATCTCCTCCAGCAGCGTGAACAGGCCGTCCAGCGCCCGGTTGACGGCCAGCCGGAGCAGTTCCTCCTTGCCCGCGACGTGGTGGTAGATGGCCGACTTGGTGATGCCCAGCTCGCGGGACAGGTCCTCCATGCTCGTGCCGTCGTAGCCGCGCTCGTTGAACACCTTGACCGCGCCGCGCAGCACGGACTCCAGGTCGTGACCCGGCCGGCCGCGCCGCGCGCCCTCCTGCATCCAAGCACTCCCAACCGCGCCAACCAGCGAACCGGACCGTAAAACCGACCGAATGTTCAGTCGAGAACTCTAGCGCAGCGGCACCCGATGTCAACCAACGGGCAGGAGCCGGGTCTCAGCCTCGGGCAGCTTGCCCCACCAGTGGTGGTACCGCCGGTAGACCTCCGGCTCGCGATCAGCCAGGAACGACACCAGCGCCCGGGCCTCGTCAGCGAGCTGCTCCCAGGCCAAGCCCGGCAGCGGATGGAACGCGGTCACCTCGATCCCGTCCGGGACCGCCCGCCACACCCCGGCGACGTACCCGTCGACTAGCACCGTGGGCAGCACGTCGCCGTTCGTCCGGGTCACCAGCTTCTGGTAGCCGGCCGGGATGACCCGGCCGCGGTCAGCGTAGGCCAGCAGGATGCTGTCCCACATCGCCATCAGCCTCGGCGGTGCCACGACGGACTCAGCGGGACGCGCGGCGCCGGGCACGTCGTAGAGCACCGTGCCGTCCGGCCCTTCCAGCTGGACCACGGCGTCGCCGAGCGCCTGCACCGCCGCCTTGACCCGGGACCGCTGGACCAGCGCGAACCGGCCCACGTCCGCGATCGACGCCGGGCCGAAGCCCTCCAGGTAGCGCCGGACCAGGACCCGCAAGGCCAGATCCCGGACCCCCGCATCGGCCAGCACCGGTCGCGGACGTGCCGCCACATAATCCCGGGAGTCGAACAACCACGGCCCGCCCGCGGGCACATGCCACAGCGGCGCGTACTGCCGCAGCATCCGCCACGCCAGGGGCGGCATGGGCGCGCCCAGGCGCCCCGCGACCCAGGCCTCGCACTCGGCGTTCGTCCGCGCCTGGAAAGCGAAGTCCAGCAATTCCCCGGCCAGCACGTCGGCCTCGCCCAGCGTGAGCCCGGACGCGGTGAACCGCGGGTCACCCAGCCGCGAGCCCCGCAGCGTCGGCTCCATGGCCTCCCGGAAGGCCTGGTGGTCCTCGGCGTGCACCGCGTGCATCGTGATCCGCATGAGCTGCGCCCGGACCACCCGGTGGCCGGCGAACGCCGCGTCGAGCTCGCCCGGGTCGAAGCCGAGAATCCGGTTCCACAGCGCGAGATAGGGCGAGGCCGGCTGCTGGGCCTGCAGCGCCACCACCCGCCGCACCGCGTCGGTGACGCTCAGCGACTCGCGCGACAGCAGCAACTGCCGGGCCAGCGTAGCCCGGTTGAGCTCCCGCGCCGTGACCGGCAAGGACCTCACCGGAACAGCCGGAAGAACTCCCGCACGTCCCCGACCAGCAGGTCGGGCTCCTCCATGGCCGCGAAGTGGCCGCCCCGGCCGAACTCCGACCAGTGCACGATGTGGTTGGTCCGCTCGGCCAGCGCCCGGACCGGCGCCGCGATCTCGGCCGGGAACACCGCCACCCCGGTGGGCGCGGTCGACGGAACCGGCGGGCCCAGGGCGCCGGACCGGGCCGCCTCGTAATACAGCCGCGCCGACGAACCCGCCGTCCGGGTCAGCCAGTACACGCTGATGTTGGTCAGCATCTGATCCCGGTCCACCGCGGTCAGCCCGCCGTCGGTCCACTCGCCGAACTTCTCCGCGATCCAGGCCAGCTGCCCGGCCGGGGAGTCGGTGAGCCCGTAGCCCACGGTCTGCGGCCGGGTGGCCTGGATCGCCCCGTACCCGCTCCCGGTGAGCCGGAACCGCCGCAGCCGCTCCACCCGCTCCCGGTCAGAATCACTCAGGTCCGCGGGCAGCTCCCCGGAAACATACGGCAACAGCATGTTCAGGTGCACCCCCACCACGCGCGAGGGCACCAGGACCCCGAGCTCCCGCGAGATCGACGACCCCCAGTCCCCGCCCTGCGCCCCGTACCGCGAGTACCCCAGCCGCCCCATCAGCTCATCCCACGCCCGCGCCACCCGCGTCACATTCCAGCCCCGGTCCCGCGTCGGCCCGGAGAACCCGAACCCCGGAATCGACGGAACGACCAGGTCAAACGCGTCCGCCGGATCGCCCCCGTGCGCCCGCGGGTCGGTCAGCGGCCCGATGACCTCCGTGAACTCCACCACCGACCCGGGCCAGCCGTGCGTCATGATCAGCGGCAGCGCTCCCGGTTCGGCCGAACGCACGTGCAGGAAGTGCACGGTCTGCCCGTCGATCACGGTGGTGAACTGCGGAAAGGAGTTCAGCCGCCGCTCGTGCACCCGCCAGTCGTAGCCGGTGCGCCAGTACTCGGCCAGTTCCCGCACGTCCTCGAGCGCGATGCCGTAGTCCCAGCCCACCCCGGGCAGCTGGTCCGGCCACCGGGTCCGGGCCAGCCGCTCCCGCAGGTCGTCCAGGTCCGCCTGCGGGATCTCGATCCGGAACTCCTCGATGGTCTCCATGCCTACCGACCGTACTCGGCCCCCGCCGCACGGACCGCCCGCCCCGCGCGCGGCATTTTTATTTGGCCGAACGGTCCGTGGTTACCCGCCGCATGGCACCGGTTCCCGCTCCCCGGCGGGCAGCCGCGACGGGAATCCGAACCCCGCGAACAGCCCGGGATCGTTGAAGAAGACGATCCGCGACACCCGCGTCCCGGCCAGCGTGAGCACGCAGATCCCGTGCGCGGTATAGCCGCTGTCGCGTTCGCGCGCGTAGGCCGCGAACGCGGGCTGACCGTTGGCCGCGGTGGGGATCATCCGGAACTCGCCCGGCCGGACCAGCACGTGCGCGCCGAGGAACGCCGCGATCGCGTCGCGACCGCGGAACCAGCCGGGCAGCGGCGGCATCTCCAGCACGGCGTCCTCGCGCAGCAGCGCGACCAGCGCGGTCAGGTCCGCGTTCTCGAACGCCGCCGCGTACCGGCCGACCAGGTCCCGGTCAACCGGGCGGGTCGGCTCGCGGATGGCGTCCTCGGCCGGGGCTGTCAGTTCGAGCTGCGTGCGGGCCCGCTGCAGCAGGCTGTTCACCGCGACGGTCGAGACGCCGAGCAGCCCGGCCACCTCGGCGGCGCGCCACCGCAGCACGTCCCGCAGGATCAGCACCGCGCGCTGGCGCGGCGGCAGGTACTGCAGGGCGGCGATCAGGGCCAGCCGCATGCTGGTCCGCGACACGACGACCGCGGCCGGGTCGGCGGGCGCGGTGCCGAACACCGCGTCGGGGATCGGCTCGAGCCATCCGATCTCCGGCCGGGGGGCGCCCAGCGGCGTGTCCGCCTCGTCCGCCGGGCCGCCCAGCCCGGACGGCAGCGGCCTGCGATCCCGGTTCTCCAGCGCCCGCAGGCACACGTTGGTCGCTATCCGGTACAGCCAGGTCCGCATCGACGAGCGGCCCTCGAATCCGCCGTAGCCGCGCCAGGCGCGCAGCAACGTCTCCTGCACCTGGTCCTCGGCGTCCTGGACCGAGCCCAGCATCCGGTAGCAGTACGCCAGCAACTCCGCCCGGAACGGCCCGGTCAGCCGCTCGAACTCCTCGCTCTCCCGCACAGAAATACAGATCCGGCACGGTGCGCAAACTCATCGGTCCAGGTCCCAGTGAGTTTGCGCCGCCGCCCGGATCAGCACCGGGTGAAGGGAGATATCCATGGCTACGCAATCGGAACCACAGGTCCACCGCTGGCGCGCGTTCGCGGTGCTGGCCGTCTCGTTCTTCATGACGGTCGTCGACCTCACGATCGTGAACGTCTCGCTGCCGACGATCGGCCGCGCGCTGCACTTCTCCGAATCGAACCTGCAGTGGATCGTGACCGCCTACGCGATCACCTTCGGCGGCTTCCTGCTCCTCGGCGGGCGAGCCGCGGACCTGCTCGGGCGGCGGCGGATCTTGATGGCCGGCCTGGCCATCTTCACCGCGGCGTCGCTGGGCGCCGGGCTGGCGAGAAACGACGGCCTGCTGATCGCGCTGCGCGGACTGCAGGGTTTCGGCGCGGCCGTGGTCTTGCCCGCGGCGCTGTCGATCGTGATGAACATGTTCGCCGAGGGCGCCGAGCGCAACAAGGCGCTCGGCCTGTGGGGCGCGATCGGAGCGGGCGGAGCGACGTTCGGCGTGATCATCGGCGGCCTGCTCACCCGGTACGCCGGCTGGGAGTACATCTTCTTCCTCAACGTGCCGGTCGGGGCGGCTGCGCTGCTGCTCGCCCCGCGCATCGTCCCCGAAAGCCGGCTCGCTGGTGCCCGCCGCCGCTTCGACCCGCTCGGCGCGGTCACCGTGACCGGATCGCTGCTGCTGCTCGTCTACACGATCTCCACCGCGCCGCAGGCCGGCTGGGGGTCGGCGCGCACCGCGTCGCTACTGGCCACCTCGGCCGTGCTGCTGATCGCCTTCGTGGTGATCGAGGCCCGCGCCGCGGCGCCGCTGATGCCGCCGCGGATCTTCCGGCTGCGGACGGTGACGGTCTCCAACGGCGTGGGGTTCCTGCTCGGCGGCAGCTTCTTCGGCTTCATCTTCATCGGCACCCTCTACCTGCAGCAGGTGCTGCATTACTCGGCCCTGCAGACCGGGGCCGCCTGGCTTACGGCCACGATCACCTCGGTCGCGCTCGCCGGACTCTCCCAGCGGCTCGTCACCGTCATCTCACCAGGGCCGGTGATGGCACTGGGGATGACCCTGATCGCCGGCGGCATCGTGTGGGCGACGCAGGTACCGGTGCACGGGCACTTCTGGAGCGCGCTGGCCGGGCCGTTCTTCGTGGCCGGGGCCGGCACCGCCTTCGCCTTCATCCCGATCTCGATCGGCGGCCTCACCGGCGTCGCCGAGCACGAGGCCGGGCTCGCCTCCGGGCTGCTCAACACCTCCCAGCAGCTCGGCGGGGCGATCGGCGTCGCGCTCGCGTCCACCGTCTTCGCCACTCACCTGGGCACCCTGCTCGGCCAGGGTGAGCCGGCCGACGTCGCGCTCACCGGCGGCTTCCACTGGGCCTTCTGGGTGTGCGGGACGATCGCCCTGCTCGCCTTGCCGGTGACGGCCACCCTGGCCCGCCGGACGACAGCCCCCGTTATCCCGGCAGCGACCGAGGCAGCCCGAAGCGCGGCAGCACGCTAGGGTCGAACCGGGTGATCATGCTGATCTGGTCACCGGTCAGGGTCAGCACCAGCAGCCCGTTGGCGTGCAGCACCGGGGCGTGCGGGTCGCCGATGTACAGACCGAAGGCCGGCTGGCCGTTGGCCCGGGTCGCGACCAGCCGGTGCCGGCGCCCGCGCCGGAAGGCCAGGGTGAGGAATCGCCCGGCCGGGTCCCGGCCCTGGTACTCCAGCGGCAGCGGCGGCATGGTCAGCCAGGCGTCCTCGGTGAGCAGGGCCACGATGGCGTCCACGTTCGCCGCCTCCCACGCCTGGGTCAGCCGGGCGACCAGCCGCTGCTCGGCGGCCGACCGCGGGGGCGGCGGCGCCTCCCGCTGCCCGGGCGGCAGTTCCCGCGCCAGGGTGGCCCGGGCGCGCTTGACCGCGCTGGCCACCGACTGCTCGCTGGCCTGCAGGATCCGCGCCGCCTCATCGGTGGCAAAGCCCAGCACGTCGCGCAGGATCAGGGCCGCGCGCTGCCGCGGCGGCAGGACCTGCAGCGCGGTGACGAACGCCAGCGAGATCGCCTCCCGGGCCTCGTAACGCGCCTGCGGGCCCGGCGCCTCGTCGGGCAGTTCGGCCAGCAGCACGTCCGGGTACGGCTCGAGCCAGGGCACCTCGCCGAGCCGGGTCGGCTCGGGCGGGTCGATGTCCGGGTTGGACCACTGCACGGCCGGCCGCCGGCTAGCCGACCGCAGCGCGTTCAGGCTGCGGGTGGTGGCGATCCGGTACAGCCAGGTGCGCAGCGAACTGCGCTGCTCGAAGCCGCCCAGGCTCCGCCAGGCGGTCAGCAGCGTCTCCTGCATCGCGTCCTCGGCGTCCTGGACCGACCCCAGGATCCGGTAGCAGTGCACCTCGAGCTCGCGCTGGTAGGGCTCGACGAGCTGGCGGAAGGCTAGCTCGTCCCCGGCCTGCGCGCGGTCGATCAGATCCGTGGCCATGATCGCATCCCGGCATCACTTCTTCCTCTGGCTGGTTCCTCTGGCTGGTTCCTCCGGCTGGCCGAACCCCTGCACCGATACGGACACCGTCCGGCCCGCAAACCGGGCGCCGCGCGGCCGGCCCGTTCCGCGGCCGGCCCGTGTCTACCTGACCGAGAGAAGGTGATCCGATCATGACCAACGCACTTCACCCCGCCGCCCGGCGGGGTCAGCAACACGATCCCGCGGCCTCGGGCCGGGTCCTGACCGTGCTGCTCACCTCCGTGGCCTACTTCATGGTGGCACTGGACACCCTGGTGGTGGTGACCGCGCTGCCGTCCATCCACCGCGACCTGGGCGGGAACGTCGGGACCCTGCAGTGGACGGTCAACGCCTACGTGCTGGCCTTCGGGGCCGGCATCATCACCGCCGCCGCGCTGGGCGACCTGATCGGCCGCCGGCGCATGTACCTGATCGGCCTGACCGTGTTCACCGCGGCCTCGGCCGCCTGCGCGCTGGCCCCGGACATCGGGGTGCTGATCGCCTGCCGCGCCGTCGAGGGCCTCGGCGCGGCGATCATCATGCCGCTCGGCCTGACCCTGCTGACCTCGGCCTTCCCGGTCGAGCGGCGCGGGGCCGTGATCGGCATCTGGGGCGGCGTGGCCGGCCTGGCCGTGGCCAGCGGCCCGCTGATCGGCGGAGCGGTCACCCAGGGCCTCAACTGGCACTGGATCTTCTGGGTCAACGTGCCGATCGGCATCCTGGCTATCGCCGGAGTCCGGCTGCGGCTGGCCGACAGCCGCGGGCCCGCCTCGCGGCTCGACCTGCCCGCACTGGTGCTCATCGCGGCCGGGGTGGGTGCGCTGACCTGGGGCCTGGTCCAGGCCGGGCAGGCCGGCTGGGGGAGCACCCAGACCGTGGCCGGCCTGGCCACGGGCGCCGTGGCCATCGCCGCCTTCCTGGCCTGGGAGCGGCGCGCCGCCGAACCGATGATCCCGCTCGGGCTGTTCCGGTCCGGCCGCTTCTCCGCGGCGGTCGCCACCCAGTTCCTGATGGCCGCGGCGATCTACTCGGCGGCGTTCCTCACCAGCCAGTTCTTCCAGTTCGCGCTGGGCGCCTCGCCGCTCGGCACCGGGCTGCGCTTCCTGCCCTGGACCGCCACGCCGATGGTCGTGGCGCCGATCGCGGGCGCCCTGTTCGACCGGATCGGGGCCCGTCCGCTGATCGTCCCGGGCCTGCTCATGCAGGCCGCCGGCTTCGCCTGGATCGTGTACCTGGCCGCCCGTTCCGCGGGCTACGCCGCCTACGTCGCCCCGTTCATCCTGGCCGGCGTCGGCATCTCGATGGCCCTGCCGTCCGTGTCCGCGGCCGGCCTGAACGCGGTCGGCCCGCAGTCCCTGGGCAAGGCCGCCGGGGTCATGAACACCATGCAGCAGTTCGGCGCCGTCTTCGGCATCGCGATCGCCACCACCGTGTTCAACGCCCACGGCAGCCTGGCCTCCCCGGCCGCCATCACCAGCGGCTACCGCCCCGCCCTGGCCGCCGCCGCCGCCCTGTCAACCCTGGGCGCCCTGGTCGCCCTGACCCTGCGCCGCGCCCCCCGCCCGACGCCCCTTTCCCCCCGCCAGCCTGTCCCCCCAGCCCCCGACCGCCTCCCCGCCCGCTGACCCATCCCCGCCTACTGACCCCATCCCGGCGCATCCCCGCCCCAACGCGGTGAACCCCGGCTTCCACCTCGCCAGAGCAGGGTGAAGCCGGGGTTTCACTCCTTGATATCCGTACCAAGATACGGGTTCATAATGCTGGCGTGAGGGCGGGAGAGGCCGCGCGCCGAGCCGGGGTCAATGTCGAAACGCTGCGGTACTACGAGCGGCGCGGCCTGCTGCCCGAGCCGGCCCGGATGCCGGGCGGGCACCGGAGCTACGACGAGGACGCGGTGCGTTTCTTGCGCGCGATCAAGGACACGCAGGCGCTCGGCTTCACCCTGGCGGAAATCGAGGACTACCTGCGGGTCGTGCGGCGGGGCCGGGAGCCCGCGTCCGAGGCCCTGCGGACGCGGCTTGCCGCGAAGATCGATGAGATCGACGCCCGGCTGGCCGGGCTGCGGCGCATGCGCGGCGAACTCGCGCGGATCGTCGGGTGTGCCTGCGAGTCACTGGATCACTGCACGTGCGGTGCCGCCTACCTGGCCCGGTACGGCCGCGAATCAGCGGCCCGCCCGTCGCCGCTGCACGTGACCAACGGTGAGAGCGCCGGGAACACGCTGCGCCAGACCGCGCTGGGCGGCGCGGTCCTGCCCTGGCAGGACGTCCTGCACGAGGGCCCGCTGCCTACCCGAACGCGGCGCTGACTGCCGACCAGCTCGAGACGCTGTGGCCGGCTCGCGTCCCCGCCAGCCAGGACACGTTCGCCGCGGCCACGGCGGCCTGGGCCGCGCTGCGCCGGCCCGAACCATCCGCGCTTACCGCCTACGCTCACGCCGATCTGCCCGGACTGCCCTTCCTTGGCCCGGCCCTGGGACGGTTGCTGGAGGAACTGCCGGCTCCGCGGGACGGTCTTTCCGCCACCGAGCGGCGGGCCCTGCAGGCCATCGCGGCCGGCGCGGCCACGCCCATGGCGGCCTTCGTCGCGGCGCAGGACCTCGAGCCTGCGCCGTTCCTCGGCGATGCCTGGTTCTACCGCACTCTCGCCGTCCTGGGCACCGGTGACGCCCGCCTGGTCGAGACGCGGGCGGGCGAGCCGCTCCCGGCCGCCCCGCCGCTCGGCGACGCCCATGCCTTCGCCCGCCTGCCGCTCCGGCTCACCCGCTCGGGTGAGCAGGTGCTGCAGGGCCGGGCGGATCGGGTCGCGCTGCTGGGCATCGACCGTTGGGTCGTCGGGACTCACCTCACCGCCCAGACAGTATGGCGATGGGATCCGGCCGCCCGCCGGCTCGTCCACTCGCCTGAGGCCTCCTGGTAGCGTCGCCCGTGGGGGCTGGCCTGGCCCCCTTGCCCTACGTTGCAGGAGGTAGGCAATGACCTCACGGCTGAACCCATACCTCAACTTCAACGGCAACGCCCGCCAGGCGCTGGAGTTCTACGCCGGCGTGTTCGGCGGCAACCTCACCCTCAGCACGTTTGCCGACTTCGGCGCCGCGGGCACGCCCGACGCCGACCGGATCATGCACGGGCAGCTCGAGACCGCGGCCGGGTACACGATCATGGCCGCCGACGTCACCAGCGAGATGCCCTACCAGCCGCCGGCCGGGTTCTCGGTCAGCCTCAGCGGTGACGACGGCGACGACCTGCACGAATACTGGGAGAAACTGTCCGCGGGCGGCACCGTGACCATGCCGCTGCAAAAGCAGGTCTGGGGCGACGAGTTCGGCATGTGCGTGGACCGGTTCGGCGTCTCGTGGCTGGTCAATATCGGCCAGCCGCAGCCGTAGCCAGGCTCGCGGTCCAGTCGGCGATGCCGGCCACGTCGGCCTGCCGGGGAAACACCTTCCCGGTCAGGACCCGGTGCACCTCGGGGTCGGCGTCCAGGCATCCGTCGGCCAGGACCGTGAGCCGGTAGTCCAGGTCAGCGGCCTGGCGCAGGGTCGACAGCACGACGCCGCTGGTGGCGATGCCCGCCAGCACCAGGTGGTCGATGCCGCCTGCCCGCAGCACCACCTCCAGGTCGCTGCCGGTGAACGCCGAGACCCGGCGCTTGGTGACGATGACGTCGCCGGAAGCCGGCGCGACGGCGGCGGGGATGGCTGAGCCCGGGTCGCCGTCGGTGAACCGGCCGCTCCCGGCGATGGTCGCGAAGCTCTTGTTGCGCTCGCTGACCTCGGGGTATCCGGTCCGGAACGCGACGGTGACGTAGATGACCCTGACCCCGGCGGCGCGGGCCGCCCGCACCGCGGCCGCGAGCCGCGGCAGGTACCCTTCGTCGCCGCCGAACCGGTCGACGATGCCCTGTTGCACGTCCATGACGAGCAGCGCGGTTGACGTCATGCTGATCTGCTCCTTATAAGTCCAGGCCGTTACGGTACGGGTGTGGC
>Ga0335081_10017874_pt1 | contig 11474 bp, 13 predicted proteins | sample Lox_Sample_35_FD_206713 | JGI IMG/M metagenome (GOLD analysis project Ga0335081, IMG submission 206713) | Soil microbial communities from Loxahatchee National Wildlife Refuge, Florida, United States - Lox_Sample_3.5 | ecosystem: Environmental > Terrestrial > Soil > Wetlands | place: USA... | reverse complement strand
TTCTGATGCTTGAGGCCCGTAACTACGGTGACCTCGTTTCACCATCAGCCTGAAGCGCAGCACCCCAAATCTTCAGCTATCCACAAGAACGCCGGCCGATTACCCCATCTAATGGCACGTCGCGACCAGACGGCCTGTCGCTATTCCCGACGCTAACGGGTGGACAGCGGACATGGCCCGGATGGGCGGATTCGGTAGGAAATGACCCTTTGCGACATCTCAATCCGCGAATTTGTTGCGACGCTAAAGCGCATGGGAACCCGACGAACACGCTGATCGCGAGCCTCGATCATAACGGTTTGCAAAGGTCGATTTCAGTTCACTGTGTCAATCGGGTTACAGGCAAGGGGGCGCCCGACATGCAATATTTCCCCGAAGTCTGTGTGGAAATCTCGAATATCGGGGGGTGGACATGAGACGGGTCATTGCCGCTACAACAGTGATCGCTGCTTTGATCGGAACGCCCGCGCTTGCGGCCGACATGGCGTTGAAGGCGCCAACGCCGCCGGCACCCGTCCTGAGCTGGACCGGATTCTACATCGGCGTCAATGCAGGCGGCGGGTGGGCTGGCACGGAGTGGCAGAACAATCACGTCTCACTCTGCCCAGGCAACGGTGCTTTTACGGTTTCGAGTTGTGACATTGGTCAGCGAGCAACTTCGTTTATTGGCGGGGGCCAGATCGGCGCGCGGGTGCAGACAGGCCAATTCGTTTTTGGCATTGAGGGGACTGCGGATTACGCGAGGTTCCGCGCAAGCAGTCTGGACCCCACTGGCGCGATTGCCACGGCTCTTGGCGGCACATCCTTCCTTCTAACTGATACGACCAGACTAAGCGGCCTTTACACGGTGACGGGGCAAGGCGGTTTGGCTTGGGATCGCTGGTTAGGATACGCCAAGGGCGGTTGGGCGGGGTCACGGCTCTATCGCGACATGTTTATTGCTTCGCCGGTGCTGGGCACTTTCAACGACGGCAACGTCTCACAGCAAGCAAATGGATGGACGGTCGGCACCGGATTCGAATACCGACTGACTTCGTTGCCCGGCGTTAGCGTCGGCCTCGAATATGACTACATCCGCCTTCGCGCGGGTAACGTCGCTGCGTGCGTGACCGGCACTCAGGGCAGCGGATTTTCCTGTGCCGGTGGTACGCTGCCACTGCTCTTCACGGGCTTCCATGCCAACGTGAACGAAGTCCTGTTTCGCGCTAACTACACTTTCAATTGGATGGGCAGATAGACGCTTCTCCTGAACGACCACGGCAAAATAACAAACGACCAACTTTCGGCCCCGGCGAGCGACCGGGGCCTTTCTTTTCTTGCGAGCTGTCAGGCCAGCATCATTCCGTCGGTACTGGCTGATCGGACGGAGCGCTTCTCGCTGCGCTGCACTTTGGTCGAAATTGGCCCGTTGCGTCGTTTCGCTGCCCCGCAGCAAATAGTCGGTTTGGGGGGCAAAGCCGACTTCGGTGCCGTCCAAAACCGCTTTTTTCCCACGCAGACAGGCGGCGCTTGCCGAAGATGGCCCATGTTTGCCCCGCTCACTCGCAACGGATATTGGACTGAACAGCGGCCTAAGTCAGATCGCGTATGACGTGTTCTAAGGCGCCGACGGCTGAGTAGGCTGTTGCGCGGTCGCACGTTTGGGCCAGCCGCGTAGCGCGACCCGGATGAATTAGGTTTCTAAAACTGCGGGCTAGATTGGCTGCACTAGCCGTATCGGGCTTTATGAGCTTTAGGTCTGCTGCTACTTCGATAAAGTGATGAAGCTCCCAACGATCCATGTCAGCGTGAGGGCTGCCAATCCTACCGGCCGCGACGAGGGCTCTAACAGCATTTTGTACTTCGGCAGGTGACGGCGGCGCCTCTTGAAGCCGCCAGTGTAATAGTGCTTCGATTGTAGCGCCCGCCAGGACTGTTGCCGCTTTCCACTCAAAGTTATTGAGTGCTCTGTTCACCGCGCCCAGGTCGCGACGAACGTTGTCCCGCAAATCAACGTCTTTGATGAATAAAAGCTCTGTTGTTGCCGGAGGCGGATATTCGTCCGGGCATTTTGCCAGCGCGCGACGGATGATTGTCACTGGATCGCGACCCTTAACGTGGCCCATTTGGCCAGCGGGTCCGCGGGATCGCCAAATGGCTAAGTGTTCTTCGATGGTGCTTTTCGCAAGAACGAATTCGGAATAATCGGCTGACGATAAAGTTATCAGTTCAGCTGGAACATCTTGCAGCAAATTCCAAATTCCCAGCATATGGGAGCTATGGCTGGCGTAGAGCGCGGCATTTTCAATGTTCCTCACCGCGTGGGGAAACAGTTCGTCTATGGTTTGCACAACTTGGCTTGGCATTACGTTCGACATTGAAAGTCCGTTCTAGATCGGTGGTTACTCGGTGAGGCTGCTGCCACGGCGCCAACCTCGGCAATATTCCAGCGAAGAAGCCCGACAACTTGTTGAATTCCACGATGTCGGTCGAAAAGGTGCTAAGGAAAGGTCTGCGTGAGGCGCCGATAATACTTGGCGCTACTTTTTCAAAGTAGGCGTCGGGAACCTTTATCGGCGCTGGCTTGGACTTGTCGATTACGTCGACACCTGCCGGGTCCACAATAAAGAGCTTCAGACCCCGATCTACTGCGCCCCCGATGATGTCGTTGATGTGCTTGTCACCGAAGCCGTAGCCGATAACCATCAAGCGGCTGGCGCCGACGTTGAGCATCCGCTCAAATTCGGCATGGTAGAACTGGAGTAATGGGAATTGGCGGATGCTGACTTGCTTGTTGCTGCCCATGATGAGCATTCGACCACTCGTTGGCCCTCCAATCCAATTGGCCGACCCGTGAAGCTTGATGTAGGGCTGGATGCCTCCCGTTAGAGAAAATGCAGATGGATCAGGCTGAGATGGCGCAGCCCGATCCATTGGGAGTCCCGTGGTGTGGAGATTGACGGGTTTTATTCCAGGTGAGGCAGCTTTACTCCAGCGGCTTCGGCCGACGACCGTGTGGAGATAATGTAGCTCTAAGAGCGTATCCTGATTGAGGGTGAATATCGCATCAAACCGTTCCAGAAAGGACGCGATGGAAAGTTGAAGTCTTGTGCTCGGTTCGAAAGGTATTTGCAAGAACGCCTGCGTCATCGCATTGAACATGCCGGCAAGCGCGGAAATCAGCGTGTCCAGCTGGTTCTTGATCGTTATGTCGTGATTCAGTTCATAGGTTTGCTGTAGTTCACCCAGCGTGTCCTCGAAGCCGTTACCGCGGTTCTTATTTGTCCAAAGCTTATGGCGAAGCGCGCCATCGACATCTCGGCATCCTAGCAAATACTCGAACGCTTCGCTTGCCAGCCAGCCACCCCAATTCCTGCTGAAGCCCGCACCCGTGAGCAAATAATTCGGCATCTCTTTTGCCCGAGTGAATCAATCTGTGCGTATTATAACAGGTAAACGTCATTTCGTGCGGCGTCCAACCGGTCGCTCTGGGAATGAAAGCCGAAGCCAGTAACAATGGCAGCCGCCAGCCCCAATCTAATCATCCTTAAGCAGCTTCCAGGGCTCTACCCCTAGGCCCTTCGCGATGCGCGCAATGTTGTCGATGGACACGTTGCGTTCAGCTCGCTCCACCGCGCTCAGGTAAGTACGGTTGATCCCGCAGTCGTAAGCCAAAGCCTCTTGGGTCAGCTTCCGCGCCGCGCGCAGCCGCCGCATGTTCTTTCCCAGGATATCCCGTAGAGGGCCTTTGTGCGTCCTTTTCACGGACGCAATTACTGTCGCTTGGTGCTTTTAAGGCGAACGCTTTTAAGTTACAAAGCGCAGGGTGACTGTGCTCTGGGGGCTAGCATGAACCGGATGATCCAGTTTGTGTGCACCGTGGCCGTTGTCGTTTGGCCCTATGCAGCATCAGCGCAGGCGTGGGCTCCGTGGTCCTTGCCCAATTATCCTCAACTGGTTGGCGTTCAATTTGTGCATGATGACGGCGGTGCACTGACTGTTCTTTGCGATAGATCGAAGCACCTAATCTCCTATATTCTCAGGGAGCCGCGCGCCAATTGGCAGGAAGGTTCAACAATTGAAGTCAAGACCCGCGCTGACGATGGAACTGAACTAAGTCCTTCCCCTGGCCACGTGCTAAAAAACGATACGCTGACGGTACTTGAGGAATCAACTTGGGACATAAGCACGATGGGCAAGGCTAAAGTCTTCTTCGCCATGGGTGCAGGCGGCTACGCGCGTATTTTTCCGCTGCAAAATTTCAAAGCTCTGATGGAGCCTGTTCTTCAGGCCTGCGGCGATCATTGGTGAGAGGCAAAGCAGCCCAAAGGGCATCGTATCATGGCGAAGCTTACTGTGTTGGCTGCTGGAACGTCTGCGATGCTTCTCAGCATAATGTTTGACGGCGGCCTCAAGAGCGCAAACGCTCAGGTGCAGAGTGCGGCGCCGCCATACATTCTGATGGTGACTTGGTTCACGCCCATTCAGCCGCCGAACAGTTACCAAGTGACTTTCAGCTCGGCAGATGCTTGTGACGCTGCCAAGCAACAGGTTATGGCTGATGCAGAACGTCTCAAGCAAGCCAAGATCGAACAAGGAAGGCAGCTACCTAATTTTGGAGTCGAAATGGGGGCGGTAGCGGGATTGAGTGCCCCATACGTTTCCGCCGTTTGCGCAAAGCAATAGGAATACAAGAGTCCTCATCATGCGCACTCACGTTGCACTCCTGCGGCACGTCGGCCCTTAATTCGATACTCAAACTCCAAAAATTGGTGTCGTTCGTAAGCGCACTTTTCAAGGTAGCGAGTAGGGAGGAGTGACCACTTTGCTCACCGGCAAGGCGGCTCCGCTGGGGGATGGTCGATGCCGGCTTCCGCGGTCGTTATTGGGGTAACAACAGACATCGACCAAAGCGCCCAAAATGACGCTAATGACCCAACGCGGACTTTGGTCGCGGTGTTGGTCTGTGTGGCTACATGAAATTGCGGAAGTCGAACACGTCGTCTGTGAGGTCTTGATTCTGCTGGATGATGTCGGCGAAAGCCTTGGAGTAGACCAGCGTGACAGGCAGTTTCTTGTAGAGCGTGTTGTTGTTCCAATCCATCTTGGTCAACCCGAGGATTCCCGAACAGGTCGCATGCCAGCCGCCGTTTCCTGAAAAACGGCGGACCAGGACGGGGGAAGGCGTCGGCTTGAGCGGCCCTTCCTTATAGACGTTGTAGCTGGAATTCTCGACATGGACGCCGCGAACGCTTCCCTGCGTCCATAACAGCGCTTCGTTGCCGTTGAGCGGCAGGTAGGTGCCCCTGTCGACCGGATAGCCGTATGGCTCAGGCGGCGACTTGTTGTCGAACCGGATTCCAGTCCAGCCAACGCTGTTTACGATCTGGACAAGCTCAACCTCAGTCCCTTCGCGGAAGCTGTCCAGCGCCCCGAGGATTTCTTCTTCCTTGAATTCGGTGTTCTTATGAATCGTGATTTTGTCAGGCACGCGGCCAAAATGGCCGCGCTGGTAGATTTCGAGGCTGCGGGTGAGGACGGACTGCATTTCGTAGTAATGCAGGTAGGGATTCCGTCGCGCATCCGTGCTGAATTCCTTCGCGTCATAGGCGACGAACTGGAAGCCCGTCCCGTCGGGGTCGAACACCTGGCTGCAACAGGTGCTGTAGACATTCCCGACGCGGTCATGCTTGAGCGCGTAACTGATGCCAACAAACGCTTCGGCCCGGTCAAGCGAACGAAGCTTCCAGGGCACCGCGCCCGCTTTGGCATAAAGCGCGACGCTAACGCCCCACATCACATTGGCCCGGCATGTCCGCTCGAAGCTGTTCTGCCGCATGATCTGGATCGGCAGGTTTGATTGGGCGCAATAGGCTTTTAAGTAGTCGTGGAAGTCGAAGTTCTCGCCCTCGAAGCATTCCGCCCAGCTTGGCGGCAGGTAGATCAGGGCAACATCGAAACTCGACCGCAAGGCCTTGAGTTGCGAGATGTTCTGGAAGAGGTCCTGCGCCAAATTGAGCTTGGCCTTCTTCTGCGCATGCGCTTGAAGATTGTCGTCGAAGGGAATAACGAGGCGGCCTTCCAGCGGTGCGACGGGGATGCGAAAGACAGCATTGAAGCCGGGATAATCTGGATAGTAGTTCTTCGCCTCGCGCGGTGAAGCGGTTGCTTCCAGTTCGGCAACGAGCCCCTTCAAGCGACGCAAGTCTGTTGCAGGAGCCATGAGCGCCAGCCGCAACTTGCTGGGCGCTCCGAACTTCAGTCCATACGGCCCATGCTGGATGAGTCCGAGAAGCGGATGCTTGTGCGTCTTGTTGTTCGCGAACACAAGATCGGGCTCCGGTAGGGTCGTGTATCCGGAGAGTTCGGGCGATGGCACGGTCATGCTGCAAGCCTCCGCGCAAAGCCGGTGCGATTGCTCAACTTGAACTTCGGATTGGAAGCGTCGTTCCCGGTGTCGAACGCCGATACCTCGATTTCGACGTTTCGATCATCGCTCGCGAATAGGATGCGTATCCAGGCATTGAGAAGCTGGTTGTAGACCTTGTTGAAGCGACTGCCGCGCCGCTGGTCCAGAAACTTCACAGCGGCTTCCCGAGCGCGCATCGGCCAAATCCAGACATCCGGATCGAGCTGCAACCACAGACGGTCTTCCTTGTGGTCGAGCGAAATGCGCACGCATTCCGCCCAGGTCACTTTCACCACATGGGGATGTTCGGCCGTTACGGGCGCGAACACACTGTCCACGGTGCCGTGGCATTTGCCGACCACCTGGAACAACGGATCGAACGCACCTACGTCCGTTGCCTTCGAGTCCACGATAAGAACTGCGTCGTTGCGGGTTTTCCGCGAAATCAGCGGCCGTTCGCGCGCCAAAGCCTTGCACAAGGCCTCTTCGACGAAGCCGTGAACATGCAAATTGCCCGGCGCGCTCAGGTCGGCCGGCACGGCGCGTTCGCCAATCGAGCGGAGATCAGCACCGAACGCCGCTTTCAGCCCGGCCTCGTCGCCCCAGCACCAGACGGTTTCCGCCTTGGTGAAAATTGCATCTAGCGCCTTGTCTTTCTGCACCTGGCGTAGATCAGCCCATTCCTTCGGAGAAGCAAAAGCGAGATCGAGACACTTCGCGGGCACGGCAAGAACGGGAAGGGCGTTCAGGCGCAGCAGCGGGCCTGACTTTCCGACGCCCGGCAAAGGAATGTTGACCTCGGCGACCGACGCGCGCCGCACCTTGTTGTCCATCTCCTTGGTCTTGTTCTCGACATTGCGCCACAGGCGCATCAACATGGAGTCATACGTCTCGATCGCCACAGTGCTCGCGTTCACGCTTTTCGCCCGCGCGGCGCTGATGAGGTCGAGCACAGGCGCCGGAAGCTTCGAACCCTTCAGATGCGTCCAGTACAGCCCGTGCGGAAAGGGGTTGGGTGTCTCAAGGACCTTACGGAACAGGTCGATGATGCTGTTGTCGCGGCCGCTGTAGCCTGCAACGAGGAAACCGAAACGGTTTCCGGCGTTGATGAGGCATTGCGAGAGGTCCGCGTTCTGAGTCGCAAGATCGGCGGGTAGATTTTTCAGGCTGTCGTATCTAAAATCGCCGTGAAGCTTGCAGTAAAATGGGTATTCCTCGTTGTTCAGCGCCTGCTTCGCGTTGTGCGCGCCCTCAAGGTGATAGGCGCTCAGCGATTTGCCGCCCATCGCTGCCACAGCCTTCTCAACAATGGTGTCGAAATTGGTGGTGAAAGCGACGCGGCAAAGACCAAGCGAGATGAGCGCCCCAATCACGCGGTGCCCGGCTGCAAGCCGAACTTTGTCTTCCCCGAGCTGGCTGATGAAGTAACGCCGCTGCCTTTCCTTATCGTCGCCGAACAGCTTCTCAAAGTACGTTTCGTATTCCTTGTCGGCCCATTCGGCAGGAAAACCGCGAGACTCCATGAACGACTGGACGCGGTCGCGGACAGCATCGTTCTGAATGTCTTGGCGCGTGATTTCCTGATTTTCCTCGCGGCAGTAGTAATGGCGCTTGAGGTCCCAAAGGAGGTCGGTGGCGCTGGGGAGGCCAGCGGAGCGTGACGCGCCAGCGCCGAGAAACCACGCGAAGCTCTCCGGTTTGACGCTGACGATCCCGATCAGTTCTTTTTGGTCAATAGAATGCTGTTCTTTCATGTCCCGGCCCTCACGCCGGATACCTGCATTTGTCCGATTTTGAGCTTGCGGCCCTGCGCTGACGCGCACCGGCGATTCGCTGCGCATTGTAAAGTGGTGCGGGCAGCCGGACCTGAACCGGCGCGGGGGGTCCTCTACTAAATTGCTCTATAACGATGCGGTTGTGAAGCGACCCTACGTCACGCTTTGATCAACGGGTTATTGGTCACAGCCCCTTCCCACGCCTTCTCCAATCACGTTATTAGCATCGCAGAGCAAATCATGAAAGAACTCATCAACGACTGGTCGGCTGCGCAGCAGCAATAGCCTGCGCGTTGCCCCTGAACGTGCGCCCCTGCTAGTTAGAAGAAATACAGTCGCGCACCAACCAGTGCGGCAAAAATCGTTGACGCAATGGCAATTTGAGCTTTGCCTACCAAATCGAGGCGGAATGTCCCCAGCCGGATGAGGATCACGTACTTGGGAAGTCTTTGTGGGAGCATGTCGCACCCCTCACCAAAAATTACGGTGTTGTCGGTGCGAACAACACATTGAGCATGCGGAATCCTAACCAGGAGTCAATGGCAGAAACCGCTGGGGAAAATCGTTCCCCGCTGCTGAGCAAACAAAACTTGTCGCAACGAATCAGATCGTGGTCTTTGAATGGCGTGATGGCACCGTATTTATGTGCGAAACTAGCAAACAAGGGAGCAAATAAAGTTTGGCGCAATGGCCTTTGAGGATTCTTGTGGAAAACAGTGATTCATTTCTTTCCGTTGAATTGACGCGGCCGGAAATATGAAGGGCTGGCCGAATCAACGGCGGCTGCTCTGATAAACCGGCAAACTCACTCGTCCATAACCGCGGGAGCCTGACCGTGATGGCCGAAGTTTATCATCGATCGGACTTGGCCGACTATTCTTCGGGCTATTCGGCAGGAAGGGGGGAAGACGGTCGCCGCCATTGCCTACGTCACAAAGCAACTGCTCGAATTGCGCAGGGGCGACATGCTGGTGTGTGATGCCTCGGAGTCGATGGTAAAGGCCGGCCAGACTGATCCGAAAGTTCTGCTTGCCTACCTTCGAAAAGGAGCGAACATTTCGAGCCACTCGGGGCTCCATGCCAAGGCCATAGTGCGAGGACGGGTTGCAATCGTTGGGTCGGCAAACTCATCAAACACGTCCGCCGGCGGACAGCTTTCTGAGCTCGTCGCCATCTTGCGGGACAGGCCGGCGGTCAGCGCAACCAGACAACGTATTGAGACGCTCGCGCGGCGCTCGATGACGCTCGATCCCATCACGCTTGAGCGGCTAGCTCGCATGTTTAGACCCGCGCGCAACGATTTACGACCAGGGCGGCGGGCTCGCAAACGAACCCCGATGAAAACACGCGCTTGGTGCATTGGGACACACTTCAAAGACGAGCACCCAACGATAGAAAAGGCGCGCCGGCGAGGTACGAGTAAGGCGGAGAAGTCCGCTGAGTCCCTGCTGGGCAAGCGCTGGCACAACACGCATCGGATCGACGACGACGTGAGCTGGCCACCCGGCTCCGTGAAAGAGTTTGAGCTGGGTGACAATATTTTCGACGTGCTTGAAAATAAGATATTGAGACCGCCAGGAGTGCTCGCTCATATAGAGCCGAGCGATGGGAGGCACGGCTCTATTCTCTTTATTTGCCGGGATCGGAAGCTCCACAGCCGCCAGATGAAGAAGGTGCGCAGACAGGTAGATCGAAAAACGTTCGGTCTGCTGCGCAGGGCGAACATGCGGCAACTGACTCAGTGGCAGCTCGATGCCGTCAACCAGATATTTGGTCCGTGATACCCGCAAGGCGCACAAGCCGGCGACTCTGCTCTGGTAGAGACAGCGCGCGCTGCGATGCAGGAGGAGGGAATATGGCTGACAAAGAGATGTCGACGGCCGAAATGCGTCGCAAAGCGGGCCACCAGGAAATCCTCGGCGAAACACTCGCCAAGTTTGAGTTCTTCCAGCGCGGCTGGCATCCTTACACGCGCTTTCTCGATGTAGACAAGATTGACCTAATACTTCGGCGCCGGAGAGGCAGCACCGTCCAGTACCGTGAAATACAGGTCAAGTTCGGCAAACTCTTCAAGTGCACGCAAAAATGGGAGCTGCCGCTATTTTCAGCGAGCTCGTGGCGATTCTTTACTGAGAAGGCGCTTTCCGATCTGACCGAACGCGAAGGGCTTTTCCTTGCCTACGTCCTTGCGCCGGATGACGGATTTAAAGGTGACTTATTCATATTTCCAGCCAAGGAGTTTGCTGAGTTGGTGCGCACTTCAGATCGCCTCAGCAACGGCAACTATCGGGTTTTCTTGTCGCGCCCGCATGTCGAACCGGATCGCTGGTACATGCGACGGGTACCGCGCTTTACAGAGCTGACCAGCAAAACTGTCCACGATGTGACGAAGTACTACCGCAATTTTGCGTGTCTCGATTGACCGGCCGCAAGGAGAGACATGGTGGCTGACCAAAGGGTAAGTGAGCGGAATTTCTCCTTACTGACTTGAGCCTGCCCAACCGAATATGGGCTGAAAGAGTTATTGAACCAAATGCAGGATGGGCCGTTTTTGTGCCGCCTTTGGCATCTGACGAAAGTTCCCGATTAAATTGCCGCCGCTCTTCGCACGTAACAATTGTCCCCTGCGCTCCAGTAGTCGGCATTCTTGATTGATTTGTTGATGCCCTCGGTCATTGCCGTAGATAGCTTCTGAAAGCTCACGGTCCGTCGATCCATTGCGACGCTCAAGGATGAAGAGGATTACTTGGCTCAAAGTCGTCATGATGTTGCTCCGGGATTGCGAAGCTTCACACTTATGCGTATCTTTCAACGTGCGATAGTTCATCGGCGGAATTTATTTGTATGTTGCTCGCGAAACTTGTTTGTTGCCCGTGAGAATTGTTTCCTCTTCACTATACGCAGTAGTAACGACACCCAGGCTTTCAAGCGCGGGATGGGCGCGTCGTAGCCGTTGTGGCGCTATGGTCGTTCCGGCACGGTGGTCGGCGTCAGACAGCCGGCAGCATCAACGCAGACATCTTTGTAGCGATCAAGTGCACCAGGATTGTTCTTAATGTCATTCTCAAATCTCCTGAGGTAGTACTCTTGGAGCAAATCGTTAACGTCTTTACGAAGTGCGTTTCTATGTGCTTCTCCCAACAGCGTTCCGTCGGATAATACCGTCGGCTTCAGTGCATCTTTCATTAGAACCTATCTCAAAATCGTCTGAAGAGGATGATGAGGCAGGCGAGTTGCACAAAGCCAAGGAAGTTCTTCGGATAAAACTCCCAGCGCACGAGAAGGCGACGCTGCCATTGAATCCAGGCGAA
>Ga0335081_10017873_pt1 | contig 11474 bp, 4 predicted proteins | sample Lox_Sample_35_FD_206713 | JGI IMG/M metagenome (GOLD analysis project Ga0335081, IMG submission 206713) | Soil microbial communities from Loxahatchee National Wildlife Refuge, Florida, United States - Lox_Sample_3.5 | ecosystem: Environmental > Terrestrial > Soil > Wetlands | place: USA: Florida... | reverse complement strand
GGCAAAGAAAGTTACAGGTTCGGTGAAGCTTCAGATTGCGGCGGGCAAGGCCACGCCAGCGCCTCCGGTCGGACCGGCACTCGGCCAGGCGCAGATTAACATCATGGAGTTCTGCAAGCAGTTCAACGCCAGAACCAGCGCGAAGGAACTTGAAGGGCTCATCATTCCGGTGGTGGTCTCGGTATACAACGACCGCTCCTTCACCTTTATTACGAAGACGCCGCCAGCCTCGGTGCTGCTGAAGCGCGCGGCAGGCATCGCGAAGGGATCAGGCACGCCGAACAAAGACAAGGTCGGGAAGGTGACGCTGAAGCAGGTGGAAGACATCGCCCGGCAGAAGATGCCCGATCTGAACGCCGCCTCCGTCGACGCGGCTGTCAAGAGTGTCCGTGGCACGGCGAGATCGATGGGGATTGATGTGGTCGGATAGTACCGAGTACCGAGTTGCGAGTGAAGGAAGGAAAGCAGTCCCCGTTCGACTCACCTCGCTAGCGCGAGGATTCACTCAGGGCAGGCTTTCGCTTAGCTCGGGATGACAAGGGTTTAGAGGGTTAAAGCTAAAAGCCACGAGCTAATAGCTTGTTGTCGAAAACACTACGGCTCATCAAACGAGCGATGAGCGGTGGGAGACGAGGTAAAAAGATGAAGAAGGCAGGCAAGAACATTACGAAGGCGCGGGCAGCCGTGGAAGCTCGCCCGTATCCGATCCAGGAAGCGGTTCCGCTCCTGCAAAAAGTGAAATACGCCAAGTTCGACGAGACCGTAGAGATCACGTTGCGCCTCGGTGTCGATCCCAAGCACGCGGACCAGATGGTGCGCGGCACGGTTGTGCTGCCGCACGGCCTGGGCAAGTCGAAAAAGGTTCTGGTCATCGCCAGCGGTGAAAAGGTTCGCGAAGCCGAAGCAGCGGGCGCGGACTTCGTGGGCGGCGAAGACATGGTCGAGAAGATCACGAAAGAAAACTGGACCGACTTCGATGCCCTGATCGCTACGCCCGACATGATGAAGTCGGTAGGCCGTCTGGGCAAAGTTCTTGGCCCCAAGGGTCTCATGCCAAATCCAAAGACAGGCACCGTTACATTCGACGTAGCGCGCGCCGTGCAGGAAGTGAAGGCCGGCAAGGTCGAGTTCCGCACCGACAAGACCGCGCTCGTGCACGTGCCGGTGGGGAAGATCTCGTTCCCGCCGGAAAAGCTGGTAGAGAACGCCACGGTGCTGATTACGAGCGTGGTCAAGGCGAAGCCCTCGGTAGCCAAGGGCAAATACATCAAGGGATGCACCCTTAGCTCTTCCATGGGACCGGGAATCCTGATCGACACGTCGCCGGTAGAAGCCGCGGCGAAGGCGTAAACACATTTGTAATTTTGTAATCGGGTAATTTGTAATTTGGAGCCAGCACGCCTCCGGCAGCGACTTTAAATTACAAAATTACAACATTACCTGATTTGCAATTAGAGGGTTTTGAGATGGCAGTCACTCGAGCGAAGAAGGTCGAGCAGGTACAGAAACTGAGCGCCGAGCTGCAGAAGACCTCCAGCGTGGTGGTCGCTACTTTTGGCAAGCTCACGGTCGCGCAGGATTTCGAGTTGCGCAAAGCGCTGCGCAGTTCGGGCGCGAAGTATCGCGTGGTGAAGAACACGCTGGCGGCGCGCGCTTCGAAGGGCACGAAGATCGAAGAGGTGCTCAAGAATCTTGAGGGCCGCACTTCGATTGCCTACACGCAGGGCGATCCCGTTGCCTTGGCCAAGGCACTTGCGAAGTACGCCAAGGACAATCCGGAGTTCACCTTCAAGGCTGGCGTCGTAGAAGGCAACGTCATCTCGATCAAAGAGATCGAGGCGCTGGCCACGATGCCGTCGAAGGAAGAGATTTACTCCAAGCTGATGTTCCTGATCAATGCCCCGGCGCAGCGCCTGGTCACGGTCATGAACGCCGTCGGCCGCGACGTGGCCGTCGTGCTGAATCAGGGCGTGAAGGAAGGCAAGTTCAAGGGCGAAGCTCCGGCGGGAGCATAACAAGGAAGCGCGCCAAACGCGCGAGTCATTCGTCCGCTGCGCGGACGTTCGCGCGGCGCGCCCAGGTCCTTCGCGAAACAAAGGACGTTTCGCTCAGGACGACAACAAGTTTCGGGGCGGTTCAGTCGTCCGAAAAAGATTTGGCTGCCAGTAGTCAAGGGTTGCGCGGTTCGAAGTGCTGCGTTGTCTGGCGCGGCATGTTGAGCCTGGTCGCACTGGAAACTTGGCGAACGGTGGCGAAATCGCAAATCATTAACGTAGAGGCGTAGCTGGCTGCGTCTCGCGCTACAAATTGGAGAACACAATGGCGGATCTGCAGCAACTCGAAGAATCAATCGTAGGCTTGTCGCTTCTCGAAGCGGCGCAGTTGGTAAAGAAGCTCGAAGAGCGCCTCGGCGTTTCGGCGGCGGCGGCAGCCCCGGTGATGGTGGCCGGCGGCGGTGCGGGTGCCGCGGCGGGCGCAGCTCCGGCGGAAGAGAAGACGGAGTTCACCGTTGTGCTCAAGGAAGTGGGCGCAAACAAGATCAACGTGATCAAGGCCGTCCGCGAAGTCACCAGCCTCGGCTTGAAGGAAGCCAAGGACCTGGTCGATGGCGCGCCGAAGACGGTAAAGGACGGCGTTTCCAAGGAAGAAGCCGAGACCATCAAGAAAAAATTCACCGAAGCTGGGGCAACAGTCGAAGTAAAGTAGCTTCAGTGTTGCCTAACTGCAATATTTACAGCGACTTGCGGTGGGCAGCATTTTTCGGGCCAAGTAGACAAATTTCTCACTGAATCCGGGGAAGTGGTGTTATCATCTAAAGCAACAATACCACTTCTCTCGCTTTCAGCGAGACGACTGCAACGCGCGACTCAAATCCAGGGCTGACTGGGTCCGGTTGCTGGCAGAAGTTTGGCAGGCTGTCCTGCAGGCCGCGGGACGGAACAGGCCTTTAGAACTGGCGCGGAAACGAACAAATCATCCAGGCGGAAAAAGACGCACTTGGCGCCTTCGGGGAAGCTTGTCCCCGCGGGTGCCTGCACGTTTTTAGTTTGCAGTAATCCCGGCGCTGTGGTCAGCGCCCCTCATTCCTCGGTTGTGTCGCAGCCCTCGGCTGCGTCTGAAAGTTGGGAGCCTCTGAATGTCGACATCGAATAATACCTTCCGTACGCGTTTTGACTTTTCCAAAATCCCGGCCACCATCCAGATCCCGAACCTGATCGAGGTGCAGAAGCGCTCCTACGAACGTTTCCTGCAGATGGACAAGTTGCCCAGCGAGCGTGACGACGCCGGCCTGCAGGCCGTGTTTCAGTCGGTGTTTCCGATCACCGACTTCCGCAATGTCTCGCAACTGGAGTTCGTCGACTACGCCATCGGCAACTGGGAGTGCAAGTGCGGACACCTGAAAGGTCTGCACCACCTGCGTACGACCTGTAAGAACTGCGGATCCACGGTCATTACCGATCCCTTTCATCCCGGCGACGTGCTCTGCCAGAAGTGCGGCACTTATAACGCGAACACTCCCGATTTCTGCAACAAGTGCGGCGACCCTGTCGGCCTGCAGCTGAAGTATGACGTCAATGAGTGCGAAGAGCGCGGCATGACGTACTCCGCCCCGCTCAAGGTGACCATGCGGCTCACCATTTACGAAAAGGATGCCGAGACCGGAAACCGCTCCATCCGCGACATCAAGGAGCAGGAGGTTTTCTTCGGCGACGTGCCGCTGATGACCCAGAACGGCACCTTCATCATCAACGGCACCGAGCGCGTGATTGTCAGCCAGTTGCACCGCTCGCCGGGTGTCTTCTTCGAGACGGCCAACAATCGCACCTACTTCCTGGGCAAGATCATTCCCTATCGCGGATCGTGGGTCGAGTTCGAGTACGACCAGAAAAACGTGCTCTACGTGCGCATCGACCGCAAACGCAAGTTCCTGGGCACGATTTTCCTTCGCGCCCTCGGTCTGCGTTCGAGCGAAGACATCCTGCGCACCTTCTATACCGTCGACCGGATGGTGATCAAGGACAAGAAACTCTTCTGGACCCTCGATCCGGCGAGCGACAAGCACACCAATCTTCTGGGCATGAAGCTGGCCCACAGCATCAAGAGCAAGTCCGGGGAAGAAGTTGCGCACTCGGGCCGCAAGATCAATGCGCAGACCTTGAAGGAAATTCAGAAGGCGAAGATCACCGAGATCGAAGTCGATATCACCGATCTCGAGGGCGCATTTGTGGCCAGTGATGTGGTCGACACCACGACGGGTGAAGTTCTGCTGGAAGCAAATTCCGAGCTCTCACCCGACAAGCTGTCGAAGATTCTCGATTCGACCGGCGTGGTCGAGCTGAATCTGTTCTTCCCGGAGCGCGACGACGTGGGCACGGTGATCAGCTCCACCTTGCGGCGCGACTCGGTCAAGACGCCGCAGGAAGCACTGATCGAAATCTACCGCAAGCTGCGCCCCGGTGATCCTCCGACGCTCGACACGGCCACGGCCCTATTCCATGGCATGTTTTTCGATCCGCGCAAGTACGATTTTTCACGCGTGGGCCGCCTGAAATTCAACATCAAGCTGTTTGAGAACCAGGATGCGACCAGCCTGGAGCAGCGCACGCTCGATCCCGATGACTTCTACGCGACCATCCGCTACCTGCTGAAGCTGCGCAAGAATATCGGCGCCGTGGATGACATCGATCACCTGGGTAATCGCCGCGTGCGCGCGGTGGGTGAACTGCTCGAGAACCAGTTCCGCATCGGCCTGGTCCGCATGGAACGCGCCATCAAGGAAAAGATGAGCGTGTACCAGGAGATGTCGACGGCCATGCCGCACGACCTGGTCAACGCCAAGCCGGTGATGGCAGCGATCCGCGAATTCTTCGGCTCATCGCAGCTTTCGCAGTTCATGGACCAGACCAACCCGTTGTCGGAGATCACGCACAAGCGCCGTCTGTCGGCCCTTGGGCCGGGCGGCCTGTCGCGCGAGCGCGCCGGATTCGAAGTCCGTGACGTTCACCCGACGCACTACGGGCGTATCTGCCCGATCGAGACCCCGGAAGGTCCAAACATCGGCTTGATCTCTTCGCTGAGCTGCTATGCGCGCATCAACGACTACGGTTTCATCGAGTCGCCCTATCGCAAGGTGAAGAACGGCCGGGTGATCGACTACGTGAGCGTGGTCAATTCCGGCGACAGTGATCACAAAGTGGGCGACCACATTGAAAAACACGAGATCGAGAAGCTGAATACCGACCTCAAGGAGCGCCGCAAGCGTCCGGCTGAGATCGAGCCCTTCTCCTTCTACCTCTCGGCTTGGGAAGAGGATCGCCACACGATTGCGCAGGCCAACGTGGAACTCGACGACAAAGGGCGCATCGTGGGTGACCTGGTAAACGCGCGCAAGACCGGCAACTTCGTCCTGGTCAATCGCGACGAGGTCGACTACATCGACGTCAGCCCGAAGCAGCTGGTTTCGGTTGCGGCATCGCTCGTGCCATTCCTTGAGCACGACGACGCCAACCGCGCGCTGATGGGCGCCAACATGCAACGTCAGTCGGTGCCGCTGCTCCGTGCGCAGGCGCCGATTGTCGGCACCGGCATGGAAGGTGTGACGGCGCGCGACTCCGGCGCGGTGGTTCTGGCTCGCCGCAATGGCATCATCGATTCGGTCGACTCCGAACGCATCATCGTGCGCGTCGAGGGTGAGCACCATCCGGGACAGCTCTCGCGCGAGGTGGGCAGCGACATTTACCAGCTCACCAAGTTCAAGCGGTCCAACCAGAATACCTGCATCAACCAGAAGCCGATCGTGAAGAAGAACCAGAGAGTGGTGAAGGGGCAGGTCATCGCCGACGGTCCCTGCACCGATCATGGCGAGCTGGCACTGGGACGCAACGTCCTGGTGGCCTTCATGCCGTGGCGTGGTTACAACTTCGAGGACGCGATCCTGGTCTCCGAAAAGATGGTGAAAGAGGACTACTACACCTCAGTTCACATCGAGGAGTACGAAATCGAAGCTCGGGACACCAAACTTGGTCCGGAAGAAGTCACGCGCGACATTCCTAACGTCAGCGAATCCATGCTGCGCAACCTGGACGAAGCGGGCGTGATCCGCATCGGCGCCAGCATCAAGCAGGGCGACATCCTGGTGGGCAAGGTTACGCCCAAGGGCGAAACCCAGCTCACGCCGGAAGAGAAGCTGCTGCGCGCCATCTTCGGGGAAAAGGCCGGCGATGTCCGCGATGCTTCGCTCTACTGCCCGCCGGGCATCGAGGGGGTCATCGTTGACGTCAAGATCTTCTCACGCAAGGGTCAGGAGAAGGACGAGCGCGCCAAGTCGATCGAAGCTGAGCAGGTGGCCAAGCTCGAAAAGAACCTGTCCGACGAAATCCGAATTCTTACCGACGAGCGCCTGAAGCGTTTGGAAGGCTTGCTCGGCGGCAAGGAAGTGCAGGCGGACCTGCATGACGAGCGCACCAACAAGCGTCTCCTGACGAAGGGCGCGATCCTCGACCGCGACACCATCGAGCGCATTTCCACCCGGAACCTGAAGCGCATCAAGTATGCCGACAAGGATCCGCGGGTGAATGAGCAGATCGACGAGATCGAGGAGATGACCTCGCGCCAGATCGACGTGCTCAAGAAGATCGTCAACGAGAAGAAGGACAAGCTCACCAAGGGCGACGAACTGCCCCCGGGCGTGATCAAGCTGGTCAAGGTCTACATCGCCATGAAGCGCAAGCTGAGTGTGGGCGACAAGATGGCCGGCCGTCACGGCAACAAGGGCGTCATCGCGCGCATCCTGCCGGAAGAGGACATGCCGTACCTCGACGACGGGACGCCGGTGGAAATCGTGCTCAATCCTCTGGGCGTGCCAAGCCGTATGAACGTGGGCCAGATCCTTGAGACTCACCTGGGCTGGGCTGGCTTCCAGTTGGGCGACAAAATCACCAGGCTGCTGGCTGAGAACACGCGCGAGGAAGCCGTCAAGCGTGAACTGAAGGTGCTGTTCAAGGACACGCCGTTGGCCGACAAGATCGCCAGCCTCGAAGGCGAAGAGTTGGAGACCGTGGCCAAGAGCCTGACCCGTGGAGTGTTCATGGGTTCGCCGGTATTCGACGGAGCCCGCGAGACTGAGATCAAGGCTTTGCTCGAACGTTCCGGGCTGCCGACTTCAGGAAAGACGTACCTTTTCGACGGCATGACGGGGGACAAGTTCGAACAGCCGGTCACCGTCGGATACATCTACATGCTGAAGTTATCGCACCTAGTCGATGACAAAATTCACGCTCGCTCCATCGGGCCGTACTCGCTCATCACCCAGCAGCCGCTGGGGGGCAAGGCGCAGTTCGGCGGCCAGCGCTTCGGAGAAATGGAAGTCTGGGCGCTGGAAGCGTATGGCGCGGCGTTCATCCTGCAGGAACTGCTCACCGCGAAATCAGACGATGTGTATGGCCGCACCAAGATTTATGAGGCCATCGTGAAAGGCGAGGCCGCCATGGAACCGGGCGTGCCCGAGTCGTTCAACGTGCTGATTCGCGAATTGCAGTCGCTCTGCCTGGATGTCGAGCTGATCAAGGCGGCCATCGGCGAGAAGAAGCCGGTGGCGCCGGTGGCGGCGGATTGAGTTTAGTTGCGAGTACCGGGTACCCAGTACCGGGTAAAGCCGGTGAGGGTGAAGGGTACTCGGGCCGCCAAGAAGTTTTGAGGATTGAAAAGAGTGTTCTGCGGGACTACCCGCTCTCAAGTTCCGCAGAACAGCAAACTCGCGGTTGCCCGGTACTCGCTACTCGGTACTGAGAACTGCGATCGAGAGCAGGAAGCGGAGGACCACCTTGTATCGTTCGAGCCCCTTTGACATGGCGAACCCGATTGCCGATTTCGATGCGATCCGCATCAGCCTGGCATCTCCCGAAAAAATCCGGAGTTGGTCGCATGGTGAAGTCACCAAGCCCGAAACCATCAACTACCGCACCTTCAAACCGGAGAGGGACGGCCTGTTCTGCGCCCGCATCTTCGGCCCCGTAACCGATTGGGAGTGCTTGTGCGGCAAGTACAAGCGCATGAAGCACCGCGGCGTGATCTGCGACAAGTGCGGCGTCGAGGTCACGTTGTCGAAAGTGCGGCGCGAGCGGCTCGGCCATATCGAGCTGGCGTCGCCCTGCTCGCATGTGTGGTTCTTTAAAGGTCTGCCCAGCCGTATCGGTCATCTTCTCGATATTTCTCTGCGTGATCTCGAGTCGGTTCTTTATTTCGAGGCCTACGTCGTAGTCGAGCCCGGGGACGCGCCCGTAAAAGAGCGTGAAGTCATCAAGGACGAAGCCAAGTATCGCGAACTGGACCAGCAGTACCGGCCCGCCGGCTTCAAAGCCATGATGGGCGCCGAGGCGATCAAGGAACTGCTCAAGCGTGTGGAGGTTGACGCTCTTTCGGGCGAACTGCGCGAGAAGATGAAGAATGAATCTTCTCTGCAGAAGCGCCTGAAGTATGCCAAGCGCTTGAAGGTGGTCGAGGCCTTCCGCAAGAGCGGCAATAAGCCCAACTGGATGATCCTGGACGTGATCCCGGTCATTCCGCCGGAGCTCCGCCCTCTCGTTCCCTTGGACGGCGGCCGCTTTGCCACCTCCGATCTGAACGACCTGTATCGCCGCGTCATCAACCGCAACAACCGGTTGAAGAAGCTGATGGACCTGCACGCGCCCGAAGTGATCGTGCGCAACGAGAAGCGCATGTTGCAGGAGGCGGTGGACGCCCTGTTCGACAACGGACGCCGTGGCCGCGTGCTACGTGGCGCCAACAACCGCCCGCTGAAATCGCTGTCCGATACATTGAAGGGCAAGCAGGGCCGCTTCCGCCAGAACCTGCTGGGCAAGCGCGTCGACTACTCCGGACGTTCGGTCATCGTGGTCGGCCCCGAACTCAAGCTCCACCAGTGCGGTCTGCCCAAGAAGATGGCTCTCGAACTGTTCAAGCCGTTCATCTATCACCGGCTCGAACAGACTGGCCACTGCACCACCATCAAGCAGGCCAAGGAAATGGTGGAACAGCAGGAACCGATCGTATGGGACATCCTGGAAGAGGTCATCAAAGACCATCCGGTGCTCTTGAATCGCGCTCCAACCCTTCACCGACTTGGCATTCAGGCTTTCGAGCCGGTGCTGGTGGAAGGCAAGGCCATCAAGATTCATCCGCTGGTATGCACGGCCTTCAACGCGGACTTCGACGGCGACCAGATGGCAGTACATATTCCGCTGTCGCCGGAGGCGCAGGTGGAAGCCAGCGTATTGATGCTGTCTTCGCACAACATTCTGTCGCCAGCGTCAGGCCAGCCGATCACCGTTCCTACGCAGGATATGGTTCTCGGCATTTATTACCTGACAAAGGCTAAGCCCGGGGCGAAGGGCGAAGGCCGCGCCTTCACCAACATCGACGAGGTATTGCTCGCTCTCGAAGCCGGCGAAGTGGAGACACTCTCGCCTATCCGTCTGCGTCACACCGGCGAAGTGATTGACCTGACCACCGCGTACGACGATCAGGACATCACGCATACCGAGCCGGTGATGTACGAGCGGCAGTTCCTCAGCACCACGGTGGGCCGTGCCATCCTGAACGATCACCTTCCCGAGGGCATGCCGTTCATCAACGGCTTGCTCAAGAAGAAGGGTGTCGGCCAGCTGGTGAGTTACGGCTACTTGCGGTTTGGGCTTGAGACCACGGTCAAGATGCTCGACGAGGTCAAGGAGCTTGGCTTCCGTTTTGCGACGCGAGCGGGCCTGTCCATCGGTATCGACGACATGGTCATCCCGGACAACAAGAAGACGCTCGTCCGCGACGGAGAAAAGCAAGCCGTCAACGTCCAGCAGCAATACCTGGACGGGGCCATCACCAACGGCGAGCGCTACAACAAGGTCATCGAAATCTGGTCGGCGATCACGGAAAAAGTTGCCGATGAAATGTTCGGCCAGATGCAGCAGCGCGACAAGGAAGGCGCAATCAACCCGATTTACGTCATGGCCGACTCCGGCGCTCGCGGATCGAAACAGCAGATTCGCCAGCTCTCGGGCATGCGCGGACTGATGGCCAAACCCTCGGGCGAGATCATCGAGAGCCCGATCACGGCCAACTTCCGTGAAGGGCTGACCGTGTTGGAATACTTCATCTCGACGCACGGCGCCCGTAAAGGTCTGGCGGATACGGCACTCAAGACGGCCGATTCCGGCTACCTGACTCGCCGCCTGGTCGACGTCGCGCAGGACGTCATCATCAGCGAGTACGACTGCGGCACCGTCGACGGCATCTACGTGGCAGGTATCGTGGAAGCCGGCGAGATCATCGAGCCGTTGCGCGACCGCATCGTTGGCCGCGTTTCGCTCGAGAAGATCAAGGACTATGACGGCAACGTCGTGGTCGATATCAACCAGGAGATCACCGAAGAGCTGGCCATCGCGATTCAGGCGGCCGGCATCGAGCGGGTCAAGATTCGCTCCGTGCTGACCTGCGAATCGAAGCGTGGCGTTTGCGTGATGTGCTACGGCCGCAACCTGGCTTCTGGGCGCCTCGTCGAACTGGGCGAAGCGACGGGTGTGATCGCGGCGCAGTCCATCGGCGAGCCGGGAACGCAGCTCACGATGCGTACCTTCCACATCGGTGGTACGGCGTCGCGCGTGTCGGAGCAGTCGCGCCTCGATGCCAAGAGCAACGGCACCGCGCGCTTCATCGGCCTGCAAACCGTCAAGGCGAAGTCGGGCGATCTGGTGGTGATGAACCGCCAGGGCTCGATCGCCGTGGTCGACGACAAGGGCCGCGAACGGGAGCGCTATGCGGTCGTGTACGGCGCCAAGGTGAAGGTCAACGATGGGGATCAGGTCACGCTGGGCCAGGTGATGGTCGAGTGGGATCCGTACACCTTCTCCATCCTGACCGAAATCGGCGGCACCGTGCAGTTCAAAGACCTGCAGGAAGGAGTCACGCTGCACGAAGAAGTGGACGAAGTCACGGGATTGTCGCGTCACGTGGTGGCGGATTCGCCCGACGAGAAGCGCCAGCCGGCGATCGTGATCAAAGGCAAGGCCAGCAAGCGCTACCTCATGCCTTCCCGCGCTCACCTCATGGTGCAGGACGGCGATACCGCGTTCCCCGGCGACGTGTTGGCCAAGATCCCGCGTGAAACCACCAAGACCAAAGACATCACGGGTGGTCTGCCCCGCGTGGTCGAACTCTTCGAAGCCCGCAAACCGCGCGAGACCGCGGTCATCAGCGAAATCGATGGCCTGGTCAAGTTCGGCGAAGTTTCGAAAGGTCAGCGCAAGATGTACGTGGTGGCCGATAACGGCACGGAAAAAGAGTATTCGGTGCCGCGTGGCGTGCACATCAACGTGCAGGAAGGCGAGCGCGTCAAGGCGGGCGAACCGCTTATGGACGGCCCGCTCAACCCGCACGACATCCTGGCCGTGCTCGGCGAAAAAGAACTGCAGGCTTACCTGGTG
>Ga0335081_10017872_pt1 | contig 11474 bp, 13 predicted proteins | sample Lox_Sample_35_FD_206713 | JGI IMG/M metagenome (GOLD analysis project Ga0335081, IMG submission 206713) | Soil microbial communities from Loxahatchee National Wildlife Refuge, Florida, United States - Lox_Sample_3.5 | ecosystem: Environmental > Terrestrial > Soil > Wetlands | place: USA... | reverse complement strand
TCCTCCGCCGTCGCTGCGCGGCCCAATGGAATCGCCGCGGCTACCATCTTTGCGCCCTTCTTCGTTTGAATCACGGCGTTGGACATGTCCGTCGCGACCCAGCCCGGAGCAATGGAATTCACCAGAATCTGGTGCCGCGCCAGCTCCGTCGAGAGCCCTTTCACCAGGCTGATTACGCCCCCTTTCGAGGCCCCGTAATGGGTGTGGAATGACTCGCCGCGCTGCCCCGCCGTCGAGGTGATGGGAATAATCTTGCCGCCTTTTTGCTTGATCATTTGCGGCACGCAGAAGTGAATGATGGAGTAGACGCTCTTCAGGTTCACGCGCATCATTTCATCCCACTGCTTCTCGCTCATCTGCTCGATGGGCAGGTCTTCCATATTCCAGATGCCGGCGTTCGCCACCACAATGTCCAGCCGTCCCAGCCGCGCCACGCACTGCTCCACGAGTTTCTTGTTGTCCGCGTGTTTTCCCGCATCCGCCTTGAAGGCCTCGACGCGTGTTCCGTGCTTGCGTGCTTCCTGTTCGACTTGCTCCGCCGCTTCTTTTGCCTTGTTGTAACTGAAAATCACATCTGCGCCTGCCTGCGCAAACATTTTTACCGTCGCCGCTCCAATTCCCCGCGAACCTCCAGTAATCAGCGCAGCCTTGCCTGCCAGTGAAATCATCCTCTCCCCCCAACTTTGGACGAGCAAACTCTGCAGAACGGAAGCTAACTTCTTGGAACGAACGCACCTCGTGCCGCGGCCACAAACTCCCGGAACAATCTCTCGGAGAATGCGTCCCCGAACATCCGTTCCGGATGCCACTGCACCCCGGTGACCCAATTGCCGTCACCGGTCCACTCCACACCTTCGACTACACCATCCGAAGAGTGCGCCGTCACGCGCAGATTCTTGCCGGGCTTGGCAATCGCCTGATGATGCGAACTGTTGATTTCCGCCTTCGACGCGCCAGCAATCTCCGCCAGCCGGCTCCCGGCCGCAAATTTGGCTCCGTGCACCGGGTCGTTCGGCGGCTCTGGCGTCACATCCTTCTTCCTGTGCGGCGTGGTGGTCCCTAACTCCGACCGCACGTCCTGAATGAGCGTCCCGCCCAAATACACATTCAGAAGCTGGCACCCATAACAAATAGCTAGCACCGGCTTCTTCTCCGCCAAGGCGTGCGCCAAAATCGCCCGATCCGCCCGCTCTCGTGCGAGGTCGGCGGGCGCGGACTTTCCATGGTTCACTTCCCCGTATTCCGCGGGCTCCACGTCCGCCGGGCTGCCAGGCAGCACAAACGCGTCCATCACCGGAATCAGCCGCGCCTGCTCCGTCTTGTCGCTTAGGGGTATGAGTACTGGATCTGCTCCGGCTTTGCGGACCGCCTCCTCGTAATTGGCAATCTTTGGCCGATTGCCTTGCGCTTCCTCTTCCGACGTTCGCCAGGGAATGCCCACACGCGGACGGTTGGACTCTTCAGGGCTCATGCAACCCCAAATCCTAGCATTCGGCAGGGAAACCCAGCAACCCGGCCACTTTGGCGTCTTGATGCCGGAGGAGAATGGCGGCCGCCACTGATTCTATCGGCTACCGCCGTCGAGACAGAAGTCCGGCCGGTGAAAGAACTTCGGCAAGCTCTCAAAGCGACTCGTCAGCTGTTCAAACGACGGCGCCCGCAGCGTCACATGCCCCAACTTCCGCCCTGGCCGAGGTTCTTTGCCGTAAAGGTGCAAATGGGCGGACTTAACCGCCAGCACCTGCTTGGACTCCGGCAGCTCCCCAATCAGGTTGATCATGGCCGACGCCCCAATTGGCATCGTGGTCCCCAGTGGCCAGCCGTTGATGGCCCGGAGATGATTCTCAAACTGGCTGGTCACCGCGCCCTCGATCGTCCAATGTCCCGAGTTGTGCACTCGGGGCGCCATCTCGTTTGCCAGCAATTCGCCTTTATGCTCGAAAAACTCGATGGCCAGCACGCCCACGTAGTTGAGAGTCTCGAGAACCTTTCGCGCAGCGTCTTCCGCCGACTTCTGAATCTCCGGGTTCACGCCGGGTGCCGGCGCCAAAGAGAGCCGCAAAATGCCCTCTCGGTGATGATTCTCGACGAGCGGGTAAAACGCCGTCTCGCCCTGCCGCCCCCGCACTGCAAGCACCGATACTTCGCGCGTAAACGGCACGAACTTCTCCAAAATAAGCGGCAGCTTCGGCAACCCTTCTTTCGCCGCTTTCACCTCTTCAGCCGTTCTCAGAATCCATTGCCCTTTTCCGTCGTAACCCATCCGCCGCGTTTTCACCACCGCCGGCAGCCCGATCTTCTTCACGGCCGCATCCAGGTCGTACGCCGAACCGAGCGCGGCATACGCCGTTGTCGCGATGCCGAGTTTCTCGAACAATTGCTTCTCGCGCAGCCGGTCTTGCGCTGTCTCCAGCGCCGCAGGCGGCGGAAAAACCGAAACCTTCTTCGCTAGAAAATGCGCCGCATCCACCGGCACATTCTCAAATTCGTAGGTCACTACTTCCAGGCCATGCACAAACTTTTCCAGCGCCCCTCGGTCCGAATAGTCCCCGGTCACTCGCGGCGCAATGCGTCCCACTGGCGCTTCCGGCGATGGATCGAAAAACCGAAACCGCATCCCCAGCGGATAGCCCGCAAGCGCCAGCATGTATCCAAGCTGTCCGCCCCCAAGAATGCCGATGCTCACGAGCGCTTCCTCTTCGCCTTCGATTTTCCCTGCGGCAGAACCGCTGCACTTGCCGACAGTGCGCCCGCCGCGGGATCTGGATTCGCCAGCACTCGCTGGGTCTGCGCCGTGCGAAATCTTCGCAGCGCTTCGCGAATCTCAGGATGCTTGGAGCCAAGAATCGCCGCTGCCAGCAGTGCCGCGTTGATGGCGCCTGCTTTGCCGATGGCCAGCGTGCCCACCGGAATCCCGCCTGGCATCTGCGCAATCGAGAGCAGGGAGTCTAGTCCCTTCAACGCTTTCGATTCCACTGGCACGCCCAGCACCGGCAACACGGTTTTCGACGCGGTCATGCCTGGCAGATGCGCCGCGCCGCCTGCGCCCGCAATAATCACTTCGATTCCGCGTGCTTCCGCTGTGGCCGCGTATTCGATCAGCAAGTCGGGTGTGCGATGCGCGGAGACCACGCGCTTTTCGTACGGCACACTCAGCTCTTCGAGCGTCTTCGCGGCGTGCTCCATCGTCTCCCAATCCGACGACGACCCCATGATGATGCCCACCAGCGGCCGGCCAGTAGTGCCATTCCTTTGTTCGGTCGGACTCGTAGCAGCAACTCCTTCTAAACTATCTTTTCCTCGCCCATTCAAGACAAATCACAGCAATTAGCAAAAGACCGCCCAGAATTGCAAATGGTGCGAAAGCTAGACCAGCAAGACCGCGGTAATGGCATGAGTCCCACCAAGGCGAGTCCCAGTCGGTAAATCGGCCTCACGCTATCGAAGCGATTTCGTTCCTCCTTCACGTTCGCGCCACCGTCCGAGGCCAACGTCTCGCGCCGCAGCAGCAAAAAACCGTCCGGAAGTACACCTGCAGCAAGCGCGCTATTCTACGATTTTTTTCAGCGGGTGGCGACTTGTGCGCGGTGTTTCCAGTAGTGGCGCAATTGCCCGACGAGATAAAGTGAGCCGGCAACGAAAATGGCATCGTCCGCTGCAGCACGCTCCAGCGCGTATTCCAAGGCCGCTTCGGGCTCCGCGACCACTTTGTATCTCACGGCGTGGTGCGCGGCAATCTCCGCCAATTGCGCCACCGAAATGGCGCGCGTCGTCCGCGGCTGAGTGAAGATGACTTCCGCCGCGTGCGGAAACAGGATCCCGGCAATCTCGTCCACCGCCTTGTCCCGCAGCGCGCCAAACACCAGCCGGATCTTGCGTCCCGCAAGGTTCTGCTCCCAGAACACCGCCAGTTCCCGCGCCGCCGATGGATTGTGGGCGCCATCCAGATAAACGTCGGGACGGGTTTGCAGTTTTTCCAGCCGGCCCGGCCATTCGGCCTTCGCGATTCCGTCTGCAATGGCCTCATCCGGAATCCGGTAGCCCCGCTTCTGCAGCCAGCGCGCTGTCGCCACGGCATGCAACGCATTCTGGATCTGGTGGCGCCCCGGCAGCTTCGGCGCAATTTCGCATACCCAGCCCGATTCGACCTCGGTCACGCGCGCCGTGCTTCGGCCGTTTTCGACCGACTCCTTCTCCACGCGAAACGCCGCCGCGGTTTCAATGACCGCACTTCCGAGCTGCTGCGCGCGTGCGCGAATCACTTCCAGCGTTTCCGGGTGCTGCTCGGCCACAATCACCGGCACGCCCGTCTTGATAATCCCGGCTTTCTCTCTCGCAATTTCTGGCAGCGAGTGCCCCAGGAAATTCTCGTGATCGAAATCCACGCGCGTAATCACGGAAATCACCGGCGTTAAAATATTCGTCGCATCCAGCCGCCCGCCGAGCCCCACCTCAAACACGCCAAATTCCACCCGCGCGCGCGCGCAATATTCAAAGGCCATCGCGGTCACGCACTCAAAATACGTCGGATGCGCCCGCAGTTTGCCCGCCGCGAGCAGCTCCTCGTTCAACTCCTGCACGCGCGTAAACGTCGCCGCAAACGCTTCGTCGCTGATTTCTTTTCCATTCACGCGAATGCGTTCGTTGATTTTTTCCAGATGCGGCGAGGTGTTGAGTCCCGTGCGGAATCCCGCGTGCCGCAGAATGGACTCGAGAAACGCCGCCGTCGAACCTTTCCCATTTGTGCCCGCGATGTGCGCGGAGGGATACGCGCGGTCCGGCCGTCCCAGCCGCTCGCTCAACGTGGCGATATTTTGCAGATCGAACTTCGCCGCTGCCGCCTGCGTCGGCGCAGCCAGTTCCCGCCCCAGCGAAAGCAAATACCCAACCGCAGCTTCGTAGTTCATGTCAGTTCAGGAGGAGGTCGAAGCAATTGGAAATGAAGGCCTTCAAATCTTTGCGGTGCACCACGGCATCGAGAAAGCCATGCTCGAGCAAAAACTCCGAGCGCTGAAACCCTTCCGGCAGCTTTTGCCGGATGGTCTGCTCGATGACCCGCGGCCCGGCAAATCCAATCAGCGCCCCCGGCTCCGCGATGTTGATGTCCCCCAGCATGGCGAAACTCGCTGTCACCCCGCCCGTGGTTGGATCGGTCAGCAAGGAAATGTAAGGCAGCTTGGCTTCATCCAGCCGCGCCAGTGCCGCCGAAACCTTGGCAAGCTGCATGAGGCTGATGGTTCCTTCCATCATGCGCGCGCCGCCCGAGCACGACACCACCACCAGCGGTTGCCGGCTCTCGATGGCCAGCTCAATTCCGCGCGTCACCTTTTCCCCAACCACCGCTCCCATCGAGCCGCCGATAAACTCAAACTCCATTGCGCAACAAATAATCCCGCGGCCATTCAGCCGGCCCTCCGCGGTGATCACCGCGTCATTCATCCCCAATTTCTTCCGCGCCTCTTTGAGGCGCGCCGCATACGGCTTGGTATCCACGAACTTCAGCGGATCGGTCGAAGTCATTCCCGCGTCGTGTTCCGTCCAGCGCGAATCCAGCAGCGTCTCCAGCCGCTGCTTGGCGCTCATCTTGAAATGGAATTGGCACTTCGGACAGACGTACAGATTCGCTTCGAGGTCCTTGCGAAACACGATCGTCCGGCAGGACTCGCACTTCGACCACAGCCCTTCCGTGCGCACGCGGCGCTCCTCGGGAGGGGTGGTCTGCTCAATCGGTTTTTTTTCTCTCTTAAACCAAGCCATGAAAGGAAGTCGTCATCCGGCTGCTGAGATCGCTCTCAAACGCCCTGCTACCACTCGCGATGCTGGGCTGCTTCTAACACCTGCTTCGGGCGCTTTGCCCACTGCCTTTAGTAATCAATTCCCCGCTGTGCCAGTATACCCTTGGTGTACGGGTGTTTCACCTCGCGCATCTCCGTCACCAGGTCCGCCAGCTCCACCAACTGCGGATGCGCATTTCTGCCGGTGCAGATCACGTGCACCCGCGCCGGCCGGTTTTTCAGCGCCTCCACGATTTCCCCGCCGTCCAGCATCTTATAGCTGATCACGTAGTTGATCTCGTCCAGCACCACCAGATCATACTTCCCGCCGTAGATCGCCTCGCGGCCCGCTTCCCAGCATTCCCGCGCCAATTTGATGTCTTCGGGATCCGTTTCGGCGCCGCCGATTTTCACAAACCCCCGTCCCATCGGCCGGATTTCAAACTTGTCATCACCTAGCATTTTGGCGGCGTCCAGCTCGCCGTAGTGCCACGAGCCCTTGATGAACTGCACCATCAACACGCGCAGCCCTTGCCCCACCGCGCGAAACGCTGTGCCCAGCGCGCAAGTGGTCTTGCCCTTCCCCGGCCCCGTATAGACGATCAGCAGTCCCTTTTCTTCCGGCATGAGTCCGTTTCCCTGCAAAAGTCCTTGCAACAGGGAAAGGCTTAGAGTGTGGGGGTTGCGATTTCAAACGTCAAGGCGACGGCGGAGTTGCTTATCGGAACCTGGAAGCTTGCAAGGGTAGCGAACAGGGCGGCCACATGCCGCCCCGGACGCAAATACTCAGGAGAGGATTCTAGAAACCAGTCGCGCCAAACGCTTGCTTGACGTGCGGCTTGAATAGATAGACCACAATCCATACTTCGATGGCCAGAACGATAAGCTGGTAGACCAGCACGAAGATGTTCAAATGCATCAGACTGCCGAGCAGCCCCAACAATCCCAGGAGCACCGAAAGCCCGGTCAGAATGATCGTTACAATCCGCGACCAGTTTTGCAGCTTGATGAAGCCGATCCCGAGCACCAGGTACAGCACGGCAAATACCAGGCAAACCCCACCAACGACCGCTCCTCCCAAGGCGAAGATTCCTGCTCCGGGACCGCCCGAGCGGGCCAAACCGGATAACATCGATCCGCCCAGGATGAACACCAGTCCCCCAAGGCCAGCGAACAAGACGCCAATGAAGTACAACACGGCCAGAATAGTTACGCCGACAGGACGTTCCATAAAAACTCCAGTGCTGCTAGATTTTCGCGCTTGACAGGGTCGATCGGACGGGTCGCCACACAACCCCGTGAATTTTGGAGACCGCCGATACGCTCCACACTAAGTCACGTGCCTGACGCGGTCAAGACAACAAACGGCAGCGATGACCTCTAAGTAAGTCCCAAGCGGTGGCTCAATTCGCGCGCCACGCCAACGAGCCGTTCGCGCGCTGCCGCGGGAAGTCCTTCCTGAGCACCGCCGCGCGGATCGCTGACGACAATCCACAGCCCGGGCCGATACACTTCGTCGTCCCCCGGGCAGATCGCTCCGGTTAACTGAGCAATCTCCAGGCCGGAATGGCTCAACAGGTCGGTCAGCACGCCCCGCGCGTCATCCACCAGATCGCGAAAGCCTTGCGAGACAAGAATGGCATCTACATCGCGCGGCGTGGGCTGCTCGAGTTGCTCGAGATCGTAGTCGGGCAGGGGCTTTTCGAGGGGAATTTCGATGGCGGCGGAAGGTCTGCCGTCATCGGGCACGATTCGCAAAGGCATGGCGACTCACTTGTATAACATTTCCAACGGCTCCGCGCCTTATTTTCCTGACTTCTTTCTCCTAGAAGCTGCGGATCAGCTTTCAGTACGTTCTGGCGTTCAACAATTATCGGGATTCCACCTTACGGGACACGGATCACGGCTTTATCGAGGATACGGACTGCCGGAAAGTATCGCAAACGCCCGGTAAATTTGCTCGGCAAGCATGGCGCGTGCCAGTTCGTGAGAATACGTCATCGGGCTCAGTGAAATTCTGTTAGGCACGCGCTCCCGCACAACGTCGGGAAAACCATCCGCGTCGCCACACACAAAAATCAGCTCACGCGTTCCGCGCTCGCGCAGCTCGCCCAGCCATTTGGCAAACGCTTCAGACGTCAGGCTTTTTCCAGCGGCATCCAGCAAAACAACCGTCGCGGCGCGATCGGTGTCCAGCTTTCTTATCGCTGCGTCCCCATCGCGCACTTCGGCGATTTCGATCGGCGCTTGCCGCCCGATGCGCTTGGCGTAGTCTTCCACCACCGCGCGCAACTCCGTGCGCCGCGTCTTCCCGAGCATGAGCAGGCGAATTTTCACTTCAAGCCGTATTTCTTCCGTTTTTCGAGCAGGGTTTTGCGGCTAATGCCCAAAGCTTCGGCGGCGCGGCCGATGCGGAAGCGCGTCGCCTCCAGCGTGGTAGTGATCACTTCGCGTTCAATGTCTTCGAGCGTGCGCAATCCGCTCATCACGGCCGCGTTGCCCGCCGCCGCGCGGATATTCTCTGGAAAATCCGAAGGCTCGAGGGTATCGCCGCGGGAAAACACCACGGCGCGCTCCAAAGCGTTGCGCAACTCGCGCACGTTGCCGGGCCATGCGCAAGCCGCCAGCATGCGGCGCGCAGCTTCGCTGAGATGCGCCCCGGGACGCCCATGAATGGAGCGCAGAATAGCCAGCAGGTGCTCGGCCAGCGGCAAAATGTCCGCGCGTCGCTCGCGCAGAGGCGGCACCGTGAGCGCCAGAACGTTCAGCCGGAAATACAGGTCCTCGCGGAAACGCCCGGTGGAAACCGCTTCGGTGAGATCCACGTTGGTGAGCGCCACGATGCGCGCTTCGATGCGCAGCGTCTCCGTGCTGCCCAGCCGTTCAAACGCGCGCTCCTGCAAAACGCGCAGCAGCTTGCCCTGCGCGCCGGGTGAAAGCGCGGCAATTTCGTCGAGCACGATCGTTCCTGTGCGGCCTAATTCCAGGCGGCCGAGCTTGCGCTCTACCGCGCCGGTGAACGCGCCCACTTCGTGCCCGAAAAGTTCACTTTCCACGAGCTGCGGCGGGAGGCTGGCGCAGTCGATTTTCAGGAACGGCGCATCGCGGCGCGGGCCAAGCTCATGCACGAGGCGGGCGAGATGGTCCTTGCCGGTGCCGCTTTCTCCCGTGATGAGCAAGGTGGTCGGAGCATTGGCAACTTTTTGCGTCAGTTCGAGAAGGCGCAGCGATGCCGGATCTTCCGCGATCCACGGCAATCGCTCGTCGCTCATTTGGAATAGGCTTCGCCTGCCGCGTGCCCGTCAAACGGATGGCTGCGCGCCGCGGCATCCGGCTCGTCAGGAATTTCCAGCTTCGGCGAGGAGCGCCACAACCGTTCGAGATCGTAGTAGCGGCGCGCCTGTTCGCTGAATACGTGCAGAATGAAACCGCCGAAATCCAACAACGACCATTCCGCCGAAGCGCGCCCTTCGCGATGCTTCGGCGAGCGGTGCATGTGCTTGGAAAGCTGCTCTTCCACTTCCTCGCAGATGGCCTGCACCTGCGGCGTGCTGAACCCCGTGCAGATGACGAAGTAATCGGTAAACGCTCCCACGCCACTGAGGTCCAGCACCGTAATTTGCGACGCTTTTTTGTTTTGCGCGGCTTCCACGGCGAGGCGGACGCCCTGCGGGAGTGTTTCCAGTTTCACCGGTATAGGCCCTGCTTAAGAATGTATTCTTCGACGCGGCTGGAGACAAGCCCGTGAATGGACTGGCCGCGGTTGGCGCGGCGCCGAATATCCGTGGCGGAAACCTCGCTCGAAACGCTATCCAGCAAGTAGACCGAAGTGGCGTGCAGATGCGCGACCACCTGCGACGGCGGCGGATCCGTTTCTTTGTCCTTTTTGCTGTCGCGGCGGCCAATCAGATCGGGAGGGATGACCAGGCGCAGTGCTTCGACGCGAATGCCGGGGCGATTCGCCACGATGAAATCGCACAGGCCGAGCAGCGCTTCGTATTCTTTCCAAACCGGAATGTCGAGGAACGCGTCCGCGCCGATGATGAAAAAAATCCGGTCGCCGTGCTGGTTGTAGGCGTGGCGGAAGTAGCGCACCGTGTCCACAGAGTAGTGCAGCTGCGTGCCGGCAAAATCCTCGCCGGCTTCGGCCAGCGAAGGCACGAAGTGCGGATGGTCCGAGCAGGCCAGCGAAGCCATGGCAAAACGATGCGGGAAGGGCGCCAAATGCTGCTTCAGCTTGTGCGGCGGGCGGCTCGCGGGGATGAAATGAATTTCGTCGAAGTTGAAGCGCCGGTCGGCGGCGCGCGCCACGGCGAGGTGGCCGTTGTGAATCGGGTCGAAAGAGCCGCCAAAAAGCGCGATGCGGCGAGGATGATGCTTGGCCGCCGTGCGGTGCGCCTGGGCTGTGGTCAATCTGCCTCCCAAGAGGTCACTGTAGCTGATTTTCTCACGGATTTTGCGAAGGCGCGGAATGCGATTTTTCTGTGGGTGCGTTTTGGTCACTTTCTTCGGAGGGCTCGGGCGCATCGGGATGCGGCTCAGTGGTTATTCGCGGGATTTTGTCGAGCGCGTCCGCGATGGCGCGCACGAGGTCCCGGACGCCTTCACCGGTGGCGGCGCAGATGGCGTGGAATTGGAGATGGCGCTTCTTGCAGAAGTCGCGGAGCGCATTGAGCCGCGCGCGATCGGTCGTGGCGTCGAGTTTCGTGGCCACGACAATCATGGGCTTTTGCGTCAGCGATGCGCTGAACGCGGCCAGTTCGCCGTTGATGATTTCAAACGCGTGGATGGGGTCCGCGTCGCTGGCATCGCTGGTGTCAATGAGGTGAACGAGCAAGCGCGTGCGCTCAACGTGCCGCAGAAAACGCATGCCCAGGCCCGCGCCCTCGTGCGCGCCTTCGATCAGGCCGGGCAAATCGGCAACAACGAACGTGCGGCCCAGCTCGCGCCCTTCCTTGCCGGCAGAACCCAATCCATCCGCATTGACCACGCCAAGGTTCGGCGCGAGCGTGGTGAAGGGGTAATTCGCGATTTTCGGGCGCGCCGCGGAAATCACCGAAATCAAAGTGGACTTGCCGGCGTTGGGAAAACCGACCAGGCCGACATCGGCAAGCAATTTCAATTCGAGGCGCAGACGGCGCTCTTGCCCGGGGAAACCGTCTTCATGCTCGCGTGGCGCCTGATGCCAGGGCTTGGCGAAGTTCTGGTTGCCGCGACCGCCGCGACCGCCTTGTGCCACCAGCACGCGTTGGCCGGGTGTGGAGAGATCGGCGATGGTTTCGCCCGTTCCGTCGTCGTAGGCAAGGGTTCCCACGGGCACCCGAAGAATCATGTCTTCGCCGGAATAGCCGGTGCAATTGGAGCCTTCGCCGTGGCGCCCGCGGTCGGCCTTGAATTCGCGGTTGTAGCGGTAACGCAGCAGGGTATTGTCATTGGGGTTCGCTTCGAGATAAATGCTGCCGCCATGGCCGCCATCGCCGCCGGAAGGGCCGCCGCGAGGAACGTACTTTTCCCTGCGAAACGCCACGCAGCCGTTGCCGCCGTCGCCGGCCTTCACCAAAATTTTAGCTTCGTCAACAAACAAATGAGAAAGACTCCTTGAAGTCGCTGCTTTAGGGGCCCGCTTTCTTGGCCTGAGCCTAGAAGGCAGCGCGTCCCCACGGTGTAACGAACTATCGCGGCGGTTACCGTGCGCCCGCC
>Ga0335081_10017871_pt1 | contig 11476 bp, 10 predicted proteins | sample Lox_Sample_35_FD_206713 | JGI IMG/M metagenome (GOLD analysis project Ga0335081, IMG submission 206713) | Soil microbial communities from Loxahatchee National Wildlife Refuge, Florida, United States - Lox_Sample_3.5 | ecosystem: Environmental > Terrestrial > Soil > Wetlands | place: USA... | reverse complement strand
CGCGCCCAAACGGCCCTTCGATCCCATACGCTTCGCGCGCTGGCGGGCCTACAAGGACTACGGCGAAGGCCTGCCCGGCGATCTTTACGTCCACTCGCTCACCGGCATCCACACCGTGCTCGGCGTCGAGGCGCCGCCCGAACGCGCGCAGTCCACCGGCGGCCTGTTCCAGTGGAAAGACGGTCGCGACTTTCCCGATCTCCACACCACGTTTTACGACTACCCCAACTTCCGCGTGGCGGTTCTGATGACTTCAAATACCGAGGAGCCCGAGGTGACCCGCTTTCTTGGCACCCGCGGCATTATCGAATTCTTCGGCGAGGGCGAGCGCGTCAGCCTCACGCACCAGGACGGCAAGGACCACGATCCGTGCTACTACACCTTCAGCTATCCCGCCAAAATGCGCGAGGCTTACGCGAAGGAATGGCACGAGAAGAATGATCCGGCACTGGGCGCGTCCAGGCTAGCCGGAAGCGAGACGTACCAATACCCGCCGGGCTACAGCGAATTCCGCGATCACTTGTGGCACTTCTTCCAGTCGGTGAGGACGCGCCAGCCGTCCGTGGAGGACGCCGTCTTCGGCAACGGCACCGCCATCGGCTGCCACATGGCCAACTACGCTTACTTCCAGAAAACTGCCGCGTTGTGGGACGCGGGGAAGAAGAGGATTACGGGTTAGTTGAGCCGGCAGTCGCCAGGTATTTTTCCTGGAGAATCTTCCGATGATGGAGTTCGTGTCCCGCGATTACGTAAGCGACGGCGCGCACCGAGATCTCCTTCTGGTTGGCGGTGCCGCGGCGCGTCCAGGCTTCGGGGTTGAAGCTGCGGAAGAGCAGAAGGGTCGCCCGGCGGACGGCGGCGAATTCCTCCAGCAGCCCCGCCAGCGTGCGGCCGCCGAACCCACCGGCGCGCACGTAATCGTCCTGCTCGAAACCCGCCATCGGCGTCGGGTCTCCGCGCGCGATGCGCAGGGCGCGATAGGCGAAGATGCGCTCGGTATCGACGAGGTGGCCGACAACCTCCTTCACGCTCCATTTCTCCGGTGCGTAGCGGTGGTCGGCCTGCTCTCCGGTGATACCGCCTAGCAGCGCCACCGTCTCTGCGATCTGCCGCTCCAGCGCCGCCACAACGTCGTCCCCGGCCACCAGCGCAATGTACTGGCCGTAAGACGGTGCGTATTCGGACGCATCGGGTGCGGTGATGGCAGCGGTCTGTGGGCTCATGATGGTGTCCAGTATCCCATTCGCGCCGCCGGGGATTCAAGAGCGCCGGCGGGCCTTGGGGCTGCGGCCTCGCTCACGCCTGCCCGGGCGACGGGGCCTGGCGAAGCTGAGCCAGCTCCCGCGTGATCTGATCGAGCCGGGCCATCACTTCGCCGTGGCGGGCCTCGTCCGGTGCGGGTTTCTTGCTGGTGAAAGAGACAATTCCCGTCGGCTCCAGCACCGCCTCGTCGATTTCGTCGAGCGAGCCGAAGCCCTGCCGGTGCGCCGCGGCCTCAAGCTCGGCGCGGGTGAGCAGCTCTTTCTTGAGATGCCGCGCCTGGATTTTGCCCTTGTCCACCAGCACGTCGCTCGCGCCTTCCACCACACGCTCGAGCTTCTTGTGGCTGTAAAGAAATCGCACCACCACGTAGTTGAGGGCAAGCAGCGTGGACGCGCCCAGAATGCCTCCGGTCACCGAATTGTCGTCGCCGATGATGGCGTTTTGCACCGTGTTCGACAGCGTCAGGAGCACCACCAGGTCAAACGGGTTGAGCTGCGCCAGCTCGCGCTTGCCGGCCAGCCGCAAGCCGACCACCAGGAAGATGTAAATCGCCACCGGCCGCAGGATTTTCTCGGCCAACGGCAGCCCGAGCACAAACATGTCGCTCCACATTCTTGTGTGCATGGATCGCTCCTCCTCGCGTCTCGCGTCGTCCTCGCCGCGGCGTGCCCCTCGGCACTCGAGAGCTCTCGAGCCAGTCCAGGCCCGCAGCTGTCGGCGTTTGAGATGTCGTCCTTTCCTTTTTTTTTGAGCTCGACAATCTCAACCCAGCCCCCCGCAGGCACTCAAGGGGAACTGGCGAACCGCGGGTTCACCTCGGCGCCCGACCGGAGTTGGTCTGTGCCGCGCGTCGCCACTTCGTCTTCTTCCTTCAAGTCGCCGAAAACCTCGATCCGGTTGCCGGAAACGGCTCCGGTTTTCACGTCCACCCATTCCGCGTGACCGTCGCGGATGCGAATCACGAAGCTGCGCTCCAAATCGGTGGCTACGGCGGAGGCGGGAACGAACAGGGTGGCGTAAGCGCGACGCACGGGCCACTCCACTTCGCAGAACGTGCCGGGATCGAGTTCAGCATGAGGGTCCGTCACGTCCAATTCCACCGGCATGGTGCGCGTTTTCACATCCACGGCGTGCGAGATTCTGGCGATCGGAGCCCTGAAGACTTTTCCGGGAAACGATGGCACCGTGAAATTTACCTCCATCCCTTCAGGGATTCCCGCCGCGTCGTACTCGGGAACTGGGACCACGAGACGATGGCGCGTGACGGTTTGGATTTGAACGATCGGCGTCATCGCGCCGGATCCGCCCTGCGGACCGACCAGCGCGCCGGGGTGAACATACCGGGTGGTGACTTGCCCATCAAACGGAGCGGTAATGTTCAGGTAGGCTTGAAGCTGGGCGATGGAATCTGAGGCCGCCCGGGCCGCCTGGGCGGTTTTCTCCGCTGCCGAGACGGTCGCTTGGTCCGACTGGGCCGTCTTCTGCGCCACCTCAAGATCGTTCGGCGCCACCACGCCTGGCGTTTTCGCCGCCCCTCTCATCCGCTGATAAGTTGCCTGGTCGGCCGACAGCTTGGCCTGCGCCGCAGCCAGTTGTGACTCTGCGCTCTCAAACTTGGATTCCGCTTCGGCCCGTTGTGCTACCAGCTCCGGCGCCTCGAGTTGCGCGATCGGTTCCCCGTCTTTCACCCGCGATCCGCGGTCCACTTTGATCCACTTCAAAAAGCCGGTCACCTTGGGATAAACCTCCACCACCTCGTAAGGCGTCAATTGCGCGGGCAGGCGGACGGTGGCGCTAAGCTTCTGTGAAATTACCCGGGTTACTTCCACCTCAGGGAGCGCTCGAGGCTGCCCCGAAACCGCACCACTCCGCTCGGCGCCGTTTGACGTACGGCTGCAAGAACCGGAAATCACACAAACTGCCAGCAGAGCGCCCAGGGCTAAAGCTGCCTTCGAGTTCATAGGTTCTCCTTCCACGCCCGTTCGTGCTCGCCGCTCATCGGCCCGCGTGGCGGCTGTGCGGATCATCCGGGTCAAGCGATGGCGACACGTTGCTGGCACCCGCCTGAACCAGCGAGAAGATGAACGGCAGCACGGTCAGGTTGACCACTGTGGCGGCCAGAAGGCCGCCAATCACCGCTCGCCCCAGGGGCGCCGTCGCCTCGGCGCCTTCGCCCAGGGCGAGCGCGATGGGAAACATGCCAGCGATCATGGCGAGGCTGGTCATGAGGATCGGCCGCATTCGCGTCTTGACGCCGTGGATCGCGGCGGCGGCAGCGCTCGCTCCTTCCCGGCGATACTGGTCCGCGAAGGTCACCAGCAGGATGGCATTCGCCGTCGCCACGCCGATGGCCATGATCGCGCCCATGAACGACTCGAGGTTCAGCGTCGTCTGCGTGATGAGCAGCATCAGAATCACGCCGCAAATCACCGCCGGGCCGATCGTTAGCACCACCAGGGATAGGCGCATCGACTCGAAGTTGGCGGCCAGCAGGAGGAAGATCACCCCCACCGCCAGCACCAGCCCGGTTCCGAGGTTGGTAAAGGTCTCTCGCATCGCAGCGATTTGGCCGCGCACCTGTACGGTAACGCCCCGCGGCGGCGTTCCGGCTTGCCGGATGGCTTCGTCGATCCTGCTCGCCACCCGGCCCAGGTCTTTGCCGGCCGTGTTGGCCGAAAGACTCAACATCCACTGGCCGTTGGCGCGGTCGTATTCGCCAACCACCGTGCCATCCGTAACGCTCGCCAGGTCTCCGATGAGCGGATGCTGCGCGTCCCCGGGCATCACGGGAACGCTCTGAACGTCTTCAAGCGTCGTGATGCGGGGCTGGGGATATTGCACTTGCACCTGGTATCCCACCCCTGTTTTCGGGTCGGCCCAGTAGACAGGAGTAGTGAATCGGCTGGAATACGTGGCCTCGGACAGCGATCGGGCCACTTGCGCCGTCGTGACGCCGAGTTGGCCGGCCATTTCGCGGTTCACTCGCACGTTGATGCTCGGATAGTCCAGCGGCTGCTCAATGCGCAGATCGCGCAGGGCCGGCACCTTGCCCATTTGGTCGCGCAATTTCCCGGTGTAGGCTCGGGTCGCGGCGAAGTCCGGGCCCATGACAGCTACTTCCACCGCAGTGGGCGCCCCCAGGTTCATAATCTGGCTCACGATGTCCCCGGGCTCGAACGAGAAAGCACATCCAGGGAATTTGGGCGGCAGAATCTGCCGCAGCTTCTCCTCGAAAGCGTCCACGTCGATGCCGGCCTGGGACCGCAGCGCGACGTTCATCACCGCCTCCTGCGACCCGCTGGTCCACAAGAAGACTGTATTGATGGGGTAGCTTGCGCCTTGAGTCCCGACGTAACCCAGGCTGATGTCCACGTTGCCGGCGCCGGCCGCTGCCTGGATGTTGCCGAGAACGTCCGTTACCAGGCGGGCTGTGTCCTCGGCACGCGTTCCCGTGGGCGCGTCGAACCGAAGCCGGAATTGGCCGCCCGCAGCGCTCGGGAACAGCTCCCGGCCGACTCGCGGCCCGAGCACGAGAATGATGGCCGCCGCTCCCAGGACGTACGCTGCCACCACCGCGATGCGGAACGGCGCCAGGCGTTCGAGGACGGCGCCCCACCTTTCCCGCAATCGTTCAAACATCCCTTTTTGCCGCTCTGCTGAGGTTTGGTCCGGTTGCTCCCGCAGAATCCAGGTGGACATCACGGGCACCAGGGAACCCGAAAGGAAATAGGAAGCCGCCATCGCAAACCCTACGGCCAGGGTAAGTGGCACGAACAGCGCCCGGGTGACGCCCGTCATGAAGAGCGAGGGCACAAAGACGGCCAGCACTGAAAGCATGGCCAGCAGGCGCGGGGCCACCACTTCCTTGCTCGCGTCCAGCACCGCGCGCGCTCGCGGTACGCCTGTCGCGAGATGGGTATGGATGTTCTCGATCACCACGGTACCTTCATCCACCAGGACGCCCACCGCCAGGGCGAGGCCGCCGAGGGTCATGATGTTGATCGTCTGCCCCGCTGCCCACAGCGCCACCACCGCGGTGAGCAGCGCAAACGGGATGGTGATCACCACGATCAGCGAACTCCGCCAATCACCCAGAAACAACAGCACCATCAGCCCCGTGAGCAGCGCTCCAAACAGCCCTTCGCGCGCCACCGAGAGCAGGGCGCTCTTCACGTGGCCCGACTGGTCGAATTCGTAAGCGATGTCGATGTCCGAGGGGACTAGGGTACGGAAGCGGGCCAGGTTTTGCTTCACCTCGCTGACCACCGCGAGCGTGGAGGCGTCGGGACGCTTGGTCACCGGGATGTAGACCGCCCGTCGTCCGTTCACCAGCGCGTAACCGGTGGGAATATCCGAACTGTCCGCCACCGTTGCCAGATCGCGCAGGTAAACGGCGGGGCCGGCGCCGGCGTGGATGGGCACGTCCAGGAGCGCCCGAATATCGGGGGTGACGGAATCGCTCGACACGATGCGCAGCAGGCTTCCCGAGCGCACGTTGCCGGCCGGCATGAGGATGTTGCCGGAGTTGATCGCCTGCACCACCTCGTCGGGTGAGAGATTGTAGGAGCGCAGACGATCCGGATTGACCGTGATCACAATCGTGCGCTGGTTGCCCCCGAAGGGGGGCGGCGCCGACACGCCGGGAAGCGTAGCGAAGACCGGCCGGATTCGATTGAGCGCCTGGTCCTGAATGTCGCCGATCGTGCGCGTCGGGCTGGAGAAGACCAGATACCCCACGGGCACCGTGCCCGCGTCGAAGCGAATGACGAAAGGGCTCACCGTGCCGTACGGCATAAAGGCGTGGGCCCGGTTCACGTAGGAGATAGTCTGCGCCAGGGCCTGGCTCATGTCCGTGCCGGGGTGAAAGGTGAGCTTCAGCAGGCCGTTGCCCTGGATTGACTTGTCCTCCACGCTCTCGATCCCATTGATGTAGAGAAAGTGGTACTCGTAGTAGAACACCAGGTAGCCTTCCATCTGCGCCGGGCTCATGCCGCCGTAAGGCTGGGCGACGTAAATCACGGGGAGGTTCAGATTCGGAAAGATGTCGGTGCGCATCCGCAGGAGTGCCAGGATCGAGCAGAGTGCCACGGCGATCACCACCATCACCACCGTGATCGGCCTGCGCAACGCGGCGTGAATCAGCCCCATAACCCATTCACCTCATCGACTTCCCCAGGAGCGCACCGGCTGCGAACCGGGCGTCTGCATCACCGACCGCTCAAGAGCTGCACGAAGGGCTGCAGGCTGCCCTGCGCCTCCGCCACACCCTCCAGGCCACGCCACACGTTGAGCCGCGCCAACGCGTCGTCAATCTCCGCCTGCACCAGCAACCCTTCGGATTCGGCCACTTCCACCACCGTGGCCAATCCCGCTTGATATCGCGCGCGGGCCTGGATTTCGCTGGCGCGGGCCGCCTCGAGCTCGATGGGCGTGTTCTGCGCGATGCGTCTCGCCCCGTCAAGCGTGGCCTGCGCCTGCTGGACCTGCTCCGACAAATCCTGCAGGGTCTGGTCGTAATGGGCCTCCTGCGCCCTTTGGTCCGCGGCGGCGATCTTCTTTTCGGCGCGGATCGAAAAGTAGTCGAACAGCGGGAACGTCACGATGATGCCGGCGGCGTAGTTCATACGTTCCAGGCCGAGACCGTTCAGCCCGCCCGCGTCCGTGCCATCAAGGTTCGCGCCGCTGCCCCGGCCCGAGAGGGCCGCCTCGGTGAAAATGCGCGGGACGTACGAACGCTCCAGGGCGAACTCTTGAGCCTTGACCTCGTCCACCTGGGCCTGCTGAGCGGTGGCGGCGGGGTGGGCGCTCACGGGTAGCGCGGCCAGGCTCGCTTCGGGAGGCGGCCCCAGCAGCGATCCGGCATCGATTTCGACGCTTGTCCCGGGAAGGCCGAGAATATCCACAAAGGCGGCGCGGCCGACGTTTTCGGAGGTCTCGGCCTGAATCAATTGGGTCCTGGCAACCGCCAGCTCAGCATCGGCGCGAGAAGCGTCAGCCCCGGGCCGAAGTTGGTTATCCACCAGCACGCGAACCGACTGGTCGAACACGTCCCAGCGCCTCAGATTGGCCTGGGCCGCGCGCGTCACCTGCTCGGCCGCCAGCAGCGAAAAGAACGCCCCGGCCGAGGCCCCGGCCACGTCCAGCCGGGTGAGGTCCGCCTGCGATCTGGCGGCTCGCTCGCCGGCGCGCGCCACGTTCACCGTCGCCCGCCGGTAGCCGAAGTCGAACGGCTCCCACGAGAGCAACACGCCGGCGGCGCTGCCCCACGCGCTGCGGTTCGAGGTGTTGGCGAGAACCGGCCCCGAAATGGGTGGAACGACCGACTGCGGGAGCAGTTGGCCGAAAATATTGTTGAAGCTGGCGCGATTGGACTGCCAGAGCGTGTTCGCGCTGGGCAGATAACTTGTCTGCGCCAGACCCACGCCGCCGTGCGCGGCTTGAGTCTGTTCCAGAGCCGCCCGAACCGATGGATAGTGGTCCATGGCGTAGCCGATCGCCCGTTCCAGCGTGAACACCTGTGGCGCCGGAGGGGTCGTTTGCGCCGCAGCGAGTCGGCCTGAAAGCACAACCAGGAACAAGATATGGCCGATCGTCAGCGGGTTTCGTCGAAACTGCATGCTTCCTTCCTCCTGACCGGGCGGAGCCGCGCCGTCTGCCGTACGCTCCGCAGTGGCTTTCTATTCGGACCCGAACATTTCCCCAAACAGCTCACGCACCCGTCTTCGCGCCGTTCCCAGCGCCTTGCGACCGAGCGGCGTGGCCCGGTAGAGGCGACGGGAGCGCTTCCCTGAGCGCTGCTCAAACGACCGCAGGTACCCCTTGCGCTCGAGGCCGTGAAGCACCGGGTACAACGTTCCCGCGCTGAGCTTGTAGCCATGGCGCGCCAGCTCCTCCGCGATCCACAGGCCGTAAACCGGCCCTTCGGCGGCATGGTGCAGGATATGGAGGCGAATGAGGCCCGAGTAGAGTTCCCGGTCATCCATAACGATACCCGACATCGCATTACGATATCGAACGGCAGTATATCCCCCATCAGCGCCTGCCTGTCAACAGAAAACCTCTGGCGCTGCCCGGCACGCGCGCCGCAATATCGCGACCAGGGCCCGGCCCGGAGCTTCACAACGCCCTCAGCAGCCCGCCAACGAGTCGCCGAATGAGGCTATCGGATTCGAAGCTTATCGCCCAGCGCGGCGCCCCGCGCCCGAGCCCCCTGGCCGCGAACCTTGCTCCGTTGGCCCCCCGGAACAGTTCGCGTGCCGCGAAGATTCCTTTCGCCTTCGTCACAAACTCGCGTCGCAAGCTGAACTGAACCCCGTGCGCTCTGTGGCCGGCAAAGACAAAACGCAGAGGGCACCGAGAACACTCGGTGACCTCAGTGTTGAGGCTTGGGAAGCACGAGGCCGCTGAGATGAGAACATGAGCTGCCGCCCGCTGGGCGCGTTGCCCACCGACGCGATGACCACCAGGAATAAAGGTGCCGCTCAGCTGCACGCTTGGGCCCCTATTTGTCGTGAAGTCCGCACCCGCATACTCCAGAATTAAGCGGAGGTGGCCATGCTCAAAGCTCATCTCTCTTCGCGAGGACAATTGGCTCTTCCCAAGGCGGTTCGTCAGCAGTTGGGGTTACAAGAGGGCGCCAGCCTGACCGTGAGGGTTGAAGGCGACGAGGTGATCCTGCGCAAAGCGTTGGCCGGGAGCTGGAAGGGGTGGAAAGGCCGTTCGAAGGGGTCTGACATCTTGGGAGATTTGGCCCGCAGCCTGCGGAAGAAGCCGGCCAATGACTGCAGGCTTGCTTGACTCCGCGGTGATGATCGCCTGGCTTCAGGGCGAAAAGGCCGCACTAACTTCCCTTCGGCCACTCATAGGTGCATGCCTTTACGGCACAGTAATTCTCGTCCACGTCCGGCTCCAGCAGCAGTCTAGGCAAACTCACGAGTGGATCGAATTTCAGCGACGAGAATGGCAGGGAGGTGGCGAAGGGTCGCCGGTAGGGGTCGAAAACGGGTCAGTTGGGGTCTTTCGGGTTCTCGGGATAGGCGAAATGGCACCCTCCGTGGCCGGTGGGATCATCTCGCCGGGGATGGGCAATTGCTCGCGACCCGATGGGAGTGGGAGTCACGCACGTACGCGCGGCGGTGCGGCGCTCAGCGTCTTCTTGTGAACGAGGGAAACAACCGTTCGCCCCGACCGGCGTTGTCGCTTTTTTGCGGCGGCAAGAATGGCTTTCACGTCGAAGGCGTGCTTAGCAGCCTGCTCCTCACGATGACCCCGCACTTCATCCACGATGTAATCATCGGCCATGGCCTACTCTCCTAAAACAGTTCCTCCGGCGTGCACATCACTGGTGGCTCCCAATCGTACTGCCAGCAGATATTCGCTACGGCTCTCACAATGACGGCATTCGCGATATGCGCGCAATTCCACGTTAACAGGAAATCCATGCCATGGACAGCCGCAATGGCAATATGCGCCGCGTCGGTCGCGGCTTTCCGGGGAATGATGCGGGAATCGAGGATCGCCGGCGCCAGATGCCCGACTTCCGGCGTGATGTCGAGCATGGCAAAGTCCCGCACGACCAGCAATCTTGCGCGCGCTGCCTCAGAGTCTCCTGCACCGGCCTCATCAACAACCAACTGCGAGACGTAAATCTCAAACGCGCTCCTTCGTTTTTCCCACCATTCCTTAGTCACTTGCTGGTGGCCGGCAATGGTCAAATCCCGGCTGGGCCTCGAGGTGAGATAGCTGGGAATCGTCGTTTCCATGTAAAGTCTCTGCTTCATCGTGATGCATGCCGCCTCTCATCCAGTTTAGCCTCGCTTAGGTCTAGCCTAACCTGGATGAGCCCCGAGGGGCGACGACTTAAAAAGACGACGTGGTCGACGCCCGCGGAACGGCTTGCTGTCCATGCCCGCAGGATAGGCGAGCCCACGACTGGATCGGATTTCAGCGACGAGAGTGGCAGGGAGGTGGCGAAGGGTCGCCGGCATGGGTCGAAAACGGTTCAGTTGGGATCTTTTGGGGTTCTCGGGATCGGCAAAATGGCACCCTGCGTGGCCGGCGGGAGCACCCGGAAGCGCGAATCTGATTTCCCGTTGCGGTCGGAGGCGGTCGCGTATAGATGGCTTCCGGAAGAGGTCCTTCCGGCCCTTGTGGGGAGCGCCTCGGGCGAGTATCCTGATTTCCGTGTCTAACCCTTTGGGTGACCTCCCTGGGAGATTTCCGCGAAGCCGCACGCTTCGCAGGAATTCTGTTTTACCCCATGTTTCGGGGGTCCCCAAATGGTCTATTCAGATCGCCTTGCCGTTAAGCGGGTTCAGCCGTGCATAATCTGGGTGTAAATAACGCCTGATCATCGTAGGCTCGCCTCCTTTCCGTTTACGTGGGTGCGCCGCTTGATACTGCTCGGGGCCGGGCTGGCCGGCGCAGATCTTTGTTTTCAGGTCGGCACCTATGAAGCTCGACGATTCACCTGATCCGGTCGATTTCCAGCATCGAGCGGTCTCCCAGGAAGTAAAACCTCCAGCTTGAGCAAGGCCAGCCTTGCCATTGCCGATTTGAAGATTGCCGATTGACGATTGAGAGCTGCGGGCGCTGCTTCAATTCCTTAAGCGCCGCGTCCGAACAGATTAAGGGCCGGCTGGCGCATCAGACCTTTCTTTTCGGGTCTGCGCCTACGAGGCTCGACGATTCACCCGATCCGGTCCATTTCCAGCATCGAGCGGCCTCCCAAGAAGTAGAACCTCCAGCTTGACGAAGGCCAGTCTCGCGATTGCCGATTTCAAGATTGCCGATTTACGTTGAGTCCCGAGCCGCCGACCCAAAAGAACTGGGTCCCGGCCAGCCCGCCTTTTCCCGGGCCTTTTGGCCGCCCCCAGCGGTAATTGCCCGATGCCGTGCCCCACAGGCGGGTCCCGTGCGGCCATGTGCGCACTAGCTGCTGGCTTTGCCGCCAATGGCATGGTAAAAGTAGATCATGAAGACGATCCATGCAGTCTATGAAAGCGGCGTGTTCCGACCGCTCGAAACGGTGGACCTGCCAGAGCGCACCGAGGTGGAATTTGAGCCACGCCTGGCTGAGCAAACGCAAGATCGCAACCGCCAACTGGACGGGATTTACGCCATTTTGGGCGAGCGCTACCAATCAGGCGAATCCGACGTGGCTGCCCGCCATGATGAGCACCAGCCATGACTGTGTTTCTGGACACGGTGGGTC
>Ga0335081_10017870_pt1 | contig 11476 bp, 15 predicted proteins | sample Lox_Sample_35_FD_206713 | JGI IMG/M metagenome (GOLD analysis project Ga0335081, IMG submission 206713) | Soil microbial communities from Loxahatchee National Wildlife Refuge, Florida, United States - Lox_Sample_3.5 | ecosystem: Environmental > Terrestrial > Soil > Wetlands | place: USA... | reverse complement strand
GACGTGACCACGCAGCCGGTGGCCAGGACCAGCCTCCTGCCGCCGCCCCCGGGGCCGCAGTGGAGGTACCCGCCCCCGCCGCCTCGGGGCTGGGCGCCCGCGCCGTGGCCGCCGCAGCCACGGCGCTCCACCCGCAAATGGGTGCTGGGCGCCGCCGCCGCGGCAACGGTGACCGCGCTGGTCGCGACCGTCATCGGTGTGGCCACCCACGGGGCAGGCGCACAGCCCGGCGACGCGGCGCGCGCCGAAAACCCCACAGCAAGTTCCCCCACCCTGACCCGGTCCAGCGTAGCCGAGAGCCAGGTGGTCAGCGTCGACTAGGTGCCGGGGTTGCTGCTCGGCCCTGCCGACGTGGGCGCCGTCATGGCCGCGCCCGGCATGGTGGTCACCGACCGCTACGAGCAGGCCGGGCCGCTGCTACCCGGCGATACCGTGTCCAACATCGACTGTCTGGGCGCTCTCTACCCCGGCATGGAGCCCGCCTACCGCGGCAGCGGCTACATCGGGTTCCAGGGCCAGCGTGTCGCCGAGCCGGGTGATCAATACACCCACCTGGTCTTCCAATACGTGGTCAGCTTCCCCGATCCCGTTGCTGCGCAGGCATTCGTGTCCAATTCGGCGCAGACCTGGACCCGCTGCGCCGGAACCGTCTTGACCTACCACTACGGCGACAAAAAGAGCCCTGACGAAGACAATCTCATCGGGCAGCCGTCCAGCACCGACAGCAGCGTGTCCAACCTCGACTACCAAGAAGGTGGCGGTGGCTGGTCCTGCTCGCACGTGCTGGCGGCCAAGGCCAACGTCGTCGCCGACACCACCGCCTGCGGCCAGCAGATGAGCGACCAGGGCGGGAAGTTGGCCAACAAGATCCTCGCGCAGGTACCTTGACCACGGCCAGACGCGCCGGTGGCGAACCGGACAACTATCGAACGATAGGGGAGTGACGAATGAGCGGTCCGCAAGGCTCGGACCCCACCTGGACGTGGGTACCCGGACAAGGCGGCGGCGGGGCGGATGCGCCCCCGCCACCGGGCTCAGAGGAGCAAACAGCACAAACCGAGGTGCACCGGCCGGCGGTGGCCCCGGCCGGGCAGAATGGGGCAGCCGAGGCCGAGGGGCCAACCGTCCAAGCCCCGAAATTCGAGCAGCCGCAACAGCCTGGGCAGGGCTACCCGCCGACCGTGCCGCCGCAGGCGCCTTCACCCGCGCCGCCCTACACTCCGTCGGGCACCGCTCCGTACCAGCCGCCCGCGTCGGATGTGCGGCAGCCGCCCCCGCCGGCAGGCCCGTTCGGTCGGCCCGGCCAGCACGGCGCACCGCCCGATCAGTATTCGCGGCCCCCGGACTTCAGTCACCAGCCGACCCAGCCCGGTTCGCCGTCCCCGCCGCCGGGGCCGCATCCGCAGCCCCACCCGGCGCAGTATGGCCCACCGCCGGGGCCGTATTCGCCGCCCGCGCGGCCGCAGCCGGCCCAGTATGGCCCGCCGCCGGGGCAGTATTCGCGGCCGCCGGATGTTGGGCAGCAGCCACCGCAGTACGGCCAGCCAGGGCAGTACGGTCAATTCCAGCCCCACATGGGCCGTCCAATTCGCCAGGGCCGCAAGTGGATTCTGATCGGCGCGGGGGTTGCGGCGCTCATCGTAGCGGCGGTGCTGATCCTCGGGTTTTGGGCACCCGGGTTTTTCATGACCAAACAGCTCGACGTCAATAAAGCCCAAACCGGTGTGCAGCACATCCTGACCGATCCGACAATCGGTTACGGCGCAAAGGACGTCACCGACGTCAAATGCAACAACGGCCAGGATCCGGTCGTCAAGAAAGGCGGAACCTTCAACTGCGACGTCACCATTGGCGGCACCAAGCGCCAAGTCACCGTGACTTTCGTCGACGACAACGGCACTTATCAAGTCAGCCGGCCCAAGTAGCACGGTCCTGATGAAGGCGGCCTCCGGCCGCTCGGGTCAAAAGCGGCAGTTGCAGGTGCGACATATAAAGGCCGAACCGCCGCAGCGGGATACGCACACCAAGGCCCCCGGTGGTGCATCACCGTGCCTGGGGTCGGAGCGGTTCGGGTCTGCAACGGCTCGTGGCGTGACGGCCGTTAGGTGCCGTGGGTGGCAGTGTTGTCTACGGTTGGGTTATCTACGGTTGGCTTCGGTGCCGAGCTTGGTAGGGAGCCTTCATCTTGAGCCGGGGAGCCCGTTATTCATTGTTTTGCGTCGGCGGTTTCGGCCAAGTTCAGCTGCCACGAGACCCCGAAACGGTCTCTGACCCAACCAAATTTGGTACAAAGCCATATGAATCCAAGGGCATAAGGGCCTGGCCTCCCTGCCGAAAGGCGCCATACGGTCGCTCAATCTCGGCGTCTGAGTCGCACTGGACGTACAGAGACGTCAACGGGGTGAAGGCGAAGTCGTGGTGCGCGGCGCTGTCGATGCACATGAACGGTTGGTCAGCTATCACGAATGACGCACGCTGGACTGTCCCCTCAGTTCCCACCTCGCCGGGGCCATACCGCGAAACCGACCGGATCTCGGAGTCCGCGAATAACGACGTGTAAAACCGCATCGCCTCCTCGGCCTCGCCGTCGAACATCAGGAAGGTCGTGATTTTCTGCAACATTGTCAACCGGTTGGGGCCTGCTGGTGGTAGATCAGCTTCCGGTCGCCGCCCTTGCGCACATACACGCTAGTCACCAGCGCGACGTACGGGGGTTGCCCATCACGTTGGGCGGTGACGCGGTAGAGAACGGCGGAGCAGTCGTCGGTGAAAGCGACTATACGAGGCTCGGCGATGTGATGGGTCTTCCAGGGCGGCTCGCTGGTCACCGCTTCGAGGAACGCGTCCCGGTCGATGATCATCCCGGGCACGACCATCAGCGCATTGTTGGCAAGCCAGCGTTCCAAGAAGTCCGTGGGGCTCGGCGACGACATCGCCTGCCAGCCGGGCTCCTCGAGTTCAAGCAGTTTATCCAACTCAATACCCCTCCTCGCGTGCAGTCGGTCATTGGCGAATATCAGCGATAACGCTGTGTTACCCAATCGATCGCCACTTGTACCGCGGGCTCGCGCGCAGCACCGCAGCCAGCCCGGCACGGGCCGCCGCCGGGTCAGTATCCGCGGCCGACGGATGTTGGGCAGCAGCCACCGCAGTACGGCCAGCCAGGGCAGCACGGTCAATTTCAGCCCCACATGGGCGGCCCAGCTCGCCGGGCCGCAAGTGGATGCTGACCGGGCCGCAGAACCCCAAAGAACCACCCAAAACCCCGATATAAATGAACGCATCGATTCCGCGGGCCCGCAGGCAATTCTGAACTGTTGCGACTTGCACGGGTCCGAGGCAAGGGATGTTGACGTAGCCACGTTTTGCCAATGCGCGCCCACGGTCGGTGTGGGGTGACGCGCATCAGAAGGGTGCGCACTACAGAGCGCGACCTGGCGGCCCGCGCGCCGGCCACGCAGGCTTGGGTGGCGCTCCGCAAGGACCCGCCGTGATTTGCGAATTCCGGCGTACGTGATGCCGAAATGCAACAATGACCTCTGCAATTGATAACCGCTACGACGATGAACCGTTGGCTGGTGTGTCGGCCGCTATGCCCTCTGATATCAATCGTTTTGCACAAGAAGACCGTCCCAGCAAGGAGAGCGATGAAAGCAGGAGCTTACGTCGGTCGGGTAGGCGCGTTAGCAGTGGCTTTGGGGGTCGGGCTAGCGGTCGCCACAGGGCACGGAGTTGCGTGGGCCGAACCGTCTGCTTCGGGTTCGTCTTCGTCTTCCTCAGGTTCATCATCTCCGAGTTCGGCTGGACGGGCGTCTACCTCCGCACCCTCTCCGTCGAAATCCACATCGACTTCGCCGGGTTCGTCGGCCGGCTCCTTGGCGCCATCACCCACACGGAGGTCGGCGGGATCAACAAGCTCATTGACGGCCGGCGCGGGGAGCACCACGGCGAAGTCTTCGGGTGGTGCGACGGTGGCACCCGCGCCGGGTCTGGTGGTCAACACTGGTGGCGCTCAGACCGGCTCAACGACATCCAGCACGGGCTCAACGACATCACGCGGTGGCGGAAGGACGTCAACTCCGTCCGCGCCCGCTGCCGTCTCGACCACACCGAGCCCGAACACATCGCGAATCAGCTCGAGCCAGCAGAGCCCCGAAGCCGCACCCCACCGATCGTCGAAAGCGTCAGCAGACACGGGCCGCACCGGCAAGTCCGACACGAGGGCAGCGAGCGCTTCGATGTCCACGGGCACGGTCGAATCGCAGGCGAGCAACCTCACTACGGTTCAGCGGAGCACCGCGGCCACCACGCCATCCGTGAACGAAGTGGCTACAGTGGCTACTGCATCGTCGATCGTGTCACCGGTGGTGCAGCTTGCAAAGGTCACCCCGGTGCCGAGCGCGGCGCCACCTGCTGCGCTCGCGCCGGCACAAACTCCGTTGCGCATCGTGTCCGGCCTCGTGTCCAGTGTTGTCGGTTTGGTGCTGAGTCCATTTGCGACCAACACCCCGGCGGTGCCCGCCCAACCGCCGGTGCTGTGGGGGCTGCTTGCGTGGGCGCGCCGAGAATTCGAGCGGACATTCGCCAAGTCCGGCAACACCCCAACAGTGGGAACATCCCCGGTCGCCACGGCACTGGCCGCGGCTGCGGTCGACCCCGCACCCACCCCCGTTGTCGTGAGTCCGTCGACCTCGATCATCGGCTGGGTGACCGGTGAAAACAGCATCAACAACACGCTGACCCGCTTCGGGATCTCCGGCGCAGATCTCGGCATCATGTGGGACAACGGCATGGTGGACAACCCGAATGACCCGGTCGACGAGCACCAGATCCTGATGGCGTTCGGCGACACGTTCGGCGACCCCAGTGCGCCCAACCAGGATTGGCGGATGAACACCTTGCTGCGCACATCGGACAACACCCCCGATGATGGGCTCTCCATACCAGATCCCGTGTTGGCCAACCCCAATGATCCTTACTACATCTTCGGCGGCTCACCGCTGGCCTATCAGAACTTCTCAAAACAGATCATCGCCAGTCCCGGCTTGGCCGCCAACCAGGTCACGATCATTCCCACGGCGGGCATCTCGGTGCCGACCCCCGGAACTCCGCTCGGGGTCACGCAGTACATCAACTTCATGTCCGTCGAGCAATGGGGCCAGCCGGGCGAATGGACCACGAACTACTCCGCGATCGCCTATTCCACAGACAACGGCGAAACCTGGACCGTCGACCCCTCCACCGTCCGACAAAACGGGCTGTTCGCGATGGGGAATCAGAACTTCCAGCAGCAGGCATACCTCGAGCCCGGAGACGGTTACGCCTACGCGTACGGCACGCCGAACGGGCGCACCGGTCAGGCATATCTGTCGCGCGTACCGCAGAACGAGATACTCGACCTGACCCAATACCAGTATTGGAACGGCTCAACGTGGGTCCAGAACGACCCGATGGCCGCCGTCCCGGTCATTCCCCCGGGGGCGAGCAGCGGTCTGATCGGCGCGCTCGCCAACATCTTCGGCGGTGCCGTATACGACAGCCCGCTGATTCCCGTCCTCAATTCGCTGTTTGGGGGTCCCGGCACGGTGAGCGAAATGTCGGTCCAGTACAACGACTACCTCCAAAAGTACGTTGTGCTCTACGCCGACCAGAACAATAACGTCGTGATGCGCACGGCCGACGCGCCCCAGGGCCCATGGTCGGCGCCACAGATTCTCGTGACACCAACACAGGTTCCCGGCGGGCTCTACGCGCCGATGATTTATCCCTGGTCGGGGACGAGCAACCTGTCGGCGGCCGACCAGCAATACCTGTACTGGAATCTGTCGATCAATTCCGACTACAACGTCGAGCTGATGCGGACCGACCTCAGCACGCTGGCGGCATGACCGCCTATTGGGCGGCTAGCGGCCCAATTTCATCGCGACGTACCGAGAGCCGTCTCCCTCTGCCGGGGATCCGTCGGTGGCGGTGCGCGATAAAGTGCTGTCGTTCGGGCCCGGGCTGATCTCGGTCATCACGATCGCGGTGTCGGTTTTGATCGCCGTCGGTTCGGGCTGGCGCTGCCGCTGATGACATTCAGGCCAGCGCCAGGAATAGTTTCTCCAGTTCGGCTTCGCTTATTGGCTCGCTACCCTGTGCGCCTTGCCCGATGAGGCATTCCCGCAGCCCGGTCGCGACAATCTTGAAACCCGCTCGGTCCAGCGCGCGCGACACGGCGGCGAGTTGGGTGACCACTTCTTTGCAGTCACGGCCTTGCTCGATCATGGAGATCACCCCGGCGAGTTGGCCTTGCGCACGCCGCAATCGGTTCAGCACCGCGCTGATGCTGTCGTCGTCTCCAACCATCTTGGTGTACTGCCTTTCTTCGTCGTCATTTCCAATGATACCCCGAGGGGTACCCGAGGAGGTCATGTCGCAGCCGCGGTGACCTGCGGGCGGATGAATCGGCGCACCGGGCAGTGCGCAGTACGGCTGCAGGTGAAGTACGCGCCGGCGCCGATCAGCGTCAACGCCGCGGCTGCGGCGCCGATTCCCGGGTCGGTCTGTTCGGCAAGGATGACCGAGGCCACCAACAACACGAACCAGCCGAACGTCTTGCGCAGGGTGGCAGCTTCCACGAGCCCGGTGAGGCGTCCGCCGATGACGGCCCCGATGACCGCGGCGGCGGTGACTATCGCGGCCAGCCGCCAGTCGATGTGTTCACTGGCCAAATGGCCGGCCAGGCCGGCCAGGGATTGCATCGCGATCACCACCAGCGAGGTGCCCACCGCGACCGCCATCGACAGCCCGCCAAGCACCGCCAGCGCGGGCACCAGCAGGAAACCCCCGCCGGCGCCGATGAGTCCACTAATGATTCCTATGGCGCTGCCCAGTGCGGCGATTTTGATCATCGGCAACGCAAGGTCAATACCGGCCGCAGTGGTGTTCTTGCGGCCCCACAGCATCGCCACGGCGGCGGCGATCATGATCGCCGCGAATGCCACCATCAACACGGTTCCGGGCACGAACCGGGCCAGCCGCCCGCCGGCGTAGGCACCGGCCATCGCCGCGACCCCGAAGAGCACGGCCACCCGCCACCGGACCCGCCCGGCTCGCGCGTGGGTGATCGCACCGACCGCGCTGGTCACCCCGACCACCAGCAGCGAGGTAGCGATGGCGTGCCCGGGCTCCATGCCGGCCACGTAGGCCAACAGCGGCACCGTGAGGGTGGAGCCGCCACCACCGAGCAGGCCCAGCGAGACGCCGACGAAGATGGCCAGCACCACGGACAGCGCGATCATGATTGTCAGCCAGCCTTCGCCCGCTCGGCGGGACAGCCGGCGAGATCGCCGACGATCGTCTGCGCATCACAACCCCTGCCGCGGTTGAAGCCCGCGATGTGCACGCTAGCGAACTCGGCTGAGGTACGCACATCGATCAGCAGGGGTGCTGTGACCGATTCCAAGACTGTCTGCAGCCGAAACGCGTCAATCGTGACAGGGCCTGTCGTGGTCATGAGGTCCTTTTCACACATGGGAGGAACCGTCGGTTCATATACCACCAGGGGTATCTTGCTTTTTCATTCAAGCATACCCACTGGGGTATAGGCAAGCTTCAGAACGAAATACCCGACCGGGTACTTGACATACCCCATGGGGTATATGCCAAGATGGTGTTACCGCAGTCGAAGGGAGGGATTTCGCGATGATCCTCGAGCGGTACTACATCGAGTGCCTATCGCACGCGTCGTACCTGATCGGTGACGAAACCACCGGGCGCGCCTGGAAGTCGATCAGCGTGTTGGTGCGCGAGCATCCCGGCGCCGAACCCACCGCGGTGCTGACCGGGGACTGCCTGTTCATCGGCGATGTGGGCCGCCCGGACCTGGTCAACGTCGGCGACAGCTCGACCACCGACCTGGCGCGGGCGATGTATCACAGCATCCACGACAAGTTGCTGCGGCTGCCCGACAGCGTGACCGTGATGCCCGCCCATGGTGCGGGCTCGTCGTGCGGCAAGAACCTGTCGTCCGACCTGACCTCCACGATCGGCGAGCAGCGCCGCACCAATCCGTCGGTGCAGCCGATGAGCGAGCACGAGTTCGTCGAGTTGATCACCCACGGCCAGCCCGCGGCCCCTGCCTACTTCGCCGTCGACGCGGCGATTAACAAGCGTGTGCACCCGCTGCTGGACCAGGCCCGCACGATTCCGGCGCTGAGCCCGGCGCAGATCCGCGCCGCCCTTGACGGCGGGATCCGTGTGCTGGACACCCGTAGCGTGGACGAATTCGCAGCCGGGCACCTGCGCGGATCGGTCAACGTCGGCTTCGACGGGCGCTTCGCCGAAACCGCCGGCATGGTCGCCGAGGTCGGCGAAAAGATCGCGCTGATCAGCCACCCCGGCCAGGAACAGAGCGCGGCGATGCGGCTGGCGCGCATCGGCTCCGACAACGCCATCGGGTACCTCAACGTCGACCACGACGGCGCCTTCCCCGCCAAACTGGCGGATCTGGTGCAGGCGACGCCCCGCGTCACCGCGGCCGAACTGGAGCGGCTGCTGGCCGGGGACGCGGTCACCCTCATCGACATCCGCAACTCCGCCGAGTTGGACAACGGCACCATCCCCGGTGCGATCCACATCCCGCTGGCGCATTTGCGCGCCCGCTTCGGCGAGCTGCCCATCGACAGGCCGATCGTCGTGTGCTGCAGAGGAGGCTGGCGCTCCAGTGCGGCCGCATCGCTGCTGCGCGTACGGGGATTTCGGCGGGTCGCCGACCTGGCCGGCGACTACACCCAGTGGGCGCAACATCCAGCCGTTGAATCACCCACAGCACAATACGTTTGAAAGAGACCCATCGTGACAACCCGAAACCTGACCTTTGACGAATTCAAGTCCACCATCGTCGACACCCAAGCCGAACCCGAGCTGGCCGCCGTCGTTGCTATCCGGTCGATCCCGACGATCATGGCGTTCCGCGACGGCATCCTCGTCTACAGCCAGCCCGGAGCCATGCCACCGGCCGTCCTCGAGGACCTGATCACCAAGATCAAGAACCTCGACATGGACACGGTCCGCGCCACCATCGCCGCCCGCACAGCCGCGGCGACGGCATAACCCACACCAGGAGCAACGCCTATGTGCTATTCCGTGCACTGCCCCGACTGCGGCAAGACCGGCTGGGCCGGCTGCGGCCAACACGCCGACGCCGTGATGGCAAATGTGCCCGCGTCCCAGCGATGCACCTGCCAAGACCGCCCGCCCGGCAGGCCGAAGACCGGCGTCATCAGGTCGGTGTTTCGACGCGAAGCCCGGGATGGCCGCCAATTCGGGCAGGGAAACCAGCCCGGGGCAGACTGAGCACTGCGGAAAGGGGAACCATCATGAGCTACGGCATCACGGTCCAGCAGGAGCTGCGCGGGCTCAACAGGGAGTTGCGCCGCTCGTTACCCCAGGTCTACGAGGGCTATAGGCAACTGCACGACGCGGCGCTTGCCCCCGGGGCTTTGGACGCCAAAACCAAAGAGCTCATCGCGCTGGCGATCGCGGTGAGCAAGGAATGTGACGGTTGCATCGCCGCCCACACCCGCGGCGCCGCCCAGCAGGGCGCCACCGAGCAGGAAGTCGCCGAAACCCTCGGGGTCGCCATCTTGATGAACGGCGGCCCCGGAACCGTCTACGGGGCCCGGGCGTTCGCCGCGTTCCGCGAATTCCACACCCAGCATGCCGGCGGTGACGCGGCGTCACCGCGGTGACCACAAGGCCCCGGTGGTCCGACGGCGGCCCGGCCCGGCCTCTCGCCGCGGCCGGCCTGTTCTTTTTCATCCGGGCGGTGGTGAGGGAGAACCGCAGGCGCCACGACGCGCTGGCGCGATAACACGCCGAGATCACCGCCCACGCGGACCAGCAGCACGACTGGGTCATGCGGGGCGACGACCGCGGCTCTACGGTCCCGATGGCGCCGAACTCATGCACTTCATTGCGGGGCCGCCGCGGGCGGCATAAGCCGTTCGCCGACTCGGGCGTTGAGTCGACGGTGCGGCTCGGGCAGGGCGGCTGGTGGTACTTTCGGACGGAGTGGGGACCGGCGGCGGTCGCGAGCCGATGGCGGGGGTCGCTCGACTTAAGCGGATGTTCAAGTCGGCGGCGGATGACTGCCGATCTGCTCGACGAGGGCGCGCAGACGAGGTTCGTCCTCATGACCGGCATAGACGTCCAGCCAGCGCATCAAGTCCGGCATCAGATCGACTGGCAACGCAGCCTTTTCGCGCGCGATGACCGCGATCAGCAGGGAGATTGCGGCGAAAGTCTCACCGACGCCCAGGGTGATGTACAGGTCGTGCCGTCCCGTGGTGTCCAAATACACGGCGGCCGTGTTGGCCAGCGCCCAAGCCAGGTCGAGTTCGTGAACCATGATGTTGCGGCTCCCGTTACATTGACCGAACCAGTCAAGCATACGGCGCGTCAACGCATTCCGCCCGGCATGAGCTCCCTCGGCTCGGCGGCGAGGTTCGCCTGGGACGCGGGCCGACGAATGCTTCTGGCGTCAACGCCTAACTACAGGCCTGGCAGGGCAGGGCGCCGTCGCCGCAGCCCAGGTCCAGTACACGGTGTGCGCCGATTTCGTTGAGCAGCGCAATGATCCGCGTGCGGCGCTGCACCGCGAGCGGCTGCGCCCGGTCAGGCTGCGCGGTCACCCCCGCCCCGGTGAGTGCGTTGTCGAGTTCGTCCTCCTCGGTTTCGTCGGCTTCGGCCAGGCGGGTCAGGGCCGAGGCGACGTATGCGCGGTGGTGGCGCAGGTAGCGCCGGCTGATCAGCTCCCGCTCCGGGTGTTCGGACAGCCAGCCGTCACCGGCGCGCAGCAGCTTGCCGACTTCGTCCCGGGTCACCCAGTAGTGCTTGGCGTCGTCGAGTACAGGCAGCAAGACGTACAGGTGCTTGAGCGCGTTGGACAACCGGACGGTGCCGGTTAGCCGCAGCTCGACGTAGGGTGAGTCGCCCCAGTGGGGGAACTGGGGTCCAGCGGCACCGCGGCCGCCTCGACATGCCAGCCCAGCGGCTCGAACAACCTGGCGACCAAGTCGGCGCCGCCCCGGGCGGGCAGCGCTGGAACGTCGAGCGCAGCGGAATCGGGCTGTCGGCGAGCTGCTGTAGGGGGCTGGTGGCGTTCATGGCGGTTTTGAACACCGTGCCAATCGCAACCGCGAGCATCGATCCGGCGGCGCACGGCCGGTCGTTGACGTATTGGCCGAGGCTGAACGCCCGCTCGTGGTGGCCGCGCACCAACGCGATCGGATCGATGTCGACCAGCAGCGCCGCCGTGCACTCCTCCGGTGTGGCGACCGGGTAGAACATGTGCGCGGTGCCCGCGGCGATGGCGAACGCCTGGGCCCGCTCGGGATGCTTGTGCAGCACAAACCCCAGGTCGGTTGCCGGGCGGTGGGTGGTGGTCAGGGTCGGGAGCCTGTGCAGAGTATCCGGTGGGCCGGGCGGCGGT
>Ga0335081_10017869_pt1 | contig 11476 bp, 9 predicted proteins | sample Lox_Sample_35_FD_206713 | JGI IMG/M metagenome (GOLD analysis project Ga0335081, IMG submission 206713) | Soil microbial communities from Loxahatchee National Wildlife Refuge, Florida, United States - Lox_Sample_3.5 | ecosystem: Environmental > Terrestrial > Soil > Wetlands | place: USA: Florida... | reverse complement strand
GTTGGTGAGAGGAGTCGGGTTTTCGAAGGGGTGGGCCGAGTTGGCGTTGTAGTAGCCACCGCCGTTCGAGCCGAGCTGCTTGATGGCGACGAACCCTGCCACGGGTCCGACCGGGATCACTTGCTCCTTCACTTCGACCTTCTTTGTGACGGGCTTGCCCTGCGCGTCGTTGGTCGGCTTGCCGTCCGGACCGAGTACGGGGTCGTCGTAGCTCGTCGCCTGGACAAGCGAAGCGGTCGCGCCCTTGCCGAAGGTCTGGGGCACCCCTTGCTGAGCGAGCACCAGGGCGAGGACAAAAGAGAGGGGCACGAGGATGTAGAGGTTCGTGCGCACCATGTCGACCCAGAAGTTGCCGATGGTCGAGGCTTGCTTTCGCACGAGCCCCCGGATGAGCGCCACCATCACGGCCATGGCCGACGCAGCGCACACAAAGTGCTGCACCATGAGGCCGCCCACCTGGCTCAGCTGGCTCATGACGTTTTCGCCGGAGTAGCTCTGCCAGTTGGTATTCGTGAGAAAGCTCATCGCCGTGTTGAAGGCAAGGTCGGGGGAGAGCGCGCCGAAGCCGTAAGGGTTGAGCGGCAGGAGGTGCTGGACTCGCAGAATGACGTAGAGGAGCAGCGCACCCGAGAAGTTGAAGAGCAGCATCGTGAGTGCGTACGTCTTCCAACCCATGTCCTTCGCCGGATCGATCCCAGACGCTCGGTAGATGAGTCGCTCGACCGGACCTAGAACGCGGCCGATCACGCCTGGGCTTCCCTCGTACACCCGCAGCATATACGAGCCGAGGGGCTTCATGAGGAGGAGGACCGCACCGACGTAAAGTGCGAGCTGAGCGATAGCACTGGCGGACATTAGAAGATCTCCGGCTTGAGGAGCGCCACGAAGAGATAAATGAGAAGGGCGCCGGTGACGACGCCACCCAGAAGATAGATGCCAGTCATCGCGTGTGCTCCTCTACCGTGTGCGATCCACCCGCCGAGAGACGATCGCCAAGCACGGCGAGGCCCCAGGTGAGCGCGAAGAAGCCGACGATCAAAGCAACGTAGACGAGGTCCATACGCAATTGACAAAGCGTCCTCCGTGCCAACTCGCCCGAGAGAATACGAGTAGCGAATGTGCACGAAACACGGGCACGGAAGCTGCGGAGACCTTTGGGAGTGCACGCTTCGTGAGCACGGAGTGTATTTCACGTGCGCTGGGCAGGATCGAGACTCAGTCGGCGAAAAGTTGCGGGATGCACGAATTCGCCCTGTTGCGGGTTAGCGGATTGCAAGGGGCACACAATTCTTAAGATGAATCACCGCCATAGGCATTGGCCCCGGCTGTTCCCGCAGGAGTGACGTGCCGAGACAGGGTGTCGATCCAACGTGAGAGGCAACAATGCGCGAATCCCGCGGCGCCCGCAGCCGGGTGGCGCGGCGGCTCGGCGTGTGCTCAAGGTGCGTCGAGCGCGGCGAAGGCATGCCGTGCGTGCAGAGTGTCCTGCGACCGCCCGAGACGAGTAGATCCCGCGGAAGAGGAGCGTCTAACCTAACCGGGTGGGGCGGTAATCGCGGCAGTCTCGACCCCTCTCGGGATTGTACCCTGCAAGACCCTTTCGAGGTCAAACCCGGCGGAAGGCAAGGGGCCATTCTCGTCGATTCTCGTCAACACCTTGAAAGTGGGCTCCTCATCGTGCGGCACAGGAAGTGCTGGTTACCGCAGAGGAAGGGTCGTTCCAGGGGGATCCCGATGCGCGATATTGGCGTTGGCGACAGGTTGGACCAGTACGAGGTCACAGACGTGCTCGCTCGCGGCGCGATGGGCTCGGTGTTCAAGGCCATCGACAGCGCGTCCGGTGAAGTGGTGGTGTTGAAGATCCCTCACATCCAGTACGAGAGCGACGTCGTCTTCTTCGAGCGCTTTCGTCGAGAAGAGGAGATCCTGCAGCAGCTCGACCACCCCAACATCGTCCGTGTCCTGAAGTCGTCCGAGAAGAGTCGCCTCTATATCGCGATGGAATTCGTGGAAGGCCGGTCGCTCGCTTCCATGCTGAAGCGAGGCCGTCCGCTCTCCATCGAACAGGCGCTTGCGATCGCACAGCAGGTCTGTTCTGCGCTCACCTGTCTCCACGCTCGTGGCATCGTCCACCGTGACCTCAAGCCGGAGAACATCTACCTGACCTCGTCCGGCCAGGTGAAGATTCTCGATTTCGGGATCGCGCTGCTTGAGTCGGCTCGCCGGCTCACATGGGCGGGACTCTCCGCCGTCCTGGGGACGCCCGACTACATGGCTCCCGAGCAGATTCGCGGTCGTCGCGGTGACGCCCGTACCGACATCTATGCTGTGGGAACACTGCTTTACGAGATGCTCACGGGAGAGATGCCCTATGACCGCGCGCACCCGATGGCCCTCCTTCGGACCAAGGCGGACGAGGAGCCGAGGCCCCCGAGTTACCACATTCGGGCTTTCGACCGGGACCTCGAGGCGATCATACTGAAGGCTATCGAACGCGACCCGCGAGATCGCTACGCGAATGCCGTTGAGTTACTCGAGGACCTCATACACCCTTCTGCGGTCGGCACGCGCGCACCCGATACCAAACGGCGGCGCGGTCGCCCCGGTATGCCGATCCGCGCCGCGCGCCGTGCCGCGACCGCTGCGGTCGTAGTCGTCGTGGCAGGGCTCGGGACTCTCGTCTTGGTTAGCCATGGTCGCTCGGCCGCGCCGGATCGAGGCACAACCGTCAGCGTGCGGGATGCGCGACGGTAGCGCGACATCCGGCCCTGCTCATGTAACTGGGGTGAGCGCGCACAGGGTTGGGCGACTTCACGCGGGTGTCGCACTCGGTTGTTGACGTGACCCCAGCGCTGTACAGCGTCGGAGCGAAGGCGGCGTCCGCATGCCGTGCTGGCAGCGAGGGCTCCAAGGCGACGGAAAAATCCTTTGCCCGCTGCACGAAGCGCGACCCAGCGTCGCGCGCCCGTGTCCGGACTATCACAGCCCGGCAGCCAGGCGCTCCGGGAGCACATCAAGGTCCAGGGCTCTATCTCGTGCAAGGATGGTGGCTCGCTGCATGGCGTTACGGAGCTCGCGGATGTTTCCCGGCCATTTGTAAGCGAGGAGCGCCTGCTCCGCGCGCGCTGCGATTTGCGGGGATGGGAGCCCCTCTGCCTGCGCGAAATGGTCGAGGTAATACCGAGCGATAGACAGTATGTCGTCGCGCCTGTCGCGCAGGGGCGGAATCGAGAGCTCGACCACGTCGAGACGAAAGAAAAGATCCTTGCGGAACTCGCCCGACTCGACCGCGCCTTCGAGGTCTCGCTGGGTCGATGCGATGATACGCGCTCCGTGTGCTTTCGCAGCGCGCGGCACCTCGTCCAACAACCGTAACGTTTCGACTTGCGAGTGCGCCGACAGTGCAGCCACCTCATCCATGAGGATGGTGCCGCCATCGGCAGCCGCGACGCGAGCGCGCAGAGCGCGTACGGCCGCGCGGTCCCTGTCGATCGGTTGTCCCCCTCGCGCGCTCGAGGGCAAGCTGGCGGTGAGCGCCGGGCAGTACACGGCGACGAAAGGTCGAGTCCTGCGAGCCGACGCGCCGTGTAGAGCTCGCGCGAACATGCTCTTCCCGGTCCCGCTCTCGCCTCGAAGCAATACGGGCACGTTCTGTACCGCCACGTCGGCGAGCATGCGGAACAAGCGGCGCATCATGGGCGACGCCGAATCGAACAGTTCGACGGGTGGGCTTGCCGCGTTTGGAGACGAGGTGCGCATCGGGGAAGGACTCGACGCGGATCCGATCGGCTCTTTCAAGCTGCCCTCACTCGTCCATCTCCGTTGCTCTGGGATTCGGAGAGAAGCAGCGGTCATGCCATGTCGTGCGTCACCGATGTGGACCGCATAACGGCTGGCCTGGCGACAATCCTACCAACCGCTACCAAGGGGTAGCCCGGGGTGAATGGTGCACAATGCACGGCTCGCATGGGGGCCGACGTTGCGAAACGCGACCTTGTTCACCTCGCCAGGCGTGGCCGCGACCATATTTAGCGCCCTTCGGCCGTGGCATCCGGAGTGCAGTGCCTGCGAAGCAGCGGCCACCACACCACTCCTACGCTTGGTTCCTGACGGTCTTCTGCTTCGCCTGAATACGGATAAGAACCAACGCCGCTCCCCTGCTCGAGGTCATGATGTTCGATACAATCTTCGTCCTCCTCACCGCCCTTTTCTTCGTGGTATCGCTCGCTTATGTCGTGGGCTGCGACAAGCTGTGAACGCAATTCGGAGATCGCCATGAACTTCGAGTACGCCATCGGCATCGTCCTGTCGGTGCTCCTTTGCGGCTACCTCGGATACGCGCTCATCCGACCGGAGCGGTTCTAACCGAGGGGAATCGCAATGACTGCTAATGGTTGGTTCCAGATCGGGCTCTTCGCGCTGGTCATCTTCGCGATCACGAAGCCCTTCGGAATCTATATGTATCGCGTCTTTGAGGGCGAGCGGCAGCCGCTGCCGCGAGTCTTCGGAGGCCTGGAGCGCTTGCTATACCGGCTCTGTGGCGTAGACCCGAAGAAGGAGCAAGACTGGAAGAGCTACACGGTCGCGATGCTGATCTTCAGCTTCTTCGGCGTGTTGGTGTCGTACGGGATCATGCGGCTTCAGCACGTCCTCCCGCTCAACCCGCAGAAGCTTGGCCCCGTCGCACCGGATCTTGCCTGGAACACCGCCGTGAGCTTCACGACCAACACGAACTGGCAGAACTACGGCGGCGAGAGCACGATGAGCTATCTCTCGCAGATGGCGGCCCTGGCGTGGCACAACTTCACGTCGGCAGCGGTCGGCATCGGGGTCGCGCTGGCGATGGCGCGCGGCCTCACTCGCCGACCCGGCCCCGGAGGCCCGAAGACGCTGGGCAGCTTCTGGGTCGACCTCATCCGGTCGATCGTCTACGTGTTGCTGCCCATCTCGATCGTGACGACGATCGTGCTCGTCGCGTGCGGTGTGCCCCAGACGCTATCGGCGTATCGCGAGTTAACGACGCTCGAGGGGCTGAAGCAAGTGGTCGCGCTCGGCCCGGTCGCCTCCCAGGAGGTGATCAAGGAACTCGGGACAAACGGTGGCGGCTTTTTCAACGCCAACAGCGCCCACCCGTTCGAGAATCCGACCCCGCTCTCCAACTTCATCGAGATGGTGCTCATCTTCGCGATCCCGGCGGCGCTCACGTATACGTACGGCAAGATGGCGCGAAACACGCGCCAGGGGTGGGCCATTTTCGCTGCGATGGCCCTGCTCTTCGCCGCGGGAGTGACGGTCGCCTATCGCGCGGAGGCCGGAGGAAACCCGGCGCTGGCTGGCCTGGCCCTCGATCGGGGCCTCGGCAACATGGAGGGGAAGGAGGTCCGCTTCGGCGTAGTGAACAGCGCCCTGTGGGCGACGGTTACGACGGACACCTCGTGCGGAGCCGTGAACTCCATGCATGACAGTTTCACGCCGCTCGGAGGGCTGGTGCCGCTGCTCAATATCCAGCTCGGAGAGGTGATCTTTGGCGGCGTGGGAGCAGGCCTCTACGCGATGCTGGTGATGGTAGTCCTCACGGTGTTCATCGCCGGACTCATGGTTGGACGTACGCCCGAGTATCTCGGCAAGAAGATAGAAGGGCGGGAGATGAAGCTCGCGATGCTCTACGTGCTTGTCTTCCCCATCATCATCCTCACGCTGTCCGCTTGGGCGGCGGTGGTCCCATACGGTACCTCGGCCCTCAACAACGCGGGACCCCACGGGCTCTCGGAGATCCTGTACGCCTACTCTAGCCAGGCGGGGAACAACGGCTCGGCCTTCGCCGGTCTGAACGGCAACACGAAGTTCTGGAACATCACCGGCGGGATCGACATGCTCATCTGCCGCTTCCTCATGATGGTTCCGGCGATCGCCATCGGTGGGTCGATGGTCAATAAGAAGACCGTGGTCGCAGGACCGGGAACGTTCCCAACGAGCGGCCCGACCTTCACTGTCCTGCTCATCTCGGTGATTCTCATCGTCGGCGCGCTTACCTTCTTCCCGGCGCTGGTACTCGGTCCGGTGCTCGAGCACTTCTCGGCGCTGGCCGGAAAGGTGTTCTAGCCATGGGCGCTGACAAGACGAAGCAGCTCTCGTTGTTCGACCCAGCCATCGTACGCCAGGCGGTCATCGAAAGCCTGAAGAAGCTCGACCCACGCCACGTCGGGAAGAACCCGGTGATGTTCGTGGTCGAGGTGGGGAGCGTCCTGACCACCATTCTGTGGCTTCGGGATACTATCTTCCACCCGGCAGGTGCCGCGCCTGGATGGTTCACGCTGAGCGTGAGCCTTTGGCTCTGGTTCACCGTGGTTTTCGCGAACTTCGCTGAAGCGGTGGCGGAAGGCCGTGGCAAGGCGCAGGCCGATACGCTGCGACGCATGCGACGTGAGATCAAGGCACGGAAGCTCGTGGGCGACCGCGAGGTGAACGTGGACGCGTCGGCGCTGCGCAAGGGCGACATGGTGGTCGTCGAGGCGGGCCAGTTCATCCCCGGTGATGGCGAGATCGTGGAGGGGATCGCCTCAGTGGACGAGTCCGCCATCACGGGGGAGTCGGCGCCCGTCATTCGCGAATCGGGCGGCGACCGTTCGGCGGTCACCGGCGGGACGCGCGTGCTCTCCGACCGTATCGTGATCCGAGTCAGCGTTGATCCCGGTGAGTCTTTCCTCGACCGAATGATCGCGCTCGTGGAGGGCGCCGAGCGGCAGAAGACGCCGAACGAGATCGCACTGCACATCCTGCTGGTCGGTCTCACGATCGTTTTCCTGTTCGCCTGCGTGACGCTCGTCCCGCTCGCCAAGTATTCGTCCATCAACCTCTCTGCAACAGCCATCGTGGCGCTGCTCGTCTGCCTCATCCCCACGACCATCGGCGGACTCCTATCCGCCATCGGCATCGCCGGCATGGATCGGCTCCTGCGCAAGAACGTGCTCGCCATGAGCGGCCGCGCGGTCGAGGCGGCGGGGGACGTCGACACGCTCCTCCTCGATAAGACGGGCACCATCACGCTCGGCAACCGCATGGCCACCGAGATCCTTCCAGCACCAGGAGTGAAGATAGAGGACTTGGCCGACGCGGCGCAGCTCGCGAGTCTTGCCGACGAGACGCCGGAGGGTCGCTCCATCGTGGTATTGGCGAAGGAACGCTACGGCCTGCGCGGCCGCGAGGTGGACCACGGCGAGCACACCTTCATCGCCTTCACAGCCCAGACGCGCATGAGTGGGTGCGACATCAGTGGGCGCATCATCCGCAAGGGAGCGGTGGATGCAGTCGCGAAGCATGTCACGGCGCTCGGTGGCGCTCTGCCTGCGGAGACCGAGGCCGTCGCGGCACGTATCGGCGACTCCGGTGGCACCCCGCTCGCGGTCTCCGACGGAGCGCGTGTCCTCGGGATCGTGCACCTCAAGGACGTGGTGAAGGGCGGCATCAAGGAGCGTTTCGATCGCTTCCGTGCCATGGGCATCCGGACCGTCATGATCACGGGCGACAACCCACGCACGGCCGGAGCGATCGCCCGGGAGGCGGGCGTGGACGACTTCCTCGCCGAGGCGACGCCCGAAGCGAAGATGCGCCTCATCAAGGAGGAGCAGGCGAAGGGGAAGCTCGTCGCGATGACTGGCGACGGCACCAACGACGCTCCGGCACTCGCCCAGGCGGACGTCGGTGTCGCCATGAACACCGGCACGCAGGCAGCCAAGGAAGCCGGCAACATGGTCGACCTGGACTCGAACCCGACGAAGCTTCTCGAGGTGGTCGAGGTAGGCAAGCAGCTCCTCATGACCCGCGGAACGCTTACAACCTTCTCTATCGCGAACGATGTGGCGAAGTACTTTGCCATCCTCCCCGCGCTCTTCGTGGCGGCCTACCCCGAGCTGGCGCCGCTCGACGTGATGCACCTTGCATCGCCGTTTAGCGCCATCCTGTCGGCGGTCATCTTCAACGCCATCATCATCGTGCTGCTCATCCCGCTCGCGCTGAAGGGCGTGAAGTACCGGCCCATCGGTGCCGCGGCCGTGCTCAGGCGTTCGTTGCTCATCTACGGTGTGGGCGGGGTCATCGCGCCCTTCATCGGCATCAAGCTCGTCGACCTGGTGCTTTCTGCGATGGGCGTCGTCTAGATCCGAGGGACACCATGCGAGAAAACGTTGCAATCCGCGTCACGCCTCCTGCGCAAGCTGGACCGCCCCGAGAGGCAAGGATGGTCGACCACCTGGTTCCGGCAATCCGCGCCACCGTCGTCACTCTCGTGCTCACAGGCTTGCTCTATCCGCTTGTCATGACAGGCATCGCAGGGGCGGTCTTTCCTGGCCGGGCGGGAGGCAGCTTCGTCACCGACGATGCGGGGAAAGCGGTGGGTTCGGAGCTCATGGCGCAGGGGTTCTCGAACCCCGCCTACTTCCAGCCGCGCGCGTCCGCGGCAGGCGATAAGGGCTACGACCCACTCTCCTCGGGGGGAACGAACCTGGGGCCGACCTCGAAGAAGTTACGTGACGGAGCGGTGGCCAGTCTCGAAAAGCTGCAGAAGGAGAACCCTGATGCACCGGGGCCGGTGCCGGTGGAACTCGTGACCGCATCGGGGAGTGGCCTCGATCCTCACCTCTCTCCGCAGGCCGCCTTGTGGCAGGTGCCTCGGATCGCAAAGGTGCGGCAGGTCGCGCCGGAACGGGTGCGAGCGCTCGTCGAGGAGCTGACCGAAGGCCGTGACGTTGGGATCTTGGGCGAGCCGCGCGTGAACGTTCTGGAGGTGAACCTCGCCCTCGACCGCCGTCTCGGGGCAGCGCCTCCGGCACCGGCGCCTCCGCCACCGCAGGCTCCGCCGGCTGCAGAGAACAAACAGTAGGATCGGCGCCGCCACCGTGGTGAGCTTCCAGATGACACCGCACCACGTCCGCGGCCTGCTCGCCGATCAACCCACATACGAGCAGGTCCGCGCTGTACGCCATCGCGCGGCGAGCTTGCTCGCTGCGGCCGGCGGTGCGCTCTGGATTGGGATGAGGGGAGCGGCTCGGCCGGGGCCCACCCTTGGCATTGCCATCTTCGCGGGCTGGGCGTGCATCGTCGGGACCATCGCCGCCGGAGCGTTCGAGCTGCTCTGGCGGCGGCGCCGCGATCAGGCGGCGGCAGTGCTGCCGCGATGACGCCAGCGACCACTACCACGCGCCGTCCGACGCCGGAGGACTTCCTCGAACTCGTTGAGCGCGGCAAGCGTGGCCGATTGAAGCTTTACATCGGCTTCGCGGCAGGTGTGGGGAAGACCTGGCGGATGCTGGAGGAGGCTCACGCCCTGAAGCAGCGGGGGGTGGACGTGATCCTCGCCTTCATCGAGACACACGGGCGCGCCGAGACGGCTGCCTTGGTGCGCGATCTGGAGGTGGTACCCCGCAGCAAGGTGGAGTATCGCGGCGTCGTTGTCGAAGAGATGGACCTCGGCGCCGCGATCGTCCGTAGGCCACAGGTTGCCGTCGTCGACGAGATCCCACACAGCAACCTTCCCGGGTCGAAGAACAGGAAGCGTTACCAAGACGTCCTCGACCTGCTGGCCGAAGGGATCAATGTCATCGGAGCCCTGAACATCCAGCACCTCGAATCCCTGAACGACCTAATCCAGCGCAATACAAGCGTGGCCGTTCGAGAGACGGTTCCCGATGCTTTCCTCGAGCAGGCGGACCAGGTGGTGAACCTCGATCTTGCGGTGGATGACCTCCTGGAGCGCCTCAAGGGCGGAAAGATCTACCCAAAGGAGAAGATCCCGTGGGCGCTGGAGCACTTCTTCCGCGACCAGAACCTCGCCACGTTGCGCGAGCTGTCCTTGCGCGAGGTCGCCGAGAGCCTCGACCGCTCGGCAGCGCAGGCCGCACGGATCGGCAAGCCGCAGGGCGCCACACGCGGCCGCGTCATGGTCTGCCTCTCTTCGAATCCGCCGCACGCGTTGGCGCTGCTGCGGCGCGGGTCCCGGATGGCGGGTCGCCTCAACACCAACTGGTGCGTCGTCTACGTCGCGACGCCGAAGGAGGCGCCCAATCGCATCGAATCGGCGACGCAGCGGAAGCTTCTCGACAACCTCGAGAAGGCGAGCGAGCTCGGCGCCGAGGTGGTGAAGCTCCAGTCACGCGATCCAGCGGCGGCCATGCTCGAGTTCGCGCGCTCGAGCCGCGTGAGCGACATCATCGTGGGACGCACTGCTCAGCCATGGTGGTCTCGGTTCGTGCGGCGCTCGGTCCTGCAGCGGCTCGTCGAAGGTAGCGCCGGACTCGACCTTCATATCGTCTCGTTCGAGCAACGGGAGGAAACGGCCGGATGACGCTCCGCTCCAAACTACTCCTGGCGCAGGCGCCGCTGGCGCTCGTCCTCGCCGCGTTCGGGGTCGTCTCGGTCATCATGATCAGGGCGCTCGGCCAGAGCCCGGAGCTCATCCTCAAGGACAACTATCGCAGCGTCGTCGCGATGGAGCGGATGATGAGGTCGCTCGACCGGCTCCAGGAACTCGCGTTGGACCAGGCAACGAACCGTCCGGGAGTGGCAGACGGCGCACCTGACCGGCGACTTTTCGAGACCGAGCTGCTGATTCAGGAGCATAACATCACGGAACCCGGCGAGGATGAGGCGACCCGGGGGCTACGGCAGCGCTGGACGGCGTACCAAGCCGAGCTCGACCGCGTTGCGGCAGCCACCGTGCCGGACCGTTTCGGCATCTACTTCGATCGTCTCCGGCCCGCCTACCACGATCTGCAATCGGCGACGGACTCGATCCTGGCGCTCAACCAGGATGCGATGGCGGCGAAGAGCGACCGCTCCCGCCGCGCCGCCGAGCGCAACAGCGCGGCCGTTGCCGTGGTCACGGTGGGAGCGCTGGCGCTCGGACTCCTCCTGTCGTTGACGCTCACGACGCGTCTTCTGCGGCCACTGCGTTTCCTCACGCAGACGGTTCGGCGAATCGGAGAGGGCGACCTCGAGGTGCGGGTGCGAGTCCCGGGCACGGACGAGATCGCAGTACTGGCGCGCGAGTTCAACACCATGGCGCAGCGCCTGGCCCAGTATCGAAGCAGCTCTCTCGGCGAGCTGCTCCAGGCACAGCAGGCCTCGCAGGCCGCCATCGACAGTCTCCCCGACCCCGTAATCGTTCTCGATGCCGAGGGAGGCATCTCAAACCTGAACGTAGCGGCAGAGGCGATGTTCCGTCTGGGTGCAGGGGGCGTGCCCCCGGCGCTCGCGGCGCTCGACTCGGCAACGCGAAGCGTTGTTGACAAGGTGCGTGTACACGTGCTTTCCGGCAGAGGTGCCTACGTGCCGCGCGGTTTCGAGGAGGCGGTGCGGGTCGAGTCGTCCGAAGGCGACCGCTTCGTGATTCCTCGCGCGACCCCGCTCTATTCGGAAAAAGGCGGTGTTGTCGGCGTCACGATCGTGCTGCAGGATGTGACGCGGCTCATGCGATTCGACG
>Ga0335081_10017867_pt1 | contig 11477 bp, 9 predicted proteins | sample Lox_Sample_35_FD_206713 | JGI IMG/M metagenome (GOLD analysis project Ga0335081, IMG submission 206713) | Soil microbial communities from Loxahatchee National Wildlife Refuge, Florida, United States - Lox_Sample_3.5 | ecosystem: Environmental > Terrestrial > Soil > Wetlands | place: USA: Florida... | reverse complement strand
CATAGTGCGTTCAACCTCGTCCACGCCCGCCAGAATGTCGCGAAGATCACCATAGCCAAAATCTTTGACATTGCCCTGTGTGAATTTTTCTCCTTGGCCAAAACTGCCGCGCGGATTTGCATACAGCACAAAATAGCCATGGACAGAGAGTTCGTAAGTATTGAAGAAGCGGTAAGGCCAGGACGATTCGGCTGCACCGGCCGGCCCTCCGTGGGCCACCACGATCATCGGATACTGGCGACCCTGGTCATATTGCTTGGGATACATCAACCAGCCTTGGATGGTCATACCATCGCTGGTCCAGTGGATACTCTTCATTTCTCCCCAGTCGGGATGGATCTTCTGATTTGCGTGCGTGATCTGCTGCCACTGCCCTATAGGGCCAGCCCAGATTTCTTGAGGGTGCTGCGAAGTGTTGTATATCGCCGCAGAACTGCGACCATCGGCTGCAAGCGAAATATTTGTGGCCGCGAAGCTCGTACTTTTCAAAACGCCTGGTTGTTTCCAGACCTGCGAAATTCTCTCCCCAGAAACTTCAAGCGTGGAAACACCGACCTCGCCATCGATGTTCTCGGCAAACAGAATTGTGGCCGGAGTTTGCCAATGCAGAGCTGATGGCGATGATTCTATGCCGGGAGTAATATCGCGAGCAGACCCGCCGCCGGCCGGCACGACGAAGATGTCACCGCCGATCACGCCTTCGTCGCTCATCAAACCTTCGATGAAGGCGATCGATTTCCCGTCGGGCGACCAGCGCGGCTCGGCGATCTGCAACTTCGGCCTATGAATTGGAACTAACTGTCCGCCAGTCGCAGGCATCGTGTACAACTGGGCCACATACCAGTTCGCATCGCCCGCGCCCCTGGCGGCAAGAAGCGCGAACGTCTTGCTGTCGGGGGACCAATCGTATTCGTAAACGTACATCTCCGGCGGCGAAATCTGGCGTAAGTTGCCGGACCCAGCATCAATGACGGCAAGCCGTTGCTCATAAGTCTTTTCCGCGATAACGCCCGTTTCTGGCGCCATGGGCATTAGCGGGTTGGCACGTGGAGCGTTCTCGGTAAGCAAGAACGCGATACTTTTGCCATCTGTCGACCAAGCAGGATCCGCCATGGCACCAATGACCGCAGTGAGCTTGCGCGCGGAGTCTCCCTGAATGTCGGCAACATAAAGTTGGGCTTGGTTATGGTCCTCCGCGTCCGAGAGGAACGCGATGCGGTTGCTATCGGGTGACCAGGCAACGTGATCTTCGTTGAAGGAATTGCCAGTACCGGCGCTAATGCGGCGAGGCTTAGAGTTTGACGGGTTCAGATCTTGTACATAAATCGATGTGCCACCCTCGCTGTCGGAATCTTGTACCCAGGCCACCCGAGTGCCATCAGGTGAGATCGCCGCCTGATGGAAACTACGCACCAACGTGTTTTCCGCGTATGTCCATGTCCCCGCCGACAACGCGATGGCGATTGGGACTGCCGACCAATTCATTACGAATCGTTTCATGAAGCGCCTCTCCGGAGTGTGAGGATATCAGGAACCGCAGCCGGACTGAGTGCCAAAACCTGATACGTATGTCAGCCGGTGCAAATTCCCTGAATCTGCCTGAGCACGTAAGATAGTAAGGTGCGCAAGCTTTGGGACAATCCGAATGACATGGGCACGGCAATTCTCGGCGGAAACTCCAGCGACGTGACGGCGATTGTGGCCAAGACGGTCCTAATCGGAAACGTGAAAATCACGCCCGCAACTGTTCTGGCTCCGATGGCCGGGGTCACGGATACGGTGTTCCGCCGCTTTATTCGCAACCTCGGAGGTTGCGGGTTGATCATGACCGAATTCACATCTGCAGATGGAGTGCTTCGTGCCAAGGATAAAAAGGCGAAGCGATACCTGCACTTTTATGAGGACGAGCACCCCATCTCTGCGCAGTTGTTCGGGAGCAACCCAGAGGTGATGGCCGAGGCCGCTCGAATCGTCGAAGGCCTGGGATTCGATGTTGTCGATTTAAACCTCGGCTGTCCCGCAAAGAAAGTTGTCAAATGCAACGGTGGTTCAGGGTTATTGCGAGACCTACCGGCGATTGGGAAGATCTTCGAAGCCGTGCGCGCCGCGGTGAAGATTCCTTTCACGGTGAAGTTTCGTGCGGGATGGAACGATCAGGAAATCGTCTGCGTGGAGCTTGCCAAAATGGCCGAGGATTGTGGTCTGTGCGCTGTGGCTCTACACGCTCGCACTCGCGAACAAGGTTATAGTGGCCAAGCTCGATGGAATTGGATAGGAGCAGTGAAGAACGCAGTGAAAATTCCGGTGATTGGCAATGGCGATATCCGCACCCCGGAAGATGCTTGCAGCATGGTTGCGCAAACCGGCTGTGATGCGGTCATGATCGGTCGCACCGCGCCATCAAACCCCTGGATCTTTCGCCAAATTGCACAATATTGTGCACGGTTCGCGGATGCTCCTGTGGGAACAGGCGCGTTGCCCGTCCAGGCCGAGCGCAGCTCGACAGCCTCGAAACCTTACGACGAGCCTAGCGAGTACGACCGTTACCAAATGATTCGCACTTACTTTCAGATGCTGATCGAAGAAGAGTTACCAGATGCGGTGGGCAAGATGAAACAGTTTGCCTCCTGGTTCACGCACGGCGTACCGGGTGGGGCACATTTGCGGAAAGCCATTTACGACTCGAAGAGTGCGCCGCGTGTTCTCTCGGAAGTGGAAGGCTTTTTCGAAAAACGATTGCAATCGCAGCTAGCGTGCACCAAATAAAGAACTGCGAGTACTCCACAAACTCACACTAAATCGCCGTTGCTGCCATCCTTCCGTGCCCGTCTTTTTCGACGTATGCCCAAGGCGTTTGCGGATCATGGGTAAAGATGGTGAGCCACTTCTCTGGAATCGCACGCGAATAGTATTGTTTGCGACTTTCGATGGTTTCGAGCGGGAAAAGGTCGAACGCCATCACCCAAGTGACATTGAGATGGGCGGTGGTCGGAATCAGGTCGGAAATGTAACAAGCGGTCTGGCCGCCGCTGCTGATAATGACCGCCTGCATGTGGCGAGTGTGCCCGGGGAAGACTTTTACCGAGACGCCGGGAACGATTTCCTGGTCACCTGCCAGTAATTGCATTTTGCCGGCCCTAATCAGAGGATCGTAATTCTCACTGATATAGCTGATCGCGTCGCGTTCAAGCTGGCGGCGGGCGTGCTGCCACTCACCCTGCTGAACGTAATAATTCGCCCTCGGGAACGTCGCGATGAATTTGTCTCCGCGACGAATCGTGTTCCAGCCACAATGGTCGTAGTGCAGATGTGTATTGATAACGATGTCGAAATCGTCTGGCGAGAAACCGGCAGCAGATAAATTGTCGAGCAGTTTGGCCGGCTGGCCGTATATCTTTACCATTCTGTCGGGCATTTTGTTGCCGATGCCGGTTTCAATCAGGATGCTGTGATCACCGGTTTGAACCACGGCTGAATTAAGGCCGGCCGGGACGTGATTGTTCGCGTCGGCGGTGACCTTCTTCTGCCAGAGAGTCTTGGGAACCACCCCGAAAAAAGCTCCGGCATCGAGGGGATAGATTCCATCAGAGACAGCCGTCAGTTCGAAATTGCCGAGAGAAATGCGATGCATTGCAAATTGAGAATTGCCGAGCATTCGCCGGGTCGGGACGGACGAGGCGCCCGGCCCCAACATAACATCCGACTATTTCAGTTCCTGCTCGAAGTGGTCTTCGATCATATGAAACAGATGATCGCGATCCTGCGAGCCGCCGATGCCGTGCGTTTTATTCGGATAAATCATGAATCGAAACTGTCTTCCCGACTGAATAAATGCTTCGCTCATCTGCACGCTGTTTTGAAAGTGCACGTTATCGTCGCTCGTACCGTGAACCAGCAAAAGGGAGCCGTGCAACTGGGTCATGTTTGACGGCCTCAGATCCTGATAGCCTTTGCCGTTGTCTTTCGGTAAGCCCTGATAACGCTCGGTGTAAATCGAATCGTAGTCGCGCCAATCGGTGACGGGTGCGACCGACACTGCCGCCTTAAAAGCATCGGAGTGAGTGACGGAATAGAGCGTCATGGAACCGCCATTGCTCCAGCCCCAGATAGCTACTCGCGTACGGTCCAACTGCGGATACTGAGAAAAAAGTTGATCTAGCGCAGAAAGCTGATCTTTCAACTCGATGGCACCATATTCGTGGCGAATGGTCGTCTGAAATTTGCGATCGCGACCGGGAGTGCCTCGATTATCGACCGTAAAGATCGCAAACCCTTTTTGAGCAAGAAGCTCGTGAAAAAGCTCAGTCGTGCCCATCCACTCCTTACGCACGGTCTGCGCTGCCGGACCACCGTAAATGTAAACAATGAGCGGAGTTTTGGCGCCGCTTGCATTTTCTACTGGTAACAGCAGTTTGCCATATAGTCGTGTGCCATCCTCGGCAGTTAGGTCGAGGAATTTGGGTGCGATGAGGCCAAAGTCATTGACCGTTCGCGAATCCCAAACCTTGTTGCACGGGCCGCCGGGAGTGCAAATAGACATGTTCGGAGGGATCAGATCGTCAGAATATTGATCGACGTAGTGCTTACCATCATCGGCAAAGGTTGACTCGTGCGTGCCATCCTGCTGTGATACTTGTTTGAATTCCGAGCCGTCTAATCTCACCGAATAAAGCTGCCGCTGACGCGGATCCTGATTGCAGGTGACATAAACTGTTGCGGCATTTTCATCGACACCATCGAGGCCAAGCATTTCGAAGTCGCCCTTCGTGAGCTGTTGTTCCAGCTTGGCGTCGACTGCCAGCGGATTTGTCTTCTCGAAACTGTAAAGGTAAAGCTGAGTGGTGCCGTCGCGCCAACTGGACCAGAGAAAGTGATCGCCGGAGTTCAACACTTTGAAATCGTTGTTTACATTGATCCAGGCATTGGGAGCCGTTTCGGTGAGCACCTTGCGAGAACGACCGGAATGCGCGTCGGCGAAGTACAAGTCCATCGTGTCTTGCGCGCGGTTCAAGACTTCAGCCCAGAGCAGTCCGTCGCGGACCCAACCAAATCTGGGGATGTAAGTGTCCTGATTCTCGGTGAGCGTGATCCATTTCGTTTTTCCACCATCCGAACTGACGACGCCGAGTCGCACGACGGGATTGGGATCGCCTGGCTTAGGGTACTTTTGCATGTCGACGCCAGGCTGCAGTGGCAACCAGTTGACGATCGGATAAGCAGGGACACTGGTCTCGTCCATCTGCAGGTAGAGAACGTCTTTGCCATTGGGCGACCAGAAATAGTTGCTGCGGACATCGAGTTCCTCGGCATAAACCCAATCGACTTCGCCGTTCAGCAGGATGGCATCTTTCTCCCTATCGCCTGTGGGCTTAGCGAGCTGCTTCTCCTGCCCGCCGTTCACCGAACGCACGTACAAGTTGTGCTCGCGGAGATAGGAAACTCTACTTCCATCCGGTGAGAATTTGGGATCACCGCTTGGCTCCGAAGCAGAGGTAATTTGCACAGCCGTACCGATATCGATGGTGTAAAGCCAGAGCTGGCCTTGGGAATCGAACAGCAGGCGTTTGGAATCGGGCGCCCATTCGTACGCAGCAACGTGATAGCGGGTGACGCGCTCCTTTTCGCGTTCATCTTTGATTTGGGTTGCCGGCGGAGCAAGCGCGGCTAACTTGAGTTCGCTTACCAACACTTTCTTTTCGCCGGTAGACGCGTCGACGTACCACAGTTGACCATGCTCGCCGGAATCATCGCGCTGAATAAAAGAAAATTTTGTGCTGTCAGGGCTCCACTTGATAGTTTCGGGCCCGCGGCCCGCGATACCACCCTCGGCAAAAATAGCTTCGATGGTGAGAGGCTTATTGGCAGACTGAGGAAAGACGGGCACGATAAGGAACGAATACACAATTGCAACGGAAAGGAATCGTTTCACGAGCTAACTCCCATAGCAAAACTGGAAGTGTACACCGAGAGCGGGCAACCAAAAAATGTGGATAACGAACGAGAGGTCAGGCGTGCGATGAGGTTACGAGCTCGAGTCCGGGGAAACTCTCGATCCTGGCGGATCGAGACGCGACTTTCAATAGCGCATCAGCCCGTTGCTGGGGCATGTCGGGTTTCTGATAGGTTCTGAGCAAGTCGGCTACCCGTCCCCGCGCCCGGGTTAGGATATCAGGGCTGCTCGCTCCGGTACCGCGATCGATCACAGCGGATGGAAAGTGCTGCTCTTGGCGAAACAGCGCGCGAGTCTCCTTCAGTTTCAGGAAATCGCCATGCAATCCAGTCTGCGCGAACGAGTCGACCGCGAGGGTCGCCGCTCTAGCTTCAATCCCGCTGATCAGCCGTTGAGCACTGGCGATCGCCTCGGCATCCATGACAAGCTTTTCAATGCTGTGGCAGGCGAGAAAATCAAGCATGCCAGCCCCGGAAATCATATTGATTCCGGCCAATGCCCCCAGCAGTGCGGAACCACCGCTTTCCATTCCAGCTTGCGTATCGATTTGGCGACTATCGCTGGTGACTAGGTATCCATGCGTGGGGAGACCCAAGAATTTGCCCATTTGAGCACAGCCAACATTCAGCATCACAGTTTCGATCGCTCCCATGGGAGTATTGCCGGTACTCATATCGAATATTGCCGGCGCTCCGCCCCAAATAATGGGCGCACCCGGATTCGCCAGCTGATGAATGGTGATGCCCGCCAAGCATTCTGCGGTATGCTGCACGATCGCTCCTGCCAGCGTCACAGGTGCGGTGGCACCAGCAAGCGGCATGGAAACTATCTCAGCCGGCACATTCGCTCGCGCGAGTTGAATGATGTTCTCTGCGGCGAATTCGGACCAGTTCAGTGGCGGAGAAGGGCAAACATCGAACACAGCTCGCGGTTTCTCTCTGAGGTACTCGACTCCGCCCGCATCGCCTGCAAGCAGATCGAGCATGACTTTTAATGTAGAAACGCTAAAAGCGCCGGTCACAACGGGCTTGTTGGAATACCAAAGCACCAAAAACAGACGGTACCAATCGCCAATCTGACTGGGCACATCACTGCAGACCATCGCGGTTGCCTGGGCGGCGAACTCGGGAAGCATTTCCGTGACTTGGACCATGCGGACTAAATCGGCCACAGTCGCGGGGCGCGGTTGCTGGCTTTCTGAATCAAGAATATTCAGGCAGGAAGAACCGGGATCAAAATAAACATCATCGCCGCCATAGTGAACTGTAGCTTCGCCAGCCCGGTTGTAAAGAAAGAAGTCATGTGGCGCCAGGTCCAAGACTCGGCGGATTAAGCTCGTGGGCAGTCGCGCGATATCGCCGTCGACTCGTGCACCGGCGGAGCGCAAGAACTCAAGAGCTTCCACCGAGCCGATTTTTGCTCCAATCGTGTCTAACAACTCTAGCGCTTCGCCTAAAATGCGATTAACCAGCGTGCGGTCTAAAAGTTCGAGTTTGGGCCTCATAGAGTCACGGCGGCCGGCGTGAGTTTGTGTGCTAGGAGGGATTTCACAAGTGAAACTGCGCCAATCGCATCTTTGGCGTAGCCGTCGGCGCCGATTTCCTCGACCCAGCGCTGAGTAACAGGTGCGCCGCCGACGATAATTTTTACCGAAGGGCGCAATCCTGCTCGTTGCAGTGCTTCGACGACTGATCTCTGACCGCGCATCGTGGTGGTGAGCAGAGCTGAGACGCCGATGATATCTGCCTTACATTCCCGAGCCTTATCGGCGAACTTCTGTGGCGGAACATCGACCCCGAGATCATGAACCGTGAAGCCGTTGGCGGTGAGCAACGTTCCCACCAGAGTTTTGCCGATCTCGTGAATGTCGCCTTTGGCGGTCCCAAGAACCAGTGTTCCGGCGACGGGGCGTTCTTCGCCCTGCCGTTTCAGTTCTGGTTCGAGGATGGCCATGGCGGCCTTCATGGCTTCCGCCGCGGCCAGCATATCGGGTAAGAACATCTGGTGTTTAGCGAAGAGTTGGCCCACTTCGGTCATGCCGGGGACAAATCCGTTGTCAATCACTTCGAGCGGGTGGTGTCCCTGGGCGAGTGCCTGGCTTGCGAGAACTGATGCGTTTTCTGGGGCACCATCGATGATGCTCTGCCGCATGGCGGTGAAATTCCCGTCCATAGAACCTCAGGAGGAATTTGACGCTGGAAGGCGCACTACGGTCTGTGATTCAGGTCACGTGCTCCGGTGAGCTGTTCGCGCGAGCCGTCTTCCGAAGGTTGTGTCCGGACCTGTCGCACGCCTTCGGCCATCGCGTATTTCAGATCGTCTATGCCTTTGCCGGTAACGGCGGAAATCGGGAATAGCCTTAGGTCTTGCTTCTTGCAATAGCGCTTCAATTTCGCGAGCTTATCTTTGTTCGCGATGTCAATTTTTGACGCTGCCATGATCATCGGCTTGTGTTCGAGGCCAGCGCCGAAACTCGCCAGTTCACCCATGATGACTTCCACATCCTTAATTGGGTTGGGGCGGCCGCTGGCGTCGGAAACGTCGACCAGATGCACGAGCAAGCGTGTGCGTTCGATATGCCGCAGAAATTGCGTGCCAAGGCCCGCTCCCTCGTGTGCGCCCTCGATCAGGCCTGGGATGTCTGCAACCACAAAGCTTTGCTCATCCGGAGCTTGGCCGACCACGACTACACCAAGATTCGGTTGCAGGGTCGTGAATGGATAATCAGCGATTTTGGGGCGTGCGGCGGAGATCCGCGAAATCAGAGTGGATTTTCCGACATTTGGATACCCGATGAGTCCAACATCGGCGAGCAACTTCAGTTCAAGTCGGAACGTGCGCTCTTCGCCGGGCCGACCGTCTTCGTGCTCGCGTGGCGCCTGGTGAGTAGAAGTCGCGAACTGGGCATTGCCGCGGCCGCCGCGGCCTCCACGAGCGATGACAATGCGTTCGTCGGGATGCGAAAAGTCGTGAACTCTTTCGTTGGTTTCCGCGTCATAGACCAAGGTTCCGACCGGAACTTTCAAAACGACACTTTCGCCTTCGCGACCGGTTCTGTTCGAACCTTCGCCGTGGCGTCCGCGCTGTGCTTTATATTCAGGATTGAACCGAAAGTGAACCAGCGTGTTGTGGCGTTCGCTGGATTCCATGATGATGTCGCCGCCTTTACCTCCATCGCCGCCAGAAGGTCCACCTCGCGGCACAAACTTTTCGCGCCGGAAGGCGACGCAGCCATTGCCCCCGTCTCCGGCCTTCACGCGAATTGTGGCTTCATCAATGAACATATTGTGATTGGACGAACGGAGTCGCCTTCCACCCAAGCAGAAAGCAAAAGCCTCGCCCGAAGGCGAGGCGTTGTCGTCGGGCGATCGGAAAATCGCGATTACTTCGCTTCAACAGGTTCGATCATCACATACTTGCCCATCGAGCCGCGATCCATAAATCTGATACGCCCGGTGATCTTCGCGAAGAGAGTGTCGTCCTTGCCCCGGCCGACATTCAGACCCGGTTTGACGCGGGTGCCTCGCTGGCGAACGATGATGGTGCCACCAGGGACTAATTGTCCGCCGAAAGCTTTAAAGCCGAGCCGCTGCGAATTCGAATCGCGGCCATTTCGCGATGTGCCTTGTCCTTTTTTATGTGCCATAGATCAGTTTCCAGTTCTTGTTAGCTCTTCTTCCTTTTCGCAGCACTCTTCTTAGCTGCCGGTTTCTTTGCAGCAACTTTTTTCGCCGGAGATTTCGCTTGCGCCTTTACCTCTTGAGGTTCTTCGGTCCCGGCTGGCGCGGCCTTCTTCGGTTTTGCTTCTTTTTTGGGTAGTTCTGGAGCTTTGAAGCTTTGGCCGTCGAAGCCGATCTCGGTGATCCGAACCGCGGTGAATAGCTGACGATGCCCGCGCAATTTCTTGTACTGCTTTTTGCGCTTGTAATGAAAGACCAGAATCTTATCACCGCGTCCCTGCTCGACGATTTCGCCGATCACATGAGTATCAGGCTTAGCCTTTTCGATCTGGCCATCGGCTGCAGATACGGCGAGAATATCGCCGAATTCGACTCGACCTTGGGTGCCGTTGCCCTGGCTCTCCAGGCGAATCACATCGCCAGGAGCGACCCGGTATTGTTTGCCGCCAGAGCGGATGACCGCGTACATACTTGTGCCTCCGTCAAATGAACCCGTCGCCAATGTGCGCCGGGAAACTGCTCATTTTGCTGCGTGCTGTTCCGCGTCGACGCTCTCGGCAACGATGGCGGCCGGCTCCAGAACGGAGCCCTAAGTACAGGCAGACCCGAGTAGTTTATCGTGCGCCGCGGAACAGCGTCAAACGGAAGCCACTCAGCAACGACGGAGCTTGAAAAAACGAAGTGACCTGTGAGCCTCAGCTTCTCACGTGGGGACGTGACACAAATCACTGACTTGCTCGAAGCAGAAGATTACAGTGTCTACACTGCCAGTCTCCCCCGGTTCGGTGTGGCACGAACCAACGCACCCCGTTCCACTGACACGAGCGAATCTACGTCGAAAGCGTGTTTTCTGCCGCAGCTTCCCAGGAAGACTGCGAAATAAGTAGAAGAAGCAGAAACCGGTGAGACATGATTTCCGGAATCGTCGCCTTAGTTCCCCCGGTTCTAAAACGTTGTCTTTGCTCCAGCAGTTAGAACGGTTTTGGTCCCCCCTCGTCAAGTCAATAATGAACGGCAGAACGGCAATCCGCTAAGAGTCAGTCCTAGCGGCGTAGGCTGCCAAAAACAGAAGATCGAGTAACCAGACACTACCCGAAAAAGGAGAGCGTAACTGGCATGGCAGAGCTATGTTCGGCACTCCCAACCATAAACGCTGATACTGCATCCCGGCTTACTACTCTAGGTATTCCCCCACAGTGGTATGCGATCTATACGCGCTTTCGTTACGAGAAGCAGGTTGCCGCAATGCTGCAGTATCGCGGAGTTGAACACTACCTGCCACTCTACGAAGCCGTACATCGCTGGAAGGACCGCAATGCGCGCGTGCAGCTTCCGTTGTTCCCTTCTTACGTTTTCGTTTACCTGAACCTGGAGGATCGGATGCGCGCCCTGACGATTCCGGGTGTGATTCGACTGGTGGGATGCCCGCGCGCTGAGCCGATAGCGGGCGCGGAAGTCGAAGCCATAAGGAATTACCTATCGTCCCGGCTTCCGGTGGAACCCTACCCATACCTTACCAGTGGCAGCCATGTACGGATCACTGGTGGACCACTAGCGGGAATGGAGGGTCTCATTCTGCGGCGAAAGTCCACTTGCCGCATCGTGATCAGTCTTGAGCTGATTCAGCGGTCGATGGTTGTTGAAGTGTCGGCATCGGACCTGGAAACGACAAGCATTCCAGCACAGACGATCGCCGCCGCATAACGCAGGACGCCAGTTCTCACTTCACAAGCTCCGAGGTTTCTATGAGCAAACATTTCGAATTGCTGCAGCAGTTAGATCCGGAGTTGGATATTTTCGCTCCGGAACCTCGTACTGTCAGGAAGCCGGCGACAGTTGCGATCACA
>Ga0335081_10017865_pt1 | contig 11477 bp, 10 predicted proteins | sample Lox_Sample_35_FD_206713 | JGI IMG/M metagenome (GOLD analysis project Ga0335081, IMG submission 206713) | Soil microbial communities from Loxahatchee National Wildlife Refuge, Florida, United States - Lox_Sample_3.5 | ecosystem: Environmental > Terrestrial > Soil > Wetlands | place: USA... | reverse complement strand
TCACCACGCTTCACCGCGATGTGGAGAAGCAGCACGCCGAACTGGAAAAGCAGCACACCGAGCTGGAACGGCAGACGGCCGCAAGGTTCGCTGAGACCGCAGCGAGGTTCTCCGAGACCTTACAGTTCATCAACCGCCTTGCGCACGTCGTCGAAGCCCACTAGCAGCGCATCGACCGTCTGGAGGAACGTTAGTCCTGCCGGTGCGCCCTGCCGGGCCAACGGCGCTCCGCAGAATGGTCTTCGTTGCCCCGCACTAATTGCCCGCGTCCGGATTGGCAGAGGGATATCATGGGTTGGAGCCAAAAAACACCATGCGCGTTCGTCTGCTCTCGATTCCTTTTTTGATTGGGCTGAGCCTGGTTCCCGCGCCGGGACAGGATGCCCTGGTGCTGAGACCGGCGCGCGTCTTTGATGGCGAGGCGATGCACGATGGCTGGATCGTGCGCGTGCGGGGCAACCGCATCGAAGCCGCAGGTCCGGCGGCGGACGTCGATTCGAGCAACGCCAGGGTGGTCGACCTGGCTGGCACGACCCTGCTGCCGGGCCTGGTGGAGGGCCACTCGCACATCCTGCTGCATCCGTACAACGAGACGCCTTGGAACGACCAGGTGGCGCGGGAAGGGATCGCCTTGCGTGCGGCTCGGGCGGTGAACCACTTGCGCACCACTCTCATGGCAGGCTTCACCACCATCCGCGACCTCGGCACGGAGGGCGCCGGATATGCCGACGTGGAATTGAAGCAGGCCGTCAACCAGGGAATCGTCGTGGGGCCGCGCATGCAGGTTGCAACGCGCGCCATCGTGGCCACGGGCAGCTATGGACCGAAGGGTTTCGCGCTCGAGTGGCATGTGCCGCAAGGCGCCGAGGAGGCCGACGGTGTGGACAGTCTCACGCGCGTGGTGAGGGACCAGATCGGACACGGCGCCGACTGGATCAAGCTGTATGGCGATTACCGCTGGGGCCCGCTGCCAGGCTCGCACCCCACGTTTTCGCTGGAGGAGATGAAACTGGCGGTCGAGACCGCGCGCAGCGCGGGAGTTCCGGTGTCCGTGCATACGTCCACGCCGGAGGGCATGCGGCGCGCGATCCTCGCCGGCGCCGAGACCATCGAACACGGTGACGGCGGTACGCCGGAAATCTTCAAGCTGATGGTGGAGCACCACGTGGCGCTGTGTCCCACGCTGGCCGCGGGCGATGCTACGGCGCAGTACGCCGGCTGGAGGAAAGGCCAGCAGCCGGAGCCCGGAGGCATCAGTCGCAAACGAGCCAGTTTCAAGGCCGCGCTGGATGCCGGTGTGACCATTTTGAGCGGCAGCGATGTAGGCGTATTCGCGCACGGTGAAAACGCGCGCGAGATCGAGCTGATGGTCGAGTATGGGATGCCGGCGACCGACGCGTTGAAAGCGGCGACATTGGTGGCGGGGCGCGTGCTCCACCTGGACATAGGGCAAGTCAAGCCAGGCTTGTTCGCCGATCTGATCGCGGTGGAAGGCGATCCCTCGAAGGAGATCTCCGCGCTGCGGCAGGTGAAATTCGTGATGAAGGCTGGCGTGGTTTACAAGCAGGAAGGGCCCGCCAAGAAATAGCCGGGGCACCCGGGTGTGGCGGATTATGCATTTGTCACCTTAATGGTAGCCTTCCCGTCGTTGGCCTTTGACGCGTGTCCCCGTCTGGTACGATAAAAAATTCCCCTTCAATATGCCGCTGCGCTTCTACAACACTTTGTCTCAGAAGGTGGAGGATTTCTCACCAGCCCGGGACAATACTGTCCGCATGTACACCTGCGGCCCTACCGTTTATGCCTATGCCCACATCGGCAATTTTCGCACGTTTACTTTCATCGACATCTTGAGAAAGTGCCTGCGCGCCAACGGATTCCAACTCGATCACGTCATGAACATCACGGATGTGGACGATCGCATCATCGAGAACGCGGCGGCCCGGCGGCAGGAACTGAAGGAGTACACGGACATCTACACGCGGGCCTTTCTGGAAGACTGCGCCACGCTGCGTCTGGAGCGCCCGGAGCACCTGACGCCCGCCACCGACCACATCAACGAAATGGTCGAGGCCATCGAACACCTCGCCGCCAGCCAGCACACGTATACCAGCGATGGCTCGGTCTACTTTCGCATTTCCACGTTTCCCGAATACGGCAAACTCTCGCACAACAATTTCAGCGGCATCATCGCCGGCGCCCGCGTCGATTCAGACCGGTATGAAAAGGCCGACGCGCGGGACTTTGCCTTGTGGAAGGCTCCCAAAGAAGGCGAGAAGTTCTGGGACACCGCGATCGGCCCGGGCCGGCCGGGCTGGCACATCGAGTGCTCCGTGATGGCCATCAAGTACCTGGGGGAAACGTTGGATATCCACGCCGGCGGCGTCGACCTGGTATTCCCGCACCACGAGAACGAAATCGCGCAATCCGAATCGCTTACCGGCCAGCCCTTCTCGCGTTTCTGGCTGCACGCCGAGTTCCTCATGGTGGAAAGCCAGAAGATGTCCAAGTCGCTCGGCAACTACTATACGCTGCGCGACGTTCTCGCCAAGGGGTATCAACCCGAAGTGATTCGCTACCTGCTGGCATCGGTGCCGTACCGGAAGTCACTCAACTTCACCTTCGAGGGGCTGAAATCGGCCGCCACGGCGATCGACCGCCTGCGCAATTTCAAACTGCGTTTGGAAACCGACCGGTACCCCGAGGGCTCGAACGAGCAGTTGGCCGCGCGCACCGCCACTGCCTTCCAGACTTTCAATGACAGTCTCAACGACGATTTGAACACCGCCGAAGCCCTGGCTGCTGTCTTCGAATACGTGCGCGACGCCAACAGCGCCATGGACTCCGGAGAGTTCCGCGCGGCCAATGCGGCTGCTGCGCTGGGCTTCCTCGCCCATTTCGATTCCATTTTCGACGTGCTCCGGCCCACCACACAGGCCGGTCAATTGTCCGACGCGGCGGTGGACGCTCTGGTCGAGGAGCGTAACGCCGCCAAGAAAGCCAGAAATTTCGCGCGCGCCGACCAGATTCGTCGCGAGTTGCTGGAGCAGGGCATCATCCTGGAAGACACCAAGCAAGGCGTGCGATGGAAAAGGAAATAGCATTGCAGATTCACACCAAAGCCGTCCACGTGGGCGACCGTAAGAAAGCCGGTTCCTACATTCCGATCACCACACCCATCCACACCGCGTCGAGCTACTTCTATGAGTCCATGGAGCAGCTCGACCGCGTTTTTGGCCGCGAGGACCGCGGCCCGTGCTACGCGCGCTATGACAATCCCAGCGCCGCCGCGCTCGAGGAACTGGTCAGCGCGCTCGAAAACGGCCACGGCGCGCTGGCGTGCGCGTCGGGGATGTCCGCCGTCCACATGGCCATCGTCACCGCGATGGCGGATCGCCGCAAATCGATCGTCGCCGCCGACGCGTTGTACGGCGCCACGGTCGGGCTGCTGGGCAACGTGCTTGAACCCTCCGGCGTGGCTGTGCGGTTCGTCGATGTTTGCAACCTGGATGCCGTGCGCGCCGCGGTGGTTGAAGCCAAGCCCGGCTGCATCGTGATGGAAACCATTTCCAACCCGCTCCTGCGCGTGGGCCAAATCGATCGCATTGCCGCGCTCGCCCGCGAAGCCGGCGCTGCCCTGGTTGTTGACAACACTTTCGGCACACCTTTGCTGTGCCGGCCGCTCGAGCTGGGCGCGCACTTCAGCGTCCACAGCGTGACCAAGTACCTGGCCGGGCACGGCGATGTTCTGGGAGGCATCGTTGTCACCGACCAGCATCACTACGACAACCTGCGCGCGCTCTCGCGAATCATCGGCCCGGTGCTCGGCCCATTCGAATGCTATCTCACCATGCGCGGAATCAAGACCTTCCCCTTGCGCATGGAGCGGCAGTGCGCCAACGCCTGCCGCATCGCCGGCTGGCTGGCCTCGCATCCCCGCGTGGAGCGGGTCTATTTCACGGGCGACCCCGCCCATCCCGACGCCGCCACCATCCGCCGCGTCTTTCCGCAGAACCTTTATGGCGCCATGGTGAGTTTCGAAATCAAAGGCGCGGGCAGGGAAGAGGTCTTCCGCTTCATGGATTCCCTCAGGCTTATTGTTCGCGCCACTTCGCTGGGCGACGTGCACAGTATGATGCTGTACCCCGTGATGAGCTCGCACCGCGAGATCTCACCGAAGCACCGCGAGCGCGTGGGCATCCGCGACAGTTTGGTGCGCCTTTCGGTGGGCATCGAAGCGCCGGAGGATATCATCGCGGACCTCGATCAAGCTTTCGGCCGCGCCGGCGCCTGACGGATTGCCGACATCCATGCAGCCCGACCGCGAATCCATCACCCGCGCGTACGCTCTCATCCGACCGTACATCCGCCGTACGCCAGTGGTCGAAGTGAATGGCGCCGATTTCGGCCTGAACGGCGTCCGCCTGGTCCTGAAGCTGGAGTGCCTGCAGCATTCAGGCTCGTTCAAGGCCAGGGGCGCATTCACGAACCTTCTTACGCGCGAAGTCCCGCCGGCCGGGGTGGTGGCGGCCTCGGGCGGCAATCATGGCGCCGCGGTGGCGTATGCCGCGATGCGCGTCGGCAAGCCCGCACGGATCTTCGTTCCCACGGTGGCTTCGCCATCCAAGATCGAACGCATCCGCGGTTACGGCGCCGAGCTGGTGGTCACCGGCGAACGTTACGCCGACGCCCTGGCGGCGAGCGAACAGTGGGTGGCGCAATCTGGCGCTTTGCCGATCCACGCCTACGAGCAGATCGAGACACTCCAGGGACAGGGAACCGTCGGGCTGGAATTCGAGGAACAGGATCCAGCCTTGGACTCAGTCTTGGTGGCCGTGGGCGGCGGCGGTCTCATCGGCGGGATCGCGGCGTGGTATGGCGGCCGCACCAAAGTCGTCGGCGTGGAGCCCGAGCTGGCGCCGACTCTCCAGATGGCGCTGGAAGCCGGCCGCCCGGTGGATGCCCCGGCCGGCGGCATCGCAGCCGATTCGCTCGCTCCACGACGCGTCGGCGACCTGATGTTTCCCATCGCCCAGGCGTGCATCAGCGGAGTGGTTCTGGTTCCTGACGAGGCCATCGTTGCCGCGCAAAAGGCCCTCTGGGAAACGCTCCGCGTGGTCACCGAGCCTGGCGGCGCCGCAGCCTTCGCGGCGCTTCTGTCGCGACGGTATCAGCCGAAAGCCGGCGAACGGATTGGCGTCCTGGTGTGTGGCGCCAATACCAGCGCGGTCCGCTTCCCGTAAGCGGAGCGCAGCCTCCGAATCAGCCTGCGGTGTGATAGCATCTTCTCACAGCAAATGGTACGCAATCTCATAATGCGGTATGGCTTTGTTCCGGCGCTGGCGCTGACCGTTGCCGCCCAAACGCCCCCACTGGGTAAGAGCGATCCCTCGTTCCAGCAGCCATCGCTTGCTCCCGGCGTGGACTACGCCGTTCCGACCGAAGCCGAGGTCAAGGCCACGCTCGACCGCATCCTCGACTACTTTGTCCGCTCGACCCCCTACCGCATCATCGACACCCAAACCGGCCAGACGATCACCGACTTCTCTCACCCCACCAAGACCGCCGGCATCGACCTCCGCTCCGGCCAGTTCAACGACTGGGACTACCCCATCGGTGTGGCGCTCGCCGGCATGCTGCTGGTCGGCGACGTTACCGGCGACGCGCGCTACCGCGACTACACCCTGAAGAACTTCGACTTCATCTTCGACCACCTGGACTACTTCCGCAAACAAGCCGCCGAGTTCGGCCCTCAATCCTACGGCTACCGCCGCCTGCTGGATATGCGAGCGCTCGACGATTGCGGCGCCATCGGAGCCGCGCTCATCAAGGCCTACGCGAAGAAGGCGGATCAGCGCTACCGCGCCACCATCGACGTGATCGCCGACTACATCTCGCACAAGCAGATGCGGCTCCCCGACGGCACGCTGGCCCGCGCGCGGCCGCAGCCAGTGGCGCTGTGGATCGACGACGCTTACATGAGCGTTCCATTCCTGGCGCAGATGGGGAAACTAACCGGCAGCCGCGCCTACTTCGACGACGCGGCTCGCCAGATCATCCAGATGTCCCAGCGTCTCCAGGATGAGCGCACCGGCCTCTACGACCACGCCTGGTTCGAGAACACAGCCGGCTACGATCCGAGGTTCCTCTGGGGCCGGGGAGCAGGCTGGGCTGTCATGGCCACCGCCGAGCTGCTCAGCGTGCTGCCGGAAGACCATCCCGACCGCGCGCGCGTCCTTGCGATCTTCCAGCGCGCCGCGAAAGGCGCCGCCGAACTGCAAAGCGACGCCGGCATGTGGCGCCAGTTGCTCGACAAGACCGACAGCTACTTGGAAACATCCGCCTCCGCGATGTTTACCTTCGCCATCGCGCGCGGCGTCAACCGCGGCTGGCTGACTCCCGTCTACGCTCCCGTTGCGCAAGCCGGCTGGCAAGCCCTCGCCACGCGAGTCCGCGCCGACGGCCGCGTCGAAGGCATTTGCGTTAGCACCACCGCCGCTTACGATGCCGTCTATTATTACCACCGGCCGACCGACCTCGGCGCGATGCAGGGCTACGGCCCGGTTCTGATGGCCGGCGCTGAAGTGATCACCATGCTGCGGTCGTTCGACATCGAGCGCAACTTGAACACGTTTCACTATCGGGCCAAGAAGAAATAGCTTGCCGCGAGGAGAAGTTTTCATGCGTCTGTTCGCCCTCATTCTTGCAACTGCTTCGATGCTGGCCGCCGCGCCGGGAGCCACTGTGACCGTGCGGAATCCCATCGATTTGGCGAGGCCCAGCGAAACGATCGTGCTGCCGGCGGACCAGCTTCGCACGCTGCTGGCGGTCGACGACGTCCGCAAGATCCACGTCCGCGCCGAAGGTTCCGACAAGGACCTGCTCATTCAGGCCATCGACACCAACGACGACGGTGTCTACGAGGAGTTTCTGTTTCAGGCCGATTTCGCGCCCAGGCAAACTCGCGTTTTCCTGCTCACGGTTGGCAACCTGCAGATCGCCGGCGCGGACGACTACAAGACCTACGGCCGCTTCGTGCGTGAACGCCGCGACGATTTCGCCTGGGAGAATGACCGCATCGCCCACCGCATGTACGGCAAAGAGCTGGAGACTTTCCCGCGCGAGCCGCTCACTTCGAGCTCCGTGGACGTGTGGACCAAACGCGTGCGCGGCCTGGTGATCAACAAGTGGTACATGGTCGACGACTATCACCGGGAACACGGCGAAGGCGGCGATTTCTATTCCGCCGGCAAGACTCGCGGCGACGGCGGCACAGGAATCTGGGCCGGCGGCAAGCTATATCCGTCCGCCAATTTCCGCGATTCTCGCGTCTACGCCGTCGGGCCGATCCGCGTCCTGTTCGAACTGACCTACGAGACGTGGAACGCCGGCGGCGCGCGGGTCTCCGAGAAAAAGCGCATCTCGCTCGACGCCGGCTCCAATATCGACCGCTTCGAGAGCCGCTACACCGTCGACGGCAATGCCGCCGGCATCATGCACGCCGTAGGAATCCGGAAGCTGAAGGCGACCCAGATGCAGTCCGATCGCGAGAAGGGCATCCTGCGCACCTGGGAGCCCGTCAAGGATGAGGGCGCGCTCGGCCAGGCCGTGATTGTCGACCCAGCGGCGTTCAAAGACTTCGCCGAAGACGACCTCAATTACCTGGTGCTCACCAAGCTCGACCCCGCCACGCCCTGTGTTTCATACGCCGGTTTCGGCCAGACCGTCAGCGGCGACTTCAAGACCGCGGCCGACTGGGAGCGCTATGTGAGCGACTACGCCGCGCGCCTGCGGGCGCCGGTGGTGGTCAAGATCGAAAAGCGTTGATCGGCGGGAATTTGGAACCGAGCGAAGTACGGGTCCAGTAGCGACAAGTATCCTGTAGACTGTTATTGGACCCATGCCCCAAAGCCTGATCACATCCGATCCCAATGTCATGATGGGGAAACCGGTGGTTGCTGGCACCCGCATCACCGTGGAGCTCATTCTCGAGAGACTCGCGGCTGGAGAGAGTGCCGAGCAGATCCTGTCGGAGCATCCGCGTCTCACTGGGGAGAGCATCCGGGCGGCGATCGCGTTCGCTGCCGAGGTTCTCCGTGCCGACGTTGTGTACCCGCTGGAGAACGTTACTGGGTGAGGATCGTCGCTGACGAGAACATCGATAGACAGATCGTTGAGCGACTGCGTGCCAACGACCACAGCGTTCTTTTCGTCGCCGAGTTGGAGCCTGGCGTCAAGGATGAGGCTGTTCTCGAACGCAGCCAGGAGCATCACGCGCTCCTCCTCACCGCTGACAAAGATTTTGGCGAGTTAGTATTTCGGCAGCGCTTAGTCCACTGCGGGGTCCTGCTCATTCGCCTTGCAGGCTTGACACCCGACGCGAAGGCCCGCCTGTTTCGTCGGTGGTGGATCGTTACTCTGGAGTGCTAAGGCATGGGTTTGCTGTGCTCACGCGGCACTCCCTTCGCATTCGCGAGCCGCGATGACGTTGCACCGGTCGTCGCAATCCCAGACTGCGGCGCTCAGGACGCACCTGAGGACCTTATTTCCGCCCCTGTCTTAACTGCCTCTCCATTTTCAAGTCCGCTGCCGCGCCGGCGGCGTCTCCCATGGCCTGCCTGGCGTGCGCACGGTTCATGTAGGCCGGTCCGAAACGAGGGTTGGCGTTGATTGCCGCGTCGTAGTCGCGCAGGGCCAGGAGAAACTGTTTGCGCCGGAAATAAACCCCCCCGCGGCCGTTCAGAGCTGTAGCAAGATCCGGCTTCAGCTCCAGCGCGTGGTTGAAAGCGGCGAAGGCCTCGTCGTCACGGCGCATGCGGACCAGGCAGACCCCCAGGCCGGCGTAGGCAAGGGGTTCACGTGGATCGAGCCGAAGCGCCTCTGTGTAGTCGCGGATGGCGTCCTCGTTCTGCTCCAGGCGCTGGTGCGCGGCGCCGCGATGGTGATAGGCCTGGGCATAGGCGGGGTAGGCCGCGATCGCGGCGGTGAACGATTGGATGGCGCCCTCGTCGTCGCCGGTTCTGATCTGCGACAGGCCGAGCTGAAACTGTTGCGCGGCTTTAGGAGGAACCAGCGGGCCGTTGGTCTTGGCCGGCGGCTCCTCCGGCAGTGTCTCCGGCGGCGTTTCCGTTTGCGGGACGGCAACGGACTTCTCTTCCGGAGGCCGCGACTCGGCCACGGGCGCTGTGGTGGCTTTCCTCGTGGGATGCAGCGGCCGGGCAGCTTTTGGCTCGGGGACGGTGCTGGGGCTCGTGGCAGTAAGATCCGACCGCGACGGAGTAGTCGCTTTCACCCACGGCTTCCATACCACCAGCGCGCTGCTGATGGCGGCAATTGCCAATCCAGCAGCCAGAAGTGTTAGCGCCAGACGTTTTGCCGGGTGGGCGGATGGCGCGGGAAGAACGGTCTGGCGCGTGGTCTCGGTCAGGAGCACGGTTGTGGGCGGCGTCTTCGCAAACAAGGCCAGGTCGAGGGCCTCGATGAAATCGGTGCAAGTTCCGTATCGATCTGTAGGCGATTTCGAAAGAGCCTGGTTCAGGACTGCGTCTACCGCCGGGGGCAACGCCGCGTTGCGCGCGGTTACCGCCACGGGCGCCTCGTTGACCATTTTGTAGGCCAGGGTTGCCAGCGTGTGTTGCCCGAACAGTGTGCTGCCGGTCAGCATCTGGTATGCCACGGCGGCCAGGGAGAACTGATCGGCGCGCCCGTCCATGGGCTCGCCCTTGATCTGCTCGGGAGCCATGAATTCGACGGTTCCCATGACCATGCCGGTGGGAGTGACGGTCCGAGTGTCGCTGATGCGGGCGATTCCGAAGTCCATGATCTTGGCCGTCCCGCTGGCGTCGAGCATCACATTGCCCGGCTTAATGTCGCGATGGATGACGCCGCGCGAGTGGGCGTAATCCAGCGCCGATGCCATCTGGCGCAGAATGCGAAGCGTGGTTGGGGCATCGGGCGTGCCGTTCTTGAGGCGGGCCGCCAGGCTCTCGCCGGCGACGTACTCCATCACCAGGTATGCGGTTGGTCCCTCCTCGAGGACATCGTGGACGCTGACGATGTTGGGGTGCGAGAGCACGGCGGCTGCGCGGGCATCGCGGAGCAGACGGCCGCGCATAAACTCGCGGTCGCCCGGGTCGTCGACGCCGAGATCGACGGTCTTAATGGCCACCTGGCGGGTCAGCAGGGGGTCTTCCGCGAGATAAACGACACCCATGCCTCCCCGTCCCAATTGGCTAAGAACTGTGTACCTGCCAACCTGCTGGTTCATGCCTGATCGTTAGATTATCGTGCAGTTGCGGCGGGAATGCCAGTGCTCATTCGCAGAGGGTCTACAGATGGATGATCCCGCGTTGAATCGCCGCTGTAGCTGCCTGCGTCCGGTCTTGCACGCCGAGCTTGCTCAGAATGCTCTTCACGTGGTTCTTCACGGTGTGCTCGGCGATGCTCAGCGAATAGGCGATCTGCTTGTTTGCCAGGCCGCGCACGATCAGCTCCAGCACCTGGATTTCGCGAGCGCTCAGATCCGGCCGGGGCATCTGCGCCGCCAGCGCCGCCGCCACCGCCGCCGGCAAATAAGTCTGCCCGCCGTGAACGGCGCGGATCGCCTTCAGCAGTTCGTCGTGCAGCACGTCCTTGGTCAGGTAGGCCTGCACGCCAGCGGCCAGCGCGCGGCGAATGTCCTCATCGCCGCCGTAAGTGGTGAGCGCAATCATCCGTGCATGGGGGAATTCGGCGCGGATCGCGGTGGCTGCTTCCACACCGCCCATCACGGGCATGCGCATATCCAGCAGCGCCACATCCGGCCGATGCTGACGGTACATCTCAACGGCTTGTTGCCCGTTGACAGCCTCGGCCACCACCCTCATGTCGGGCTGCATGTTGACGATGGTGCTCACACCCACTCGTGCCACCAGGTGGTCTTCAGCAACCAGAATTCGAATGGGTTCGCTCATGGCAAGGGCACCGACACTTCCACCTCCGTTCCTTCTCCGGGGTTGCTGGCGAGGCGCAGCTCTCCGCCCAGCCGCTCCGCGCGCTCGCGCATTCCGATCAGCCCGAAATGGCCGCCCAGCGCCGAAAAGACGTCTTTCGGCTCGAACCCGTGGCCGTTGTCCTTGATGCGCAGATACAGCTTGCGCGCCTCGGTGTGGAGCTTGATGGCGATGCAGCTGGCGCCGGCGTGCTTCAAGACGTTGGTCACGGCTTCTTGTGCGATGCGGAGCAGGTGTTGCTCCATCTCCTGCGGCAACACGGTCTCTGGCCCGCTCACGTCCACGTTGACGTCCACACCCGACCCGGCGGTCCATAGGCGCGTGCCCGATTCCAACGCGGCCGCCAGAGCCTGGCCTTCAAGAACCGACGCTCGCAGGTCCATCACGGAACGGCGTGCTTCGGTCAGGCTGTGCCGCGCCATGCGGCGCGCGATATCCAGGTACCGGCGCGCGGCGGATTGCTCCTGGGGCATGGACATCGCAACG
>Ga0335081_10017864_pt1 | contig 11477 bp, 9 predicted proteins | sample Lox_Sample_35_FD_206713 | JGI IMG/M metagenome (GOLD analysis project Ga0335081, IMG submission 206713) | Soil microbial communities from Loxahatchee National Wildlife Refuge, Florida, United States - Lox_Sample_3.5 | ecosystem: Environmental > Terrestrial > Soil > Wetlands | place: USA: Florida... | reverse complement strand
CAACACGCCCGCCCAAAGCGCCGTTGCAATCAGTGGCCTTAGAAACATCCAGTACTCCTTACAACGATTCTAGCCGAGGTCCGGGCAACCCACCAGCACCGTACCACCCGCGCTGGTACCACAGCCGGTACGAACCCCTGCAATGCTTAACGCGGCGTGGCACCATAAAGTTGCGCCCCGTTCACCGGATTGCCAGTTTTAGCCCGGATGCGCTCGTCTGCCCGGAAGCCGCGAGCCTGATCTCCGGGTCGGTGCCGGCATTCCCTGGCACTTCCAGATTGATCTGGTATAGCCCCGCGGACTCGGGAGTGAGCCCGGCATATTTGATCAAACCGCGATCCACTGCGACTCCGCCGAGCAGCACCTGGAAAGAGCTGAGCGCTGCAATCTGGGCCGCGTACTGCGGAATTTCGCCGGTAGCCGGATTGGGCGCGGTCTTGCCCAAACCCGTGGCGTATATCACCACAATCTCGCCGGCGTGCGCCGGTGAATCGGCCGTGATCAGAGAGTTGTCCACGTGCGTGGCGATCGCATATCCCGGGGTCCACGTGAAGAGCGCTGGCGCCGCGTCCACCACGGTGACTGTGATCTCGGGCCCCGAATTCCCTTCTGATGCCACCCGGATCTTCATAGGCCCTAACGACTGATTGCTGGGCACCAGAAAGTTGATCTGAGAATCGGAAACATAAAACAGAGGCGCCGGGTAATTGTCTACAAACACCTCCGTGTAGTTGAGCTCCGTGGGCATCCGGCCGGATTGGATGTCACCGGCTGTGAGCTGCTGGCTGGAGCGTGCGAGGCCCGTACCGAAGATCGTGAGGATGGAGTTTGGCGCGAACGGCCCCGCCGCGTAATTTCCGGCATTCACGATGCCTTGGAGAGTGTACGATGGGGCCGTCGCCCGCGCCACGCCGCAAAGAAGAGCCGCCGATGACAAAAACGCTCCGAGCCGCCGTTGAACGGTCATATGGGACAGTGCCTGGAACGTAACGGAATTCTCACGAATCCGCCTCTACCCGCCGGCGCGCGAGCTAAGATGGCTCTAGCGGGTTTGTGCAGAAGGACGATCCGTGTCCGTCCGTGTGAATCCTTGGGTCGAATTGGGCTTCCCCCGTTTGGCATCGAAGCCCACGCAAGCAGATGAAGCTGCTGTCGAAGTTCACCATCATTTTTGTCCTGGTATTCGGCGCCGGATTGGGCCTGGCGGGCGTGGTTGCCTATCGTTTCCTGTGGCAGGACGCGCAGGAGCAGGTGCTGGCCCAGGCCCGGCTGATGATGCAGACCGCGCTTTCGGCGCGCAAGTACACCGCCGATCAAATCGAGCCGCTGCTGGCCGGCGATCAGGCGCATGACCGCGCCTTCCTGCCGCAAACCGTCCCCGCATACGCCGCCACGGAAAGCTTCACCTACCTGCGCGAAGCATACCCCGAATACGGCTATAAGGAAGCCACCCTGAACCCCACCAACCTTCGCGACCGCGCCACCGACTGGGAGGCCGACATCATCAACGTCTTCCGCAATCGCGCCGACCAGAAGGAACTTACCGGACAACGCGAGACGGCCACCGGGCCTGCTCTGTTCCTGGCACGGCCCATCACCGCCACCACCGAGTGCCTGGAATGCCACGATCGGGCGCGCACCGCGCCGCCCGCCCTGATCCGCCGCTATGGCAGCAACAACGGATTCGGCTGGATGGACGGCGAAGTAGTCGGTGCGCAGATCGTTTCCGTGCCCATGACGATCCCCGTCCGCATGGCCAATACGGGCTTTCGGCAGCTGATGATTTCTCTGGCAACCATCTTCCTGCTGACGCTGGTGCTGCTGGATGTGCTGCTTTACTTCGCGGTGGTGCACCCGGTGAGCCGTCTCTCGGCGATGGCCGACGAAATCAGCCTGGGCAACTTCAGCACGCCGGAATTGCCCGCATCCGGCAACGGGGAGATCTCCATCCTGGCCGGCTCTTTCAACCGCATGCGGCGCAGCATGGAGAAGGCACTCAAGATGCTCGAGAAGGAATAGCCGCCCGCGCGCCCCCGTCTACTTCAGCAAATCCGCCAGAGCCTGCGTCAACTGTGGAAAGCGGAACCGGAAGCCGGCAGCTTCCGCTTCCTTGGGAATCACCCGCTGGCTGGCCAGCAGCATGCCGGCCATCTCGCCGAACAGCAGGTGCAACGCGAAGCCTGGCACGGGGAAAATCGCGGGCCGGTGTACGGCGGCCGCCATCGTTTTGGCAAAATCCGCGTTTACCACCGGATAAGGAGCGACTCCATTCACCGGACCACGCAACGGATGATCCAGGGCGTACTGAATGATCCCCACCAAATCCTGAGCGTGGATCCAGGCCATCCACTGTTTGCCGGCCGCCAGCTTTCCGCCCACTGCCATCCGAAACGGCGGCAGCATGCGCTGCAGGGCGCCACCACGCGGATCGAGCACGACTCCCGTTCGCAACCGCACTACCCGAATCCCGAGCGGCTCCGCCGCCATGGCCTCGTTCTCCCACTCCACGCAAACGTCCGCCAGATATCCCGAGCCCGGCGCCGACGACTCCACCAGGGTTTCATCGCCGCGCGATCCGTAATATCCCACGGCAGACCCGCAAATCAGAATTCCGGGACGGTGCGGCAGCTTCGCCAGCGCCTGCACCAGATTGCGCGTCCCGACCACGCGGCTGTCGCGGATCCGCTGTTTCACTTCCGTGGACCAGCGCTGTGCCACCGGCTCGCCCGCCAGGTGGATCACCGCGTCGGCGTCGCGCAGGCTCTCGGCGGGCGGCTCTGCTTTGGCTGCATCCCATACCGACAGTCGGACCCCCGCAGGCATGTTCGCGCCCGCGTGCCGGCTGAGTACGTTCAGAGAATGTCCATCGGCCCCCAGCGACTTCATCAGCCGCCGTCCGATCAGTCCTGATGCCCCCGAAATGGTAATCTTCACGTGTTCAGTTCCTTGCCTCGAGTGCGGCAACTCCCGTAGGTTCCCCAAGACCATAGACTTGCCCACCACTGGCGGTGCGGCCTGGTCTCGGCTGTAGCGTTTCATCAATCATCGCATGCCGACGCCAACTCTCCTGGCATGACGCAGAAAAGTGGGTACCAGTTCCCGGCGTGGCAGAGACTTCAAGGGTGCGGGTCATCACAAATTAGTGCCAGGCGGCAACGGAACTGAAGCGGCTCCCAGGCAGCCCCAGATCAACCACGAAATTACAGCGCGCTCGACAGCTACAATGAATGAGAACATGAGGGCCTGGAACCGGGCAAAACTTCTGTGGGGGTACCTGGCGGGCCGGGCCAGACTCGCGGCGCTCCCGGTGGAGTACATCGTCGAAACCACCGCCAAATGCAATCTCTACTGCCCCATGTGCCCGCGCGAAACCCATCCCCAGCCCAAAGCCGATATGACGGATGAAGTCTTCGAACGTCTTGTCCGGCAGTCGGGAAGCACCGCCGAACACATGATGCTGATCGGCTTGGGCGAGCCTTTCATGGACCCCCATATTTTCAAGCGCATCGAGTTCTGCCACCGCCACAGCATTTCATCGCTGCTTTCCACCAACGGCACGTTTCTCGACGAGCGCCTTTCCGCACGCGTGCTCGACTCACCCTTGGAGCAACTGACTCTGAGCTTCGATGGCGCGAAAAAGGAGACCTTCGAGTTCTATCGCAAAGGCGCGAAGTTCGAAAAAGTGCGCGACAACTTCGTGCGATTCGCCCGCATGAAGCATGAGCGCCGTTCCCGCCTCCAGGTGGTGGTGCAGATCGTCAGGATGGATGGGAATGCCGCGGAGGTGGACGACTTCGTGGCCTTCTGGAGCGCCATCCCGGGCGTGGATCAGATCCGCATTAAAGCCGACGAAACCAATCTGATGCGTCCGGATGCCGGCCACGCGGCCTCCGATTGGCAGCACCCGTGCCACTATTTGTGGCGCGGCCCCATGTATGTCAAGCAAAACGGCGACATCTATCCGTGCTGCCAGAGCTACATGCTGGACGGCGCGCCCCTCGGCAACCTCGAAACCACCACGTTGGTGAACATCTGGAATTCGGAGGCGATGCAGGAGATGCGCCGCCTGCACGCATCCGGCCGCGGCGGCCAGGTGGATGTCTGTTCGCGCTGCTGCACCACCATTCCGCATCCCGCGCTGGTGGCCGGCAGCCTTATTCTGCACGGCAAGACCGTGCGCAGAATGCTGCCGGCAGTGGAACGCCTGGCCTATCTCTCCAAGCTTCCCGCGCGGCTGTTGCGGCCCTCCGGAAGGCGGGGCGGACCTGCGGGAGATTCTTGCCGCATCACCAAATCGCACGGTGATCGTAGCGGCGAATCGAGGAATCCGCGGTAATCAGGGCGGCCTCGAGGTTGGCTTTCGCATGGGCCACAATGATCCGGTCAAACGGATCGGGCGTTCAGTCGGTCGTCATCGCCTCCATGACGATAGGGGAGATTAGCAGGTCGCTCATCTCGATGAGTTTCTGGCCTCCTTGGACAGGCGTTCCACGACGCCAGCATGCAGCCAGATCGCCACGTGGGTATCGAGATACGCGATCACAACTCTTTCCAGTCCTTGGTCCATTCGGCTTCCATCTTCTCGAGAAGGTCGGGATGGCTGTGCACAATAGCATCCGGATCGCAGAGCAGTTGTGGGGCGTCGCTTCGCACGTCCAAGTTTCCTGAGCGAACCGCTGGCGGTGACCCGCACCGTTGAGCCCTTATACACGATTGGAATGGCCACATTCGTATGTACATCGTCCGCCTTGTAATCCACAATGGAAGGTCCGGCGACAGTCGCGCCCGCCGCCTCACCGAAATCCCCCGCGCGCCTGACGATGTGGCGCGGGCACTCGTGCCTGTACCCATGGGCCCCGCCGGCCCACCGAAATTCATGAAAACCCGCCGGTTCTTCGGGCCGCGATGTGGCGCAGGCACTCCTGCCTGCCGCGCCGAGACTCATCTCGGCGCTTGTTGGTCTGCCATCCAGTTCAATGCTGGCGAAGGGGTTTTCGAGGCTGCCGCGTCCCGACTCATCGGGACGCTTGTCGGGCGTCCACAGTGTCGCTTCCGGCGAAGGGTTTTCGAGGCAGCCCCGTCTCGTCTTGCGAGCTATCGAGCGTTTGACGACTTGTACCGCGAGAGGCATTTCCGCGATCTCCCTTAGTCACAGACTTTTGAAATTTTTTCTTCCCTTGTAAATCCCTCAATCCAAACAACCGCCTCCCTCCCCCAAGCCCCTTCACCGCCCTCTTCCACTTGACCCCGCCTGTTACTGTGGAACTTGTACAGGGCTTGCGCCCCACCGCGCCAGCCGCAACCACTTTAATCCTGGCCAGGATGCGTTGCTCTTCAGGTGGCATCTGATCTCCCGGTAGGCCCCTCAAAAGGCCGGTGGGAGATTCTGGGTTCGAACCCATCGGATTACCTTTGCTCGAAAGAGATCGGGTAGTCAGACAGGACCGCCAAACGGTCCAAAAAACATCTGGGCGGCCGGTACGAGGAACGCATATCTTCGGAAGCGGAGATATCTTCCAGGCGGCCGGCCGCCGGCAACGTCAACCCTTCGACTCCTCCCTTCCAGCCGTAGTGTCTTTTCCAGTTGTGTAGCCGTGCGACGTGGCGCGGCCCGCCAGCCAGTTCACCCACGGTACTTGATGCCGACGCCTTTTGTTCGCCTCGAACTCCTGTTTCCGCAGCACGTCCGCATCCCGCCTTGTACAATGGGCATTCACCCCAACCACGCTATGGAACATTACACCTGGGACCAGATGGAAAAGGAAGTTTTGAGCGACACCATCTCGCGCAAGATCATCTCCGGCGACAAGGCCATGGTGGCGCAGGTCTTCCTCGCCAAAGGCGCGGTCGTGCCCGAGCACCATCACGAAAGTGAGCAGATCACCTACATTCTCGAAGGGGCGTTGAAGTTCGAAATCGAAGGCCGGGAGATTGTCGTGGCCAAAGGGCAGGTACTCCGCATCCCCTCGCACGTCCCGCATCGCGCCGTCGCCCTCGAGGACACGCTCGATCTCGATATCTTCAGCCCCATCCGCCACGACTGGCTCCGCAAAGATGACGCCTATCTTCGAGGCTGAAGCATGGATCTGGGATTAAAGAACCGCGTTGCCATCGTCGCAGCCTCCAGCCAGGGCCTCGGCAAAGCCGTCGCCATGGGACTCGCCAGGGAAGGCGCCATCCTCGCCTTGTGCGCCCGCACCGAGCCTGCTCTGATCGAGGCCGCCGAAGAGATCCGCCGCGAAACCGGTACCGGCGTGCGGATCCGCGCCCTGGATGTCACCGACCACGAACAAGTGCGCCGATTCGTGGCCGATATCGTACAGGAGTACGGCCGCCTGGATATCTGCGTCGCCAATGCCGGTGGTCCGCCTTCCAAATCCTTCGCCGAAACCACCATCGAGGATTGGCACGCCGCCTCCAATCTCAACCTGATGAGCACTGTCTACCTGGCCAAGGAGACCCTCCCCGTGATGCAGCAGCGCCGCTGGGGACGATTCATCGCCATCACTTCCGTATCGGTGAAGCAGCCCATCGAAGGTTTGATCCTGTCCAACGCGGTACGCTCCGGTGTCAACGCACTCATCAAGTCGCTGGCCAACGAGTACGGCCCGTATAACGTGCTGGTCAACAACGTTTGCCCCGGCTACACGGCCACCGCGCGGCTCATTTCGCTCGCACACACCCTCGCGGAAAAGCAGGGCGTCTCTACCAAAGACATCGAGGAGCGTTGGGCCAGCCAGACGCCCCTGCGACGCATCGGCCAACCGGAGGAGTTTGCCAGCCTCGTGGTCTTCCTGGCCTCCGAACGCGCCAGTTATATCACCGGCGCCTCCATTGCCGTCGATGGGGGCATCGTAAAAGGGTATTAGTGTTCGCCAGGTCTCAAAGTCTGCTTATTGTGTCCTGACGTACCCGTACGTATCGCTGTTTAACTGCCGCCAGACGATCATGTTCTTTGCCTTCAGACTCTGCAAGGCCTGAGAAGCAGTCACTTCGGAGAGCCCTGTGAGCTTCGCTACATCGTTGAACATCAGCGGTTTCGTTTTGTCGAGGACCTTATAGACCTGGGTTTCCAGCGGACTTAGCACGGGACTCATATTGACATTAGGAACCGCCGGCACTTTTCCCATGGCGTTGGGTTTCAACAGCGTCGTGGGTTTCACTGCGGAGTGGATGAGGTGTTTTGGCGCGGGAATTTCAATCGACCGGACCTCCAGGCCCACGACGTTGGCCATGGTAGGCAATGTTCCCATCGCCCATACGAGGGCGCTGTTCTTCACCAGCATCATCCCGCCCGAAGGTATGGCCGATGCAATACCAGGCCCGTAGAGCGGCGTGAGTTCAGACAAGTCGCTTACCACCCGCCCCGACCTGTCCAGGAATTTCACCGTTCGCAATACCGGGCTGGCATAGGCGACCAGCACGTGTCCCGCACCTTGCCATCGAATGCCGAACATGACCAGCCCTCCCGTGTTCGCGCGAGCGGCCTTTGCAACTTCTGCCAGGGTTGACGGAGCCGACAGAACCGATGCATCCGCTCCCACCGCTTTCAGGACAGGTTCAAGTTGGCCCACGGTCTCCAAGCCGGGCGTGTAAGCAACCCCCGCATCCCTCGCTCCAGCCAGAATGTCGGCGAGTTTGGCAAAGTGCTTCACTCCCGTCATCCGCAGAGCCCTCGCGGCGGCGATCCACCCGCAATTCCCAACCGTTACAGTTTCGTCTACAGCGGCGACCGCGCTGATCAGCGCGCGCCCACCCCGCAGTACAGGTCCTGCGACCATTAGCAGACGCAGTCCGTCTTGAGCATACCCCCAGCCGCCTTTCTGAACGCCATCCCCCAGTCGAAGGACATCTACAAATCCTTTAGCAACTTCGGTGGATAACTTGAATGTGGAATATCCAGCGCCCACTCCTATGTAACGCAAGGTATTTCCATACCAGCTGCTGTCCGGACTCTGAGTCTTCGCCATCATGTCGGTGAAGACCCCGTCCAGGAAGTGCTGATCCTCCTTGACCAGATTGTCAAACCAGTCCGCCACTTCCGTGAATTTCCACATATAACCCCCTTCTTACAGACGACGGATCGCAAGAACCCTCCAAACACATTCCTCTTGGAAGCCGGGCTGGACAGCCCGGCGATATCACCCGAGTCATTTCCGCTTCAGCGCCAAGCCTGGAGGGACGAGGCGCAAAGTTGTTCTCAGTCTGGATCAGCAACTGACATTCGTCAAGAGTCTTCCCGACCGGGCACCCTGGAGCGTTGTAGACTGGACGCATTATGCCCTTGCGCTATTGGGCCCTGCCCGGACTCTTCTCCACCATGCTGGCTAATGCTCAGACTCCCCCTGTCGCGCCGCGTGTCGAACATCGCGAAGTTCGCCATGGAGCTACCGTTGTCGACGACTATTTCTGGTTGCGTGAAAAATCCAACCCCAAGGTGACCGAGTACTTGGAAGCGGAGAACGCTTACACAGCCGCAATGACGAAGGATCTCCAATCGTTTAGCGGTGCGCTCTACCAGGAGATGCTGGGGCGCATCAAACAGACCGACCTTTCCGTGCCCACGGCGCGCCGCGGTTACCTGTATTACTCGCGCACCGAAGAGGGCAAACAGTACCCGATCCAGTGTCGCCGGAAGGGTACCATGGAGTCGCCGGAGGAGGTACTACTCAACCTCAACGAACTGGGTAAGGACAAGAAGTTCGTCGGCTTGGGCGGTTTCGCGGTGAGTGACGACCAGAACCTGGTAGCCTATACCATCGACTACACCGGGTTCCGGCAATACGGGCTGCAGGTGAAGGACCTGCGTACCGGACGGACGCTGCCGGACACCACCGAACGGGTCACTTCACTGGCCTGGGCCGCCGACAACAAGACCATATTCCTGGTGACGGAGGATGCCGTCACCAAACGCAGTGACAAACTCTGGCGCCACGAACTGGGCAGCGCGAAGTTCGAAGAGGTCTACTACGAAAAAGACGAACTCTACGACATCGAGATTGGCAAGACCCGCGACATGAAGTACCTGTTCCTGCAGATCGAGGCCAAGGACACCTCCGAAACCCGTTACCTGAGGGCCGATCAACCGGACGGCAAGCTTGCGGTCTTCCTGCCGCGCGAAAAGGGCCACCGCTATTATCTCGATCATCGTGAGGGCCTGTTCTACATCCGCACCAACCGCACCGGCCGGAATTTCGCGATCATGACCGCCCCGGTCGGCGACCCCGCTCCGAAGAACTGGAAAGTCTTCGTCCCGCAGCGCGAGAACATGCGCATCCAGGACATCGACGTGTTCAAGGATTTCGCGGTCTCCGTCGAAAAGGGCGAGGCCGCCGACCACCTGCGCATCTATAACTTCAAGACCGGTGCGTGGACCGAAATCACATACCCGGAGCCCGTCTATTCCGTCTTTCCCGGCGGCACCCCGGACTACGAGTCTCACACCTATCGCTACAGCTACCAGAGCCTGATCACTCCCTCGAGCGTGTTCGATTACGACGTGGATACCGCCAAATCGACCTTGCGGAAACAGCAGGAAGTCCTGGGAGGGTACGACCCCAGGCAGTACGCCACCGAACGCCTCTGGGCCACGGCGCGTGACGGCGTGAAGGTGCCCATTTCCATCGTGTACAAGAAGGGCTTTCCGCGCGACGGCAATGGAGCCCTCTTCCTCTATGGCTACGGCAGTTACGGCATCGGTACGCCTCCGGCATTCTCGAGCAACCGCGTGAGCCTTCTCGACCGCGGCATGGCCTACGCCATTGCGCACATTCGCGGCGGCGACGAGATGGGCGAGAAGTGGCGCGAGGACGGCATGCTCATGAAGAAGAAGAACACCTTCTTCGATTTCATCGATTGCGCCGAATACCTGATCCGCGAAAAGTGGACCACCGGCAACCGACTGGTGATCGAGGGCGGCAGCGCCGGAGGCCTCCTCATGGGCGCTGTCGTCAACATGCGGCCGGACCTCTTCAAAGCCGTGCACGCCGGTGTTCCCTTCGTGGACGTGATGAACACCATGATGGATGCCACGCTGCCGCTGACCGTGGGCGAGTATCTCGAATGGGGCAATCCCAACGAAAAGCCCGCCTACGACTACATGAAGACGTACAGCCCCTACGACAACCTGGAGAAGCGGGCATATCCGGCCATTCTCGTGACCACCAGCTTTAACGACAGCCAGGTAATGTACTGGGAGCCCGCCAAGTATGTAGCGCGTTTGCGTTCCCTGAAGACCGACAGCAATCCGCTGCTGCTCAAAACCAAAATGGACCCGGCGGGCCACGGCGGAGCCAGCGGCCGGTACGACCGCCTCCACGATACGGCCTTCGAATACGCCTGGATGCTGAGCCAGGCCGGCATCACGAAATAGCTCCTGCCGCAGGCACTCCTGCCTGTACGCAGCCAGACGGTTCTCGCATTCTTCGTCCATCAAGTGAGACCCGGTTTGTTCTCGGTGAGTTGTCCGATTCCGCGAAGTCTTACACGGGGGCAGGGAACGGGCCGCGGAAGAGAGGTCTGCCGGAAAAGTGCTCGGAGTCAGCGAAGACTTGGCGATCCGCTGTTGCGGCGAAGACACGGCTGGCGTCTCTAGAGGCGGTTCCGGGGTCGTTCCCGATGTCTACCACAGTTACGCGGAGGCCGTGCTGGGCATTTTTTCGGCTCCGGTGTAAAGGCTTGACCGTTCTTTTCCAGGTCCGCTCTGGGGAAATGCTCCAGATTTTGAGAGCCGGGAGGGAGTTGGCCGGGAAAAATGCCGAGGATGCGTGGATGTACATTCTCGGGGAAGCATGGCTGCGGCTGCTCTGCTTCGACTTCGACGGTGCACCGCCTGAGTAAGATCGTCATGCGCATCGATGCGGAGCAGCATGCGCCTTGTTGAGGACAGTTTCCGATCGCTTCCGGGGATGAAAGGTCTGTCCTCCGTGTCAACATAGACAGATCCGCGCGAAGTGGAATCCTCTGAGCCATCAACCGGGTGCTGCAGGGTGCACCGAAGACGACGTTTCCCAAGCCTCCGGAGTTTTGCTATGCTGTCCTGAATCGGAGGGTGAGTGTAACGTGGGACACAGATCTGCGGTACTCAGAGGTCTGTTCGATTTCGCCAGCCGCGCTGCGAGAGACGATACTCCACCGCCGGCCGTTTCCGACTCACGATCGCGGTTGGACTTGCCTGGTACGTCGCCTCGTACCCAGCCTGATACGGATTGACGGCGGACACCTGCACGGATTCGTTGCGAATGCAGCCAGGCGCGATCAGGTATGAAGGATCTGCCGCGGCGAACGATGCTTGGGCTCGGCCCGCTTGCGCTCGCCGCCTGCCGCCAGCACGGCCATTACTTCGGCAGATCCAGGAGGAAACCGTCGGCATCCAGAATCGCAATGCGCTCCACTACAGTGGGGTCGCCGATCGCGGCTGGTGGGCGGATTACCTGGATCCGAACACCTTCCTCGAAGCAGTCCTCAGCGGACCCGGC
>Ga0335081_10017863_pt1 | contig 11477 bp, 9 predicted proteins | sample Lox_Sample_35_FD_206713 | JGI IMG/M metagenome (GOLD analysis project Ga0335081, IMG submission 206713) | Soil microbial communities from Loxahatchee National Wildlife Refuge, Florida, United States - Lox_Sample_3.5 | ecosystem: Environmental > Terrestrial > Soil > Wetlands | place: USA: Florida... | reverse complement strand
TGCTGCGGCGAGCAGCCCGGGCCGGGGGACTCACCGCTCCCGGGCATCACCGGGCCCGGCGGTGGCCTGGTGGGCGCTGTCTTGTTGTCGCCGTTCATCGCGCCGGGCACGCTCGTCGACACCCCGTGCAACCACTACTCGTCGCTGGCGAGCTGGGAGACGCTAACCGGCCTGCCTCGACTGGCCGACGCAGCCACCGTCCCGGCGACGTTCGGGTCTGACGTGTTCACGGCTTCGAAGGGCTGATCGGCGACGGGCCGTAAAACGTCCTGACTGCGCCGAGCCTCAGTTCGCCTCGAACCCGGGGAGGACAAGCTCGATCGTGGCGCCGCGCCCGTTCTGCGAGTTGCGGACGCGAACCGTGCCGCGATGGGCCTCGGCGATCGCGCGGACGATCGCGAGCCCGAGTCCTGCGCCGCCAGGACTCGAGCGCGATCGGCCCCCGTCGGTGCGGTGAAACCGCTCGAATACCCGCTCGCGCTCGTCCTCGGGGATCCCGGGGCCATCGTCGAGAACGGCGAACCGGATCCGGTCAGGCGCGAGCTGGGTGACGTCGAGACGGACGAGCCCATTGTGCTCGTCGGTGTGCTCGATCGCGTTGCGGGCGAGGTTCCGCAGCGCCTGAGCGAGACGATCGGGGTCGGCCTCGAGAGAGCCGTCGGCGATCGTGCCCAGCTCGAATTTGCGATCGGCGGTCAGGCTCATGCCGTCCCACAGCTCGGTGACGAACGGCCGGACGTCGATCGTCTCGGCGCGCAGGAAGTCGGTCCGCTCGGCCTGCGCGAGCACGAGCAGATCGTCGACGAGCCGGCTCACCCGAGCTATCTCGGCCTGCACCAACTGCTCGACGCGAGTCACCTCCGCCGCCGACGGGTTCTCCTCCGCGGCGAGCACTTCGAGCTGACCGCGGATCACCGTGAGCGGCGTGCGCAGCTCGTGCGATGCGTCGGCCACGAACTCGCGCTGGCTGGCGAACGCTTCCGAGAGGCGGTCGAGCATTCGATTGAACGCGTCCGCGAGGACCCGCACCTCGTCGCGGCGGCTGCCCGATATCTCCATCCGCGGATCGAGGTCACCGGCGTCAACGCGCGTCGCCACCTGCGCCATCCCCCGCAGAGGCGCCGACACACGCGCGCCGGCGAGATATGAGGCGACCAGCGCGAGCAGGAGGACGACCGCGCCGGCCAGCACGAATGCCCGGGCCACGCCGTGCTGGGCACGGTCCACTAGAGCGAGCGGCTCGCCAGCGCCCGCGATGATCGGCACATTGCCGACGACGGCGCGTTTCTCGAAGATGCGCGTACGCCCGACGTCCGGTACCTGCGCGGTCGAATATCCGACGTGCGGGACCAGCAGCTTTCGGCCCTCGGCGTTCTCGACCTGCTGTTCGGCCGCCGTCTCATCCTCGGGTGGGCCGCCCCCGAACAACTCCGGATGGTTGCTCACGTGCTCCCCCCCGGGCGTGAGCACAAACAGCAGCGTGGAGGTCGCGTCGTAGGGCTGCGCGCGGATGTAGCGCGCAGCAGCAGATGCGATCCGGGCGGGGCTCTGACCGCTCAGCGTGTTGACCGACTGGAGCAGCTGGATCGTGTCGCCGCTGATGTCCTGGTCAATCTCACTCTTCAGCTGAGCCCCAGTGTCCTGGTACACGACGAAGAACACGACGACCGCCGACACCACCATCACGCCGGCCACCCATGCCGTCAACCGCCATCGAAGCCCCGCCGGCAGCGCCGAAGATAGTCGCGCGCGCACACCGGACATCGGACGCAACCGACCGTTAATGGCTCGCTTCCAGTCGGTAGCCGACCGAGCGGACCGTGACAATCGGCGGGTTAGTGCCCTGCCGGCGCAGCTTGCGGCGCAGATACCCGATGTAGACGTCGACGACGTTCGTGCCGGGGTCGTATTCGTAGCCCCATACCGCGCGCAGAATCTGCTCCCGTGAGAGAACGTGGCCGCGGTTGCTCATCAGGTACGCGAGCAACTCGAACTCCGTCGTCGACAGCCGCACGAGCTCGCCGCCGCGGCGGACTTCGCGCGTCAGCAGGTTCACCTCGATGTCACCGGCGCTCAGCGTGGTCCGGGGCGAGTGCGCGGCGGCGCGCAGCTGAGCACGGATCCGGGCCGCTAGCTCGGTGAGCGAGAACGGCTTCGTGAGGTAGTCGACCGCGCCCGCATCGAGACCAGCGACGCGATGCTCGACCTCGCCGAGCGCCGTCAGGACGATCACCGGCAGCCCGGGCTTGGCCTCGTGTAGCGCTGTCAGCACATCGAGACCGCTGCGTCCGGGAAGCATCAGGTCGAGCACGACCAGATCCACATCCTCGTTCTGTGCGGTGACCGCGCCGTTGACGCCGTCCATCGCGGAGATCACGTCAAAGCCCTGAGCGCGCAGTCCGCGCTCGAGGAAGTCGACGATTCCGGGTTCGTCTTCGATTACGAGGATCAGTCCAGGCATGCCAAACAGCCGCGGCCTCCGGCGCGATGCGTGGCCCGATGATAGAGCGGGCCTTTAAGCGCCGGCGGAGTGAAGAGCTTTCTCATACGTGGCTCACGCTGAACTTACGGTTGCGCAGCCAGAATCGAGTCGGATGGGGACGAGTGACGATGTCATCGTGGGGCGACACGAGCGCGACGGTCTCGTGCGACGCTCGGGACTCGCACGGCGGTGGCGCTCAGCGTCGCTGACCGGCGGCGGGACGGACGGCAACGAGCAGCTCACCACGGTCACCGGCGTGATTCTCGTCGTTCTGCTCGCAGTCGTCGGCTTCACCATCCCGCAGCTGCGCCAGTTCATCTGGCTCCACCTATTCGTGGGTCTGCTCCTGATCGGCCCGGTGTTGCTAAAGATGGCCAGCACCGGCTACAGGTTCGTGCGCTACTACACGCGCAACGCGGAGTACGTGCGCAAGGGGCCGCCTGAGACTGTGCTGCGTCTGATCGCGCCGCTCGTGGTCATCTCGACGGTCGGGGTGTTCGTCACCGGCATCGCATTGCTAATCGTCGGGCCTGACCACCGCGACCCATGGCTTTTGCTGCACAAGGTGACGTTCATCGTCTGGATCGTGTTCACGAGCCTCCACATCCTCGGGCATCTGCCCGCGGTGGCCCGAGCGCTCGGCGTCGGGGGCCGCGGACAGGCGCAGCGCGCCGGCGCCTCCGGCGGTGAGGTCGGTCGCTGGATCGCGTCAAGCGGCGCGCTCGTCGGCGGTCTCGTACTGGCGCTCGTATTGATCCCGGACTTCTCGGCGTGGACGAGCCACGCGGTCTTCCTGCACCATCATCACGACCACTGATTGGAAACGCACACGGGCCCACCGCGCGTTGCACGCGATGGGCCCGAGTCAGTCCGTGTGCGTCAGCTGCAGGTGCTAGCCCAGGCGCAAGCGTCGAACCCGTCGGCGGTGGAGTTCGGCGCCGAGGGGGCGCCGATCACGTTGCCGTTCGAGTCCACGAGATCCATCTCCTCGGATGCCTTGAGACCGGCGGGAGCACCGTCGACGGTGGCCGAGCTGAAGGCGGGATTGGTCAGGTTGGGCAGTGCCGCAAACCCGGCGTCCGTGCCGATCTCGAGCGGGGTCTCTTCGATCCACTCGGCGGTGGCGTGAGTGGATGGATAAGGCGCCGTCTGAGAGAACGTCTCGCCACGCGTCACGTCGTCGATCGTGATCGTCCAGACGTCCGAGTCCGGAACGGCCTCGGAGATCGACGCGTGCATGTGGTCACCCGGCTCGACTGTCATGTTGCTGATTGTCAGCGACGGCGCGGGGACAAGCTCCCACCATGCGGAATACGAGGCGGCGCCGGTGGAGTCGACGTCCTGCTCGGTGCCGGTTTGGATCAGCGTCGAATCGGTCGCCGTACAACCGGCGTCGATGCAACCCCCGCCGATCCCGATCCAATCCGAGGAGTCCTCGGCCTGGCCGGCGGTGTGCTGGGTCGCCGTCGGAACGGTCCAGTCACCCGTGATGGAGTTGAACAGCTTGCTTCCCTGCTCGAGGGTGCCCTGGTTATAACCGAACCAGTTGCTGCTCGAGTTGGTGTTCGATCGCAGGTGCGGCACGAGGCGCAGCAGCTGACCGTGGGACGTGAGCGCAGCGGATGCGCTTGCCGCGGCCACACCACACGTCGCCAGCGACACAGACAGAACTACAGCCAGGCGTTTGAGCGCGCCAGGCAACAACACCCTTCGGTTCATCGAGGTCCCTTTCCTCGGCGACTTGCGGGTCTAAGCCGCCGCACCTCCCGCAGAGCGACCCGCCGTGATTCCTATACCCGCTTCACCGGAATTCCACGCGGACGTCACAGCGCGGATGTCAGCGCGCCGTCCGGGTGGATGTCAGCGCGCGTACTCGACCGCGCGCGATTCCCGGATCACCGTGACTTTGATCTGCCCCGGGTACTCGAGCTCTTTCTCTATCTCTCGCGCTATCTCGTATGAGAGCGCGGTCGCAGCGTCGTCGTCGATCGCACCCGGCGCAACCATCACGCGGATCTCCCGGCCGGCCTGCATCGCGTAGACCTTGTCGACGCCCTTGTGCCGTGTGGCGATCTGCTCGAGATCTCGCAGACGTTTGACGTACTGCTCGAGCGACTCGCCGCGGGCGCCCGGTCGCGCACCCGACAGCGCGTCCGCAGCCTGCACGATTACCGCCTCGATCGTCTGCGGCTCGACCTCGTTGTGGTGGGCCTCCATCGCGTGCGCCACCGCTTCGGACTCGCCGTACTTGCGCGCGAGTTCTCCGCCCACGAGCGCATGCGGTCCCTCTACCTCGTGCGTCACCGCCTTGCCGATGTCGTGAAGCAGCGCGGCCCGGCGAGCAGTGCGTGCGCTCGCCCCAAGCTCCTCGGCCATCATCGCTGCCAGGTGCGACACCTCGATCGAGTGCGCGAGCACATTCTGGCCGTAGCTCGTCCGGAACCGCAGTCGTCCGAGCAGCTTGATCAGCTCAGGGTGAACGCCCTGCACGCCGGCGTCGAATACCGCCTGCTCACCCATCTCGACGATGTGACCCTCGAGCTCGGACTTCGCCTGATAGTACATTTCCTCGATCCGCGCCGGATGAATGCGGCCGTCCTGGAGCAGCTTCTCGAGCGTCAGCCGGGCGATCTCACGGCGTACGCCGTCGAAACCGGAAAGGACCACCGCGCCCGGCGTGTCGTCGATGATGAAGTCGACGCCTGTCAGGTTCTCGAGCGCCCGGATGTTGCGACCCTCACGGCCGATGATCCTCCCCTTCATGTCGTCGGCCGACAACTGCACGACCGACACCGTCGTCTCGGCCGCATGCCCGGCGGCGAGCCGTTGCATGCAGACCGACAGGATGTTCCGTACCCGGCGCTCGGCCTCGCGCTTGGTCTCCTCTTCGATCTGGCGGATACGACGGGCGGCGTCGTGCTTGGCCTGCTCCTCCACCTCCTTGAGCAGCAACTGCTTCGCGCGCCCGGCGGACAGCCCTGATATCTGCTCGAGCGAGCGCTCGAGCTCCTGACGGGCGTCGGCGAGCGCCGCCCGCTCCTTCTCGACGTCGGCCTCGCGACTCGCGAGCGCCTCCTCGCGGCGGGTAAGCGCCGCCGTGCGCTCGAGCACCTCGGAGTCGTGGCGCCGGGGGGTCGGGGGCGGCGCCTGGACGACTGCCGTGCCCTGGGCCGGATTCGCGACGGCAAGCGTCCGGGTGCCGTGCATCCGACCGTAGATGATGGCCGCAACCACGATTCCCACCGCGATCAGCGCTGCGGCCCCGATGATTTCCATGGTCGATCCTCTCCGTGCGGTTCCGGCATATTGCCGGGACCTACTTCAAAGCTTTGATTTTCGGAGCGACCGATTGGCCCGCGCGATCCTGCGCAGACGGATGCCGGTACGGCGGGTGGCGCCTGCCTTCAGTCGGCGGCTACCTGGCGGGTTCTGGGTCTTGTCTGTGTGGACCAGGCGGCCCGATGGTGTCTGCCGTCAACAATGAGTCCGGAATCCAAGATCTACGAAATTTGCTGGTGTTCTTTGTGGCCCGGGGGCCCTTCGTTCGCTCATTGGATCGTAGTACCGGCGAGGGGCGGGTGCAATCCCGCACGGCCTCGGTCAGGCAACGGTTCGTGGGCCGCGCTGAGGCGGGCACGAGCAGCCCGTGCAGCGGCTCGGCGATTCGCGCGCCCGTTAGGACGCGTCCGCGTCCCGCAAGTGGGCGCTGATGGCCTCGAGCGCGAGGTCTGAGTCGTAGCCCTTGCGAACCAGCACGCCGAGCGCGCGGTCGCGCTCCCTTCTGTCGCCACTCGGCGACGGGAAGCGCCGGCGCAGGACCGCGAGGGCACGGTCGATCTCGCCACCGGAGTCCTCCTCGTGCTCGCGCTCGTGCTCGGCGAGCGCAGCCTCGGCGAGGTCGCGATCGACGCCGCGGCCAAGCAGGCCCTGACGGATCCGGTCGGCCCCCCACTCGCTGAGCTCACGCTTGTCCTGGACGAACAGGCGCGCGAAGCGGGCATCGTCCAGATGGCCGTGCTCGGCGAGCGCCTGGATCGAGCGCTCGGTGTCCCGCTCGTCGATGCCCTTGCCCTGGAGGTGCGCGCGCATCTCCGCCCGCGTGCGCTCACGCGAGTTCAGATAGCGGTACGCGATCGCGAGTGCCCGCTCCAGTCCAGCTTCGGTGTCGAGCACGCGCTACGCGGCGCGCCCTTCGGCGGCCGCCTCCGCGCCCACGGCTTGGAGCGGTGGTCCCTCGCGCTCGATCGTCTTGACCAGGTCGCGGTTGATCCCAAGCGCCGCGTAGATCTTGGATTCGATCTCCTTGGCCATGTCGGGATGCTCGTCGAGGAACGCCTTGGCATTACCGCGCCCCTGACCGAGCCGCTCATCGCCATACGAGAAGAACGAGCCCGACTTCGTGACGATGTTGTGCTCGATGCCGTAGTCGAGCAGGCACCCGGAGGTCGAGATGCCCTTGCCGAACTCGATATCGAACTCGGCCTGCTTGAACGGCGCCGCCACCTTGTTCTTGACGACCTTCACCCGGACGCGGTTGCCGACCGCCTCGGTGCCGTCCTTGATCGTCTCGATGCGGCGGATGTCCAGCCGCTGGGAGGAATAGAACTTCAGCGCGCGACCGCCGGGCTGGGTCTCGGGCGAGCCGAACATCACGCCCACCTTCTCGCGGATCTGGTTCGTGAACACACACAGCGTCTGGGTGCGGTTGAGGCCGCCGGTGATCTTGCGCATCGCCTGCGACATCATGCGCGCCTGTACGCCGACGGTCTGATCGCCCATCTGCCCCTCGAGCTCAGCGCGCGGGGTGAGCGCTGCGACCGAGTCGATCGCGATCACGTCCACCGCCCCCGACCTGATCAGCATGTCGACGATCTCGAGCGCCTGCTCACCGTAGTCGGGCTGGGAGACCAGCAGCTCGTCGATATCGACGCCGATCTGCTGGGCATACAACGGGTCCATCGCGTGCTCGGCGTCGATGAACGCGCATACGCCACCGAGCTTCTGGGCCTCGGCGAGGATGTGGTAGACGAGCGTCGTCTTACCGGACGACTCCGGGCCGAAGATCTCGACGATGCGGCCGCGCGGAACGCCACCGATCCCGAGCGCGAGATCAAGCGGCAAGGCGCCGGTGGGGATCGCATCGACAGCCACGCGCGCACCCGGATCCCCCATCCGCATGACGGTGCCCTTGCCGAACTGCCGCTCGATCTGCGTCAGAGCGCCCTGAAGTGCGGCCTGTCGCTTGGCATCCGCCTTCGGGTCGGACGTGGCCCCGGACTTCGGGTCGGCCTTGTCTTGCTCGCTCATCTCCGTTCGGCTCCTTGTCTCATGCTTTGAATCCACCACGGTAGGCGGGGTGGCGGACGGAACCGGCAAGCTAGAGCCGGCGCCTGCAACCGAACAAGACACGTCCGTCACCGAACGCAAACAAGTTCGTGCCAATTGTGTGGCGAGGGTCGGATGTGGTGGCGTTGTGGGCGGTGGCGGTCGGGTTGTGGAGTGCGGTGGCGGTGGGCGGGCGCGCGGGAAAGGCGGCACTTGGAGAGTGGGGTCCGTGGGCCTTCAGGAGTCGCCGGGCACCACCGTTGAGGGCGGGCGACCTGCATGACGCGTCAATGGAGCGGGTTCGGGGCGACCGTGCCGTGTAACGCGTGCCCCACATGCTTCACACGTCAAGGTCACCGGATTCGGCGCCGAATGACGCGCTGTGCAGGTCGCGGTGGCGCTGGTGGTGAGCGCGGCCGTGGTGGGCTGCGACCGCCGGCGCGAACTCAGCCCGGGCGGTCCAGGACGTCCCGCAGCGCCGGCTCCAACTCGGGATAGCGGAAGTGGTAGCCGAGCTCCTCGAGGCGCGCCGGCACGGCGCGCTGGCCGGTCACGACGATCTGTGCCATCTCGCCGTAGAGCGCCTTCAGCGCCAGCGCCGGCACAGGCAGGAACGCCGGCCGCTTCAGCACGCGCCCCAGGGCTCGCGAGAGCTCGGCGTTCGTCGCCGGCGTGGGGGCGGTCAGGTTCACCGGGCCGGTGGCGTCGTGATTGCCGAGGCAGAACGCCATCGCCCCGACCACGTCGTCGAGATGCACCCACGGGACGTACTGGCGGCCGCCGGCGACCGGGCCGCCGATCCCGAGACGGAAGAACGGGAGCATCTTGGCGAGCGCGCCGCCCTCGGGAGATAGAACCACGCCGGTCCGCGTGACGATGACCCGGATCCCGCCGTCGGGGAAGGCGGCAGCGAGAGCCTCGCGCTCCCAGGCCACGACCACGCCGGCGAGGAAGTCGTCGCCGGCGGGGGTGGGCTCGCCGGCGGAGGTGAACTCGTTGACGGGCTCCGACCCGCGCGGCCCGTAATAGCCGGTGGCGGACTGGGAGACGAGAACGGAGGGCCGCTTGTCGGGAGCGAGCCCGAGCAGCCCCTGGACGAGGTAGCGCGTCGACGCGACCCGCGAATCGCGGATCGCCTCCTTGGCCTCGTCGGTCCAGCGCTGCGCCACCGGCTCGCCGATCAGGTGCACGACCGCGTCGGCGCCGGCAAGCGCGTCGGAGGGTGGCGGCTCGGCGAGCGGGTTAGCCCACGCGCGCACCTCGACGCGATCGTCGAGCGCTCGGCGGCCGCGCCCGGCGTCGCGAGACAGCGCCACCACCTCCTCTCCGCGAGCGAGCAGCGTGGACACGAGCGATCGCCCGATCATCCCGGTGGCGCCAGTGACGACAACTCGCATGGGACCGACCATACCCTGGTGCGCGGGCGACGACGCTTATGACCAGATCTCGTCAAACGCCGCCTGGTCGAACGGCACGAGCCAGCATTCGGCGATCCGGCCGCAGGCGACCCGGAACACGCCGACCGTCTCCCACCGAAGCTCGCGCCCGTCTCGCAACGCCGACCCCCCGGCGAGCTGAACCACCCGGCCCGCGATCATCGCGGTGCCGTGGACGGTGACGCGGAACGTGGAGTCGGTCATCCGCCGGCGCGCGTCCATGTACTCGAGCACGGCGTCGACGCCGCGATACTCGCCGGCGATCGCGCTTGCTCCCGGCACGTGCCAGACGACGTCCGCACCCAGGACGTCGTGCAGGGAATCCACCGGCGCGTCACCTGAATACACGCGAGCCTGCAGGTCATAGAAACGCCGTACCACCGACACGGGGTCGGCGGCACCCAGCGCGGACCCCAGTGAGACCGAGGCCTGTGCCTCGTACCGAGCGCCCGACGGGCTCAGCCGCGACCGGTACAGCGTCACACGCGAACACCGCACCGCCAACTCCGGCGGTGGCGGCAGATCGACCGGCCGAACACGACCCTCGCGCCCGACACGCGCCACCGTGACGTGCGCCAGGAACGGCCGCGACTCCGGCGCGTACCAACCGCCGGCGACGAGCACGTCGGACAGCACCGATTGCACACGAGCCAACGCGCGATCCGGGTCGACGAGCGACACCGCCAGGACCCGGGGACGCCGGGCCGGGAGCCACAGGGCCTCCCCGAACGCCGACTCCACGACCGGCTCGCCCGCCGCCACCCCGCAGGCGGCGGCGATCTGATCAATCTCGTCCTCCGGGCACGAGCCGAGAAAGCACAGCGTCGCGTGGAGGTCCTCGGAACGCACGGCGCGCAGGCCCGAGACGGCCTCAACGACGTCAGCGCGCCAACGGGCTAGTGCATCGCGGGCGCGCGCCGGAAGTTCAACCGCAACGAACAGCCGGGCCGACGAAGGGCTCACGCCCGCTCGGCACCGGCGCCGGCCTCGGGCACGGCGACACGTCCCTCGAGCAACAGACGCCGGAGCAGATGCATGGCGACCGTCGTCGAGCGGTCGCGGACGTCCGACCGATCACCGGGGAGCCGGGTTCGCCGGGTGATGCGCGCATCGTCGGGCCCGCACACGGAGAAGCACACCGTTCCCACCGGCTTGTCCTCGGTGCCGCCGTCGGGGCCGGCGATCCCGGTGATCCCGATCCCGTAGGAAGCGTCAAACCGCGCGGCCGCACCCGAAGCGAGCGCCTCGGCGACCTCGGTCGACACCGCCCCGAAACGCATGATCAGATCGGGATCGACGTCGGCGAGAGAAACCTTGGCCTCGTTCGAGTACACGACGACGCCCCCGGCGAAGTACGCCGAGGACCCCGGTAGCTCGGTCAGCCGCGCCGACATCAGCCCGCCCGTACACGACTCCGCCACGGCCACCATGCGCGAACCGAGAAGCGACGCCACCTGCGTGTCGACGGTCGATCCATCGCGCGAGAACAGCTGCTCGCCATGCCGGGCACCGATGAACTCGACCAGCGACTCATACGCCGCTTCGGAACTCGGCTCGTACCGGGTCGCGACCTCGATCTCGCCCCGCCGCAGGCACGTCGTAATCTCCAACGACTCGAGCGGTACGCCCGAGTCCTCCGCAGCACGCAGCGTGTTCGCGATCTCGGACTCCGGGATCCCGTAGAGCCGCATAATTCGACGCGCGTACGAACGGGCGCCGGCGATCGCCGCTCCAAAAGCCTCGGTCGAGCGCGCCATCTCCCACATCTCATGGAGCTCGCGTGGTGGACCGGGGAGCACGACGACCGTGGGGCCAACGCCGGAGGCGGGCGGAACCACCAGTCCAGGCGCCGTTCCGACCGGGTCGAGAATCGTGGCGCCAGAAGGAACCACGGCCTGCTTGCGGTTTGCCGACCGGACAGCCTCCAGGTCGAGACCCGGCCAGCGGCTCATCAGGGGGCGGAGGATCTCGGTGATCTTCTCCTCGAGCTCGGCGTCGAGGACCATCTCGCGTCCGGCGAACTCGCCCACGATCTCGGCGGTCAGATCGTCCGCGGTCGGGCCTAAGCCGCCGCTCGTCACGATCAACGCCATTCCCTCGGAGGCCATGTACCTGAGAGCGGCCATCAGGTCGCCGGGCCGGTCCCCGACGATCTGGATCATCGCGGCGTCGACCCCGATCTCGAGCAGGCGCTCGGACAGCCAGGGCCCGTTGCGGTCGGAGATGATCCCGGT
>Ga0335081_10017862_pt1 | contig 11477 bp, 10 predicted proteins | sample Lox_Sample_35_FD_206713 | JGI IMG/M metagenome (GOLD analysis project Ga0335081, IMG submission 206713) | Soil microbial communities from Loxahatchee National Wildlife Refuge, Florida, United States - Lox_Sample_3.5 | ecosystem: Environmental > Terrestrial > Soil > Wetlands | place: USA... | reverse complement strand
TCCTTGACGATCTTCATCACCTCCGTCACCATAATCGGAGCGAGGCCTTCCGTCGGCTCATCGAGGAGAACCAGGTCCGGGTTGCCCATGAGGGTTCGAGCGATCGTGAGCATCTGCTGCTCGCCGCCGCTCAGGTACCCGCCGAGGCTCTTGTCGAGAACCTTCAGCTTCGGGAAGATGTCATGGATCTTCTCGACGGTCCAGAGTTCCCCTTTAAAGTGCTGGGACTTTTTGACCGCAATCTCCAGATTCTGCCGGACCGTGAGGTCGGGGAAGATGAGCCGGTTGTCCGGGACGTAGCCGATTCCCTTCTGGGCGACTTTATAGGGGGGCCGTCCCCTCATCTCTTCCCCGTGGAACTTGACCCTGCCGGTCCTCGGGGGCGTGAGCCCCATGATGCTTCGCATGGTCGTCGTCTTGCCGGCCCCATTCCTCCCCAGCAGGCAAACCAGCTCTCCTGCTGCAACTTGGAGGAAAACGTCGAAGAGGATATGACTGGTCCCGTAAAAGGTGTTCATGTCTGCCACTTCTAGAATCATATCTCCTCGCCCAGATAACATTTTTGCGCCTGTTCGTTCCGGCGGACTTCGTCCGGTGTTCCCTCGGCGACCAGAACGCCCTGATGGAGGACCGAAAGCTTGCGCGCATAGCCGAAGATGACGGAGATGTCGTGCTCGGTGAAGAGGATCGTCAGGCCCACTTCCTGATTGAGACGTTTCACCAGCTCCATGGTCTCGTGCGTTTCCTCCGACGACATCCCTGCCGTCGGTTCGTCGAGGAGCAACAGGTCCGGTTTGCTCCCCAACGCGAGCGCCAGTTCCAGCTTCTTCTTGTCTCCCTGCGAGAGGATGCCCGCCTCTGTTCCCCGGTGCGGCGCCAGTCCGGTGATCTCGAGGAGTTCCGTTGTTTCTTTTTCTGCGAGCCTTTCAGCAGGCGTGAAAAAATCGAGGGTTTTATTCTGATGGGCCAGGATCGACTGGCGCACGTTCTGATAAGCGGTCAGCTTCGGAAAGATATTGCTGACCTGAAAGGCCCGGGTGATTCCGGTGCGGGCAATCCGGTGCCTCGGCCAATTCGTGATCTCTCTTTCTTTGAAAAGGATCCGGCCCCGGCTCACCGTGTGGTACCCGGTGATCAGATTGAAGAAGGTGGTCTTCCCCGCGCCGTTCGGGCCGATAATGGCGGCCAGGTCCCCCTTTTTCATGGTATAGTTCACGTCCGTGAGCACCTGGTACCGGTAAAAGGACTTGTTCAGGTGCTCAACCCGGAGGATCGCGTCGTTATCCATAGATCGCCCGTTTTGCGGCTTTCTCTTTCTCGCCGGTCTCCCTTTTGGCCCGGAAGCGTCCGCTGGTTTGAAGGACGCCGAAGAGCCCGCCCGGCATGAGGAGCACCACCCAGATGATGACGAGGCCGCTGACCAAAGGCCAATACTCCGTAAACCCCGTGACAAAAGCATTCAGGAAGGTGTAGATGACCGATCCCACCATGGGGCCGAGAAAATGATGCGGTCCTCCGAGCACCGCCATAAAGACGGGAATACCCGAATGCTGCCAACCCGTGAGGTCGGGCGCAAGGCTTCGGTTGAATGGCCCCCACAGCGCCCCCGCCAGTCCGGCAAACATCCCGGCGATGACGAGGTTGATGACCATATATTTCTGGACGTTGATCCCGATGAACTCTGTCCTTTCGGTGTTGTCTCGGATCGCCCGCATCGTATACCCGAAGGGGGACTCGGTGATGATCCGGAGCACGAGCATGGCCAGGGTCACGACCGCCAGGGTGAAATAATAATAGGGGTTCGTGGAGAAGAGCCATGGGGGCGGCCGGATTCCTTGGAGGCCATTGTCTCCGCCGGTGAAAGAGTACCACTGAAAGATGATGAAGAAGACGAGCTGTCCGAAGGCCATCGTGAGAATGGCAAAATAGATGCCCCGGAGCCGCACACAGAAGAAACCCAGGATCAGCGCCGCCGCCCCGGCCGTCAGCATCGACACGGGAAGGCAGAGCAGGAGCGGCCACTTCGCCTTCACCATCAGGAGCCCGGTCGTGTAGGCGCCGATGCTGTAATACGCGGCGTGTCCGAAGCTGAGCTGTCCCATGTAGCCGAAGATCAGGTTGAAGCTGACCGCGAAGAGGCCGAGAATGAGGATCTCGTTGAAAACGTGAATCCAGAACTCCGCGATCAAAAGGGGCAGCGCTGCAGCAGCGGCGAGCAGAAGAAGCGGAAGCCAGTACTTTTCGAGGAAACGTTTCGCGGACAATTTATGCCCTCATGGGGGTTCCAAAAAGCCCCCAAGGCCTCACGATTAGGATCACGGCCGTGATGACGAAGATGAGCACCATGGCGCCGTCGGTCCAGAAGAGGATGGCGAAGGAGAAGACCTCTCCCACGATCAGGGCGCCGGCCAGCGTGCCGAGAAGGCTTCCAAACCCGCCGATCACCACGACGCAGAAGGCCTGAATGATGATGGAAATGTCCATGCCCAACGTTACCGATCCGATGGCAGACTGGATGCCGCCGGCCAAGCCCGCAATGAAGATGCCGAGGGTGAAGACCCAAGTGAAAATGCGGGGGATCGGGATGCCGAGGGCGCCGACCATCTCGCGGCTGAAGACCGCCGCCTTGACGATGTGGCCGTACTTGGTGAAGGTCAAGAACCACCAGAGCCCCGCCGCCACTGCAAAGCCCATGAGGATGACGAAGACAAAGTAGGAGTCGAGGGGGGCCCCCAGAATGTGGATGGGCTGCTGGATGACGGGGGGACGGATGATTAGCCGATCCGTCGGTCCCCACACGATTTTGATCAGGTCGCCGAGGATCAAGGCCACCGCATAGGTCACCAGAAGCTGCTCATGCAGTTCCCTTTTGTAAATCCGTTTGATGAGCAGGACCTCCAATGCCCATCCCACCGCTCCTGTTGCTAGGGCCGCCAGCGGGATGCTCACCCACAGCGCAAAATGGCTGTCCTGCAGGAGATGCCAGAAGGAGTAAGAGAAGTAGGCGCCGATCAGCCAAAGCGTGGCGTGGGCAAAGTTGAGGATGTTCATCACCCCGAAAATGAGCGACAGACCCGAGGCGACGAGGAAGAGGATGACGCCGTAAGTCAATCCGCTCAGAAATTGTGAAAAAATAAAGCTGAATTCCATGACTTTCTAGTCGGGACCGGTCCCGTGCCGAAGGCTCGCGGGGACGGAACCGGCCCGATACCTGCTCAGACTCCGGTTATTTTTTTTCTGCGGCCCGGGCCGAAAGGATCTCGGCCTCGGGGCGCTCGCTGTCGATCCCTTTGATTTCGATGACGTCCTTCAGGATCGGGAAAGGATATTTCGGATCGTCGGCAACCACTCCGAGGTAAGAGGAGCAGCGGAGTTGATTGTCAATGGGTCGGAACTGGAGCTTGCCCCGGGTCAGGTCGACGGTCAGACCCTTCATGGCATCTTTCACTTTATCGGTATCGATGTCCTTCGCCTTTTCGATCCCCTGCTTGAGGGCATACACCGCGTCATACCCCATGACTGCCCAGTCGCTGGGATACTTCCCATCGTATTTCTCACGGTAATTCTTGACGAACGCAGCCATCATCGGGACGTTCAGGTGGGCGAAAAACGGCGCCCGTGAAATCGCAACCAGGCCCCTCGGCACCGTCTTGGCTTCGGTGATCAGTTCGGTCACGCTCTGCATGGACCCAACGTAGGGGATCTTTTCGAAGAACCCGTAGGGTTTGGCCTGCTCTGTAAAGGCCACGTTGTCTTTGGACGCCAGCACGGGGTAAACGAAGTCGGGTTTCAGAGCCATGATGCTCGTGATGAAAGAGGTGAACTGAGTTTCCCCGAGGCGCGGCCAGAATTCCTTCTTCACGACGAGGTCGGGAGCGGCGGCCTTCAGGTTCTTGACCGTCTCTTCCTGGGTTGATCTTCCCCACTCGTAGTCCGAAGCCAGCGTGACATATTCCTTCCAATTCTTCTCCTTGGCCATTTTGGCAACTCCTAGAGCAGCGGCCTTAGCCTGCATGTAGGTGTTCGGAACGAGCTGGAAGGTGTACGGGCTGAAATCGACCTTGGTGATATTCTCCGAGTTGCTGATGGACGGGAGGTGCAGCGTCTTGTACTCCCTGCAGATTGGCTTAACCGCAATCGCGACCGCACTCGAGTAATCGTTGATGATCGCCCGAACCTTGTCCCTCAGGATGAGGTCTTTTGCCTCTCTTACCCCGACGTCGGGTTTGGTCTGCGTGTCGCGCTGAAAAATCTTGATCGGATGTTTCCCGAGAAACCCCCCCTTTGCGTTGATCTCGTCCACCGCCAGCTGGATTCCTTCGAGCTGATCCTTGCTGTAAAGCGTTCCCGTGCCCGTAAATCCGAGGGCAACGCCGAGGTGATAGGGCTCGGCCGCGAAAGCCGAAGGTGCACCCATCAGGCAGCCCGCGAGAAGCACCGCAAGGGCAATCAGAATCGTATTCTTTGTTTTCATAGCTTTCCTCCCTTCTTATTCGTTTAACTCTTCTGACTCTTCTTTTCCGCGTACGTGAGCACGACGCCTCCGTCGAAAAGCAGGTCGCCGGCATTCAGGTATTTCGCGAAGCGCGAAATACCGAAGAGGAAGAGATTGGCAACCTCGATGGGAGTCATCATCTCCTTAATCCGCGAGTTGCCCATCATGACATCCCGCACGACCTCCTCCTCTGAGATGCCCCGCTGCTCCGCCTGAGCGGGGATCTGGTTCAGCGCCAGGGCCGTCTTGACAAAGGAAGTGCTCACGGAGAAAGCGCGAATCTTCCCGTCCCCCTCGGCTGCGATCGACTGGGTGAGGGCGCGCATAGCGAATTTTGTAATGTTATAGGCAGGCTTGTTCAGGGTGCTGATGTGGGCATGGATCGAGGCCATGTTGCCGATGACTCCGGAGCCGTTGTGGCTTTTTTTCATATAGGGGATGGTCAGTTTGCAGAGATAGAAGGGAGCCCGGATCATCAGGCGCATCATGAAGTCGAACTTGGCCATTGGAAAGTTATCTATGGAATCGATGTGCTGAATACCTGCGATGTTGACGAGGTATTTGATCTGCCCCAGCTTCGCGGACTCCGCCACCGATCTTTCGATTTCTTGATCCTGGGTGAGATCTGCCTGGAGAAAGATCATCTGGCCGCCCAGCTGCCGCGCCTGCTCCTGGGTCCTCTTGCCGCCTGCGGTGTCGATGTCGATCCCGACGACCATAAGTTTGTTCGCTGCCGCAGCCAGGCAGGTTGCCCTTCCGATGCCGGCTCCCGCACCAGTGACAATGCACACATGATCCAGGTTGAATTCCTCATCATTCAGAATAAGGATGTCGCCCTTTGAGATATCCGGTTCCCGGAGATCGATCGCCATAACCCTCCTCCATTTCCCACTTTCTGCTACACCGGGGTCCCTCGGCAATGAGGCAGCGTTTAGAGCAAAGCAACTGGCATGCCATTTCCCGACGGGCACCAGTACGAGAAGATAAGGCATGGATTTAATTTCGGTTTCTGGTTGGAAGCCGGAAGCCAGATGAAACCCGGATATTTTTTTGTTGCAGTTGGGCTACAGGGGGCGTAGAATGGCTACACCGTTCCGTAGCAAAAAGGTGACAGAGGAGGCAAAGCCATGAGAGTCGAGAGAAGAAATGGAGGAGGAGAGCAGGTCAGCATCGCGACGTTTCATGAGCAGAGCCCGGAAGAGCAGCTCGCGCTTTTCAGGCTCGTCTTCGACAGCATCTATAACGGCGCCATCGTTACGGATGCTGACGGGAAGGTTATCTTGTTCAACAAGCCCTACGGCGAGTTCCTCGGTGTCGATCCCGAGGCGCAGGTGGGCAAACACTGCCTCGAGCTGGTCGAGAACAGCCGCATGCACATCGTGGCCAGAACGGGTAAAGCCGAAATCAATGTGGCTCACAAAGTGAAGGGACAGGAGATGGTGGTCCAGCGCATTCCTATCATCCGGGACGGACAGGTCATCGCCGTTTTCGGCCAGGTGATGTTCAAGAGCGTGGAGGACGTGAGCCGCCTGGCGAAAAAACTCTCTTTCTTGGAATCGAAGGTGAAGCACTACGAGCAGGAGCTCCTCACGCTGCGCTCCAGCCACTACACTTTTGAAAGCATCGTCGGAGTCAGCTCGGTTGTTGGGAATCTTAAAAAGGAAGCATTGAAGGCGGCGGGCACCGATTTCCCAGTCCTGATCACGGGCGAATCGGGAACGGGTAAGGAGATGTTTGCCCACGCCATCCACGGCGTCTCTCCCCGGAAGCTCGGGCCTTTCGTCCGCATTAACTGCGGCGCGATACCACGGGAGCTGCTCGAGTCGGAACTCTTCGGCTATGAAAGAGGCGCCTTCACGGGCGCGAGCCCCCAGGGAAAGCCGGGAAAGCTTGAGATTGCCCACGGCGGTACGGTCTTTCTCGACGAGATCGGCGATATGCCCGTTGAGATGCAGGTGAAGCTGCTTCGAGTATTGGAGGAGAAGGAGCTGGAGCACGTCGGTGGCAACGCGCCCGTTCCGACGGATTTCCGTTTGATTGCCGCGAGCAATCAGAACCTGGAAGAGTCTGTGCGCGAGGGGAAATTCCGGAAGGATCTCTTTTATCGTCTGAACGTCATCCGCCTCCGCATTCCCCCCCTGAGGGAGAGACGCGACGACATCCTTCCCATCGCCCGGCAGCTCCTGCAGACGCTCGCCCAGGACAGCCCTTATTCGGAGATCAAGATCTATCCTCAGGCGGAGCAGGCCCTGGTCGAGTACGACTGGCCGGGAAACGTGCGTGAACTCTATAACATTCTCAGCCGGATGGTCTGTTTTCTCGAGAAGGACAGCATCCACGTGGTCGATCTCCCGTTTTTCATCCGCGACCTCAAGCCCGCCAGGGAGACCGAAAAGGCAGCCCCTTCCCTGAACCACGTCATTTCCAGTACGGCGAAAGAGGCTATCCTGAATGCGCTCGCCTCGACGGACAGCAAGACCAACGCGGCGGTCTTATTGGGCATCCACAGGACCAACCTTTATAAGAAGATGAGAAAGTACGGCATCTCGCCATAGGCGGAGATTCAGCTGGAATACGCGTCTAAGCAAACGGAACATTTGGACAGAATGAGGCACTTTATGGATATTTCAAGAGAGCTGGGGCTTTTGGAAGTCTATCCCGGGCTCACCAAAAAGATGTCCAGGCTGCCATTCGATATGCCGCTGATGCATCGGCCCATGAGGACACCTTGATTCGCTCTACAGAGATCACGGGGGAAAGAAGGAGAAAACGATGCCTGAACCAGTCATTCTGGAAGTATTCTCGGATTATGTCTGACCCTGGTGCTATTTCAGTACCGTGCGTATTGATGAGTTGCGGAAGAATTACGACGTGGAGGTTCGCTGGAAAGCATTTCCCCTTCATCCCGACACACCCGAAGAAGGGTGTGCCCTTGAGGACCTCTATGCGGGACGCGGGGCGGAGATCCACCAAGTTCTGGCGCGGTTGAAGAAGGTGGCGGATGAACTTGGTCTTCCGCTGGGGGAGAGGAAACGAACTTACAACAGCCGTCTTGCCCAGGAACTGGCGAAATGGGCCGAATCGAGAGGGAAGGGGGATCGATTCGACGAAGCGGTTTTTCGGGCTTATTTTGTCGACGGGAGAAATATTGGCAAGATGGATGAGCTGGTCGCGATTGCCGAGGCCATTGGTCTTTCGCAGAAGGAAGCAAGAGGGGTCCTTGAATCGAGAACGTTCAGGGAAGCGGTGGACGCCGATTGGGAGCGGTCTCGAGGCCTGGGGATTACGGGGGTCCCCACGTTCGTGATCGGCCAACGAGGGGTGGTCGGGTTCCAGCCCTACGAAGCCCTCGAACGATTCCTGGTGGATTGCGGAGTCAAACCTAAAGATTGAGATGGGTGGCATCTGGGAAAAAGACGGCTCGATGAATCATTCGTTAATTTATCGGGTTCACTGAGTCCATGGAGTCCTTGGGTTAATGAGTCACATACCCTTCAGGCAAGACCATCACCTGCTCTCATGCCGAACCCGAATGGAGGGCGTGGCTTCTCACGCTAGCCCCAAGGTCTTGCTGAGCTACGGGGCGGTTTTGGGTGCATAGCAACCCGCGAATTTCAGAAAGCCCAGCTGAACTGTGAAGCTCCCTTGACATGCCTGTCTATTTTCCATATAGTCAACGGAACTCCCAAGATGTTCTTATCGTTCAAAACCATGACAAAGGAGGAAAGACGATGAAGCGGGTTCTGTTTGTCATCGGATTCATCTTAATGGCTTATGGGGTCATTCTTGGAATCCCACCGGTTCAGGCGCAGCCATATCCGTCTCGGCCGGTCCAGCTCATTATCCCCTTGGTTCCCGGCTCCGCACTGGACATCAACGGTCGCCTTTTTGCTGAAGAATTCGGAAAAGTTCTTGGAACACAGGTTGTGCCGATGAACAAACCAGGCGCCTCGTTGACTCTCGGCACGGATGCCGTCGTCAAGAGCAAGAAGGATGGGTACACGCTGGCCTATACGAACACCTCCGCCATTGTCTATGCCCGGGTCCTCAGCCCGGAGATCGTTCCCTACGATCCGGTCATGGATTTGGAACCCCTGGGCCTTCACTGCTTTTTTCCGTTGACCGGCGCGGTGCAGGAAGGCGCTCCATGGAAAACCTTTCCAGAATTGATCGCGTATGCTAAGAAGAATCCGGGGAAACTTCGTGTGGCGACCCATGGCCAAGGGTCCATCGACCACTTCAATTTGGAGATCATCCAATCCTTGACGGGCGCACAATTTACCCATGTCCCCTTCAAAGGAGGCCAGCAGGTCATCACAGCCCTCTTAGGAGGGCACGTTGAAGTGATCTTTGATGCCCTTAGTCAGGTCCTCCCCCATGTCGAAGGCGGGAAGATGCGGACCGACTTCCCCAACCTTCCGACGCTCCCGGAACTCGGCTACAAGCAGGATCTGTTATCGGCCTGGTTTGCACTGTTTGGACCGGCAGGCACACCGGAAGAAGTCAAGAAAGTATTGGTGCCTGCCATCGAGAAGGTGGTCATGAATCAGGAGCTAAAGACGAAGATTGAGAAGATGGGATTTATCGTCAATTATAGGCCGCCTGCGGAGCTCAAGAAACTGATGGTGGAAGACTACCAAAGAGCCCTGGAGATCGCCATCAAAGTAGGGCTGCGCAAGTGATCAGTAATAGCACAAAAACATCTTTCAATTGAGAGAGATCATTTTAAGCTGACAGGAGGTTTGCCGTTATGAAGATCGATATTTATTCCCATTTGATTCCGCCAAAATTAAAAGATCTGATGTTTCAAAAGCAAAAAACGATCCGCGAGCTACAGACGAACCTGAGTCTTTATGATATGGATACCCGATTTCGGATCATGGATCGGTACCCGGATCTGGTCCAGGTGTTGACCGTGCCGGGTGCCACACCCGATGAGCTTGCGGGTCCGGACGGCGCCGTTGACCTCTCCAAGAAGATCAACGATGAGATGGCAGAGCTCGTGGATAGATATCCTGACCGGTTCGCAGGTGGAGTGGCTGTCTTGCCGGTCAGCCATATCGACGCCTCATTGAATGAGATCGACCGAGCGGTCAAGGAGCTAAAACTGAGAGGGATTTTGCTACGCATTCCGATCAACGGCAAACCCGTCGACCGGCCGGAATTCTTCCCGCTATACGAAAAAATGTGTCAACTGAATCTGCCCATCTGGTTCCACCCGCACAAGAACCCTAAAGTGCCCGACTATCCCGATGAAACAGAATCGAAGTACCTCATTTGGCATCTCTGGGGATTGGTTGTTGAATCGACCTATTCCATGACCCGTCTGGTCCTCGGTGGTGTTCTGGAGAAATATCCCAAGCTCAAGATCATCATCCATCACTGCGGGGCGATGGTCCCGTATTTTTCTGAGAGGATCGTTAATCATTACCATCAGTCTGAGATGCGCAATAAGACAAAGTATACCGTGGACCTCACCGAGCCCGTGGCCGACTATTTCCGCAGGTTCTATACGGATACGGCGCTCATCGGCAACACGCCGGCATTGATGTGCGCCCATCACTTTTTTGGTCCGGATCGCCTGCTGTTTGGCACGGATTCGCCTTTTGATTCCCAGTTGGGGGATTACGGGACCAAACGTACGATCCAGGCTGTTGAACAAATGGCAATCTCAGAAGAAGATAAAAAGAAGATATTTGAGGATAACGCCCGAAAATTATTGCGTCTCCCTGTATAAGCTCAAGTGATGCTCGGCGGCGGATCGGTTTTTTTGGGGCTCTGGGGGGATCTCAGGGACTTAAAAATGGGGATTCGGCGGCGCGCAGATTAATCTTTGCCGCCGAAGGAAGAGATCATTTCAGGTCCGATCCCGTAGAGATCTTTAAACGTCGGCGCGGCGAGGTCCTCGGGAATCGGATGATAAAATTGAGTTTCCTTCAGATAAAGACGGTGTTCTTCCCAAGCCTCCTCGACAATCTCCGGATGCGCAAAGCAGTCCAGGGCGCTCGCGGCCATCCATTCGCTCACGCGGAGCCCCGCCTTTATGGCAGGGGGTGAATTGGTTTGGGAAACCATCTGCCAGGAATGCTGCGGCGTGCCAAGGGCTTTAGTAGCCACCCTGAAGGATAAGGTTGGAAACATCCAACTGACGTTTCCCAGGTCCGTGGACGCTTTACTGAAATCGACATTTGGGAACGTCCTGTTCAAATCGGGATGTGTCAGGGTGTTGTCAAAGGCAGGGCCTTTGATCTCCCTCCCCAAAGATCGGACGATTTTCTCACCGAATTCCTGGTCTTCGGGGCTGAAGTCCGGAGCGCCTATCAGGGTGGCATTTCCGTCTCCAACTCTTGCCAGGGATTTGTTGGGAAGGAGCTCCCATGTGGCGGACAGAAGGCGAGTCTCAAGACTTGTCTGGGTCATCAGGGAGGCGCCCTTTGCCACATCAAGCATCCAGTTCCATATCTGATCGACCTGGGACCTCCGGGGCGCCCGGATGAAGTACCAGACTTCGGCAATGGGAGGCACGTTGTTGGGCACCTCGCCTCCTTTGGTGATGACATAATTGATCCGTGCATCCTGGAGGAGGTGCCCCCTCATGTAGTTCATTCCCACATCCATCAACTCCACGGCATCAAGGGCGCTCCGTCCAAGCTCAGGAGCAGAGCCTCCGTGCGTAGAGATCCCTCCGAACTGAAATTTGACGCTGGTCATGGCCAGCATCGACTTATAATCGACTCCGTTGGTATCTTCGGGGTGCCAGGCGATCATCATGTCTGTGCCGGCAAAAACGTTTTCTCTGGCCATGTAGACCTTGCCTACCAGGGTTTCTTCCGCCGGCGTGCCGAAGACCCGAATCGTTCCTTTCATGTCGGATTTCTCAAGGGCGGCCTTTACGGCAATGGCTGCCGTACAGATCGAGGTCCCAAGAAGGTTGTGACCGCATCCCTGTCCCGGCGTTCCCGGGACGACCGGGTCCGGCTCG
>Ga0335081_10017860_pt1 | contig 11478 bp, 7 predicted proteins | sample Lox_Sample_35_FD_206713 | JGI IMG/M metagenome (GOLD analysis project Ga0335081, IMG submission 206713) | Soil microbial communities from Loxahatchee National Wildlife Refuge, Florida, United States - Lox_Sample_3.5 | ecosystem: Environmental > Terrestrial > Soil > Wetlands | place: USA: Florida... | reverse complement strand
CGATCAAAGCGGAGCACGATCAACTCACGCAGCTGCGCGACCGCCTCCAGGCGTTGGGGGCATCCGTCCCGCTTCGGCGTCTCCGCACACTCCTGGAGGCGAAGATGTGGACGGGCCGACACGCGGACGCACTGCACCTGGACCTGTGAGTGTTGCCCATGCCGCGCGCAGACCACCCCTGCGATGACAAGCCACCTCAGTTGTCAGGCGCATTGAGCAATCCAACAACCGGTTGCAGCGTCTATCCAAGCGGAGCCACCCAGTGACCGCTCGGGGGACAGATGCGGGGCAAGAGCGGTAGTGTGCCCGAGGACTCAGGTTCCCACCCGGTGGATCAGTTCCACCGGGTGAGGCGCAAGTACGTGCTGTCATCGGGGCGCGGCTCGGCGACGCGGTAGATGAGCTGGTCGTCGGCGAACTGCTCGCGCCGCTAGACTTCGCTGACAGCCGTCGTCGGCTTGCATGCCGCACCGAGCTAGACCGCTACCCGTCATGGCTCCTGCGGGGATACGGACGGCGATCGCGGGTCAGTTGAGGTCCTTTGATTTCCAGAACTTCGTGCCCGCGCCCGCTACTCCGGCTTGTAGACCGTTCGGAGTGAGCGTGTAGTAGTTCGCGTCGGCGATGACATTCTCGCCCGTTCCCGGCCCAACCGATTCGCCTTTCGCGCCCGCCTGAGCGACCGCCCCGCCGCCGGCGACCCAGCCCTCGTCCACGAACTTCTTCATGGCCTCCGGCGTCTTGAAGACGATCAGCGTATCGGTCTGCGCGGCCCCGGCCTGCAGGCCCGCGCTCGCTTGGGCCATGTCCATAAACGTGTGTGCTTTGGTGCGGTTGTCGTAAACAACGCCCTCGCCGCCGGCGCCGCCGACGATGAAGCTCAGGCCGTAAGTGGTGAAGACCGCGTAGCCGGGTGCTTTCGTGACGTCGCTTTGCAGCTTCGGCTCCGCCTTGTAGAACTTGTCGAGTGACCTCTGCGAAGCCTGGAGAACTTCAGATTGCTTGCTGAACTTCTCGGACGGTGACGGGGTTGCGCACGCCCCCACAAACAGCGCCAATGCAGCAACAGCGAGGATGTCATATCGCTTCATGGGGTGCTCCTTCCTTCTGGGCTGACTTCGTTGCCCGCACGGTTGTGCGGGACAGATGACGCTATGAGCGACGTGCGCTCAGTCCAGCGTCCGCTTCCACAACGGCGATCCTGGCCACTCGCTTGCGGCGAGTCATCGATCTTCCGAAACCCCCTACACAGTGCGACATCCACGAGAACCAGTCAAGTCGCGCATGCCGTGGTGACGGATTGCCGGGTGTCAGCTCCAAGCGTCTACCAGCAAGTGATGCGTGCGCTCGAACCCCGTCGTGGCAATGCCTGAACGATGCGAGGCTGCTCTTGAGGCCACCTCGATGCGAACCAAGCGCAGCGCGTCCGTGCCGCTCGCAGACAGAGTGCGATGCCAAGTCTGCTCACTTGTGGGAGACGATCGCAGACTGCGCGCTGGGCTCGAGAGGATGTAGCGTGCTGCGAGAGAAGCCGGCGCGCGCCAGCATGGCCTGAAGCTCGGAGAAGGTGTAGGCGTCGCCATCCGGGGTCAGCACCAGCATCGCCATCGCGAAGTTGGCGGGGAACGGCGGTGACACGCGGTCTTCGTCGGGGACGAACTCGACGGTGATGGCCATGCCGTCCGGCTCGAGCGCATCGTATACCTTGCGCAGGAACCCGACGCAGGCCTCCGCTCCGAAGTGATGCAGGAAATTCGGAATCAACACCACGTCGTAACGCCCGCCCAGGCCCACCTCGAACGCGTTGCCCGCAATCGTGCGGTAACGCTCCGACAGGCCCGCTTGCTGCGCGTTCTGCACCGCGACCTGGAGCACTTTCGACCAGTCCAGCCCGACGATCTCGGCGTTTGCAAAGCGCTTGGCCACCTGGATGCCGTACATCCCATGGCCGGCTGCGATGTCCAGCACCTTCAGCCTCGCATCGGCAGGCCTGTCGATCAACCGCGGCACGAGCTGCGTCTGGATGGCCATCATCGGGGCCATTGCGCGTGCGAACCGCACCCACTCGGCATGCTCCGTATCGGTCAGTCCCCCGTGCGACTGCGCGGTGCCGCCTCTTCTGACGGCGGCAGCCACATCCGTGTAAGCGTTGCGCAATGTCTCGGTGTGCAGGAACTCGAGTGTCCCGCCCATGTAGGCCGGCGAACGGCGGTTCAGGAATGTTGCGCTGTCCGGCGTGAGCGCGTAGCGGCCCGCCTGCTTGGTCAGGAAGCCGAGCACCGTGAGGTAGTCGCACAGCACGCGCATGCCCTTCAGCGACGCCCCGCAGTGCGCCGCGAGCTCGTCCGCCGCCGCTCGTCCTTCGGCGATCGCCGTGAACAAGTCGAACTCGAGCGCTGCGCGCAGGACCGCGGTACGCTGATAGCCGGACGCGGTGTCGAAGAACAGTTGCGGTGATGGTGCGTTCGCTGTCTCTGGCATGGCTGTGCTCCCGTTCCGTATCCTTGTTGTTCGCCTCAAGTGCGGCAAGGCCGTAAGATTACCACTCAAGCGGCTGCGACCCCGTCCGGCGCCGGGCCACCGCAGCGGAATCAACCGAAGGACTCAATGATGGCAGGCAAGACTCTGCGACAGATGCTCGACGCGGGACAATTCATCGTGGCGCCCGGCGTGTTCGAGATGCTCTCCGCGAAGATCGTGCAGCGGCTCGGGTTCGAGGCGCTGTACATGACCGGATACGGGATCTCGGTGTCGTATCTCGGCCAGCCCGACGCGGGGCTCGCCACCTACACCGACATGGTGAGCCGCGCGCGCACGATCGTGGAAGGCACTAGCGCACCGCTGATCGCCGATGCCGACACCGGCTATGGCGGCTTGCTCAACGTGCGGCATACCGTGCGCGGATACGAAGCAGCGGGTGTCCAAGCGATCCAGATCGAGGACCAGGAGATGCCGAAGAAATGCGGCCACACTCCCAACCGGCGCGTGATCCCGCTGCAGGACATGGTGCGAAAGATCGAGGTCGCCGTGGAGGCGCGCCGCTCGGACGACACGCTGATCGTCGCGCGCACCGATGCTCGGGCGGAATTGGGTCTGGAGGAAGCGATCCGCCGCGCGAACGCATACCGAAAGGCGGGTGCGGACGTGATCTTCGTCGAAGCGCCCGAAACCGAGGACGAGTTCGCGCGCGTCGGGCAGGAGGTCGATGCTCCGCTGCTCGCCAACATGGTGCCCACCGGCCGCTCGCCCATGCTGTCCGCGGAGCGCCTCAAGCAGTTGCGGTTCCGCATCGCGATCTATCCCACCGCGGGAATGGCCGCCGCGTGTGCCGCGATGGATCGTGCGTACCGCTATCTGCGCGGCCATGGCAGCCTCATCGGCGCGACGCACGAGACCTATACCATGCAGCAGCTGCACGAGCTTTCGGGCTTCCCCGAGGTCTGGGACTTCGAGCGCCGGCATGCGCAGCCCTGAACAGGCGGACCGCTCGGCTGCGCTTGACGGCTCGCGGCCCTCCGCAGTATAGAGACGGCAAGAGCTCGACGAGTCGCAGGCGTGCAAGATCTGCCTGCGGACCCTGTGAGAGAGAAGCCGAGGCAGTACCCGATCCACGCCCACCGGGAGGAGCCCAGCCAATGAAAGATTCGTGGACGCGCCGTGAGTTTCTGACCCGCGCCGGAGTAGCCGTCGCGGCCATCCAGACCTTCGAGAATCTCGACCCCTGCTGCGTGCTCGCGGCGGATGCCGACACGGCGGGAAAAGATCTCTTCGAGCTGAAACCGGTTGCGGACGGCGTCTATGCCGCCATCGCCGCACCGCGCTACAAAGTGAACTGCAACGCGGCCGTCATCCTCACCGACGACGGGGTTGTGATCGTGGACTCCCACTCCAAGCCCACGGCGGCCTACGCCCTGTACAAGCAGATCCAGGCGGTCACCCGGCAGCCGATTCGCAAGGTCATCAACACGCACTTCCACTGGGACCATTGGCAAGGCAACCAGGTGTATGCGGAAGCGAACCCGGACCTGGAGATCATCTCCTCGCAGCGCACGCTGGAGAACCTGACCGCTCCGAACGCCGGCTCGGGCGGCGTCGCCTTCATCGAGAAGCAGCTCAACAGCGTCCCGAAAGAGATCGAGCAGCTCAAGGCCGACATCCTGCGCGCGGCGAGCGCGGAGCAGAAGGCCCGCTTGGAGTCGAACCTGCAGCAGGCCGAAGCCTATCTCGACGAGCTGAAGCAGATGAAGCCGAGGCTGCCGAACCGGACAGTGGCGAGCTCGGTGAAGCTGAACGAGCGGGGGCGCGAGATCGAGATCCTGTTGCTCGGTCGCGGCCACACGGACGGCGACGTCTTCATCTACCTGCCCAAGGAAAAGGTCGTGGCGACCGGCGACGCGCTGATCGACTGGATGCCTTTCCTCAACGACGGCTATCCGGAGGACTGGGTGGAGACGTTGAACGCGCTGGAGAAGTTCGATTTCACGCGCGCCATTCCGGGACACGGCGACGTGCTCCCCAGAGAGCATCTGGCATTCTTCCGCGGCTATCTCGCCGACCTCATCGCGGCGGTGAAGTCCGCTTCGGCAGACGGGGCAAGCCTGGGCGAGATGAAGAAGGCGGTTGCGGATCGGCTCGCGCCGAAGTACGAGCAGGACATGTCGAAGTATCCGCTCGGCCAGTACCGGGATCGCATCGGCCTGAACGTCGAGATGGTGTATCAAAAGGTGGTCAAGAAGACGTGACGCGGAGAGCCGTCGTGGCGGCGCAAGAGCTTCCGGCGCTGTCGCCGCTCAAATAGCCGCACGTCAGATCGCCCGCGCGGCAGAGGGTCGACGCTCATGTGCCGACGGAGAGCACGCCCGAGCGAGGTCCCTACTTCACTTCAGCGAGAAGTCGACTCGGCTGCCGGGGAGCTTGTCGCCACCTTTTTCAGCATCTAGCTTGGGTGCGAGCAGGAACACGCGGCTCGCGGCCACTTGGTCTCCGCGGGTGACGAAGTCCTTGGTTGCCTGCGCGCGCTGGTTGGCCAGTTGCAGCAGGTCGTCGTCGGTGACCACGGTGTTGGTCAGCATCAGCTTCTCCATCTCCTCCTTCGGCAGGTCCTTCTGGAAGCCGAGGAAGGTGCGCGGCTTGGGAAACTTCGCCTCCTTGTAGGCGCGCTTGAGATACGTTTCGTACTCCTGCGGCTCGATCTTGACTTCATCCACGGACACGACCGACGAGCCCTTCTTCACCAGATCCTTGAGCTTCTGCGCCTTCACCTGCTGCTCGAAGCGAAGCTGGCGCAATCCCTCCCGGTCTTTGTTCGGATCGCTGCGACCGGTCGCGTCGAGCTTCAGCGCGGGCCGCTCGGACAGCGCCTTCTGCAGCTTGGCGAGCTTGTCGTCCGCCGCTGGAGTCAACGCCGCGCTGCCGGGCTCGAACGCCACGTAGGACAGCTCCGCCCCGCCGCCTCCGACCAACGAGCCGATGAGATCGAACGGCGCGGTGATCGCCTTCTCGATCAGATTGAAGATGATGTGAAGCACGATTCCGCTGATGCTGAATTTGGGATCGTCCAAGGAGCCGCTGATCGGCATGTTCACGTCGATGACGCCGTTTCGATCTTTCAGCAGCGACACGGCGAACAGTACCGGCAGTTTGGTGGCTGTAGGGCTGTCGACCTTCTCGCCGAAGGTGAGCTGATCGAGCGTGATTCGGTTGCTGGCGCTGAGCTTGCGGTTTTCGATCTTGTACGCGACATCGAAGGACATCTTGCCCTTCTCGATGGCGTAGCCGAGGTACTTGTCCGAGTAGGGGGAGAAGGGGCCGAGCTCGATGTCGCGCACGTCGGCTTTGATGTCGAGGAACGGCTTCTGCGCCAGCGGATTGATCTTGCCTTTGATCTCTACGGGGGCGGTCTTGGCGAAGCGTCCGCGCAGATCGACGTCGGCCGTGGTGTTCATCTCCGATGACAGCCCGGTCACAGTGCCGCCGATCTCGGTCAAGTTGGCGGAGTAGTTCGGCTTGATGAAGAGGTCGGTGAAGTTGACGTTTCCGCCCTGCAGCGTGACCTTCGCGATCGCGATAGGCGGTGGCGGCGCGGCGCGCGTCCCTTCAGCTCCTGCCGACGGTGGCTTGGCCGCTTTCTCACTCTTGGCCGGCGGAGGTTGTGCCGCCTGAGCGCCGGCCGTGGCCGCTTGGTCCTGCGGCTGGCGGGCGGAGCCGCCGGCCAAGATGTCCTGCACGTTCAGCCTCCCTGTGGGGTAGATGATCAGGCGCGAATAGAAGTCCGACAGCGCGATCTCCTGGATCTGCAACATGTAAGGTTGCGCGGCTGCAGCGCTCTCCTCCGGCGTGCCGAGCAGCCGCTTGCCGGCTGTAAAAGCGCGGTACGTGGTATCGATCCCATCGAAGTAGAGCGACTTCCACTTCAGGAAATCCTGGGATGTGGCCTTGTCTACAGAGGCGAAGTTGTTGATTCCTGCCGCGCCCTGGAAGCGAACCTTCATCGGGCCCGTCTCGGGCGAGGTGAGCTCCCACTTCCCACGCGCCAGCGCCTCGCCGCTTGTCACCAGGATGTTGAGCTTGTCCTCGAGGTAGGGTTGGAGCGAGATCAGGTCGATGCTCTGCACGTCGAGATTCAGGTCTGCGCTGAGCGGATCCATCCCGAACTCGCCCGACACGCTCACCCTCCCGCTCTTGTTGAGACCGACGGCAAGGGCGACGCTGGCCTTGGAACCACGGCGGTTGGACAGATTATTCACGCTGAGCTTGATCGGTTCCGCCACGTGCGTGACGGGCTGCGCCGGGACCTGATCGTCGAACGTCACGGCGTAACGATCGAGCGCGATCTTCTTCACCAGCCACTGCCACGTCTCGCCCGATGGCTTTGCGGCAGACTCCGGCGGCGCGGCCGCGGCGCTCTGCTGCTGCACCATGAGCCGAGTGAGATCGATCGTTCCATCCTTCTCGCGCGCAAGGCGCAGTCTGGCTTGCTTGCTCTCCACCTCGGCGACCTGCACGGCGCGCTTGGCCGAGTCCATGTCCACGCCTTTCACCTCGAGCGCGGCGAGAGACAAGAAATCCTCTTTCTCGTCGCGTTTGCGCAGGCGCAGCTTGTCGAGCGATGCCTGCAATCCGGACACCGAGGCTGCAAAGCTCTGCCCTGTTTGTGCTGCGCGCAGCCGTGTGGACAGGCTGAGCGTCCCATCCTCGATGTCGAAACGCAGCAAGTTCGCGTAGTAGGCCGCATAGTTCTTCGGCTTGACGCCCTTCACTTCGAGGCTGCCGTCGATGCTGAACGGCGCGGCGAGCAGCATGCCGGCGTGCTTCACGCTCTCGCCGAACCCGGTGCCGAACTCCACTTCGAGCGCGGCCGGGTCGACCTGCGGAAAAGCAAACTTGCGCAGCACGACCAGCAGGCCTTGGATGTCGGTCTTGAACGGCTTCGGCGCAGCTTCGTCGTCGAGGTGGATCTGACCTTGCTCAAGCCTGACCTCCTCGACATGCAGATGCAGGGGCGGCTCGTTCGCCGAGCTCTGGGCCGTCTCCTGCGGCTGCGGCGCGGGCCCCTCGTTGGTCCCTTTCGGGAGCGCGTGCATCCAGTTCAGACTACCGTCCCGCTCGCGCCGGACGAACACCTCGGGAGCGCGGAGAAGGATGTTGCCGAGCTTGACGTCGCGCGCGAACACGGTGGTCGGTTCCACCGGCACGTCGAGCAGCGCAAGATTGAGCAGCGGGCGCCCATCCAACTCCGTCATCGCGAACTTGTTCAGGGCCATCCGGCCGGACAGCACGAGCACGGGAGGCTTGTCCGGCGGCTGCGTGAAGGTCGCCGTGAGGCGAGCGTCGAACAGCGCAGACGGGATCTTGAACGGCAGCTCGATCGGCAGGTACTCGAGATAACGAGGAATGTCGAGCGCATAGATGTTCAGATCGAGCTGCGCCTCGGGAGTCTTCGCGAACGGCTTGCTGCGCCCGTGCAGGGCGACATGCGTGCCGTTGACTGTGGCCGAGAAGGCCGGCGCCACGTACTGCTCCACCCGGTACGGTAGGTTGGACAGGAAAGGCACGGCAATGTTGATATCGGCCACCGTGTGCTCGGCCTTCTTCGGGCGGTCCTCGAAGATCACCTTGCCGGCGATGACCTGGATGTTGTTCAGCGAGAACCGGGTCGATTCCTGCTGGCTCGCCGGAGGAGCCGTGGCTGCTTTCTGGTCCGCGCCGGCGCTGGTGAACTTCTTCACCAGGTCCGAGTAGTTATAGCTGCCGTCGTCGTGACGGACGACGTGGACATAGGGGTGGTCCAGCCAGATCTCCCGCAAGATCGGCGCGCGGCGAACGACGGATTCGGCTTGCAGATCGATATACAACTCGTCAAAAGAGACGAAGACGTCCGAACTGCGTGGCTCCGCCACCGAAAAGCCGCGCACCGACACGGTCAAGACGATGGGGTTGAACTGGATCTCCCGGATCGCGACCTGGCGCCCCAGCAGCGCGGTCAGGTCCTTGACCAGGTAATACTTGGCGATCGGCGGTACGAGAAAGAACCCGGCCAGGGCCAGCAACCCGAGGAAGCCGATGGTCCATAGCGCAACCCGGAGCAATCTCTTGGCTACACCTCGACGCGGCTGCGTCTGTCGCCGGGACCAGACGCCGCGCAAACGCTCGCCGGCTGCCCGGAGAAGCTGAGGTAGAGGTCTCATCCCTTGTCTCCGTCGAATCCGGTGGCCGTTATGGTCCCGTACGGCCACTCTTGCTATGGCACGGCCTATGGAGAGAAATCTGCGGCCGGAAAAGTCATCCTGCGCTCGGCTCGACTGGCGGATGCACGGTTCGCGGTCGGTGAATGCACCCGCGACACTCGCGCCTGCGTCCCTCCCGAGATCGGGTCAGCGCGCCACTGTGTAGTGCCGGATTTTATCCTCGTCCAGCTCGACTCCGAAACCCGGCTTCTGCGGCAAGGACATGCAGCCGTCGGAAGCATCGAGCCGGATCGGCTCGGCCAGGTACCACTGGAAGATGTCGCTGGTGAATCCGGGCGGGTCATGAAAGACCTCGACGAAGGGACAGTTCGGGATCGCGGCGCAGAGGTGCAGGTGCGCGACGAAGCCGAGTCCGCCGCCGCCGTGATGGGGCGCGCAGAGCTTGTGATGCATCTCGGCCAGCGCGCATGCCTTGCGGATCTGAGACATCGTCTCGCCGACCATCGCCTCCGGCTGGAGGACATCGTAGCAGTCGCGCTCGATCAACCAGCGGTATTCGTGCAGTCCGCAGTTGTTCTCGCCGCCGGCGATCAGGATCTCCACCGCCGCAGCGAGGCGCGTCAAGTTCTCGAAGTCGTAGCGATCGAGCGGCTCCTCGAGCCAGTACACACCGAGCCGCTCCAGCTCGCGCGCGGTGGCCAATGCGCGCTCGTAGCTCCAGATGGGTCCCGGCTCGGGCTGCAGCGTGCCCGGCAACTGCGCCTGATTTGCATCGACCAGGAGGGTGAAGTCCGGTCCGGCCGCTCGGCGCACCGCCTCGATCTGCGCCATGTCCGCCTGGATGGACCGATCGTGGATGCGGAATTTCGCCGCACGCCAGCCCTCCGCGCGCAGGCGCAGGACGTCTTCGGCACGCCGCTGCGGCGTGCTCACCTCGATGCAGGATGCATACGCCGGGACGCGATCGCGGAAGCCGCCCCAGAGCTTGTAGACCGGCTGGCCGCATGCCTTGCCGATGATGTCCCACAGAGCGATCTCCACGCCCCACCCCGTCCCTGCATTTCGGAAGATCCGCGCATGACGCTCCAGCGCAAACGGGTCCTGGCCGATCAGCATGGGCTTGATCCAGGATTCGATCGCGGGGGAGATCGCGTAGCCGGGCGAGCCCAGGCCGACAATCCCCTCGTCGGTCATGACCTTCACCAGCGTGCCGCCCCAGCGCCGCCATTCGCTGCCGGGCGCCCAGGCCGGCTTCATCGCCCTGGGGAGCTCCGGTCCGGAGAGCTGCAGCACCTGGACATCGGTGATTTTCATAACCGGTCTTCCTCCATCATGCGTTAGGTGCGCATCGTACCGGCGCGACTGAACGGCCCTGCTGTAGCCGCTTACGCGTCCAGCGCCGGCAGGGGTGGGCGCCGATGTGCCCACGGGCGCGCCTTCTCGAACGCGGCCGCGGCGCGCAGCAGCAGGGCGTCTTCGCCGATCCGCGCGATCAGTTGCAGCCCAGCCGGCAGGCCATCGCTCGCCCAACCGCATGGAAGGCTGACGGCCGGGTTGCCGGTCATGTTGAACGGCAGCGTATATGGGTACCATGCGCGACGCATGGTGTCGATCGGGTTGCCGTCGATCTCGATCGGAGCGAAGAAGTCCTGGTCGAGCGGCAGAGCGGTCCGGGACAGCGTGGGTGTGACGACGAGGTCGGCCTGCTCGAACCAGCTCTGGACCTGCCGGTACATGCGCGTGCGCAGAAAGATTGCCCGATACAGCTCCTCGGCCGAGTAGCCAGACGCGCGTTCGAGCTGAGCCACGAGTGTGGGGTCCATTCGATCGCGGTGATCCTTGAGATGATGCCCGTACTGAGCCAACCGATAGGAGCCGTTTACGACCAACCACAGCGGCTCGGCGGGCTCGAAGTCGTCCGGCATCTCGAACACATCCGCGCCCAGTTCGGAGAAGCCCGCAACCGCTCCGGCGCACAGATCGAGAACTTCGGCCGACACCTCCTTGTTGCCCAGGAACGGGCGCCATGCCATCTTCAATGCGCCCAAGTCGGCGCTGCCGCCGGCTGCTCCCACAAAGTCCTGCTTCACGCGATTGAGCGAGTGGGGGTCGCTCGGGTGCGGACCGGCCATCGCCTCCAGCATCAGCGCGGTGTCCATCACCGTCCGGCTCATGGGCGTGGTGTAGGAGATGTTGCCGAATGCATCCTGCGCCGAATCGACCGGCACCACGCCGAGACTCTGCTTGAAACCGACCACGCCGTTGCATGCCGCCGGGATGCGTGTGGAGCCGCCGCCATCGCTGGCGACGCCGATCGGGCCGAGGCCGGCCGCGGCGGCCACCGCGGCGCCGCCGCTGGAACCGCCGGAGGTTCGATCCGGCCGCCAGGCATTCCGCGTACGCCCGAACAGCGGCGCCTCGGTGAGGCCCTTCTGCCCGAATTCCGGGGTCGTGGTTTTCCCGATGAGGATCGCACCCGCGGCCTTGAGCCGCGCGACGGCAACCGCATCGGTCGCCGGAACATGATGCTCGAAGATCACCGATCCATAGGTGGTGCGCACGCCTCGCGTGTCGATGAGATCCTTCACCGAGAAGGGTACGCCGTGCAGCGGCCCCAGCGGCCGGCCGCGCATGACGGCGCTTTCCGCATCGCGAGCGGTGTGAAGCGCCTCCTCGGCGCAGATGGTGATGAACGCATTCAGAATCGGCTGCGAGCGTTCCACGCGCGCCAGCGTCGCGTGCACGAGCTCGAGCGGGGAGATCTCCCGCCGGGCGATCCGCTGCGCCAACT
>Ga0335081_10017859_pt1 | contig 11479 bp, 12 predicted proteins | sample Lox_Sample_35_FD_206713 | JGI IMG/M metagenome (GOLD analysis project Ga0335081, IMG submission 206713) | Soil microbial communities from Loxahatchee National Wildlife Refuge, Florida, United States - Lox_Sample_3.5 | ecosystem: Environmental > Terrestrial > Soil > Wetlands | place: USA... | reverse complement strand
CAAGCGCGATCACCGCTGCCGGTCGCGGCGATTCTCATTCTCGCGCGGGCGGCCGCCGCCGGGGTGGCCTTCCTGCTGCTGCGCATGCCCGCGCTGCTGAACCGGCTGGGTCGTGCGGTTGGTGGGCGCCGGCGGCGGCGCATGTTCGACGTGCTGCTGAGGCTGCGGTGGGGGCGCATGCTCGAAGTGCTGCGGCGGCTGAGCCGGCGGCCGGTCGAAGTGCTGCTGTGGCGGCGCCGATTGCATCGCCGGCGGCGCATGTTGCGGGTTGCCCGGCCGGTCGAAGTGCTGCTGCTGCGGCGCGGGATGGTTAAAGCCGTGGCCGCGCTCGAACGGCGGTGAGCCCGCGGGCCGCGCCGAGACCACGCCGCGGCCCGAGAACTCACCAGGCCGCGCGGATGCCGCGACGAACGGATGACCGCCGTTGTTTGAGTTGCGGAACGAGGGATTGCGTAGGGCGGCTTCCTGATGCTCGCGCTGCAGCGGGGTGTATGCGATATGGCGCTCGTGGGCTGCCTGTAGCTCCGCTGGCGAGGGCCGCGCCATGATGCCGCGCTCACCGCCATTGAAGCTCACCCGATTGACGTTGTTGACGACGACGGTCTGTCGATAGATGTTGGTCACGCGAATATTCGTGACGTTCGCCACGGCGCCGTTGTACATGAACAGGCCGCCGCGCCAGTAGCCGCCGGCAAACCCGACACCGGTGTAGCCGAAACCGTAATTGATGCCGCCGTAGAAGCCGACGTGAGGACCCCAGTAGCCGGCGTGCCAGAGGTACGCGCCGTCCACCCAGCCCCAGTATCCGGGCGTCCACAGCATTCCGGGAGCGGGCGCCATCACCCACGTGCCGGGCACCCAGTAGTAATCGCCGTCGCCCCAGGCCCAGTAACCCGGGGTCCAGATGTAGCCCGCCGCAGGGCAGGGCGGCTGCACATACACCGGCAGTGCCGGCGGGGCGATATTGATTGAAACCCCGATGGCGACGCCTGCGGTGCTCACGAGCGGCACGAGTACCAACAGCAGAGCCGGCAGGAAAGTGCGAACGCGCAGATGATGCATGATGCTGATCCTCGTAGGGCCAGATCGTTGTCTTCAGTCTAGCGAACGCGGCGCGACCCTGGCGGTTGACGGTTGGATTTCGCGAAGGCGTCCGCATTTTGAGACACGATTTGGATGGCCGATAATTACGCTGCCGTAAGGTTTCTCCGACGTACTCAAATCCGGGACCCATTCATGAAAATCGCTACGCTCAGTTTCGCCGCGGCCTGCTTGCTTGCACCGGTATTGGCGCTGGCGCAGGCGCCGGCGGGCGCCGCGCCCGCACCCACGTTTGCGCGCGGAGTGATTCGAAAAATCGATGACAAATCTGTCACGTTGAAAGGCGCGGACGGCAAGCTGTCCAGTTACGCGCTGGCGAAGGACTGGACCGTCAATCTGCTCAAACCGGTGAGCGTGAAGGCGATCCAGCCGGGGAGCTTCATCGGCACAGCCGAGATGCCACAGGCCGACGGCACCGGACGCTCGCTTGAAGTGCACGTGTTTCCGCCCGGCGTGAAGGCGGGCGAGGGTCACTATCCGTGGGACTCCCAACAGGGCGCGATGATGACCAACGGTACGGTGGGCAAGGTGGTCTCGGGCGCGAAGGGACGAACCCTCACCGTGACCTATCCCCGGGGCGAGCGGCAGATCGTGGTGCCGAAAGGCGTGCCGATCGTGCAGTTCTCCGATGGCGATCGCGCGCTCGTCAAGCCCGGCATTCCCGCCTTCCTGCTAGTACTGCAGACGCCCGAGGGTCCGATGACCCCGAGCATCTCCATTGGCGTCAATGGCGCCAAACCACCGATGTAGAGCCTCGGCGAGAGCATTTTTTGCGTTTGTCCCAAGGTCTTGCACAGGTAATCCACAGGCAATCCACAGCGACACCGCGTTAGGATTGGTCCCATGCGATTGCCGCGTTATCGCGCCGAGAGGCGACCTCAAGCGCGCCCCGGCACGCCGATCACCCAGTACGGCGTGGGCCAGCGGGTCGTGCGGCTCGAGCGCCTCGACGATGGCTCGACGCAGTGGGTCTGCAATTGCGAGCGCTATGCGAATTCGGCCTCGGGCGTGCAGGGGCCGTGGTGCAAGCACGTCGCGAAGGCCTCGGCGATTCGCTCTATCGAGCGCCTGACGGGCGAGCGCGTCATCTCCCACCAGCTGCTGTAGCCCTCCGCACTACACCCGGCCGTGGCTGAGAGCATCTTCAGCAAGATCATCGCCGGACAGATTCCGGCATTCAAGGTCTATGAGGACGAATACGTCCTCGCCTTCCTCGACATCGGGCCCTTGAGTCGCGGTCACACACTCGTGGTGCCGAAGGAGCCGGCCGAGACCCTCGATAAGCTCTCCGATGACAGCGCCGCGGCGCTCGGTCGCGTGCTGCCGCGGCTGTGCCGGGCGGTCATCGAGGCGACGGGGGTGGTGGATTACAATGTGCTCGAGAACAACGGCGCCGCGGCTCACCAGGCGGTCCGTCACGTGCACTTCCACATCATCCCTAAACCCGACCGCGAGCGCGGTCTGGGGGTGCATTGGCCGACGCAGTCACTCGATACGGATGCGGCGCAGCTGGCGGCGCGGATCCGCGCGGCGGTTCGCTGACCTACAGTCCGAGCTCGGTGAGCCCCGGGGAATCCGCCGGCCGCGGTCCGGCGGGCCAGGCGAAGCGCCGGGCGTTCGCAGCAATGAGCACGTCATTGATGCTTGCCTCCCGACGCCGCATCAGACCCTGCTCGTCGAACTCCCACTGTTCATTGCCGTACGAGCGATACCACTGCCCCGAGTCGTCGTGCCACTCATACTGGAAGCGCACGGCGATGCGGTTCGTGTGGAATGCCCACAGCTCCTTCACCAGGCGGTAGTCGAGCTCGCGCGCCCATTTGCGCTTGAGGAACTCGACGATCGCCGTGCGGCCGTGAAAGAACTCCGCGCGATTGCGCCAGCGGCTGTCCTCAGTGTATGCGAGCGCCACGCGCTCCGGGTCGCGGCTGTTCCAGGCATCTTCGGCGAGGCGCACCTTCTGGGTGGCCGTTTCCAGTGTGAAAGGTGGCAGCGGCGGGCGCGGGGACATGCGTGCCATGATAGCGCGCGGCCGGCAGCGCATGTGCCGACCGCAGCGCGGCGGTGACGCCGGCGCCTGCGCGGCGAAATTGAGCGCCACGCCCGTGCTTGCTAGGCTGTCCGGATGATGCCGCTCGGGGCGGGCGGCGCATGAGGGGGAACGGGAATGACCGGCGTGATGTTGCCCGGCGCGAACGCGTCGAACTACTCCCGGCGCGAGTTCATCAAGCGGGTGATTGCCTCCGGCGCCGTGGCATCCGCGGGGGCCTACGTTTACGGCGGACTGCACGGCTGCGCGCGCAATTCGGGTCTGTCCGGCGGGGTTGAGCGGCTGCTCGCCCTCAATGTGAACGGCCAGGTGCGGCGCGTGGACGTGCTGCCCCAGGAAACGCTCGCCATGACCCTGCGTTACAAGCTCGGCCTCACAGGCACGAAGCTCGGCTGCGATCGCGCGGAATGTGGCGCCTGCACCGTGCTCATCGATGACGTCGCGCATTATTCCTGCTCCACGCTCACGCACACCGTACGCGCCCGCCGCGTGACGACCATCGAGGGACTCGCGGCCCCCGATGGCAAGCTGCATCCGGTGCAGCAGGCCTTCGTGGATGAGCTCGCGCCGCAGTGCGGCTTCTGCACGCCAGGGCAGGTCATGTCGGCCGTGGCACTGCTCAAGGCCAATCCCAAGCCCACGCGCGATGAAGCGCGCCACGCGATGTCCGGCAACCTGTGCCGCTGCGGTGCCTACGACAACTATCTGAATGCGGTCATGCGCGCCGCCGGGGGCGCAGCGTGACGTACAAACTGCTCGGCAAGAACTTCACCCCGCCCGATGTGGTGGCGAAAGTCACCGGTCAGGCGAAGTACGCCGAAGACTTCCGCATGGACGGCATGGTGTTCTGCCGCCTGCTCACCAGCCCGATGCCGCACGCACGCGTGCGCAACATCGACACTTCGGCGGCCCTCAAGCTCGAAGGCGTGCTCGGCATTCTCACCGCCGATGACGTGCCGCCGACGCCGGCACCGAACGCGCCCTTTCTCACCAAGGAGCCGCAGTACGTTGGCGCACCCATCCTGGCCGTCGCCGCCGTGGATGAGACCACAGCGCAGGATGCGATCGATCTGATCAAGATCGATTACGAACCGCTGCCCTTCACGGTCGATCCGCTGCAGAGCCTGTTCCCCGGGGGCCCCGATGCGCGCCTGGATGGCAACGTCGGCACGCTGGGACTGAAGCTGCAGACGATCAAGTGGACGGCGGCGGATTTCGCCAAGGCAGGCGACGGTCAGCTGCCGACGGGCAAGCCCGCAGAGGAGTGGACGTACGGGGATCCGGAGGCGGGATTTGCGCAGGCGAAGCTCGTCATCGACGAGAGTTTCGTCACCGCGAGCCTGTCTCATCACAGCATGGAGCCGCGCTCCTGCATGGCGTACTGGCAAAACGGCAAGTGCTTCGTGCACGCATCGCTGCAGAGCCAGTCGTTCTCGGTTCCGGGGCTGGCGCAGATGCTCGGTATCAAGCCCGATGAGCTGGTGCTGATCGCCGAATACTGCGGCGGCGGCTTCGGCTCCAAGGGCAGCGCCTATCCGGTAATGGCGATCCCGGCCTTCATGGCGAAGAAGCTCGGTCGGCCCGTCATGATGCGCATCAGCCGCGCCGAAGAGTTCTACGTGGGCTCGGCGCGCAATGGCTTCCAGGGCCGGGTCAGGCTCGGCTTCCGCGCCGACGGACGATTGCTGGCGGCCGATCTGTACATCGTGCAGGAGAACGGCGCGCACGACAGTTTCTTCGATTTCCGCAATGCGGGCGATGCGCTCTCGCTGGTGTATCAGCCGCTCGCGATGCGCTGGCGTGGCGTGCCGGTCTACACGAACACGCCCACGCGCACCGCGCAGCGCGGTCCGGGCCAGAACCAGCTTGCCTGTGCCATCGAGCCGCTCATGGATCGGGCGGCGCGCGAGCTGAAGATCGACCGGATGGAGATCCGGCGCATGAATGCGCCAGTGACGGGCTCGAAAGTGGGCGGTAAACAGACACCGGTCACCAGCGCCTATTTAAAGGACGCCCTCACCAAGGGCGCCGAGCGCTTCAACTGGAACGAGAAGAAGAAGCTCTCCGGACAGAAGAGCGGTCCCAAGGTCATCGGCATCGGTATCGGTCAGGCCTATCACACCGCGGGCTTCAACGGCTTCGACGGCCTGCTGCGGCTGACGCCAGACGGCAAGCTGCACATTCACACGGGGGTGGGGAACCTGGGTACGTTTTCGCATTCGGCGACCGCGCGCATTGCCGCCGAAGTGCTGAAGTGCGACTGGGACAGCTGCATCGTCGAGCGCGGCGACAGCCGCCGCCAGCTGCCGTGGAACATCGGCCAGTTCGGCAGCAACACGTGCTACACCATGAGCCGCACGAACTACGTCGCGGCGATGGATGCGCTTGGCAAGCTGAAGGAGATCGCGGCGAAGGACCTGGGCGGCAAGCCCGAGGACTACGACGTCGATGGCAGCAAGGTCTTCGCCAGGGCCCATCCGGCCAAGTCCCTCACGTATGCCGCCGCCGCGCAGCGCGCGATTGATCTGGGCGGTAAGTACAGCGGCAAGGAGCTCCCGGCCGACATCAATCCGCTGACGCGCGCCTCGGCCACAGCACTGGCCGGCTCGGGCCTCATCGGTGTCGCCAAGGACAATCTCGAGAAAGGAGGCGAGACGCCGGCGTTCGCCGCGGCGTTCATGCAGATCGAGCTCGATCTCGAGACCGGTCAGCACCGCATTCTCGAGTATGTGAGCGTTGCGGACTGCGGCACCGTCATTCACCCGGAAGGGCTTACGACCCAGGTGAAAGGCGGCGCCATGCAGGGCTTCGGCATGGCAACGCTCGAGCACCTCATCTATGACCCGCAGAACGGCTTGCCCGGCAACGTCGGCCTGTATCAGGCCAAGCCGCCGACCTATCTCGACATGCCCGCGAAGATGACGGCCGACTGGGTCGACAAGCCCGATGCCTCGAGTCCGCTCGGCACCAAGGGAATCGGCGAGCCGCTCATGGGGGCGGGTGCCTCGGCACTGCTCAGCGCGATCTCCGATGCGCTGGGCGGACATCTCTTCAATCGCACGCCGGTCCGCACCGATGCGATCGTGAATGCGGCGGCGAACCGACCGCAGTCGCACAAGCCCCTGCAGGTCAACACGCAGTAGGAGCCGCCGCAATGTCGCGCGACATGATGCCTCACTTCGAGCTCTTCCAGCCCGACACGCTGGATGGCGCGCTCGAGCTGGCCAAGCGCCTGGAATCGCGCGCCTGGCTTCTGGCCGGCGGCAACGACAGCCTGGACTGGTTCAAGGATCGCGCCAAGCACCCGGAAGCCGTCATCGACTTGAGCGGCATCGCAGCCCTGCGCGGCGTGAAGGAGACGGCGCAAGGTGTGGAGATCGGCGCGCTGACCACGTTGAGCGAGATCGAGCGCGATCCGGTGTTGCGCGAGCGCTATGGTCTGCTCGCCAGCGCCGCAAGCCATGTCGCAAGTCCCCAGATCCGAAATTCCGCGACGCTCGGCGGCAATCTCTGCCAGGACGCACGCTGCTGGTACTACCGCTCGGGAGTGAACTGCTACCGCGCCGGCGGCAACGCCTGTTATGCGGACACGCCGCAGGGGCAGAACCGGGAGCACTGTCTCTACGGCGCGAGCCGCTGCGTCGCGGTCTCACCCTCGGACACGGCGACCGCGTGCGTTGCGCTCGATGCGCAGATGGTGATTCACGGTCCGCAGGGCGAGAAGCTCGTGCCGGCTGAGCAGTTCTTCGTGGGACCGGCGGTCAACATTACGCACATGACGCTGCTGCAGCCGGGCGAGATCCTGACCGCGGTGCGTCTGCCCAAGAGCTGGGCCGGCGCGAAGTTCTACTTCGAGAAGGTAACCGATCGTGGCAGCTGGGATTTCCCTCTGGTGAGTGTCGCGGCGGCGATGATCCTCGAGGGCGAGATCATCAAGAGCATCCGCATCGCCTGCGGTGCGGTGGAGTGTGTACCGCGGCGTCTCAAAGTGGTCGAGCAGGCGGTCACCGGCAGCATGCGCAACGAGGAGCTCGCACAGCTTGCTGGCAAGACAGCGGTGCAGGGCGCAACGCCGCTCAATTTCAACCACTTCAAGATTCCGCTGATGGAGAATCTCGTGCGCCGCGCGATCCGCGACGCCTGAGCCGGCCATGCATTTCTTGCGCTTCACGCACAACGTCTGGGGCCAGGAGGTCATGGAAGGCATATCCTGGGACCTTCTGCCGGTGGCGATCGGGATTGGGCTTGCGGTGATCGTGGGTCACGCGCTGTATCGCGTCGTCCGCAAGAAATGAGCGCCCCTTCAGGCGGCATCCGGCACGCCGGCATCGATCGGCTGTTCCACTGGGTGACCGCCGCCGCCGTTCTGATCCTGCTGTGCACGGCGTTCCTGCCGATCGCGGGTCTGCACTTCTCCTGGGTCGGGATTCACTGGATCACTGGCATCGTGCTGATCGTGGCGGTGGCCTTTCATCTGCTGCGCTCGCTCTTCTGGCAAAGCCTGCGCTCGATGTGGATCGGCAGCGGAGATTTCCGCTCGGGCGCGCCGAGCGGCAAGTACTCGCTCGCCCAGAAGCTGATGCATCACGTCCTCGGCCTTGCGGTGCTGACCGCGGTGGTGACCGGGGCGCTGATGCTGGCGAAGGTGGACACGCCCTGGTGGCATCGCAATCCTTACTGGCTGTCGGCCGGTACCTGGGGTGTGGTGTACGTGTTGCACGGACTCGCCGCGCTCGCCGCAGTGACCCTGGTCATGATCCACATCTACTTCTCACTGCTGCCCGAGAAGCGCGCGTTCCTGCGCGCGATGCTGCGCGGCCATGAGTGAGCCGGTCGCGCGCGGCGCCCTCGGCGAACGCATCGAGGCGATTGAGGCCGGCTATGAATACCTTCTGGCCTACGCTGCACAGGGCCGCCCGACCGATGAGGGCTCCAACACGCGCGACATGCTCGCAGCGATGCACGCGGCATTGAAGGGGCTGGCCGATGTGGTGCGGCCCTTATTTTCAGGCGCGCCGGCCGTGAGTGCCTTCCTCGATGCGGTGGAGCGCGATGCCGGGGTTGCCGCCGGTGCCATCGCATTGGTGCTGGCACGGCATCCCATTCCTTCAGCGCTGATCGATAACCTCAACGCCTCGATTCACTTACGGGCGCTGCTCACCGATTTGTTCCTGATCGATCAGGCGCTCAAGACTTCGCCGCGTAGTAGTTCGGATAGTCGCTCGTAAGGCCCTTGAAGCGACGGTGGATCCACCAGTACTGCGCCGGGATGCGGCGCACTTCGGATTCGATGAAGTGATTGAAGCGCTCGGCATCCCCGATCGCACTCGGGCCGGGAAAGTCCTCGAGTATCGGACTGATGCTCACCCGATAGCCGCGGCCGTAATCAAGGCGCTCGTGCGCGAAGTACAGAACCGCGGCGCCGGTCATCTTCGCCAGCCGCGAGGTCGAGACGTTGGTCGCGGCGGGCACGCCGAAGAACTTCACCATCTCCGCGCCTTTCTTGCGGTAGGCCTGATCCGGCGCATACCACACGCAGTGGTTGTCCCTGAGCGCCCGCACCATGCCACGGATGTCGTCGTGCAGGATCGAGCGCTGTGCGAGCCGCGTGCGCTGCCGGACGGAGAACCAGTTGAGCAGGGCATTCTTCGGCGGCCGGTAGAGCGCTGAGAGCGGGACCGCCGTATTGAGAATCCGCGCGCTGATCTCCAGCGTGGTGAAATGCGCCGTGAGGACAATTGCGCCCTTGCCCCGCGCAAGCGCCTGCTGCAGATGCCCGAGGCCCTCGATCTGCGAGAAGCTCTGAATGCTCGCATCGCTTCTCCACCAGCTCATCGCCGACTCGCACAGACAGATGCCGACCGCCTTGAAGTGATCGTCGAGGATGCGCTCGCGTTCGGCGTCAGTGAGCTCCGGCAGACACAGCTTGAGGTTGCAGCGCGCGATGTGCGGGAAGCGCAGAAACGGGATGTGCCGGCCGATCCACCCCAGGGCTGCGCCGGCGCGCGTGAGCTGCGGCAGGGGCAGGAGTGCGATCAGGCGCAGAATGCCCAAGAGGACCCATAAGGGCCAGTAGACGGGCAGCAGAAACTTGAGCGGCACGGACTCCGTTTCTTTGCGGCGCTACTGCGGCGCGGGTCCCTGGCTCACGCGCACCAGATCATCGGGCCGCATCCACTTGCGAAATGCGGCCTGCACATCGGCTGCCTGCAGCTCGACGAAGCGGCGCGCGGCGCGTGTCGACTCATCGAGCGGCAGCCCATATTCCACGCGCCTGAGGAAACTCTCCGCAATCTCCCCGATGCTGGCTTCGCTCAAGGGGATCTGCCGCAGCAGCATGGCCTTCACGCGCGAGAGCTCATCGGCAGTCGCCGGTGCGTCTTGGATACCGCGGATTTCCCGCGCTGCCATCGCGGCGGCACGGCTCACGTTCTGCGGGTCGCTCGCGAATTCGACGAGATAGACGCTGCGGGTGCGTCCGGCCTGCAGCACCGACTCCACCGAATACACCAGGCCGGTTTTCTTGCGCAGGTCGATGGAGAGCCGAGTGGAGTAGAAACTGCCGCCGAGGACCGCATTGCCGAGCTCCAGGGCGTAATAGTCCGGATCGAGCCGCGTCAGATCGAGGTTCTGAGCCAGTACGACGTTGTCCTGCACGCGCGTGGCATCGGGAACTGCAACCGCCAGGGCCTTGTTCGGCGATGCGCGGGGCAGATCGATGTCAGGCGCCGCGCCCTTGGCGCTCCAGGCGCCGAAGTAGCGCTCGATGGTCGTACGGGCCTGCTCTGGTGTGACACGTCCGATCACGACGATGGTCGTGAGATCGGGGCGAAACACCGCCTGGTGATAGGCGCGAACATCCGCCAGTGTGAGCGCAGCAACACTCTGCGGCGTGGCTTCACGCAAGCTGGGGTCATCGGCCGCGAACAGCGCGGCGCGCAGCGAGCGCTGCGTGAGGTAACCCGGACTCTTGTTGCGCGACTCGACGACCGCGGCCAGTCGAGCGCGGATGATTTGCAGCGCGCTTTCCGGCAGCGCCGGGTGCAGCTCGTTATCCGCGAGCAGCTCGACCGAGCGATCGAAGTGCTGCGAGAGCGCTTCGGCGGAGAATTCCGTGCCCGCGCGGGCCTGGGCGCCGATGTCATCGAGCGCGCTCTGGAACGCGACGCGATCCAGATGCTCGCTGCCATACCCCAGGAGCTGATCGAGCAGCTGCGCGATGCCGTCCTTCCCGGCCGGCGTCTGCATCTCCGGTCGACTGCGGATCTGTCCGTACACACTCACCGTGTCGCTCACGTCCTCGGGCTGCACGATGAGAGTGAGGCCGTTGGCGAGGTGGCTCACGATCGGGTGCGTGGTTGAGTTCGGCACCGTGAGCCGCTCGACGGCCGCTTGCGCCCAGTCGGGGAGCCTGGTCGGCTGCGCTTCACCGAGCGCAATGCTCTCCTGACCGCCGAATCCTCCGCTCGCCGGAACGGGCCTTCCCGAGCCCTGCGGCACCATCACGGCGGAGATGGCGTGCTGCAGATCCAGATACTGCCGCGCCACACGATTCACATCGGCGACGGTGACCTTCTCGATGCGTGCCAGGTCATCATCCGGTGCGCGCAGACCATATTCGGCCACGGCTTCGGACCAGATCTCGACCAGGCCCTGGATGGAGTTCTTGGAGAACTCCGCCTCGCGGCGCTCCTGCAGCTTCGCCGCCTCGACGAGCTCCGGTGGCACACCATTCTTCGCGACACGCGCCAGGATCGCGCGCGTGTCGGCTTCGAGTGCCTTCGGATCCGTACCGACCGGGAACGACAGCGTGGCGTACGCAAGGCCCGAATGCGGCAGCGGATCGAGCGAAAACTCAGCGCTCAGGGCCTTGCCCTGCGGCACCAGTCCGTAGAGATCGAAGCGGCGGCTGCTCAACACATCCGCCAGCACCTCGAGCGCCGGAAAATCCGCGCTTTCAAGTCCGGGAATACGGATCGCAAGCATCTGCGTGCCGGTGGGGCGGTCGGTGTCGACGCTGAAGCTTGCCGCGCGTGCGGGCCGCAGCGTCACGGGCGAGCGCGGCGGCAGCTGCCTGCGCGGAATCGATCCGAAGAGCTCGCGCACTTTGGCCAGTGTGGCGGGGGGATTCAGGTCACCGACGATCACCACAATCGCGTTGTTCGGTGCGTACCAGGTGTCGTGGAATTGCTTGAGCATCGCGGCGGTCGTCTTCTGAAATGACGGCCGCGTGCCCAGGGCATCGTGCGCGTAGGGAGTGCCGGCGAAGGCGAGGGCACGCATCTTCTCGAACAGAATGTAGCCGGGGTTGGAGAGATCCTGCGCGAC
>Ga0335081_10017858_pt1 | contig 11479 bp, 6 predicted proteins | sample Lox_Sample_35_FD_206713 | JGI IMG/M metagenome (GOLD analysis project Ga0335081, IMG submission 206713) | Soil microbial communities from Loxahatchee National Wildlife Refuge, Florida, United States - Lox_Sample_3.5 | ecosystem: Environmental > Terrestrial > Soil > Wetlands | place: USA: Florida... | reverse complement strand
GCCCGCCCGCCATGCCTTCTCCCGCCGGTCACAATCCTACTCGTACCGGAGGGCCTTGATCGGGTCGATGGCACTGGCGCGCCGGGCAGGCAGCCAGCCGGCCCCTGCTGCGACCGCGCCGAGGATTGCGAGCGCGGCTAATGCGGTCCACACGTCGTTCGACTTTACGCCAAAAAGCTGTGAGGAAACGTAATGGCTGGTCCACCACGCTACGGGGACTCCGAGGGCCAGACCCGCTGCCAGCAGCACCAGCGACTCCCGCAGCACCATCCAGACCACGGCGGACTGCCGCGCGCCCAATGCCATGCGCAAACCGATCTCCTTGGTGCGCCGCGCCACCACAAACGCCATCACACCGTAGAGCCCGATCGCCGCCAGCACCGTCGCCAGCACTCCGAACGCCATCGACAGGGTAGCGATCAGCCGTTCGGTACTCAACGTCTGATCGAGCTGGTTCTCGAGCGTCTTCATTTCGTAGATCGGCATGGAGCGATCGATCTCCTGTACCTTCTGGCGAATGGTGGCGAACATGCTCGACGAATCCAGGGAGGTGCGCACGTAAAACGAGACCGAAGCCGGATAATCTCCTTCCGCAAGGGGGACAAAGACCTGGCGATGAACTCCCTCCCGGGGCCCTTCGTAGAGCGAGTCCCCGGCCACACCCACGATCTCGATGTCCAGTTTGGTTTGCGGACCGTCGCCGAAGCCGATGTGCCGCCCGATGGGGCTCTTGTCGCCGAAGAAATGGTTGGCGAACTTGCGGTTCACGATGGCAGACCGGAAATTCTTTCCGCCTTCGTCGCGGCGGTCGAAATCGCGGCCCTCGATCAGCGGCACCCCCATGGTCTGAAAGTAGCCCGGCGAGATGGCATTCATGAACGCCTGCATGTCTTCGCCGTCGCGCGACTTGTGCCCTTCTACCGACATGGTGGAGTCCCACTCGTTGCCGGCGAGCACTGCCACCACGGAGTATCCGGCCGATTTCACGCCAGGCAGCGGGCGGATGGTGTCCAGCACCCGCTGATAGAACGCGAGCAGGCGCTCGACCGAGTAACCGTTCAGCGCCGGGTCCACCTGGAACGTGACCAGGTTTTCCGCCGATCGGAAACCCGAGTTCAGGTGCTTCAAATTGGAAAGGGTCCTGACGAAAAGTCCCGCTCCCGCGAGCAGGAGGAATGAGAGCGCCACCTGGGCAATCACCAGGCCCTTGCGCAGTTTCACCGAGCTGCCGGAGCCCGTCACCGCTCCCACGACATCTTTGAGCGTGCTCCAAAGGTCGAGCCGCAGGGCTTGAAAGGCCGGCGCGATTCCGAACAACAGGCCGGTGATCAGGGCGAGTGCGGCGTTGAACGCCAGGATGCGGACATCCGGAGTGATGCGCAGCATCAGCGGCATGTCTCCCGGAGGCAGGAAGCCCAGCAGCCCACGGATCATGGCTTCCGCCAGGAAGAGTCCCGCCAGTGCGCCCGCCGCCGAAAGCATCAGGCTTTCGATGAGCAATTGCCCCAGAAGCTGGCGGCGCGAGGCGCCAATCGCCAGCCGGACGGCGACTTCCTTCTGCCGCGCGAGGGCCTTGGCGATCAGCAGGTTCGCCACGTTGAAACAGGCGATCACCAGCACCAGTCCCACCATGGCCATGAGCACCAGCAGGGCGGTCGAGTAATCCCGGCGCATTTCAGAGAAACCCTCGGCGGCTCGCTCCATCTGTACCTTGCGCGCCAGGAACCGCGTCCGATTGTAATCGGTCACGCTACGCATCTCCGGCTGCGTCAGCTCATCCCGGAGGATCTGCAGGAACAGCGGCTGGAGCGAGGCGCGCGCCGACTCCACGGTGAATCCCGGCTTCATGCGCCCGAACACCTGGATCCACTGGCTGCGCCGGTCCTTCATATCATCCCAGCCGGGAGTCATCAACGGCTTCATCTGGATCGGCACGCGGACCTGCGGCGAGCGCGCCGGATCGAGCCCGGTGAATCCCGCCGCGGACACGCCCACGATGGTCATCGGGTAGTTGTTGACCAGGATTTTCTGGCCAATCACGCCGGGGTCGGCGGCGAATCGCGTGACCCAATACTGGTGGCTGAGGACCACGGATGGGTGGCCTTTGTAAACGCGGTCGTCCTCCTCCATCGAGAAGACGCGGCCAATGGCGGGTTTTACGCCCATGGCCTGAAAGTAGTTGCCCGAGACCAGCTCGGCGTTGACGCGCTCCGTCTGCCCGCCGAAACTGACGGATGCCGGGGTGTAGAAACGGCAAAAAACAGACGAGAAGGCTTCGGCCTTCTGCTGGAAGTCCTGGTACATGGGGTAGGAGACCATGCGGTAGCCGCGGTTGCTGCCGAGGTGCGGGCCGGTGGACCAGATCATCACCAGCCGTTCGGGTTCCTGCACGGGCAACAGGCGAAGCATCAACTGGTCGATGAGTGTAAAGATGGCGGTGTTGGCGCCGATTCCCAGCGCGAGCGACGACACAGCCACTGCCGTGAAGAGCGGGCTGCGCCGGAGATTGCGCAGGGCAAAAACGAGGTCCGATACCAGACGGGGCATACCCACTATACGATGGGGCCTCGGGAGTGGTTCGCTAAAATGTGCGGGGGCCATGCGCGCAGGCTTGCTCTCGTGTTATAAATCGCGTTTTGAGCACGGTGGCCTCTTCGCGAGACAGGTTGCGTGCGGCCCTGAGTCATCGCGAGCCGGATCGGATTCCGCTGGATTTCGGAAGCACCACGGTAACGGGCATCCATGTGAGTTGCGTGGCGGCGCTGCGCGATTATTATGGTCTCCCCCGGACGCCTGTCAAACTGCACGAACCGTTTCAGATGTTGGGCCTGGTAGAAGATGACCTGCGCGCCGCGATGGGGCTGGATGTGGCAGGTATATTTCCTCGCAGCGGCAAGTTCGGCGTTCCCGCAGCCGATTGGAAGGTATGGAATTTCCGAGGGCTGGATGTGCTGGTGCCGGGGAATTTCGAAGCCACAACCGGGCCTGACGGCGACATCCTGATTTATCCCCAGGGCGACCGTAACGCGCCACCCAGCGGACGCATGCCGGTCGGGAGCGCGTTCTTCGACGTGATCGTCAGGCAGCCCGAGATCGACGAAGAGAAACTGGATCCGGCCGACAACCTGGAGGAGTTCGGCCCCGTCTCCGAAGCGGACCTGGATCATTTCGAGCGCTCCGTCCGCGCGGTCTCGGCCGGCGGCTGGGGTGTGGCGGCGGGCTTTGGCGGGACCTCGTTCGGGGATATCGCGAACGTGCCGGGCCCCGCACTGAAATACCCGAAGGGCATTCGCGACGTCACGGAGTGGTACATCTCGACCCGCACACGGCGCCCTTTTATCCACCGCATTTTCGAACGGCAGTGTGAGATCGCCCTGGCGAACTTGGAGTGCATCCACTCGCGCATCGGCGACGCGGTGGACTGCATGTACGTCTGCGGCACCGACTTCGGCACGCAGACCTCGGCCTTCTGTTCGGTCGCGACCTTTCGCGAACTGTGGTTTCCGTACTATAAGCGGGTCAACGACTGGGTCCATTCCCACACGGGCTGGAAATGTTTCAAACACTCCTGCGGCAGCGTGGAGCGGTTTTTCGAGAGCTTCATCGAGGCGGGCTTCGACATCATCAACCCGGTGCAGTGCTCCGCGGCCGGGATGGACCCGGCCGAGTTGAAGCGCAAATACGGATCTCGCCTGGTGTTTTGGGGCGGCGGCGTGGATACCCAGAAGACCTTGCCGTTCGGGACGCCTCAACAGGTTCGCGAAGAGGTGCTGCGGCGCTGCGAGATCTTCGCGCCGGGCGGCGGGTTCGTTTTCAACGCCATCCACAACCTGCAGGCCGGTACGCCAGTGGAGAACATCGTGGCGATGCTGAACGCGGTGCACGAGTTTAACGGAGCCCGGCATGCTTGAACGCGAGAAGCTGCGCGCGGCGGTGATCGAGGGCGACTGGAAAGCGGCGGCTGCCTTGACACAGGCCGCGCTCGCGTCCGGTGTGACGGCTTTGGAGGTCGCGACCGAGTGCCTCGTCCCGGCCATGGAAGAAGTGGGCCGGCTGTTCGAATGCGAGGAGTACTTCGTGCCTGAGATGCTGCTTTCGGCGCGAGCCATGAAGGCGGCCATGGAGTTTGTGCGCCCGCTGCTGGCGGCCGCGGGTCGAGAGCCGATCGGACGCGTGGTGATCGGGACGATCAAGGGGGACCTGCACGATATCGGCAAGAACCTGGTGGCGGCAATGCTCGAGGGCGGCGGCTTCGAGGTGGTCGATCTGGGCGCGGACGTGCCGCCGGAGCGCTTCGTTGAGACGGCCGCTCAGACGGGCGCGGGCCTGGTGGCGCTTTCGGCTCTGCTGACCGTGACGATGCCCGCCATGAAGACCACGATCGACGCCTTCCGAACCGCGGGCTTGCGGGATCGGGTGAAGATCATGGTGGGCGGGGCGCCGATCACCCAGCAGTACGCCGACTCCATCGGCGCCGACGGATACAGCGACAACGCCGCGAGCGCGGTCGCGGTGGCTCGCCGTCTGATCGCCGGCTGAACTGGCAGCCGTTTACTGGTGAGCGTGAGGAGCCGGCGTCGCAACCGCAATGGTGACGCTGTTGGAGGCAACGCCGCCGATGCTGATCGTCACCGCTACCGCGTTTCCGGCGGTCACTCCCGCCGGGACTTGCGCATTCACCTGATACAGACCCACGCCCCCGGGCGTCAAGCCGGAGTAAGACACTGGGGCGGCGAGCCCGCCGATCGTGGCAGTGGCCTGGACCGTCGTCTGCGGCAACGGACTGGGGCTCGCCGCCGCCCCGGTGGCCGGCTGGTTCTGAACAGGCCCCAGCCCCGTGCAATAGATCGTGATGAAATCCCCGGGATTCACGGGCTGTGACCCGGGGAATGCCCCGGACGGCGCGGCAATGCCGTTCGGCCCGACGATGATTCCCTGTCCGCTGCCGGTTTGCGTGGTGGTGAAAATGCCGGGCGAAAACTGCGCGACGGTCACTTGCGTGGTGGTGGTGCTGCTGCCCACCGTGGAGGTCGCGGTGACCGTGCCGAGCGGGGCTTCCCAAGGGATCTGCACGTTCAGTTGGGTGGGCGCGGCAAAGAAAAACGCCGCGGGGGCCGTCCCTACGTTGAAGGTGGCGCCTCCCAAACTCTTAGGCAACGGCACTGCAGCGGCGGACTGCAGCACGAGAGACAGGCCTGTCCCGTAGACGCCGGCAACGCTTCCCGGCGCCACAGCCTTGACGCCGAACGTTCCGCTGGCGCCGTTGACGATCCCGCCGGTATTGAGTTGTGCCGCGGGAGGATTGATCGGCGGCGTGGAGCCATCGATGGAATTCAGGAACTTCACCAACTGGGCGCGCGCCGTGGCGGAGGTCAGGGTATCGGTCCCGGTGCCGGAGGAGCGATGGGCCACGTTGGCCAGCACATCGTCCAGGGAAGCAGCCGAACCGCCGTGGAAAAAGGTCTGCGCGAACGCAAAGATGGAAAGCAGCGAGGGCGGATTGAACCCGTCGGGGCCCAGCGGAGCAGCGGCGGTGGCACGCACTTCATTCAGGGCCTTCGGGTCGAACGTGCCTACCGGCCGCAACTCGCCGATCAATTCCGTATTCTGAACGAGGCTCGAGTCCGGTGGAGGTGTGAAGCGCACCCGGCTGGTGGTCCACAATCCTGTTCCATGACAGCTCTGGCAGTTCGCCTGGCTGAAGAGTTTGGCGCCGGCCACAACGTCCGGGTCGGTCTTGGGCAGCGGCGATATCGGCGCCCGGATGCCATGCTGAACGTACGCCGTGATGGCGTCCCACCCGCCGACACCTCGCACGGTGAGTTGCTTCTGTCCTGCGGCGGCGAGGGTAAACGACGGGACTGCGGCCGTTTGGGTGATGCCGTCGGACTGGACGAATATCCCCAGGCCGCCCGAAACGTTGCGGATGTTGCCCTCAAATGCCGGGATCTCGTCGAAGATGGCCGACCAGTTCAGTGCGCGCTGCTGCGTGGAGTCGCTCGCCAGGAAGGTGGAGTGCAACGGGACGGTGCGGCGCGGACCGGATGCGAAGATCCAGACCACGTTGTCGGTGAGTCCATTCGGATGGCAGGCTCCACACGAACCCCAGCCGTTGTTCGACATCCGGCCGGTGATGGCCGGTTGTCCGGCCGCGGGAGGATCGAACACGCCCACCGAGGTGAAAAACAGTTCCCTTCCGATGTGGATCTTGTCGTCCAGAGTTCCGGCCTGAGGCTGCGCGGCCGAGACGAGCGTAGCCGTCACCTTCTCGGGCGACTGCGTCAAGTCGATCACCGAAACGTCGCGCGACACGTAGTTCCAGACGTAGGCGCGGGTGTCGGTGCTGTTGATCACGATTCCGCGCGGGTTCTTGCCGACCGGGATTTCGAGAACGCGGGTAGAATCCGACGGGTCGTTCTGCACCGTGGCTTTGCCGGTGGAGGGGTCCACCGACAGCTTCACCACGATGTTGCTGGCCGCGCTCACCACGTATCCGGTGTCGGCATTGTTCTTGAAGGCGATGGCCCAAGGCTGGGTGATGAAGAGCTTGGTGGGGTTGGTCTGCGCGCCCACCGCCGACTGCATGTTGATGGTCTGCCCGGCATCCTTGTTGGTGGTGACGTTGATGACGCTCAAGAGACTCTGCACGTTGACGTTGAATCGAACCGGCCCGTTCGGAGAGGCCCCCGTATTGGGCAGGTAGGCGAAGTTCCCGTGGGTGGCGAGGTTGTTCAACTGGTTGGGATAGGCGCCGGTGGTGAAGGTGAAATCAGTGGTGGCGGGATTGGCCGGCGCCGCAATGTGCTGCAACGCATCGCCCGCGGCCTTGAAGCCGGTATCCGCGACCGTGCCGAGTTGGATGGATCCGATCACCGCATCGTTGGCTACCGAAATGGCGGTGACAAACCCCGTCTTGGCGTCGTCAAAGCCATCCGGCTTGCCATTGCCCGCGGGCAGCGCCAGAAAGTCGGTGACGTACACGACCTGGTTGTTATCGGTGACATTGGCGCCATGGGTGATGGCGATGCCGCGCGGTTCCGGCCCGACGTTACTAATGACCGAATTGACGTAGTTCAGGGTGGTATCGATCACCGAGACGTTGTTGGAGCGGGTATTGGTGACGTACAGCTTCTTGCCGCTGGCGCTCATGACCATGCCATGCGGCTCCGTCCCCACTGTAATGGTGCTGGTCACCTGGTAGCTTCCGTTGTACTGGGAAACCAGCGCGACGGTGCCATCGGCCTGGTTTGCGACGTAGAGGGTAGTTCCATCGGCCGACCACGCCACTCCGGCCGGCTCCTTGCCGACCGGGACTTCGGCCACCTTGGTGTTTTTATCCCCGGCGACCTGAAAAATCGTCACGGTATTGAGGTCGGGGTTGGCTACGGCGAGCGTAGAGTCGTCCCGGCTCAGAGCGATCGGCTGGTTGGAGTAGGGGCCGCCATTCAAGGTGGCGGCAACAGCGGGCTTGTGGGGCCAAAGGCAAGCGGCAACGACTGCAAGCACCGCGGCAGTGACAAGAACGAACCATCTGATTCCCATATGAATCTCCTTTGGATTGGCGATCTGCGGGCGCCGGGGCTTCCCTCGGGGCCCGATCCTGCGAACAACTTCCACGGCCTGCCGGCTCTCCCATGCACCCGCCGGAGCGATGCCCGGACTTCGCGGCCGGTTTGGATCTGCAACTCAGCCCCGGTGCGCCAACTCAGAGCTACAGGGCTTTCCGCGCTCTCGAGTCTCCACCCTTTCCTCCAATATGCTTAGCGAGAATCGCAGGTAAATTTGGCCTGTAAATTGACCATGCGCTATTTGTGCCCCATACGGCTCATTTCAGGGCTTCGACCGGAAACGAATCCGGGACGCCTGCGCACGTCTTTCCAGGTCAGTTAGTCTGGCAGGCGGAGAATCGGCCAGGGCTGTCACCGGGAAATTGCTGAAAAAAGGCATCAAATCTTGTGGGCGGTGCGCCAGGAGCCGGCCGGGAACAAACTCTGCGGTACCGGCGTCGAATCCGGCTTGGGAGGGTGATGATGTCCGTGTCCTGCGCAGGGGTCGCATGCTTCCTCGTGGCGCTGCCTGCCGTCGCTCAGTCGCCAGCATTTGCAACGGTCACCATCAGGCAAGCGCGCTCAGCCGACCCGCGCAACGCGCGCGTGCAAGTGCTCTCCAACGGTGACTTGATGGCGAGCGCGGTCCCTGTAATTCGGCTTCTGAGCGACGCTTACGACGTGCCGGTCAACCCTTCGCCGCTTCTTTCCCCCCTTCCCGACTGGACCGTTCGCGAGAGATACGATATTGAAGCAACAGCGCCCGCCAACGCGATCCCTCCCAGTCGTCACGATAGCGAAGTGCGAAAGCGAATTCAGCAAATGATCCGCCGGCTGCTCGCCGATCGTTTCAGCCTTGTGATGCGGGTTGAGAAACAAACGATGTCAGTATATGCTCTCACGGTAGCCGGTGGAGGTCCGAAACTCCAGAAGTCGGCCATCGCCGAGAAAGACTGCACCTTCGATACCGGCTTGGAAGCTTGCCACAACTTTGTTGGCGGCCTGGGTCATCCCCTGAATGCAAAGGCCATCGATATGGACGACCTTGTCCACTACATTGGGAACTGGACGGATTTGCCAGTGGTCAACCGCACGGCGCTCAGCGGGCTCTTCACCGTAAACACGGAAGGCTGGGTCCCCATGCTGCTACCCCCTCCGCCACCGAACGGCACACCGGCCGTGAACCCCTTCGCCGGCCTCCCCACCATCTTCACAGTCCTGGGCAAACTCGGTCTCGAACTGAAGCGGCAAGAGGACAGCATGCCCGTATACACCGTGGAGCGCATCGAGCGCCCGGTTACCGACTGACCATCACGCTGGATGACGCGCGACTCAAGCGACCCGGCTCGTTTTTGGCAACGAGGCTGGCGGGCACTGGCGGCCAGGTCTCGAATGCCCGACGCCAGCACGCCGATAGCAAAGTGTCAATACCCAGGAGAGTGCACCAGGACCACACCGTAAACGATGCCCTTGAACGCGTGCACGGCCCTTTCCCCGGCGGGCAGGCGGCGCGTCCGATCCTCCTCGATAGTTCGCTCAAGGTCACCGCCTCCTCGAAAAAGCAGGACTGGCGCCAGCAGTCCGGCCAGGAAGCCGTTCCAGGTGAACCACGCCAGAGCCCCGAAGATCACGGCGTAGGCGAAAAAATCGACCGGCAGGCCAGTCGGTCTTTCCATCTCCGACGAAGAGCGGGCATAAGGAGTCGTCCACTCTCGCACGCCAAGGCAATCCGTAGCAGTTCAGGCACCCTCGTCGAATTTGCTGAACAAATCGTGCGGCATTCGCTATGGCTAGGCCAGCACTTCGACGTAACCGTCCGTTCCGTTCACGCGGATCCGCTGCCCGTCCCGGATCAGCCGGGTGGCATGCTCGACCCCCACGACGGCCGGCAAGCCGTACTCCCGCGCGATCACCGCGCCATGGGTCATCAGGCCCCCCACCTCCGTCACCAAGCCCTTGATCGCGACAAACACGGGAGTCCAACTGGGGTCCGTGTAGCCGGTGACCAGGATGTCGCCCGCTTCGAGATCGGCCTCCGCCATGTCGAGGATGACACGGGCGCGCCCCTCGATTTTGCCGGCGGAAACTGCTAAGCCGGCCAGGGCGCCGGCCGGCAGATCGCCGCGCCGGTACGACCCGGCGATGACCTCACCATCCGACGTGAGCACCCGGGGCGGCGTGAGCGCTTGATACCACCTGAACGCGTCCTTGCGTTGAAGGATGAGCTGGTCATCCACACGATGTGTGCGCACGACGTCGTGGAGCTCCTGGAGCGTGAGGTCGAAGATGTCTTCCGGGGCACGGAGCACGTGGGCTTCGACGAGGCGTTCGGCTTCTTCCATCAATGCCTGCTTGTAAACGAAGTAGCGGCTGACGATGCCATACTTGGGATACTCACGGTACCCGATAAAGGTCCGGAGCCGGCCGATCATCTGCCTGGCGTCTTCGGCTTTCCGTGCCCCGTCCGGCAAGGACCGCAATCGCTCCAGCAGCTCCTGTTCCTTCTCGCATGCCTCCTGCCGCCCTTGCTCGAAGCGCTGTTTGCCGGCGCCCGGCTCGAAGTTCCTGATGTTGCCGAGGATCAGCGGCACCAGCGTAGTCGGGCGTTCGCTCCAACGGGGCCTCGTGATGTCGATCTCGCCAACGCATCGCATGCCGTACTTATCGAGCCACGCTCGGATCGCGTCTCGCGCGGCCAGCCCGCCCGCGAGCCCGGCCATCTTGTCCAGGAAGCGGTCGTCCTCGACGTGCTGCAGAAAAGCCACCACCTCCGGATGTGGGCGGATCACGTCTGCGACATCCAGAAGCGCCAGCCCCATCTCCGACGTCACGTTGTTTGGGGCGGACTGTGTGAGCGTATCGGACGCATTCTTTTCTCCCAGCCACGCCTCCAGGCGCTCATTGAGCCACCAGGCGGCCTCCATCGCCGTCATGAACACCTGATGGCTTTGCGGATCGAACAGGATCCGCTTCAGCTCCTGAATGTCCGCCAGGATGAAGTCGAGCAGCGCCGGTCCGGACCTCGTCCGGATGTCGCGCTTCAAGGCGGCGATGGATGCCTGGCTGCGCCCGATCAGCTCGGCGACGATCGCCGGATCGGTCTCGATCGGGGCCGGCGCGCCGCCCGCCGGCGCCCCGCCGGGCTTCTCGTCCGCAAGCGATCGGATGAAGTCCTCGCGTTCGAGGATGGTCTCGAGCGCATCCCGAATCAGCGGATCGCCCTTCCCCAGGACCTTCAGAAGTCCTGCACGTCTCGCCGGCGAAGCCAGGCCACTGGTGACGTCGACGAACAGCCTCCCGCCAGCCTCGTACATGGGCCGGCCTGCCGTTAGCTGGAACAGGGAGAGCCCCAGGGGCTTCATGGCGTCGGTCATCATCTGCTGATGACCGACGGAGACGTAGACATGGTTATCCCGGTCGTCGGCTACGGGGATGGGGAACAGCGTCGTGATCGGCCGGCTCTGGACGAACTGAAAATCATTCTCGATCAGGCACCATTCGATATCCTGGGGACACCCGAAGTGCGCTTCGATCCGCCGGCCAAGCCCGGCGAGCCGCACGACCTGCGCATCCGTCAGCGCCGGCTGCGCCTGCCGCTCCGGCTCGATCGCTTGTTCCTGCGTTCCGCCTGCCGCCGAGACCTGGATGGCAAGCTGCTTGGTGGCAACCGCCTTGGCGACGACCTCGCCGTCCCGCACCTTGTAGACGTCCGCGTTCACCAACGCGGAGACCAGGGCCTCGGCGAGGCCGAAGCCGGCCGCCACGGAGGCGACCTTCCGGTTGCCGCTGACTGGGTCGGCCGTGAAAAGGACGCCGGCGGCCTGCGGAAAGACCATTTGCTGCACGACCACGGCCATGTGGACCTTCCGGTGGTCCAACCCGTTCCGCAGGCGGTAGGTCACGGCCCGCTCGGTGAAGAGCGAGGCCCAGCA
>Ga0335081_10017857_pt1 | contig 11480 bp, 5 predicted proteins | sample Lox_Sample_35_FD_206713 | JGI IMG/M metagenome (GOLD analysis project Ga0335081, IMG submission 206713) | Soil microbial communities from Loxahatchee National Wildlife Refuge, Florida, United States - Lox_Sample_3.5 | ecosystem: Environmental > Terrestrial > Soil > Wetlands | place: USA: Florida... | reverse complement strand
GAGATCGGCCAATCCGTGGGCGGACTTCTCTTTCGCCGATTGCCTAAACGTTGGTCTGACTCAGGTGTCGATCTTTGCACAAGCTCAGCGTGGAAAGGCCAAATTGACGTCGTTCATACGTCGCACAATTTCCCAGCCCCCTCAGGCGTCGGCATCAGCGGGCGAAGCTCCGATCCGCGCGGAACTTTTCAGCGTCGAGCGGCTCGAGCAACACGGTGAAAGCCTGGCGGCGGCGCAACGCATCACGCCCAGGCACGGGATCGGCCAACCTCTCGCTCGGCGTTTGCGGGACAACGGCAAGGTCCTGCTCGAAGCCTATCGTGCTATCGCCAAGGCGACCCGCGAGGGCGATCCGATCACCCCGGCGGCCGAATGGCTAGTCGATAACTTCCACGTCGTCGAAGCGCAGATCCGGGAGATCAACGACGATCTTCCGCCGGCATTCTACCGACAGCTGCCGAAGCTGGCGGAGGGACCATTGGAAGGCTTTCCGCGGGTCTTCGGGCTGGCTTGGGCGTTCGTCGCCCATACCGACAGCCGGTTCGATGCGGAGATGCTGTGCCGGTTCGTGCACGCCTATCAGCGCATCGAGCCATTGACGATCGGCGAGCTTTGGGCGATCGCCATTACGCTCCGAATTGTGCTGGTGGAGAATTTGCGGCGCTTAGCCGAACGGATTGTCTCGCGCCGGGCCGCACGGCTCGAGGCTGACAACCTGGCCGATCGCCTGCTGGGCGTCGATGGCGGAAAAGCGGAGCCGGTAGACGCGGTTCTGGGTCATCTGAGCCAAACACCCTTGCCGACGGCTTTTGCCGTCCAATTGGTTCAGCGCCTCCGTGATCAGGATCCAAAAATCACACCCGCCCTCCTCTGGCTGCATGATCGCCTGACAGCCCAGGGAAGTTCGGCCGATGAAATGGTTCGGGAAGAGCATCAACGCCAGGGTGCGAACAACGTAACCGTCCGGAACATCATTACGAGTATGCGGCTCATTTCCGCCGTCGATTGGTCCGAGCTGTTCGAGCGGATGAGTCTGGTCGATGCGGCGCTGCGCGCTGATAGCGATTTCGCTGACCTGGATTTTCCGACCCGAGACCTCTATCGGCGTGCGATCGAAGAGCTGGCGCGTGGTTCGATGCGTCCGGAGCTGGACGTTGCGCGGCTCGCCCTTCAGGCGGCGAAACGTGTGGGGCACAACCCGAAAGACCATCGCAACCCCCAAGAAGCGCGCATGCGCGACCCCGGCTATTACCTCATCGCGAAGGGCCGCCGGGCCTTCGAGAAAGAACTCGGATTTCGCCTTCCGGTGAAGGGATGGCTTGGTCGTGCAAACGCGATCGTCGGCATCGCCGGCTATCTCGGGCTCATTGCCGTCGCGAGCTCGATCATCGTCGCCCTGACGGTATATTGGGGGCTGGCATCCGGCGGGGCCTGGGCCGTCGGGCTTCTCGCGCTCGTCGCAGCGATTCCCGCTTCCGACCTGGTCATGGCGTTGGTCAACTACGCCGCGACGGACCGTTTCGGCGCGACCATTCTTCCCGGCTTGGAGCTTCGCGACGGCGTGCCGCCGGACCTGCGCACGATGGTCGTCGTACCGACGCTGTTGACGACGCCCACCGCGATCGAAGCACAAATCGAGCAGTTGGAGGTTCACTATCTGGCGAATTCCGACGGCGACCTTCACTTCGCTTTGTTGTCGGATTGGACCGACGCGGCGACGGAGACTGCGCCCGGCGACGGCGAGCTGCTCGCGATCGCGATCGACGGAATTGAAGCGCTCAACCAACGCTATGGCGCCGCCTTGGTTGGCCAACGATTTTTCTTGCTGCACCGCGGACGGATTTGGAACGCGGCGCAGGGTCAGTGGATCGGGTGGGAGCGCAAACGCGGAAAACTTCATGAGCTCAATCGATTGCTGCGCGGCGCTTCGGATACGACGTTTCTGAAATCCGGCGAGCGCTCTCCCCAGGTGCCATCGGGCGTGCGCTACGTCATCACGCTCGACGGCGATACGCGGCTGCCACGCGGAGCAGCCAAGCGGTTGATCGGGAAGATGGCGCACCCCCTCAATCGTCCGACCCTCGATCCCCACCTGAGGCGTATCGTCGAAGGATACGCGGTGCTTCAGCCGCGTGTCACCCCATCCCTGCCAACAGGTCGCGAGGGATCGCTCTATCAACGCGTGTTTTCGAGCGCGAGCGGTCTGGACCCCTACGCTTTTGCGGTTTCTGATGTGTACCAGGACCTTTTTGGGGAGGGTTCTTATTCCGGAAAGGGGATTTACGACGTCGATCTGTTTGAAGCAGCTCTCGAAGGACGCATTCCCGACAACACGCTCCTGAGCCACGACCTTCTCGAGGGAACCTACGCCCGCGCCGGGCTGGTCACCGATATCGAAGTGGTCGAGGAATTTCCGTCGCGCTACGATGTCGCGGCGGCGCGCCAGCATCGGTGGGCTCGTGGAGATTGGCAGTTGCTGCCCTGGATCCTCGGTCGCGGTCGGTCCGCGACGAGCGAAGTGGGCGGAGCTGCGCTTCCGCTGATCGGCCGATGGAAGATGATCGACAACCTGCGCCGGTCGCTGTCGGCACCGGCCATGGTCGTTGCATTGCTGAGCGGATGGCTCCTGCCCTTTGCCTCTTCTGCGGTTTGGAGCGGCTTTGTCCTGACGACAATCGCGTTGCCCGCACTTTTGCCGTTTCTCGTCGGGCTCGCGCCGCGGCGGGCTGGAATCTCAAAGCGAAGCCATCTTCGCGCGGTCGGACGAGACCTCAAGCTCGCGCTTTCGCAGATCGTGCTGCTCATCACATTTTTGGCGCACCAGGCTTGGCTGATGGGCGACGCTATCTTGCGAACGCTCTATCGCTTGTTCCTGTCGCATCGGATGCTGCTCGAATGGATCACCGCCGCACAGGCGAAGATCGGCCCGCGCCTCGACCTCGGCGGGTTCTACCGCCAGATGGCCGGCGGTATCGCGATCGCGATCGTGGCTGCGCTCGCCGTTGCTTACGCGAAGCCAGAGTCCTGGCCGATCGCTGCTCCCTTTCTGATGCTATGGGTGCTGTCGCCGGCCATCGCGCGTTGGACAAGTCTGCCGCCAGCGGCGGCGATTCATAATCCGATTTCTGCCGACAACGCGCGATCGTTACGCCTCATCGCGCGCCGTACCTGGCGGTTCTTCGAGACCTTCGTGACGGCGGAGGATCACATGCTTCCTCCGGACAATTTCCAGGAAGAGCCGACACCGGTCGTCGCTCATCGGACGTCTCCGACAAATATCGGCGTCTATCTTTTATCCGCGACAGCGGCCCGGGATTTCGGTTGGATCGGCACGCTCGATTGGGCGCTGCGGCTCGAGGCAACCTTCGAGACGATGAGCACGCTCGAACGGTTTCGCGGGCACTTCTACAATTGGTACGGGACGCTCGACCTGCGCCCCTTGGAGCCTAAGTACATTTCCTCGGTCGATAGTGGAAATCTCGCGGGCCATCTGATCGCGGTCGCGAACGCGTGCCGCACGGTCATCGGCGCCCCGACAATCGCGTCGAACTGGACCGCCGGGATCGAAGACGCGCTATCGCTGGTTCGCCAATTCCTCCATGCGTTTCCCGACGAAGCGGGTCGGCAAGCGCATGCCCGAAAGCAGCTGGACTCCGCCATCGAAATTCTCTCGGCATCGCTCCAACAAGGATCGGCAACGCCGGCAGGTGTTGCTCGACGGCTCGCCGAACTTGCGCTTCAGGCTGACCGCATCACGGATATCGCGCGAGGCTTTGCTCGCGAACGCACCGACACCGCCGAATTGTTGTACTGGGCCGAGGCAATAAGCGCATCGATCCGAAGTCACCAATGCGATCTCGATTCGCTGATGCCTTGGGCCGGGCTCATCGCTCGTGATTGCAAGCCCGGAACGGCGGCGGCCGCGGACATGAAGGGCGGTCCGGAGGAGGCGCTGGAGCGGTTCTTCGACGCAATGCCGAGCATCGCCGATCTATCGAACCGCTGCGAGGCGGCAATCGGCATTTTGGCAACGCGCCGAGCGGCAATCGCAACGAAGAACAGCGAAACAGAATTAACACAGGCACGCACGGACGCGCTGATCGAAGCTCTGCGCTCCTCTCAACGCGCAGCCGAGTCGCTCGCCCGTCGCTTGACGAAGCTCGGCGAGCTCGCGCATACGATGTTCGGGGCGATGGAGTTCGACTTCCTCCTGGACCCGGCGCGCCAGCTCCTCTCGATCGGGTACCGAGTGGAGGATGGAACTCTCGACCCGAGCTGCTACGATCTCCTTGCCTCCGAGGCGCGCCTTGCGAGCTTTGTCGCGATTGCCAAAGGAGATGTGCCGGCGCGGCATTGGTTTCGGCTGGGGCGCTCGCTCACACCCGTCGACCAGGGTTCGGCGCTCATCTCCTGGTCGGGATCGATGTTCGAATACTTGATGCCGTCCTTGGTAATGCGCGCGCCAGCCGGCAGCCTTCTCGAACAGACGGGACGCCTGGTGGTTCGCCGGCAGATGAAGTACGGGACCGAACTGCGCGTGCCCTGGGGTGTTTCCGAATCTGCGTACAATGCGCGCGATCTGGAGTTCACCTATCAATACTCGAACTTCGGGATCCCAGGCCTGGGGCTCAAACGCGGCCTTGGCGAGAACACCGTGATCGCCCCCTACGCTACCGCGCTTGCATCGATGATCAACCCGGAGGCAGCGGTGCAAAATTTCGCCCGTCTGGCCGACGCCGGCGGTCGCGGGAGCTATGGCTGGTATGAAGCGCTCGATTACACCCGAAGCCGTCTGCCCGCCGGAGAGAGGCTGGCGGTCGTTCACGCCTATATGGCGCACCACCAAGGGATGTCGATCGTCGCCATCGACAATGCGCTCCAAGACGGCATCATGCGCGCGCGTTTCCACGCCGAGCCGCTTGTGCAAGCAACGGAGCTTTTGCTTCAAGAGCGCGCGCCGCGCGATGTCGCCGTTGCCCGCCCGCGGGTGGAGGAAGTGAAAGCGAGCGCCGCTATCCGCGATCTGGTCCCGCCGATCCTACGACAATTCCAATCGCCCCACGACCTGGTTCCGCGCACGCACCTTCTTTCGAACGGCAATTACGCGGTGATGATTACGAGCGCGGGTTCTGGATACAGCCGGTGGCGGGATCGCGCGGTAACGCGCTGGCGCGAGGATGTGACCTGCGATGACTGGGGTTCGTATATTTTCCTCCGCGATGTCCGCAGCGGCGAGGTGTGGTCGGCGGGATATCAACCGAGCGGCGCGGAGGCCGATCGCTACGAAGTGACCTTCTCCGAGGACCGCGCTGAAATCGTCCGGCACGATGGAACTCTCATAACGACGCTCGATGTCGCGGTTTCCCCGGAAGACGATGCCGAGGTTCGCCGCGTATCGATATCCAACCTTGGGGGGCAGGGCCGAGAGATCGAACTGACCTCTTACGCCGAGGTCGTCTTGGCACCACAAGCTGACGACATCGCACATCCGGCCTTCTCTAAGTTGTTCGTGCAGACCGAATTTGTCGGCGAGATCGGAACCCTCTTGGCCACGCGCCGCCGGCGCTCCGAGGGCGAAGCCGAGATTTGGGCGGCGCATCTTGCCGTCATGGAAGGCATGGCCGTGGGAAAAATCGAATTCGAGACCGATCGGTCGCGGTTCCTTGGGCGCGGCCGCGGGATCCGGATGCCCTTGTCCGTGGCGGACGGCCAACGACTGACCAACACCACGGGCGCTGTCCTCGATCCGATCTTCAGCTTGCGCTATCGCGTGCGGATTCTTCCTGGGGCTACGGTCCGCGTCGCGTTTTGGACGTTGATCGCGCCGTCGCGTGAAGATGCGCTCGACCTCGCCGACAAGCGCCGCGATGCAACGGCCTACGACCGCGCGGTAACTCGGGCCTGGACGCAAGCGCAGGTCCAACTCCGCCATCTCGGCATTTCCACCGATGAGGCGCACCTTTTTCAACGCCTTGCCAATCGCGTGATTTATTCGGACCCGACAGCGCGGCCATCCTCGGAAATTTTGAAACGGAACGATCTCGGACCGTCCGTGCTTTGGCGCCATGGAATTTCCGGCGACTTGCCGATCGTTCTTCTCCGGATCGACGAAGTCGAGGATCTGGAAATTGTTCGCCAGCTATTCCGCGCTCACGAGTATTGGCGCATGAAGAATCTGGCTGTCGACTTGGTCATGCTGAACGAAAGACCTCCGTCTTACACCCAAGACCTTCAGGCCGCTCTGGATGCGGTGGCGCGGATTCACCAGTCGCGTTCGCCGACGGTCGGAGAAACGGTGCGCGGGGCGGTGTTCATCCTGCGCGCCGACCTCGTGCCGCTGGAGGCCCGGAGCGCCCTTCAATCCGTTGCGCGCGTGGTTCTTCTCAGCCGTCGCGGAACCCTTGCCGAACAAGTCAAACGACTGATCGCCCCTAAACCGGTCCTCGCCCCGCTGCCCCGGGCTCCTTCCGCTCGGCGGTGGCCGGCGGCAGCGCCCATCGTATCCGACCTTCAGTTCTTCAATGGCCTCGGCGGTTTCACGGCTGACGGACGGGAATACGTTACGATTCTGACCGAAGGACGAAGCACCCCGGCTCCCTGGATTAACGTGATTGCCAATCCTTCCTTTGGCTTCCAAGTGTCGGCCGAGGGCGGATGCTACACATGGTCGGTCAATAGTCGCGAGAATCAACTCACCCCTTGGACAAACGATCCAGTCTGCGATCGGCCAGGCGAGGTCATCTACGTCCGCGACGAAGATAGTGGCGAGGTGTGGGGTCCGACGGCGCTCCCGATCCGCGAGGAAGGCTCATCTTACGTCGCTCGGCACGGCCAAGGCTACAGCCGGTTCGAGCATGGATCGCACGGGATTGGCCTCGATCTCCTGCAGTATGTGCCGCTCGAAGATTCGATCAAAATCTCTCGGTTGAGGATTCAGAATGATTCGGGGCAATCGCGGCGTCTTTCGGTTACGGCCTATGTGGAATGGGTGTTAGGCACATCCCGCGGCGCCTCAGCACCGTCTGTGGTCACCGAGATCGATCCAAAGAACGGCGCCATGCTCGCGCGCAACCCGTGGCGCGCAGAGTATGGTGCGCGCGTCGCTTTCATCGATCTTGAAGGACGGCAGCAGGCCTGGACAGGCGATCGTACGGAGTTTATCGGCCGGAACGGGACGCTCGAGCATCCGGCCGCGCTCGCAGGAGATATCCCGCTCTCCAACAGCACCGGCGCGGGCCTCGATCCTTGTGGGGTTTTACAGAGACGCATCGAGCTTCAGCCGAAAGCCGCGGCCGAGATCATCTTCTGTCTCGGCGAGGCGGCGACGCGCGCAGAAGCATCGGACCTCGTCATGCGCTATCGAAGCATCGACCTCGATGCCGTTTTGGCGGCCGTGGTACAACGTTGGGACGAGGTGCTCGGAACGGTCCAGATCAGGACACCGGACCGCGCCATGGACATTCTGGCCAACCGCTGGCTTCTCTATCAGACGCTCGTCTGCCGGGTCTGGGCACGTTCCGCCTTTTACCAGGCGAGCGGCGCCTTCGGCTTTCGTGATCAGCTTCAAGATGGAATGGCGCTTGCGGTGGCCAAGCCGCAATTGGTGCGAGAGCATCTGCTGCGTGCGGCGGCGCGCCAGTTTGCTGAAGGTGATGTCCAGCATTGGTGGCTGCCGCAATCGGGGCAAGGCGTCCGGACGCGAATCTCCGACGATCGGGTGTGGTTGCCCTATGCCGTCGCTCACTATGTCGATGTTACCGGCGATATCGCCGTGTTGGACGAGAAGGTGGCATTTCTCGAAGGCCCACCCCTCCAGGGGGACGAACATGATTCCTTCTTCCAGCCCATGGTCTCCGATGAGCGTGGCACGCTCTTCGAGCATTGCGCCGTGGCTTTGGATCAGAGTCTTTCCGTCGGCGGCCACGGCCTGCCCTTGATTGGAACGGGCGACTGGAACGATGGTCTGAACCGTGTCGGTGAAGAAGGAAAAGGCGAAAGCATTTGGCTCGGCTGGTTTCTCCATGCCACGCTCTCGGCCTTCGCGCCTGTGGCCGAGAGCCGCGGCGAAATGGTACGGGCTGCGGCATGGCGGCGACACGCTGCCGATCTGCAGATCGCACTCGAACAAGAAGGTTGGGATGGCGCTTGGTATCGGCGCGGCTATTTCGACGATGGCACGCCGCTCGGCTCCGCTGCGAGCAGCGAATGCCGGATCGATTCCATCGCCCAATCGTGGGGCGTGATCTCCGGCGCAGCCGATACGGAACGCAGTACGTGTGCCATGGCCGCGGTGGATGAGCATCTCATCCGTCGAGAGGACGGGCTCCTCCTCCTCTTCACACCGCCTTTTGACAAGACGCCGCTCGAACCCGGCTATATCAAAGCATACCCGCCGGGCATCCGAGAAAACGGCGGCCAATATACGCATGCGGCAATCTGGTCGGTGCTCGCCTTCGCGATGCTCGGCGATGGCGACAAGGCCGGCGAGCTGTTCTCGATGTTGAACCCGATCAATCACAGCAGCAACCGCACCGACGCCCAACGCTACAAAGTCGAGCCCTATGTCGTTTGCGCCGACATCTATGCGGCGTCTCCGCATGTCGGACACGGCGGCTGGACGTGGTACACAGGCTCGGCCGGATGGATGTACCGCGCCGGCATCGAATGGATTCTCGGGTTTCGCCTAAAGGGAAAAGCCTTGCTGCTCGATCCGTGCATACCCAAAGCGTGGCCGCGCTTCGATATCGTCTTCCGCTATCACACGGCACGTTATGATATCTCGGTCGAAAATCCTCTCCGGATGAACCGAGGCATTTCCCGCGCCGAGCTTGACGGAGTAACGGTTTCAGCAAATCCGGCGCGGATCGATTTGGTCGATGACGGAAAGGTTCATCGCGTACACGTTGTCCTCGGCTAAGTCGGACTGCCCGCGTCGCCGATGAAAATTGCGGCGCTGCACTGAACTCAGAGGCTAGATGGCGTGGACGCCCGTTTCACCGGTGCGGATCCGGATCGCCTCATGCGCGTGGATTCAAGGCGACGTTTCGATCGTGTTTGCCTGTGCGACGGGCATGGCCGTAAGCTGTTGAGCGCACAGGTCCGCGGCACCGTTGGTCGGCTCCTTCATTCCGGGCAGCGTCGCCCATCCGCCCTTGGTAATGAAAGAGCCCCGATCCCAGCGATCGATTTTGTTCAACGAAGCGAGTTGAGCGGCGTGAGCCGGATCGCTCCTGAATTGGTTGACGCAAATCGATGCGACCAAGCTTGTGCTCGCAGTGTCGGCCGCTTTCGCTGCCATTTCTGCAGCGGTGCCTCCGGTCACCCAGCCGCCCCAGGCAAAGCCAACGATCATCGTTGCCACGACGGAAAGAGCGCAAGACCACATGAGAACGGTTTTGGAAGGCCGATAGTCTTCAAAACGCTGCATTATGTTGGGGTTCGATGCCGCCATTTGCTTCCTCCATCTATATTCCGAGCGCTCAAGATCATCGTCATGCGACGCTATTGCAGGCAGTCGTTGATGCATAGCATCGGAAACTACCTAGACGCGCCGGACCTCACCTCGCGACGGCGCGCATGCAATGGTCAATGGCAAAAGTCGCGGCGATCGCGGTTTCTGCCGCTTCGTCTGCATCCCAAGCCTCGCCGAGGCGGCACGTGCCAACATCCGCAGCACCACCATATCCGGACGTCGCTTGATGCAAGCGGCGCGCGACAGAGTAGCGATGGACGGGGATTTCTATTGCAAAGCTGCGATTTCAGCCCACATGTGAGCTGCGGATAGCTGTGGCCGCTGAACAGCGTCGAGCACAAATGATAAGACGAACGACCACGAGATCGGTCACTTTTGAACATCCTTTCACATTGAGCGGGATCGACGAAGTGCAGCCGGCGGGAACTTATACAGTGGAGACCGACGAGGAGCTGATTCAGGCGCTCTCTTTCCCTGCCTACCGTTCGACGGGCACTTGGATTCGTCTTCCATCGCAAGGTCGCGCGGCGCCCTTGACGCAAGCGGTCAGCCTCACGCCGGTCGAACTCGATGAAGTCCTCGCCAAGGATGCCATTACGACACGGGTCATCGCCGCGGAAGCGGCTTCACGCCAGTTGCCTCCGGATTGCGCTGCGTTGCCGCACATAGCAAGAATGTCCTCGACGCTGGGCACTCTCAAGCTAGGATTCGGTCATCTCCTTGCCTGGCTGGGAGTGCGATTCCATCGCTAAAACCCACCGCCGGCCGGAGGCCCGCCGATGTCGGGGCGCTTATTGATGCCTTTCATCATACCTCGAACATGAAAGTAGCCAAATGCGAGAGCCGATGACGAAATTTCCCAAGCGCCCGACCGGGGTCGAGCATGCGCGCCGAACTCTCGCGGAAATCCAGAACATATTGAAAAAGCCGCGCCTTTCTCCGGAAATGCGCAGTGGCCTGGAGCAACGCGTCGCCGCCTTGAAAGAAGAGATTCGCGCTACATCCGAGGCGCCGCCCGCTCGCCCGCGCACTGATCCATCGGCGAAATGAGCGTACCGCCAAGCATTGCTGCGACCTAAGTGCGGCGCGACGTCTGATTTGGCCTTGCATTGGCCATCCGGTCGTCTCATGTAGTGAGTGACCTTGGCAATCCCGACGTGGTCGTGCCAAGCCCCACCAAGAGCTGCGGCTAGGAGACGATCCATGAAATGTCGTCCATTCCACGACCGCGCCCTGATCCGCCGAACCGCGGAAACGGCCAAGACATCCGACGGTATCATCGTCCCGGATACGGCGCAGGAAAAGCCGACCGCGGGCGAAATCGCTGCAGTCGCCAGGCACGCATGAAGACGATGACGTATTGCAACCGCTTGGCGTCACGCCGGGGACGGCGTGCTGTTCGGGAAATGGTCGGGCGGCGGATCAAGCTCGATGTTGAGGACCTGATCATGATGAAGGAATCCGACATCCTCGGCGTGATCGACCACGCTGCCGCGAAGCAGCAAGCCGCGTAATATAGGGAGCCAGAAGATGCCTGCGAAGGAAGTGAAATTCAGCGCCGATGCGCGCGATCGGATGTTGCGCGGGGTCGAGCTCCTCGCGAATGCTGTGAAGGTCACGCTTGGCCCAAAGGGACGCAATGTTGTCCTCTCTAAGTCTTACGGCGCCCCGCGCATTACCAAGGATGGCGTGACGGTCGCCAAGGAGATCGAGCTCTCGGACCGGTTCGAGAATATGGGCGCGCAGATGGTGAAGGAGGTCGCCTCCCGGACCAGCGACCAAGCCGGCGATGGCACGACCACGGCGACGGTATTGGCCCAGGCGATCGTGCGCGAAGGTGCAAAGGCGGTTGCCGCGGGCATGAACCCGATGGATTTGAAGCGCGGCATCGACATTGCTGTCGAAGCAGTGATCGCTGATATCCAGCGGATCTCGAAAAAGGTCTCGACCAACGCCGAGATTGCTCAAGTCGGGACAATCTCCGCCAATGACGATCGCGAAATCTGCG